>SMUY01114472.1_pt1 | contig 10720 bp, 12 predicted proteins | sample 2456441 | NCBI WGS metagenome assembly SMUY01 (sample SAMN11095931, study PRJNA526329) | marine sediment metagenome | biome: Marine sediment; feature: Surficial sediment; material: Deep marine sediment; isolation source: Hadal surficial sediment | place: Pacific Ocean | collected 2014-11 | depth...
TACCGAACCAGGCGGCCCATCCGATGGGATGCAAGCTGATGGGGACGCCTGCTTCACCCGGAAAGAAAACCATCGCAGCCAGACGAAAGATTAAGGGCTCACCAAATTCCAACGTACCTTGGGAAGGATCCGCCGGAGAGAAGGGTGTCGACAGCTGTAGTCCGACAATGAGGGATGGGATGATAAAGATAAAGCCTGCCAGAGGACCGGCGATTCCCACGTCGAAAAGCTGGCGTCGGTCTGGGAAGCGGGATCGAATCTTAATCACTGCACCAAAGGTACCGAAGGGATTGAACGGAGGAGGGGCAGGGATCAAGTAAGGAAGGGTGGCGTCAATCCCGTAATAGCGACAGGTTAGATAGTGCCCCATTTCATGAGCCAGCAGGATCACCAGAATGGTAAAGGCGAAGGGAAGTCCGTTGAGAAGATCCAGGGGATGGTTCAAGATTCCGGAAAGCCGTCCCATGGCTTCACCTGAGCTTTGGCTGACGAAGCCGACATGCCAGAAGAAGCCCGCCCCTGTGGTGGTGACGACCGTACTCAGCAACAATAGGATGTGAAGAACAATCTTTCTTTTCTTGACCGGGGGAGAGGGTTGGACTGTGAGGTCAGGGGGTTGCGCAGGTGTCTCAAATGGGGGAGAGGAATCCCAGCTCAAAATCGGCTATTGGCTGAATCGAATTTCCTTACCTGGTTTAAACCGGACGGTCTTTCCAGGAGGAATGGGGACTTCGGCCCCTGTCCTTGGGTTTCTGCCGATACCACTCTTACGAGGCTTCACAAGAAAGACGCCGAAACCTCTAAGCTCAATGCGCTCGCCTCTCTTCATGGCCTGTTTGAGTGCAGTGAAAAAAGAGTCCACAGCGACTTCAGCTTTGACTTTGGTGATGCCAATTCTGCTTGCGACACGACCGACAATATCCTGTTTGATCACAGCTTCTTCATTCCTCTTTAAATGATTAACTTGACTATACTTGCCATCCATAGCCCTGTCAACCAACTTTGGACTTTGGGCCTCTACTCGGTTAGACTGCCCATTTTATTGGAGGCTGGAGACACGCTAATGGGTATCAAGCCCGATCATTGGATTGCTCGTATGGCCAGGGAGCAGCGCATGATCGAACCCTTTCAGGAATCCCTGGCTCAAAAGGGAGCAATCTCCTACGGAATCTCCTCTTACGGGTATGACTTTCGAGTAGATCGAACTTACAAAATTTGTTCGAAAACTTCATCCAACCCACTGGATCCCAAGGAGGTCAGTGCTAAGTTTTTTGATGATTTTGAAGGGGATCATTGCATTGTTCCCCCCGGTTCGTTTGTGCTCGCTCAGTCAGTCGAATACTTTAGAATTCCTCGGGACATTTTGACCCTCTGTACCGGAAAGTCCAGCTATGCGAGGTGTGGGATCCTGGTGAATGTGACCCCCTTCGAGCCGGAATGGGAGGGGCATGCCACTTTATCGATCGCCAACACCGGGCCAGCTCCTGTGAAGATTTATTCCGGAGAGGGAATTGCGCAGCTTATTTTTCTGGAGGCCAGTGAAGTTTGTCAGACTTCCTATGGAGATCGGAAAGGGAAATACCAGGCCCAAAAGGGGATTGTATTGTCCAAGAAAGGCTGACCGCAGACCGCTGACCGCGGTCAGCGGAAATTCCAAATCCCAAATTCCAAATCCCAAACAAAATCCAAACTTCACATTCCAAACCTGACAGGAAACCTGGAACTTGGAAGCTGGAACCTGTAACTTGGAACCTTCAACCATGAACGAAAGCTACGATTATGCTGCAATTGAGAGGAAGTGGCAGGAACGCTGGGCACAGGCCCGGGAGTTCGAGGTTCAGGAGGAGTCCGACCGTCCCAAGTACTATGTTTTGGAAATGTTCCTTTATCCTTCGGGAGCCCTTCATATAGGCCACGTTCGCAACTATACGCTGGGAGATTCCATCGCCCGCTTCAAGCGAATGCAGGGGTTCAACGTGTTGCATCCCATCGGATGGGATGCCTTCGGATTGCCCGCCGAAAACGCTGCCATCCAACACAATATTCCACCCGAGCGCTGGACTCTGGACAACATTGAGATCATGAAAAAGCAATGCTTGCGGATGGGATGGAGCTACGACTGGAATCGGGAGATCAAGACCTGCCTGCCCGAATATTATCGATGGAATCAGTGGTTCTTCCTCCAGATGTTCAAACAGGGTTTGGCCTACCGGCGGAAAGGGACTGTGAATTGGTGCGAGCAGTGTCAGACGGTCCTCGCCAACGAGCAGGTGGAAAACGGCCTCTGCTGGAGGGACAAGAGCGTCGTTGTGGAGAAGGAGCTCGATCAGTGGTGCTTTCGGATTACCCAGTACAACGAGCAACTGCTCCAGGACTTGGATCAGTTGGAGGGTTGGCCCGAGAAGGTCAAAAGCATGCAGCGCAACTGGATTGGCAAGTCTGTGGGGGCTCGAGTGACCTTTCCGCTGGCGGATGATCCCGGCCTGGGGCTCGACATCTTTACCACCCGTCTGGACACCATCTATGGTGCCACCTTTGTGGTTCTGGCCCCTGAGCACGAATGGGTCAAAGGTTGGATGGATGATCCTGAACACGGCCAGGAGTTGTCGCGGTTTGTGGAAGAGATCCGCCGGCAGGGCAGGGACGTGCGTACTGCTGAAGAAACAGAGAAAAAAGGAGTATTCACCGGACGCTACGCCATCAATCCCTTTACCCAGGAACGAATCCCTCTCTGGATCGCCAACTTTGTTCTGATGGAGTATGGAACGGGAGCCATTATGGCTGTTCCGGCTCATGACCAACGCGATTTTGCCTTTGCCGAAAAGTACGATCTCGATATCCGTCTTGTCATTCAGTCGGAAGACCACTCCCTCAACTCTGATCTGGATCACGCCTTCGTCGAATATGGTGTGCTGGTCAACAGCGGGCCTTTTTCCGGACTTTCTTCCCAGGAGGCTCAAAAAAAGATGGCGCAACACGCCCAGAGGGAAGGCTTCGGAGAAGCAAGCGTGAGTTACCGGCTGAGGGATTGGAGTATCAGCCGGCAGCGCTATTGGGGCACGCCGATCCCCATGGTCTATTGCCAGAAGTGCGGTGTGGTTCCGGTTTCGGAAGAGGATCTGCCGGTGATGCTGCCCCAAGTCGAGAGTATCCAACTGGGACAGTCGCCACTTGCCACCATCCCTGAATTCTTGAACACCCGCTGTCCTCAATGTCAGGGAAAGGCCCGCCGTGAGACTGACACCATGGATACCTTTGTGGACAGCTCCTGGTATTTCTACCGCTACACCGACAATCTCATCGACTCTTCGCCGGTTCGAGACGAAGCGGTCCGACACTGGTTACCCGTCGATATTTATATTGGAGGTGTGGAGCATGCGATCTTACATCTGATCTACATGCGGTTCTTCACCAAGGTGATGCGGGATCTCGGTTTGGTTCGTTTCGATGAACCGGTTCAGGGGCTCTTTACCCAGGGAATGGTGCTCAAGGGGGGCATGAAAATGAGCAAGTCGCGTGGGAATGTAGTCTCGCCCGACACCGTGGTGGAAGGACATGGAGCCGACGCCCTGCGTCTGTTTGTCCAGTTTGCCGCTCCCGCCGACCGCGAGCTGGAGTGGAGCGAGCAAGGCCTGGAAGGCTGTTCCCGTTTTTTGAATCGGATTTGGAGGATGCTCTATCGACTGCGTGAGGAGATGAGCCAGGATGGCAGTGCCGACTCCATCTCCCAGGAGGAGTTGTCGGAACGGGGAAGAGCCCTGCGGCGCAAGCTGCACCAGACGATCGGGAAGCTCACCCATGACCTGGAGCGGTTTCGTCAGAACACGGCCATTGCTGCCATCATGGAGTTGTTGAATTCGATTTATGAGTACGTGGATCAGGAGGATCATCCCCAGCCGGCACTTCTGGAGGAAGTGTTGAAGACGATGGCTCTTTTGTTGTCTCCCTTTGCACCCCATTTTGCCGAGGAGATGTGGGAAAGCCTGGGACAGAAGGAGCGTTTGACCTTTGCTCCCTGGCCTCAGTTTGACCCGGAGCTGGCTCGGGAAGAGGGAATTAAGATCGTCATCCAGGTGAACGGGAAGGTTCGCTCCAGGTTTTCCGCCCTGCCGGGAATTTCCAAAGAGGAAATGGAGACCCTGGCCCTGGAAGACGAAAAGACCAAGGCCTTTATCGAAGGGAAACCCATTCGAAAGGTGATCGTGGTACCTCAAAAGCTGGTCAATATAGTTGTATGAGCGCGCTTCGCGCGCGTTCAGCAGGTTCCAGGTTCCAAGTTTCAGGAAAGAAAGCCGCTAGCAGCAATGCACGACAGCACGACAGCACGACCGCACAACAGCACGACCGCACGATTTGTAATGGCCATGTTACTGATTACTCAGCTGGCCTGTGGCTACAAGGTGGCGAGCAATAACCGAATGGCTCCTGACATCGGGACCCTTGCCGTTTTGCCTCTCGAGAATAAGACCGCAACTTTTGAAGTGGAGCAGATTCTGACTCGATCCCTGGTGCGAGCCTTCATCGAGAAGTCCTCCTACACTGTGGTGAGCGATCCTTCTCAAGCGGATGCGGTTTTTCAAGGTGTGATTTCCCAAGTAAGTGCCAATCCCGTTATTTTCGGAGAACAGACTTTCGGGTCTACCTTTCTGGTCACCGTCATCGGGCGTGTCGAATTGCGAGAGCGGAAGACCTCGAAGCTACTGTTTGAGAATAACAATTTTATCTTTCGAGAACAGTATGTCATCAATGTCGATGTCCGGAACTTCTTCTCGGAGCTCAATCCGGCTTTGGAGCGTATCGCCGATGATTTCGCCTCCAGTGTGGTGACGACGATTCTGGAGGGGTTTTAGCCCGCACTATGAATAATCCGGGCTTTTAGCATAATCCGGGCTTGTCCTATTTAGACAGAACATGGATTTTTCCGAGTTCCAGAAGACCATCCAGACCCCTCAACCCGTCTACCTCCTGATCACCGATCAGGACTACCTCAAGAAGAAAGTGTACGAGTGTTGTCTGAACCAGGTGGCAGAGGAGGTCCGTGCCTTCAACTGGTCGGTCTATGATCTGGCCAAAGATCGCGGCTCGGATCTGGACAAGCATTCCCTCTCGGAACTCCTCAACACGGCAAGGACTTTACCCTGGATGGCATCCCGTCGCTGGATTTATGTAAGGAATGCGGATCTGGCGGTTGAGAAGTTAAAGGAGTACTTAGAGAATCCGTCCCTCGGCACCAGCCTGGTTTTGGAAGCCAAGAGGAAGTCACGGACCTGGTCCCATCTTCCCACCATAGAACTGCCCGCAGGAACGGATCCCTTTCGTTGGGTCATGAGCAGGGCCAAGAGAGAAGGGTATGACCTGGATGCCCGGGCAGGGAAGGCTCTGGTGGAGTTGATCGGAGAGAATTATCAGCAACTGGAGGCCGAGCTCGAAAAGCAGTTTTTGTGGGAGTTGGAGAGCCGAAAAATCACCCTCGATTCGGTGCTTCGGATCACTCGTCAAGCCCGCGAATACGATGTGTTCGCACTGATCGGAGCCATTGCCTGCGGGGCCGCGGACAGAGCGCTGCGCGTTTTGGATCGACTCACTGACTCCGGGATGACCGCTCCACAGATCACCTCGATGCTCTATTGGAATTTTCGTCGAGTCCTGGTGGCCCGGGAGATGCTGGAACGGGGCCGGCCCTTCCGCTCCGTCCTAACGGAATTGAAAATCTGGAGCTATAAGGACAGTGAAACAGAAATCCGAAAATATTCTTCTGAAATCCTGACCGACATACTGATTCGCTTGCGTGAAACGGACCGGCTGTGCAAAACCACCAGTACCGATCCCAAGCTCCATTTGGAGCGGGTGATCATTGACACCTGTGGGGGCAAGTCCCTATAATGGCCCGACCGAGGACAGCCTATGCCTAATGTGAAGTCAGCTGAAAAGCGAATGCGGCAAAATGTGCGAAGAAGGAGCAACAATCGCCGCAGACGCAGTGAAATGAGGACAGAGATTAAGAGATTTCGGCAACTCTTGAGCGACAAGAAGGTTGATGATGCTCGAGATGTGTTAAAGGAAGTGTATTCAGTCATTGATCGGACTGCACAACACGGTGTCATTCACTCCAACACCGCCGCTCGATATAAGTCTAGACTGGCCAAGCATTTAAACGAATCCGCTTCCTAATCACCTTCTGTAGCTTGGTAAATTGGTTCGGAACAAGCTGACACACCAGCCCGTTTGAAAAATAAAGCTTCACCTGATTCCGGCACCGAAAGTCCTTTCCAGACTAAGGGCGGAGGTGGGAAAATCGTTCGCATGATCGGTGTCCCCATGGATCTGGGGGCCGGCCGCCGTGGAGTGGATATGGGGCCCTCCGCCCTGCGAATCGGAGGCTTACAACAGAAACTGGAGGCCGTGAACATCCCCGTAGAAGATGGGGGGAATGTTGAGGTCAAGATCGCGGAAGAGGCCGTTCGTGGTGAGAAGAGACAAATGTTTCTCCCCGAGATTGCGCAGGTCTGCAAGAGGGTGGCCGCTCGGGTCATGGAAACTCTGGAGGAAAAGAAATTCCCTCTGATCCTGGGGGGCGATCACTCCCTGGCCGCCGGAAGTATCGCCGGAACTTCTTCTTTTTATCGGAGACAAAATGAGAAGATAGGGTTGATTTGGATTGACGCCCACACCGATATGAATACGCCTCAGAGCAGCCCCTCCGGGAACGTCCATGGAATGCCCTTAGCTGCTGTTTTAGGGCTGGAGCCCTGGGAATTGAGTGAGATTGAGGGCTTTTCCCCCAAAGTGCGAGCTGCCAATGCCACGGTTATAGGTGCACGCAGCATCGATTCTCGGGAAAAGTCCAAAATCAAGGAGACTGGCCTTAGAGTGATCACCATGAAGGAATTGGACATGCGAGGCATGAAAGCCGCTATGGAAGAGGCTGTCGAAAGGGCCACCGACGGCACTGGAGGATTTCATTGCAGCCTGGATCTGGACGTGGTGGATCCCCAGGTGGCCCCGGGAGTGGGAACTCCGGTGCGTGGTGGAATCACTTACCGGGAAAGCCACCTGGCTCTGGAGATTGTGGCGGACAGCTCCCAACTAGTGGCCCTCGACTGTGTGGAGCTCAATCCTGTTCTGGACAGTGAGAATGCCACCGGGTTGTTGGGAGTTGAGTTGATCTGTTCGGCCTTGGGAAAGAGGATTTTGTGAGTGTCTCCGTCCATAAATACGATGACGTTTGCTGATGGGGCTGGTAAGGCGAGATCAAGGATCAAGGAGGAGGCGATGCAGGGACATCGTCGACGACGAGGGACGCAGAGATCGCCCGCAACCCCCATCAGCCCGAAGGGTGGCAGCGGGACGGCATCGATTTCTTTGTCGCTCTTTCTCCACGATGAACACTGGCATCGCGTCGCCGTCGCTTCGCGAACTCGACGCCGTCGCGCTCGCCACAAACATCATCGTATTCATGGAAGGAGACACTAAGCATGAAGCATGTGGTGGTCCTGTGCGGTGGAAGATCGGCAGAACATGAAGTGTCTCTAATCTCCGCTCAATTTGTCCTGAGGCACCTGAACCAGGAAAAGTATCAGGTGTCAGTCCTGGCCATTGAAAAGGATGGGTCGCTTTATGCGCCGGAAGCCGCCTCCCAGAAACTGGGGTTGAACTCGAGTGGGCCGTTGAACTTTCCCTCCGGCAAGCATTGGGTGAGTGTCTTGTTGGAACTGAATCCGGTTCCCGACATTGTTTTCCCGGTATTGCACGGTCCTTTCGGGGAGGATGGGACGGTACAGGGAACGCTTGAGGTTCTGAATATTTCCTATGTCGGTGCCGGTGTCTTGGCTTCAGCAGTAGCCATGAGTAAAATCCGCAGCAAAGAGGCCTTGCGGGGTGCCGATTTGCCCGTCCTTCCTGCTGACTTCCTGGTCCAGACGGAGTGGCAGGAAGACGCCGAAGAGTCCCTGAAGCGCATGGAGGAGGATCTGCATTACCCGGTCTTTGTGAAACCGGACAATATGGGGTCTTCGGTTGGCATCAACAAGAGTCGAAATCGGGATGAGTTGACCGAGCACATTGAAGTGGCCTTTCGTTATGACGATCGAATTCTGGTTGAACAGGGTATCGAGGCTCGGGAGATCGAGACCGCTGTTTTGGGAAACAGCCAGCCGGAAGTCTCCCTGGTGGGAGAGATCATTCCCTCCAGGGAGTTTTACAGCTACCAGGCCAAATATCGCGACCAGGACAGCCAGATTTTGATTCCGGCTCCATTGTCTGAGAGGCAGGTGCAACAGGTGCAGGAGTTGGCCCTGAAAGCTTTCAGGGCCCTGCAGTTGGAGGGTATGGCTCGGGTCGATTTTCTCATGGACAAGGAGACGGGCCAGGTCTGGGTGAGCGAGGCCAATACCATTCCAGGGTTCACCGCAATCAGCATGTACCCCAAGCTGTGGGAGGCCTCCGGAGTGGGCTCTCCGGAGCTTCTGGACAGGCTTATTGACCTGGGTTTGGAACGGCATATCCGCCGCAGTCGGTTCTCGGTGGAAGGGGGTGAATTACCTCTTGATCGCCGGGATCTAATGGAATAGACTGAGGACAATAAGGATGCGCTTTAGCCAACCGGTCCAGCCAGTTAAAAACTCATTTGCAGGGGAGGTCAGTGTCTATGAATGACGTGGATGTCAAGGAGTATCTGATCCAAAACGACCAGAAATTTCGTCAACTGGTGCAACGGCACCAGAGTTATGAATCTGAACTGGAGGCATTGAAAAACAGATCATTCCTGAACGAACACGACAAATTTGAAGAAACCGTTATCAAGAAGAAGAAGTTGGCCCTGAAGGATCAGATGCAGGTGCGAATCCACGATTATCAGACTGAGCACGCTCAGGGTTAGAGACCGTTGATTGGAGTTGATTTGTAGTTCGCTGGCAAGGCTTCAACTTGCCTTGCAGCGGGCTTTTTTCTTTTCTACCCCCCCCCACCATGGCCAAGGACGCATACCTCTTTCTCATTCCTCTCCTTGCTCTGATGCTCTTCTTTTTCTGGGCGGGGTACCTGGGGTTGGCTATAGTCCTTCTTTTCCTGTCCGGGTTTGTGGCCTATTTTTTTAGAGATCCGGAACGGGTCATTCCTGAGGACTCCAGGGCGATCGTGAGTCCAGCCGATGGAAAGGTCATTCGCCTGGATCGGGAAGGTGAAGGATGGATCCTGAGTATTTTTCTCTCCCTCTTTGATGTCCACATCAACCGTGCGCCCATCGGGGGAACCCTGGTCCAGCGGGATCATCGGCCCGGAAAGTTCAGGGTGGCCTACGACGAACGTGCTTCAGTGGAGAATGAGCAGTTGACGATCACCATTGCCGGCGAGCGGAAACTGACGTTTACCCTGGTTGCGGGGATGATCGCCCGACGCATCCGAGTCTGGGCCAGCGAAGGCTCACAGGTCCAGAAAGGTGATAGAATAGGACTGATCCGATTCGGCAGTCGAGTGGATATTAGGTTACCTCCCGAATGTAAGGTTGTTGTCGGCAAGGGCGATCGAGTTTACGGCGGATCGAGCGTCATCGCCTACTGGAAGGAAGACTCGTGATCGGAGGAGAAGGAAATGTTCTGGGGAGAGCCAGGCAGGCGGTGAGGCGGCCCCGAAAACTTCGCCGCAGTATTTATCTCCTGCCCACGGCCTTCACCGTCGGCAACATCTTCGCGGGATTCTTTGCCATTACTGCCACCTTAAACGGTGATTATCAAGCTGCAGCCGTCGCCATCGGCATTGCCGTCGTTTTAGACTGCCTGGACGGACGAGTGGCCAGGCTGGCCAAGGTGACCAGCGACTTTGGTTCACAGTTGGATTCTCTGGCCGATATCATCAGTTTTGGGATTGCTCCCGCCATCCTCATCTATTCCTGGGGGTTGGGCGAGTTGGGCAATTTCGCGCGTTTTTCCGCCTTTGTCTATCTCATCTGTGGGGCCATGCGTCTGGCCCGTTACAATATCCAGTTGAAGGATCTAAAACATTTTGCCGGACTCCCCATTCCCGGTGGCGCCGGCTTTTTAGCGGCCACCGTTCACCTTTTTGTCGTACCGATCGATTCGCCTTTGTTTACCCTCTACTTAGTGGCAGTCGTCTTTCTGCTTTCCTTCCTCATGATCAGCGCCATCCGTTATCCTTCTCTGTCCCAGCTGAACCTGGGACGTGGAAAATCGCACTTGAATGTGTTGCTGATTGCGTTGCTTGTGGCTGGAGTGGCCTGGTTCTCGCAGGAAGTCTTGATGGTCCTGGCGACGCTTTATGTTTCTACCGGATTGTTCTCCCGGGCCCACCAGTTCGTGAAGTTCCGTCTGCACTCCGAAGAACTTGCCCCCAAAGAGTCCCGAATCGATTAGTCAAGCCGTAGGCAACATCACCCTCTATTTGCTACGGGTGAGGTCTTCCAGGGGGGAATTATGCGTACTCAAGTGCATGTGAGCAGCAAATCGGTTCGAGATCTGCTCGAACGAAGTGAAGAGCACCGCCTTGCCGATGTTCTGGGCAATCAGGGAGAATCGGTGACACGCACCTAGTGCCCTGACCGAAAAAACTTCTGTCCCCATCTCTGCCCTCGAAAAGGTTTCTGTCCCCTACTCTCCCCTTGTCTCCTATACTCCCCTACTCTCTTTCTGCCTTCCCCGTTCACGTAGGTTTGACGTTTTGGTTGAGACGAAACAGATTTGTTGGATCGTATTTGTTTTTGACCTCA
>SMUY01052575.1_pt1 | contig 10715 bp, 8 predicted proteins | sample 2456441 | NCBI WGS metagenome assembly SMUY01 (sample SAMN11095931, study PRJNA526329) | marine sediment metagenome | biome: Marine sediment; feature: Surficial sediment; material: Deep marine sediment; isolation source: Hadal surficial sediment | place: Pacific Ocean | collected 2014-11 | depth 0-1...
AATCAAAGAATATTTTAGGTCTTCCGAATCTAAATCCGGTGGGATATTATTTCCGAATGGCTGAAGTGAAGAAAAAATTATTTCACCAGTCTCCGGAAAGATTGTGTACCCCGGGCGCCAGTCAAATTTATTATCAGGATTTGGATTACCGCCTTCACCTTGCTGATCAAATCCGAATGCTTCCAGCAGTTTCACATTTCCGCTTGTAGTTTGTAGTTCATCCGTGGGGTCCTGCCCAATCACTTCGTACTTAATTGAAAAATTAAATCCTTCCTTTTTTATATTTCGGCTGCCCGTTGGGTAAATGTTTTTCAATTTTAGCTGCCATGCATCCGTAAACTGCGGTTGAAGATTTCCCGGTTTAATTAGCTTAAGCACTAAAAAAGTATCCTGAGCTGCTGCAATAAATTCACCGTATGTTACATCTGCTGGTCCTTGATTAAATGCAATTGCAATCACATCCTGTGTCTGAATCGAAGTCTTAAATGAAATGAACCCGGTGTTTGGATGCAAAATATAGTCAATCCCTTGCCTTAGTAATTTAAATCGTCCTGTTTCTTCTTTGCCCAATACCGGGTTTTCAATTTTTTTTCTTAACGAATCCGGATACCTGCCTCCCGGACTAATAGGTTCAAGGTTCAAATATGCATTTGCAGATCTTTCATTCGATTTATCAGAAGTGATAACATTTATTGATTTCCAAACCTCGATCTCGTTTACAAAAAGATTATTGTTTACTATAGAAGGAACATTAAAAAAGTATTGTCTGAAAAGTGTGCTATCAGTATAAACCTGATCGATGAAATAATGGTTTTCTGAATAATCATATGCCCGAACACTATATTGCCGGGATGTTGATCCACCTGAGACTGATACTTCTTTTGTTTCGCCTTTTTTCTGGCTGGCAATGGTTGTTAATTTTAGAGGACCAAGTTTAAACTGGGCTTTTATTCCAAATAGTGCTTCGGCACCACCAATTAGTGGCGAAGTTTGCATCGAAACATTTCCAGCTTCAATATTTTGAATAATTTCGTCTTCATATCCTGTGTACTTTATTTTTAGCTGGTTTTCATATTGGAATGTTCTTTCTGTATTCCAATCGGCAGAAATATTTAGTTTATCGCCAATAGTTCCGTTTACATTTATCTGAACCTGTTGTTTAAAATCAGGTTCGTTTCTTGTGTTTCCAAGTCTTGATGCCGTAACACCTTCAGTAGTTTCATTCCTCCATGCACCATGGATCTGAACTGATCCACCTATTTTTAAACTAATCTTCGGGACGCCAAAAATACTTAATACTCCCACTTTAGGCAATGGAATTTCAAAATCAGTTAAACTGGTAATTAATTCTCCTAAGCCAACAGTTGAACTTTTTAAATTATACTTATAGCCCAACTCTTCCCAATTTTTACGTTCACGTAAAGCAAGTTTCATGTTTATATACTCATCAAGTGGCATTCGTAACATTAATTTTGTTTCACGACCACCGATCTTTTCACTAATCTCAACATACTTTCCTGAAGAATCAATTTTGACAGATCGTTGAAAGAATCCGGTGGAAGGTAAGATAAAGAACCTCGATTGCTTTGATTCTTTAAGCTGAACGTAAGGTTTATCATCACGTTGATAATGAAAGTATTTTAATCTATTTGTTGAATCAACAGCCATCTGATCTATTTGAAGTGAATCGGATACAAGTGAAGAATCTGAAATTATTGTAGAATCATTTATAGAGAGAGTTGAATCGAAAGGCTTTATAGTTTGTTCTCCCGAATCCGGAGGAGCGTAATAATCTTCAATTGCTTCCAGAGAAATATTACCCTTTGCTCCTGCTGTAATAGGATTATTCATTTCCTGGTAAGAAAATTCTGTCGATAGGCCTGAATTATCTGCCGCAAACATCATCTCAAGCCAAATTGATCTGCTAACCTGAGATTTAGATGATGGACTGAATCCCATGTTGATTCCGGTATGAAATACAACTACTGCAATCACAGTCAGGCGAAAAATTTTCCGGATAAGATTTACGATTTTATCTTTAATATAATTCCCAATGGGATGTTTCACATTACTCGAATTTTATAAAGGTATAAATCGCTCTATATAACCTCCTTTTTTAATTAATTCCGGAAAAAAGTTAGATAATTAAACTACAATTTTCAACAAACATACCAATCAAATATTTAATTTACAGGTCAAAATTAAATGTTTTACTTACAGAAAGGAAGGTATTTTTTTCGCCGTCGTTCAAATGTACCATTAATTCTTATCTTTTAATCAGCTAAAAAATAATGGTTATGAAAACAATAGTAGAAATGTACTTAACAGATGATTCAGACCGGAATTAATAATTCATCTTGTCAGCTTTATAATAGTATATTCATAGTCGGGATACTCATCTAATAACTTTGCTTTTTTCCCTAATTCAAAATCGCTAAAATCAAAACCCGGCGATACGGTGCAGCCAATCAGAGCGAATGATGTTTTATCAATCAATTCTGCTCCAAACCAAGAATTATGCTTAATAACAGTTTGAATTGATTCCCCTTTTTCAATATTTCTTCCCAACAATATTTTGCTAAGATTTCCACCTTCCTCAATTACATAAATAACAATTCCTGAACCATCATAAAAATGCCATTGCTCATCAGATTTTAATCTGTGGAAGTTTGAAACTTGATTCCCTTCTAACAAAAAATAGATTGATGTAGAAAAATTCCGTGATGATTTATATCTTTTAGGAAGATGATCAGCTAATATTATTTCTCCCGCTCTGAAAACTTCCCTGTAATAACCACCTTCAGGATGAGCTTTAAGCTGAAGCTTTTCTATATACTTACGTGCCTTGTTATTCAAAGTATTACGATCCTTCTAATTTTATAACCAATACAAATTTAGTAATTTTATTTTTAGTATAAATAAAAAGTAGTAACACCAACGAACTGAGAGATATACTTTGGAAAAAAAATCTTTAATAATTTACCCATTGTTTGTATTAACTATCACGATTCTTTCCATAGTGCCAGCCAAATCTTTAGTAAAAGAAGATTCAGTGAAATCAAATAAGTACAGAGAGGCAGCAATTCAAATTGTAACTTCGGCTTTAAATGAAAGGATAGGATACGAATCTTTAAGAAATTTTTGCATTATTGGACCAAGATTAAGTGGCTCCAGAAACTCGTTGATTGCCATCAATTGGGCTAAGAACAAAATGATGGAATCAGGATTGGATAGCGTATGGCTGCAGCCCGTGAAGGTGCCTCATTGGGAACGAGGAAATATTGAAAAAGCGATGATAATGAATTCAATAAAATTTAACGGAAAAGAATTGAATATCCTTGCTCTCGGAGGAAGCATCGGTACTCCAACTGAAGGAATTTCTGCAAATGTAATTGAAGTGAGATCTTTTGAAGAATTAGAAAAAAGAAAAGATGAAGCAAAGAGTAAGGTTATCTTTTTCAGCCGCTCAATTGATCAATCAAATCTTAATACATTTGAGGCTTACAGCAAAGCTGCAGATCAAAGAGTTTTTGGAGCAATAGAAGGGGCAAAGTATGGGGCGGTCGGCGTGATAGTCAGATCACTAACTACAAAATACGATAATGTACCGCACACCGGAGCTATGCATTATGTAGATAGCCTGCCAAAGATTCCGGCTGCTGCTGTGGGTTATCTTGATGCCGATTTTTTAAGTACTGCAATTAAAGAGGATCCCAATTTAAAACTTAAGCTGAATTTAGATTGCCATACTTTACCCGATGCTCAATCTTACAATGCTATTGGAGAAATTAGAGGGAGTGAATATCCGGATGAAGTAATTGTAGTGAGCGGACACCTGGACAGCTGGGATGTTGGCGATGGTGCACATGATGATGGGGCAGGCTGTATGCAAGCAATTGAAGTATTAGATCTCTTTAATCGATTGGACATCAAGCCGAAACGAACAATAAGAGCAGTATTATTTATCAATGAGGAGAACGGTTCGAAGGGTGCAAAAGAGTATGGTGTTTTTGCCGATACATCCAAACAAAATCATATTGCAGCAATTGAATCCGATAGAGGGGCTTATACACCAGTTGGATTCTATATCGATACAGATTCACTTGAATTAATTCAAAAGATTGAATCGTGGCTGCCATATTTAAAGTATGGAGGAATTAACTGGGTACGTAAAGGCGGCAGCGGTGCTGATATATCTAAAATAAAAAATGCAAAACTCTTAATCGGTTATGTTCCGGATAATCAAAAATATTTTGATATTCATCATTCACCCAGCGATGTGTTCGAAGAAATTCATCCACGTGAATTTGAACTCGGTTCTGCTGCTATGGCAATACTTGTTTATTTGTTAAGTGAAGAAGGGTTGTAACCGTAAAGTTTGTCATTAGCATTCTATGTATGTGTAACAAGAATGAATTTTAAGACTTTAATTGTTAAATTGTTTTATTGTTGAATTGTTAAATGATATTAAAACTAAGGATCTCATTTATTTCCATTTTCTATCTGTGATCAAGGACTTAATGACCATTGACTATTCCAGTTTCAAAAATGACCTATAACTTTTACACATGTTGTACTTTTAATCCAGCTTTTTTAGCAGCAGCTAACTGTCTTTGGTCTGAAGATACAAACAGTTCAACATCAGCAATAATAGCACAACCGATATGAAAAGAATCCATTGCGCGAAGTGAATATCTTTCAAGCAAATCAATGGATAACTCAATTACACGAGATGATATATTATAGAGGTCAGCAGTTTCCAGGTCTTTAATTAGTGCGCTCTTTATTTTTTTATACTGATTTTTATTCAGGATTTTTTTTCGTCTTAAACGATTTAATGCAGATATAATTTCCGACAAGCAAATAATACTCACGACGAGAGTATCGGTTTTCCGGCAAATTTCTTCTACCTTATCACTGCCTTTCTCATCTACGTAACGTTTAGCCAGGGCAGATGAATCAAAGAAAACTTTCATTCGGAAAATTATTCCCGTTCTTTAATAATTATTTTGCTCAACGCTGCTCCCTTAATAGATAACCTTATAGCCGGATTTTTCAATGTGTTATCTATCCCATCATCTGCAGCAGGTTTTATTTCGGCAATTATTTTTCCATGCCTTTTTATTTTTATTATCTCACCTTTCTCCACAGCATCAAAGTAGTACCTGGCATTGTTACGTAATTGTGTGAATGTTGCAATTTGCATTTAATTACTCTCATTATTTAAATTGTACACTAATGTACATTTTAAATGCCAGATAATCAAATCTGTCGGTTAGTGTAATTATTCATTAGTTCTTGAGTCATTTTTTAAGTTATCTAACATTCATAAAAATAATTACATCAAAATCATCGAATGACTAACGCCTATTGACGTTTCACATTTGACATTCAACCAATATCAATTCCGCTGTAACTCTACCGCTTTTTACTGCGCTTTCAATTGTGGAGGGCAGACCCGTATCTGTCCAATCACCCGCAAGAAACAGATTACTTATTTTTGTCTTTGAAGATGGTCTGGAATAAATAATTTTATTTGAAGGAATAAATGTTGCCCGTTTTTCTTTCAAAACCTTGTAATTAAGAATATCTGATTCCTTAATCTCTGTGTAATTAATCAATTCATCAACACACATTCTATAAATTTCTTCGGAAGATTTATCTATCAAATAATCAGCATCACTTATAACAAGATTGATATGCGTACCCTTATTAAATATCCAATGAACGGGTGAATTTATCAATGCGTAGAATTGCTCATTTAAAGGATTATTTTTTAACCAGATGTGCACATTTAAAATCGAAGAATATTCCAGATCAATATCATCATCTAAAAACAATTCCGGATAAATTTTATTAAAAGCATAAAAAGGAACTGCTGAGATAACATAATCAAAATCTTTTATAGTTTCTTCCGCAGTCTTTATCGCAATTATTTTATTATTTACTATATCAAATTGTTTAACCGGGTATGATGTTCTTATTTCTCCACCATTATTCTCTATATAATTTTTAGCATCGTTTACATAGGATTCAGTCAATCCATATTTGGGAATAATAATGGTAGAAGCGAAGCTGCCGTTAAAAAATATTTTCATCAATATTTCTCTGAACATAAATGCAGATGCTTTATCGATGTTAGTATTCAATGCTCCAATAGCTATAATTTCCCAGAATGAACTTGTTGCATTGTTGCTTTGTTTCTCTTCAATCAGCCATTCCCTCACACTTCTTTTTATAAGTTTTTGATTAGAAGTAAAAGGAAGTTTAATCATAAATCGTATCAGGGATAATCTATCTCTTAAATTTATAGCATTAAAATTTAAGAGTCCTGTTAAGAGGTTAAAAGGATAGAACAACGGTCCGGCTTCTAATTTAAATAATTCAAAATCGGATTTTAAAAAATTTACCGTTAATCGTTTTTGATAGACAAAATTATCTTCGGCTCCGATCAGTCTTAAGAATTTAATCGTATCAGAATAACAGCCCATTAGAATGTGCTGTCCGTTATCTAAAATATCATTTGTTTTTTTATCGGTGAATGAATAAGCTCTTCCGCCAAGTTTAGGTGAAGATTCAAGTAAAGTTACTTTAATTTTTTGTTTTGTTATATTTGCTGCTGAAGCCAGACCTGCTATACCTCCCCCGATTATAATGCAACTTCTCATCTATAAACTAAACTGTACTTTGCCCAAACTCCGAAAGAGATCCAAATTTTCTCGATGGTAGTAGCTTTAACATTATTGTTATAAACGTCATAGTCGGCATCAACTATCTTATCCAGAACACGGCTGTATATATGCTGCATGGCTCGTGCTGCAAACATCTTTCCTTTATCATCAAGGTTAAGGCACTCGGTTGCTTTATTAAAATAATATTTTGCACGATTGACTTCATATTGCATCATAAGCTTAAAGTTTTCATTATAGGTAAGATTTATGAGATCTTTTTCAGAATAATTGAACCTTGTTAGATCTTCCTTTGGCAGATATATACGCCCTGCTGCAGCATCTTTCTTTATATCGCGAAGAATATTTGTTAGCTGAAGAGCAATACCCAAATTAACAGCAAAGTCTCGTGTAGATTCATGTTTATAACCAAAAATTTCAATGCACATTAAACCAACCGTAGATGCAACACGGTAACAATAAAGTTGAAGATCATCGAATGTTAGATAGCGATTTTTTTGTAAGTCCATTTCCATCCCCTTCAGCAATTCGAAAAACGGCTGAACAGGGATATTGAATTTTTTAATCGTTGAAGATAGTTTATTTAGAAGAGGATAATATGAACTGCCAGAAAGAGCTTTTTCAAGTTCAATTCTCCACTTGCGCAGATTTTCATACTTTATTTCATGGGAATCATTACTTTCATCTACAATATCATCTGTTCTGCGGCAAAATGCATAAACAGTATTCATAGCATTTCTTTTTTCCGAATTTAACAGGTTAAATGCATAATAAAAACTGCTATTGCTACCCCTTGATATTTGTTTTACCTGATCCATTAAATATTAAATAAAGATTTTCTCAACAATCCTGCCATCCTGATTTTACTTAATTCAGGACGAGAAGTAAATACATTATAATCATTCTTTCTTATTTGTTCAAGAATTTCCTCCCCTCCTTTTACCGTCCAGATAATTTCATATTTTAATCTTCCCCTTAATAACGGTAACAGTTTCTTACCTTCATCAAATAATTTCTGTATCCTATCAGTATTATACTTTATTAGCAGCTTTAAATTATCACAATTATCCATTTGTTCAAACAATTTTTCAGTTACACTAAATTTCTGCATTTCGTCTTCCGGCAGATAAATCCTTCCATTGTTATAATCAATTACAGTATCCTGTAAAAAATTTGTTAACTGTAATGCTGTGCAAATTTTATCCGAATATTCAAAAGCTTTCTCATCCCTGATATCAAATAGTTCCAGTATCAATCTACCAACCGGGTTAGCAGAATGCTGGCAATAATCCGACACTTCATTAAAATTTTCATATCGTTTTTTTACAACATCCTGCTTAAATGCTTTAATAAGATCAATGAAATGCTGCTTTGATAATTTTTTTTCGATTATTGTATTTGCAAACGCAAATTCATATTTATTTTTTGCATTTCCATTCAATAAATTTTTCAGACTCATTTCAAAATCATTCAGATTTTTCAATCGAACCTCTTCCCTTTCATTTCCCTCATCTGCCAAGTCATCTGCAGTTCTGGCAAACCAATAAATAATGGCAATATGTTTTCTTATTTTTTTTGGAATGAGCAGAGAAACAACCGGAAAGTTTTCGTAGTGAGATTGGACAAGCATTAAAGCAGATTCATAACCTTTTTCAATATCAAATGTATTATTTTTATTTTCTGACAAACTGAAAACCTAAATTATTTACTTATAAGTTTATAACTAAAATTACGAATTCTATTTATAATATTTTTTTATTATTTTCAAAAGAACATATCCTATCTAAAAAACAAAGAGAATATAATGAGAAAAATAATTCTTATTTTAATCGTAACAAGTTTAATTCTGTTCGGCTGTAATACAAAACACAATTCTATAAATCTTGAGAATGTGAAGATTATTGACCTTACACATTCATTCGATAATGAAACTATTTACTGGCCCACTGCTGAAAGTTTCAAATTTGATACTGTTTTTGTGGGTATTACAGATAAGGGATTTTATTATTCTGCATTCCATTTTTGCACAGCAGAACACGGGGGAACACATTTGGATGCACCTATTCATTTTGCAAAAGAAAAACAAACCGTTGATAAAATTCCCCTAACCAATTTAATTGGTAAAGCTATTGTAATTGATATAAAAGAAAAAGCTTTGGAAAACAAGGACTATTTAATAGGAATTGACGATTTTAAAAATTGGGAACATAAGAATGGAAAAATCTTTGATGGAGCCATTGTGCTGCTAAATACAGGTTATGCACGTTTTTGGCCCGACAGAGAAAAATATATGGGAACCGCAGAACTCGGACAAAACGCTGTTGCAAAATTACACTTTCCGGGTTTGGATCCAAAAGCAGCCGAGTGGCTGACAAATAAAAGAAAAATTAAAGCAATAGGACTTGATACACCAAGCATTGATTACGGACAATCGGTTCTATTTAAAAGCCATCAAATATTATTCAAAAATAATATCCCAGCTTTTGAAAACGTAACAAATTTGGATGAACTTCCTTCACAAGGCGCTTTTGTTTTTGCACTGCCTATGAAGATAAAAGGAGGCAGCGGAGGACCACTTAGAATTGTAGCGTTGGTAAATAGTAATTAGTTTCCAGCTTTTCAGCATTCGGCAATATTTTTAATACAACAGGGGATGGATTATCCAATGTGGATCAGGGGATAAACCAATAATTTTTTGTGCCTGGAACAGGAGTTGAACCTCACCGACTTGCGTCAACTAGACACTGCACCTTGCTTCGCTACCTGCCGGCCTGGTTGCTTGATAAAAATAAAGACCAGCTTTGCTGGGCAGTATATCAGGAGGCAGCCTCAAAAGTAAATATTATGAGCGTGTCATTCCCACGAAAGTGGGAATCTATTTTATTCAAATGGCATTAGATTCCCGTCTACACGGGAATAACACAAAAACCAGAGCTTTTAAGATAGGTTTTCTACTTTGTACCATCCTCAACAATTTTTATCTATTCATCAGTTAAGCAATTAAGAGAGTAAACAAGCTTAGTAAAAATATTCTACTCTTCCAGTTTATAATTCGATGACCAGATATTATTTTTGGGATTAATATCCGGAAGCTGATAATCGGGATCTATGATGACTGAATCTATCGGACTTGTCGTCTTAACTTTAAATGACCAGTTACTTCCTCTGTGCCAGACCTCAACAGGAAGTTTCATTTTTATAATTTTTCCACTCGTCTCTACGATTTTAATAGGAACAGGCATAGCCATCTGTTCATAATTTGTTATTGTGATAACAGCACCGTTTTCAGGATCACCATTGATATATTTTACACCCTGCACTCCCTGGTCCAGCATCCAGGTTTCATAAAACCATTGTTTCCAAAACCAGTTAAGGTCATCACCGGCAGCATCGCTCATTGTTCTGAAAAAATCCTCCGGTGTGGGATGTTTGAATGCCCATCTATTTATGTATGTTCTGAAAGCATAGTCAAACCTTTCTTCACCCAGTACAACTTCTCTAAGAATATTTAAACCTACGGCAGTTTTAATATATGCCAGATTGCTCAGTCCTTTTGGATATATCACATCAGAATAATTCATAATACTCTCACTACTGTCACTTATAATATATTTTAGCAGATGACGTGCGGAATCTCTTCGCGCAGTGTATTCACCGTTATTAAAGTTTCTTGTGGAGAAAATATTAATAAAAGTACCAAATCCCTCATCCTGCCACATATATCTTCTTTCATTAGAACCAACTATCATCGGGAACCAATTATGCCCAATTTCGTGATCTGTTACTGCCCATAAACTGCGACCCTTTGCTTTACTACTGCAAAAGACTATTCCAGGGTATTCCATCCCTCCAACTTTTCCGGCTACATTCACTGCAGCAGGGTATGGATATGGAAACCACATCTTAGAATAAAACTCAACCGAAGCTTTAACGTATTCTGTAGATCTTCCCCACGCTGAATCATCTGCAAATTCAATAGGATAAACAGACATCGCAAGACTTGTTTTATTTTCAGGCAGGTTAATT
>SMUY01114678.1_pt1 | contig 10709 bp, 5 predicted proteins | sample 2456441 | NCBI WGS metagenome assembly SMUY01 (sample SAMN11095931, study PRJNA526329) | marine sediment metagenome | biome: Marine sediment; feature: Surficial sediment; material: Deep marine sediment; isolation source: Hadal surficial sediment | place: Pacific Ocean | collected 2014-11 | depth 0-1...
AGATCGGGTTCTCCAGCGCCATCAGCTCGAACCGGGCCGAGGTTTGGGCGGCGAGCGGGGCCAGCACCTGAGGCATGAGCGGGCCCATCGACGTCCCGGTCAGCACCCCGATGGCCTTGTCGCGCCAACGATCGGGATCGATGTCGGCCCCGGCGATTCGTTGCTGTAGGTAGCGCACCGATCCCACCCCGTTCTCCACCTGCTCGAACCCGTCGTACGCCTCGGCCGGAGGCAGATCGACCCCGGCCCGCAAGTACAACTCGTCGGAGCCGAACACCCAGCGGTGGCGCCGCTCCCGGCTTGCCCGCCCGGCCAGCGGCTCGATTACATCGATGGCTGCCCGGCACTCCGCTTCGGTGGGCTCCCGGCACAGCTGGTGCTTGCTGAACTCGGTGAGCCCCACGGGGACCACCGAGACGCTGAGCACCGCCTCGTCCAGATCCCACAAATCGGCCAGCGTGCGTTGCAGGTGGGCGCCGTCGTTGACGCCCGGCGACAGGACCACCTGGGTGTGAAACTGGATGCCGTGGCCGCCAAACTCGCTCAGCTGTTCCAGGATGTCGGGCGCCAGGGGGTTGCGCAGCAGGTGGCGCCGGACCACCGGATCGGTGGCGTGCACCGACACGTACAGCGGCGACAGGCGGTATTCGATGATCCGCCGGATGTCCTTGGGCTTGAGGTTGGTGAGGGTGGCGAAGTTGCCGTAGCGGAACGACAGCCGGTAGTCATCGTCGCGGATGTACATCACCTCGCGCATTCCGGGCGGCAGCCCGTCCACGAAGCAGAAGTCGCACCGGTTGGCGCACCGGCGGATCCGCGGGGGCTCCAGCGTCACGCCCATGGGGAGGGTGTCGTCGGGCCGCTCTATGTCGAACAGAATCTCCTCGCCTGTCGGCTGGCGCACCAACAGGTCGAACCGGTCCTCCGCCGTCAGGAACTCCCAATCGAGGAAGTCGTCGAGCGGGCGGTCGTTGACCGCCAGGAGTTCGCTGCCCTCGAGCAGGCCGATTTCCCCCCCGATGGAGTCGGGGTGGACGTGTGTCACGCGAATCATGCCGGAAAGATAGTGCTTCTTGGTGCAAGGTGGAGTCGTGGCCGGGTAACCTCCCCATCTGCCAGCCAGCCTTGCAGCTTGCGGTGATGAGGGCCGCTCCATCAGTGCGAGTGATTCCCCTAACCCATTGCTCCTCAAAGGTTTTGGCTTGTGCGCCCCAATCTTGCTCTGGTCAGGTACCACACTCCTCGACTCTCGATCGCACCAGCACCGGATACAGTGGAGGGCAGCGGCCATGAGCAAACATCGGATTCCCCCGGCGGTGAGCTACGATGAGCCCGTAGGTCCCCGGCTGGAGATAGTCAACTGGAACTGCGAGCGAGAGGCCTTTGCGGCCGCGCGGGAAGCGACCCTGGCGGGCCTGCTGGACATCGAGGTGGTCCGCCGGCCGGCCCGTGGCGGCCCGGTGTGGGGTTACGCCTTCTCCGCCCGCGCTCCCAAGGCGGTCTGGCTGATCGAGGGTCCCGAGGGCGAGTGGCTGTCGGAAGAGGAGGCGGCCAACGAGGTGGAGGCGATCATGATCTACCACGCCACCGGTGGTACCAATGGGTTCTTTGCCAGGCCGGTGCTGCAAGCCGCCGCAGTGACCGAGTAACACGTCGCGCCGGTCGCGGCTAAAGCCGCGGCTCGGCAACCAATCGCTAAAGCGATGCCCCTCTGCACCCCGCACTCCGCAATCCGTACCCATCCCCCTACGCCCTACGTCCTTATCCCGATCCCGGATTCGGAATCCGAAACAAAATCACATACAGCGTCGGCACCACCAGCAGCGTGAGTACCGTGGCTACCAGTAGTCCGCCCATGATCGTGACGGCCAACGAGATGAAGAACGCATCAGTCAGCAGTGGAATCATGCCCAGAATCGTCGTGGCGGCTGCCAGGGACACGGGTCGCATCCTGGCCACGCCGGAATCGACCACCGCCGCAAATCGGTCTTTGCCGCTTTCGATCTGATCGTCGATCTCCTCGATCAGCACGATCGAGTTCTTGATCAGCATGCCGGTGAGACTGAGGAACCCGAGGAGGGCCATGAACCCGAACGGTTGATCCGCCAGCAGCAGGCCCCAGGCCACCCCGATGACGGCCAGGGGGACCGTGAGGAAGATGATGAGCGGCTGGCGCACGGCGTTGAACAGCAGGATGACCATCAGGATCATCAGGCCACCGAAGATGGGAATGGATGTCGCCAGCGCGGCCTGCGCCCGGGCGGAGTCTTCGGCCTCGCCGCCCCAGGCGATGGAATATCCCGGCATGTCTTTCAGCGGGATCTGGTCCGAATCGAGGACCGGGATCGTCGTTGCCTTGTGTCCCGCCAGTGGATCGACACCCGCTGCAAAGCCGCGGCCGGAATAGGTGGCCACGTCGACACCGAGGTCCACTTCGATCAGGGCCTTGGAGCGAGCAAACAGTTGGCTGGCCAGGTCACCGGCCCGGGGATCCGCATGAATCTTGATGGTGGTGACCCGGTTGCGCCGGAAGATGGTGGCATCTTCGAAGACGGTTTCGATGCCGGTGATCACCTGCCCCAGCGGCACCATCCGCTGGGCGGCAGGCGCCCAAATCTGCAGTTCGGACACGTTGAAATCGACCCGTTCGTAATCTGGAGCCCGGGCGACGATGGCCAAGAGTTCGTCGCGCTCGCGGTAGACCCCCGTCTGGGTGCCGGAGTAGGCGGCTTGGATGACGCCGGCCACATCCGGCCGGTCTATGCCCAGGCGCCGGGCCTGAGCATCGGCCAGCAGCGGGCGAATCACCATTTCCTTCTCACGCCACTCGTCACGGATGCCTTGGCCACCGGCTTCCCGCAGAATCTCCTTGGCACGAGATGCCATGTCGCGCAGCACGGTACGGTCGGGGCCGCTGATGCGCAGTTGGATGCGCCCCCCCTCCCCCGGACCCAGGGCGAACTTCTTGACGTTGACCGTGGCCATGGGAAGCATGGTGTCGAGGGTGGCCGTGACTCCGGGGATCATGCCGTCGATCTTGGTCCAGTCGTCCACCGTCACGAAAATGGCCCCGTAGGCGCTGCCCCCGTCCACCGGTGTGTAGGTCAACAGAAACCGCAGGTCGCCCCCGCCCAGTGCGGTGGCCACATCGGTTACCCCGTCGACACCCATCAGATACTCCTCGGCGCGAGCGAGCAACCGTTCGGTGTCCCGGATGTGGGTGCCCGACGGGAGGTACACTTCCATGTAGAACTGGGGGCGGGTGGAACTGGGGAAGAATATCTGTTTGACCGACCCGAAGGCGATCATCGAGATCACAAAAATGCCTACCACAACAGCGACCGTCACGAAGCGGAACCGGAGACACGCCTCCAATATCTGCTGGTACAGGCGATACACTTTGCCGGCGTACGGGTCGTCAGGCTTGCCGTCATCCTTCTTGGGTTTGGGTTTGAGCACCATGACACCGATCAGTGGAGTGATCGTCATGGCGGTCACCCAACTGAGCCCCAGCGAAATCAGGATGACGGTGAACAACGAGCGGGTGTATTCGCCGGTAGCGTCATCAGAACTGCTGATCGACGCGAACGCCAGAATGGCCACCGCCGTGGCGCCAAGGAGCGGGATGGAGTTCTTCCCCACCACCTCGATGGCGGCCTTCACCTTGTCCATCCCGCCTTCGATGCGGACCTGCATGCCGTCGATCACCACGATGGCGTTGTCGACCAGCATTCCCAGCGCGATGATCAGAGCCCCGAGTGAGATGCGCTCCAGAATGACGCCCTCGTACCCCATCACCAGGAAGGTCCCGGCGATGGTCAGGAACAGGACGCTCCCGATTATGAGCCCGCTCTTCAAACCCATGAACAGGAACAGCACCACCACGACGATGATGACGGCTTCGACGAGATTCACGATGAACGAATTGATCGACTCCACCACGGCTTCCGACTGCATGGCGATGGTACCGAATTTCATCCCCAGGGGAATCTGCGACCGAAGCATTCGCATCTTCTCCTGAATCTCCTCGCCCATGGTCACGACGTTGCCGCCGATCCGGGTGGACACCCCGAGGGCAACCGCCGGGTGGCCGTTGAAACGGATGATGTTCTGCGGTGGGTCCTGGTAGCCCCGGCGCACCGTGGCGACGTCCCGGAGGTAGACCAGGTCCTCGCCACCCAGGCTGCGGATGAGCAGGTCCCCGAATTCCTGTTCCGACATGAACTCGCCGGTGGGATTGATGGCGATGTAGTCCGGCCCGACGTGAATCCTGCCGGCGTCGGCCGGAATGTTCTTGGCCGACAGCGCGCGATAGATGTCCTCCTGAGAAATCTCCAGGGCGGCCATCTTGGCCCGCGACATCTCGATGTAGATCACCTCGGGAACTACACCCCATAGGGCCACCTTCTTGACTTCGGCGATGGGAACGATTTCCCGGCGCAACATCTTGGCCACTTCGCGCAGCTGGGCGTTGCTGTACCCCTCGCCATAGATGGCAACGTAGAGGCCGTACACATCACCGAAGTCGTCGTTGACCAAGGAGGGACCGGCACCGGGCGGAAGCTGGCTCTGGTAGTCGCCGACCTTTCGCCGGAGTTCGTCCCACACCTGTGGCAGGCTGCTGGCGCCGTACTGGTCCTTGATGGTCACCCGTACGATCGAAACTCCCCTGCGTGACCATGATTCCACGTGCTTGAGCTGGCCCAACTCCTGGGTGGCCTGCTCGATGATGTCGGTGACTTCCTGCTCGACTTCTACCGCCGAGGCGCCCGGGTACAGCGTGATGATTTGGGCGTTCTTTATGGTGAACTCGGGGTCCTCCAGGCGGTTGAGCGTGCCGAACGTCATGAGCCCGCCAAACAACAGCACCAGGGTCAGCGTCCAGGTGATGACTTTCTTGTTGATCGCAAATTCGGCGAGATTCATCGAGTGACTCGTGCGGTTACTGCGAGAAATCCAAAGGGCGTACCTGCATGTCTTCCCGCAAGTTGTTGACCGCCGCTATGGCGATGGTTTCTCCGGCGACTAGGCCACTCAGAATCTGAATGTGATTAGGCGGGGTGATCTCTCCCACCGTCACAAGCCGGGACTGCACCATGTGGCTGTCGGAATCGTAGACCCACACGTGGCTGGTACCGGCCTCGTCGGCGTACACCGCCGTGACCGGAACCAGAAAGGTCTCGGCGTCCTGCCGTTGTGACTCTCCCGCCTTGGGACGGACCCACACCTGGGCAGTCATACCCGACAGGATCTGAATGTCGTCCGGCTGCTGCATGGTGAACGTCGCGGCAAATGTCTGCGTGCGGCGGTCGGCTTCCGCCGCGACTTCCTTGAGACTGAGGGGATACTCTCTATCGGGAGCCACTGAGAAGGTGGCGACCGCCTCCATGCTCTGCCGCGGTTGCGGTTGTTGGGCCAGTGCCAGGATCTGCTCGGGGACGTTGATCACGATCTCAACCGTGCTCAGGTTCTGCAGACTGAGGATGATCTCTTTGGCCTGCACGTCCTCGAAATTTTCCACGAACTTGCGGCCGACCCGGCCGCTGAAGGGCGCCCGCAACTCGGTGTAGCCGAGGTTCTGCTGGGCCCGCTGGTAGCGGGCCTTGGCCACGTCGCGCTGGGCCCGGTTGGCCTCCACCTCCGCCAGGGACACGGCCTCACGCTCGTACAGCCGTTTGTAGCGGTTGTAGTCGGCTTCGGCCTTCTCGAACGTTGCCCTGGCCTGGTCCCAATCGAGCTGGTAGTCGATCGGGTCGAGCCGGGCCAGCAACTGGCCGCGCACCACGGCGTCTCCCTCATTGACCGGTAGTCCGATAAGTGCCCCGGGTACCCGAAAGGCCAAGTCGGCGCGGTCGCTGGCCTGCACCGTGCCGGGAAACATCAGTCCCCGATTCTGGGCGGTGCCCACGGTGAGCATGGCCACGGGTCGCACGACGTCCGGCGCCGGCGCCTCCTCGCCACCGCCGCACGCGGCGAGTGCCAGGAGCGCGGTGGCCGTCCGCCACGCTGTCGATGTCGTTGGTGTGCTCCACATCCTCGATAGTCCTCTTGTGCCGCTACTGCGACGGCGTGAGAGTGAGACCAATCCGAAGCCGGTCGACGAATGCCGCCTTGGCTTCGGGTGTTTGTTCGTTTTCGAACCAGGCGATCGACCGCTCGAAGGCGTTGAGGTCGATCAGGAACAAGTAGTTTGCCGCCGCGGAACCCTGATCGGCAGTGAAGCTCTCGTTCTGTGCTTCCAAGAGGTCGGTCACGTTGACTAGACCCTGGGCGTACTTGTCCTGCACCACCATCAGATTGCGCCGTGCCCGGTCGGCCTGAACTTGGGTCAGTCGAATATTGGGGTACGAACTTTCCAGCCGCCGGATCGTGCCCCGCGTTCTCCGTTCGACGAGTTGCCGGGTCAACAGTTCCTGCTGGGTCAGCTCGGTCAACTGCGACTCGGTCTGACCCACGGCAAAGGCCCGCTCCGCTCCGATGAACAGCGGATATACCGCCTCGATGGATAGGATGGGCCGGCTGCGCGAGACCCCGGGCAGTTCCGGCTCTCGGTAGGCCTGGTATTGATAGTCGAAATTCAGGAAGAACGAGGGCAGGAACCAGCGCCGCTTCCGCTGGCTCACTTGAATGCTCTGAGCCTCGATCGTCCGGTCCAGCGACCGAACCTCGGGAGCGTTCTCGAGCGCCATGGCCACCATGGATTCCCGGAAAGCGGCCAGCTGCTGCTGGGTGGTCAGCAGGGCGTTCAGGTCGATGCCGGCAAAGAAGAAGTGGGCCGTATCGACGTGGATCTCCCGGGGCCGCCACCGGCGAGTCTGGTCTACCCCCAGGATCTGATTGAGACCGATGCGCTGCTCCTCCACCACCGCCTGGCCGCGGAGAACGTCGCCCCGCCGCTTGGCCACTTCCGCTTCCCAGCGGTACACCTCGTTGGGTCCCGAGTAGCCGACCTCCAGTCGGTGCCGCGCCAGCTCCAGATTGTCCATCGTGAGCCGCAGGTTTTGGGCGTTGACCCGGTACAGCAGCCGTGACAGCACCAGATCGAGATAGGCCTCGCCGGCGGCCCCAATGACGTCGAGCCGTTGGGTTTCCAGATTCTCCCGACTGCTCTCTTCCAGCCGCTTTGACGACCGGTAATTGCTTACCAGATGATCGTCATAGATCATCTGGCTGGCACTGAAACGAAGATTGAGCGCCTGGTCGGCGATCAGGCCCTCCAGCCCCTGCGGGTCCAGGGCCCGGTATTCCGGGGCCGCCACGATCTGCGGCAACAGGGGACTCAGCGCCAATTGGCGAAACTTGCGCGAGGTCTCGACCTGCTGGGTGACGATGGCCAGCGAGACGTTCCCTTCCTGCACCAGCCGTTGCACGTCCGTCAAATCCAGGGGCGTCTCGGCTAGCTGAAGATCTTCCTCGTTGAGAACCGTGGCTCGCACCAGGGTACTCAACCGGGGGGAATACCCGATCCGCGCCGCGGTACTTCCGTTGAGGTACAGCAAAGGGTCGACCGACAGGAACACTGCCAGGTTCGCCGTCCCGACGCCTCGGATCAGTTCGCTGATGTTGAGCGCCACCCGCCGGGCCAACTGCGTTCGCTGGTCCGGCGTTCGAGTCATCAGCACCCCGGCTTCCACGTCGTACAATCCCTCCAGGCTGTAGCTGCGGAGGGTGAGGTTGGTGAGGAGTTCGATCAGGCCCTGCCGCTGGACCGGGGCCAATCGTGGAGTCGGTCCCAGCACCACGGCTTGAGTTCCTTGGGGTGCGGTGTGGGCCGGGGTCCCCGGCTCCACCGGCCAGAGGACGATGGTGACGCCGAGGATCGCTTCCAGCGCAAGGAGTTCCGCGTCCAGTCGCTCCAGGCCGGTGGCGTATTCTGCCCCTACCACCAGCGCCACCGTGTCGGCCGGTGAAAGATCCAACAGCTGGCGGAACTCGCTGTCCGCCCGGAGCGGGTTGGACTGAATCACCAGGTTCGACTCAACCGAACGGTCATCGCTGGCCTGGTGGATGTCGAACAGATCGGGTCGTTGGATGAAAGTGGTGACCACCGGCTTGATGCGGTCCACTTGCCCCGCAGCCTGGCTCGCCAACGCACCGACTGCCAGGACCAAATCCACCTCGGGATCGGCGAGCGCCGCTTGCATCGCTTCCGTCATCCGCCCCGGATTCCAATCTGCGTTGAACGCCGGAGCGCGCTTGAACACGACCGTGTGCCGCCGAAGTAGCCGATCGAGTTCCGCCTCAATTCGGGTTACCACATCGTTGCCCGGTGCTACCCCCTCCTCAACGACTCCGATGACAATAACAGGCCCCGGATCGAGATCCTGAGCCACCGCAGCCGAGACCCACACACTGAGAAGAATGCACGCAAACATCAACCTGGCCATCAGGACCGCTCCTTGGGCTAACTCGGCATGACGCGACAACCACCTGGGACATGCGGTCATCTAGACGCCGCCGGTAACGACTTGTTGAGTATGACGAACCCGATGACGCCCGCCAACACCGAGGCCAGCAACACGCCCAGTTTCACCTGGGCAATGATGGCCTATCTGGAGCCGCCATACATCTCCACTCACGGCTTCAGCGTGAGATCCAAGCGTCGGGGTCGGTTGAGTCGGATGCTAGAGATAGCCGTTGCGGTGGCCAACCGGAAGAGTCGCTTTGAGTTGGCAGCGGCAGGAGCCGTCGCCATGCCCTATTGCCTCTTATCTGTAGGCCAGTAGATTCCGGCCACTGTGGGGCCAGCGCCCTACCTACTCAAGCGTCTCAGCCGCCACCTCATACCCTGCGAGCCTCGTGACCAGTAACCTGGCCACTCCTGCCGATTCGACCGCCACCCGCCACGACGACGGGACCATGGTCGTGACCATGGCAGGCGACTGGCTCCTGAGCGGTGCCCTCCCCTCCCCCGACGCCCTGATCGAACAGCTACGCTCAGGCGTCAGCCGTCTGGCGTTCGACACCACGGCTCTGGCCGAGTGGGACACGGCGGCGCTCGCGTTCGTCCTCCAGCTCTCGGGCACCGCCCGGAACGCGTCCGTCCCGGTGGATGCCTCGGGGCTCCCGGCCGGTCTCCAGCGGTTGCTGGTGCTGGCCGAAGCCGTGCCCGAAAAAGCCGATGCCAAGACCGATGCGGAAGAGTATGGAGTCGTCGACTGGATCGGCCTGACCACGCTTTCGGCCCAGGCGTCCGCCGGTGATACGCTCGAATTCCTGGGACAGACGGTCATCGCCGTCGGGCGGTTCATTCGTGGCAAGGCACGCTACCGGCGCTCCGACCTGACGCTCCTCCTCCAGCAAGCCGGTATCGAAGCGCTCGGCATCGTAGTGCTGGTGGCGTTTCTCCTGGGGCTCATCCTGGCGTTCGTCAGTGCCATTCAGTTGCAGCAGTTCGGCGCGGCCATCTACGTGGCGGACCTGGTGGGCATCGCCATGGTGCGCGACATGGGTGCGTTGATCACCGCTATTGTAATGGCCGGCCGCAGCGGCGCCGCCTACGCCGCTCAGCTGGGCACCATGAAAGTGAACGAGGAGATCGACGCTCTCGCAACCATGGGCATCGATCCGATCGAATTCCTGGTGTTACCCCGGTTCGTAGCCCTGGTGCTCATGATGCCGTTGCTCACCTTGTTTGCCGACGCCGTGGGCATACTTGGAGGGATGTTGGTAGGCGTCAGCATGCTGGACCTGTCGTTCACAGCCTATTATCAGCAGTCGATCGGCGCCATCAGCGTGACCCACCTTCTCGGCGGGATGTTCAAGGGCGCTGTCTACGGCATCCTGATCGCCGTCGCCGGCTCCATGCGGGGCATGCAATCGGGCCGCAGCGCCGGTGCGGTCGGCAGCGCCGCTACCTCGGCGGTGGTAACCGGCGTGGTGTGGATCATCGCGGCGGCCGGGGTGTTCTCCTTCGTTTTCTATCTGCTGGGATGGTAGCCGCATGCCGATAACTGCACCGCAGTGTGGAGGACACAGCTCATGACGGCTGGGTCCAACGGAGCTCCCATCATCTCGGTCGAGAACCTGACCATGGCCTTCGGCGATTTCGTGCTCCAGCGAGATCTCACGTTCGAGGTACACGCCGGCGACATCTTCGTGGTCATGGGCGGCAGTGGTTGCGGCAAGAGCACCCTGATGCGCCACTTGATCGGCCTGCTGAACCCGGCGGCGGGACGGATCCTCTACGGCGACAGGGATTTTACCGCCGCCTCCCCGGAAGAGCGCGACGCCATGCTGCGGCGTTTCGGGGTCCTGTACCAAGGTGGCGCGCTGTGGAGTTCCATGACCCTGGCCGAGAACATCGGACTCCCGCTGGGAGAATTCACCGACCTCTCGCCAGCGACCATCCGCGAGGTGGCCGAGGTCAAGCTGGCGCTGGTGGGCCTGAGCGGATTCGAGGACTACTATCCGTCGGACATCAGCGGCGGTATGCGTAAGCGGGCCGGGTTGGCCCGGGCCATGGCTCTGGACCCGTACATCCTGTTCATCGACGAGCCGTCCGCGGGCCTCGATCCGATCAGCTCCCGGTTGCTCGACGAGCTCATCGTCGAATTGCGCGACAGCCTCGACACCACCATTGTGATGGTCACCCACGAGTTGCCGAGTATCTTTGCCATCGGCACCAACAGCATCTTCCTCGATGCCGAGAGTAGAACCATGATCGCTAGCGGCCCCCCGACCGAACTGCGGGACCACTCAGACAATCC
>SMUY01028625.1_pt1 | contig 10704 bp, 10 predicted proteins | sample 2456441 | NCBI WGS metagenome assembly SMUY01 (sample SAMN11095931, study PRJNA526329) | marine sediment metagenome | biome: Marine sediment; feature: Surficial sediment; material: Deep marine sediment; isolation source: Hadal surficial sediment | place: Pacific Ocean | collected 2014-11 | depth...
AGTTACCGAAGGCAAAGCAGGCCGTGGTATTGAACGAGGGGCGTGGGCAGGCTGGATTGGCGGCGGCCGAGTTATTGCTAAACCAGGGGGCAGCAGTCGAAATTGTTACCAGCGATATTGCGGTAGCTGCCGATCTCGACCCGACGGTTCGAATTGCCTGGTACACGCGCCTGGGGTTGAAAAATTGTCATTTTACCGCTGGCCACGTTGTCGAAAGCGCCGATACAGGCGAGCTGACACTGCGTAATGTTTTTGACGACCGCCGGGAACAACGAACTAACGTCGATTTGATAGTCGACTGGCCGGGTTGTCATGCCAACAGCGAATTACTGAACGACTGGAAACGGGACGATGTCGAATTTTTTAGCATTGGTGACTGTGTCACACCACGCACTGTAGAAATTGCGATGAGTGAGGCTTTGATGGTAGCCAACAAGATTTAGCACATCCCGGGCTTTAGAACCCGATGGTCAGGTAAGTAGCATTCAGAGTTTGAAGCCATGCTGTCGCACTGGTATCGCAACCGCTGCTTAATATACCTGGAATTGATCGAAAGCAGACGTTGGCTTTTGCTAGACGAGTGGCCGCTTAGTGCCCTGAGCGGACATAGGGAAGTGAACTTGATATCCCCGATGTTTCACTATTTGCAGCTAAATTTATCTCCTGACATATGCCGATGTAGCTAACTCAAATACCTTGTACCTTTCGAGCAATGGTTGCAGATACGAAATTAAATTAGATTTTAGTATAAAGAGGTAATACCTCCAGTATCTCTATTGGGTACTTTTAAAAATTGAGTTGCAAGTAGAATCTTAAATTTTAAAATTGTATTTAATCCGAATAATCGTCTTTTTATTGCAAAAGGCATCTTACAAAGTGAGCACTCAACCATACAAATTTATTTTACCCTTGCTGACTACTTCATTTCTGACGGCCTGTGGTATTGACACTATAGGTTATGGGGGCGGGGATAATACTCCGGATGCGGTGCCGGATACAACGGCGCCTACTGTTCCCTCCAATTTGGTCGCAAACCCGAGTTCACCCGTTCAGATCGATTTAAGCTGGGTTGCCGCAAATGATGATGTTGGAGTTATTGGCTACAGATTAAATAGGGATGGAACTCACTTAACATCGAATCCAGGTAATTTATTTTCAGATCGTGGGGTCGAACCTAATACTACTTACTGCTACAGTGTTTCCGCTTATGACAGTAGCGATAATGAATCGGCTCAAAGCGATCAAAAATGCGCAACCACGCCAGAGGATCTCGCCGATCCCACCGCTCCAACTAATCTTGATGCGAGATTCGTCCCATCTAGTAGCGAAATACATATAGCCCTTAGCTGGTCGGCTGCAACTGACGATAGTGCGATCAGATTCTACAAAATATATCAAAATGGAAATTATATTGCGGATACCTACTACACCCCATATTTTGATGTTGTATTTAACAGAGAGACCGAATATTGCTATCTAGTGACTGCTGTGGATGCGGTAGGTAAGGAGTCAGTTCCAAGTAATCAGTCTTGCGATACGACATCCTGGATTAATAGTCCAGTGACTCCTAGCGGATTTTCTATGCGTTCATCGATGGATGTCGATTTTTCGGACGGTAAACACATAGTCTACGGAACTACGAATCGTAGTGTAGAGATGCTAAATTATACTAAAAATGATACTGGAATTTGGGATGGCACTGAGACCCTTGAGGTCGTTTACGGATACAATGATGTATCACTAACCGTCGATGCCAGTGGTATCGTGCATATCGTCTACGCGACAATTCGTAATCTAAGATACGCGACCAACGCGTCTGGTATCTGGAAAATAGAGGATATTGGTTCCTTCTTCAACACCACTTTCTTATCCGCTAAAATTGATACGGCGAACATAATGCACGTCTGTCATTCTGATGTCACGCAGCTGTATCTTAAATATTCGACGAATAGAACTGGTACTTGGACTACTCAAGAAATAGTCGGTCCTTTCTCCCCTGTTTCGTTCGGAATTTTTTGCAGTTTATCGCTAGATTCAGCGAATAATGTACATATTAGTTATACCGATCCATCATCAACCCCCAACTTAATGTATGTCACAAACAATTCAGGTGCTTGGGTCACGGAAGTTGTCGATGGCTCAGCCAATGCTAATTATGGTACTTCAATAAGTATCGATTCAGCAGATAAAATACACATTTCGTATTACGACTACGATGGCGACAGGGATCTCAAATACGCAAACAATAGTAGCGGTAGCTGGGTGGTCGAGGTGTTGGACAGCGCCGGCGACGTGGGCAGGCGATCTGCGATTGCAATTGACCTGGCTGGCAATCTTCACATCAGTTACCTTGACGCGACCAAGAGCAAGCTTAAATATGCCACTAATGTTTCTGGTATATGGCAGTCGTATACCCTCGACGACGCGAGTATCCTTCAAGCAACGTCGATCGCTATTGATTCAACAAACAAAGTTCATATAAGTCATACTTGGCAAATTAGAGGCGGACAGGAAAAAATCATCCATTCTACAAATCGTGACAATTAGTGTGCTTTGGGCAAAATCCAAATTTTTTCAAAGGTCCAGTGTGCCGAAATCAGAAGTTAAGGTATAAATTCTGGGCGTCCGCTGTGTGCCGGGAGCAGAAGTTAATCTAAGGTTTTTGAATGTCGGCTAACGAGAAAGCTGACCTTCAGAATCGAAACGCCAGGGACGGCAAAGTGCCCCAAGCGGAAGTTAGAACCTAACGCATTTAAGAATTGTCCAACCAGAGATATAGGTACTGACAAGTTAACTGAAATTCGGCGACAATCACCGGATGAAAAACTCAATTATTTACAAACGATTAAGATTTCCATCCGTAATTATCCAATTTCTGCTTGTCACTATCGATTATTTCGAATGCGTGTCTTTGCGTCTTGGAAAAGTGCTGTGGTCAAAAATGATGGTAATGGTCGGATTTTTCTAAGGTTGAAAAGTTAACTTATCAGTACCCTGACAGGGCACTGCTCGACAACCTGTAAAATGTAAGGCCTGAGCCTATAATTTGTTCCAGTGACCGGTGTTTACCGTTTGGGGCGAATACGCCATGAACGCGCGTCAGATTGACTCGCAGATTCGGTACCAGTAAAGGAACTATCCAAACCCGATAGAGGTTCGGTTCGATGCTCGATTCGTCGACCAATCAAATCAACGGCGCTGCGCAGACCGATCGTCAGAAGACACAACGCGATCAGTGCTGCGAACATCAGGTCGATTTTAACGCGACCGTTGGCGAGCAGCATCAGGTAGCCCAGACCTTGTGATGCACCTACCCATTCTCCGATGACCGCACCGATTGGTGCATAGACGGCTGCCAGTCGAATACCAGACGCGAGCGATGGCATGGCCGCCGGGACCCTGACCTGAAACAGGACTCGCCAGGGTGTAGCTCGCATGCTGTTGGCTAGGTCCAGATAACCCTGCGGCGTATTACGCAGTCCATCGAAAAAGGTAGACGTCACCGGAAAGTAGATAATCAGCAGTGTCATCGCAATCTTTGAACTCAGGCCGTAGCCCAGCCAGAGAGTGAGGATCGGGGCCAGTGCAAAGACCGGTATGGTTTGGGTCAGGACCAGAATCGGCATCAGAAATCGTTGTGCCGTTGATGACATGCTCAGATGCAAAGCGGTCAATACACCGAGTAAACTTCCCAGCACTAGTCCGATTAATACCTCAGCCAGTGTGACCAGAAAGTGTTCCCACAGCAGGCCGAAATTGAACAAGAAGGCCTTCGCCACTCGAATTGGATCGGGCAGGATAAAGGACGGTACGCCGCTGACCCAGACGATACATTGCCAGCCCAGCAGAATCACAAGCAGAGAAATGAAGAGATCTTTTGTGGTGGGCTTATGCATCAGCACTGCCTACCTGATTCAATCGTGTCAACAGGCGCGATTGTGAGGCAACGAAACGCGCATCCGTTATCTGGCGTAATGGCTTGCCGGCATCAATATCGTGCGCCGTTAGCCCATCTTCTGTCATTACCAGCAGGGTTTGTGACAAGCGTAATGCCTCAGCTGCATCATGCGTAACCAGCAGTACGGTTTTATTGTGTAGCAAATTGAAAGCCAGTTCCTGCATTTCGCGCCGGGTTTTTGTATCCAGTGCTGAAAAAGGCTCGTCCAGCAATACCACCGGTGTATCTTCCATCAAGGTGCGTGCCAGAGCGACGCGCTGGCGCATACCACCAGAGAGTTGGTGCGGTCGTGTGTCACTATGTGCCTGTAATCCAACCTTGCGGATCAATTCGTTAGCACGTGCGCTGTCTTCGGTTTCGCCTCTCAGGCTCTGACCCAGCACAACATTCCCGTAGACACTCAGCCATGGATAGAGTAAATCTGACTGGGCCATATAGGCGATCCGGGATGTGATCGATTGTCCGTCACTGGCACTGATATCGCCGGTAAATTCACCTCCGGTGGGGAGGCCGGCTAATAGCTTGAGTAATGTCGATTTCCCGACTCCGGAAGAGCCCAGCAAACAGGACCATTGTCCAGCTTCGAGGGTGAGCGAAAGATTCTCGAAAAGCACCTTTCGCTGATGGTGGAACGAACCCCGTAAATGGACGCGCAATGGTCCTGTATCAGAATTCGCGTCCAAGCCGCAACCCCATTTGCCAGAAATTGACTTCAAGCTGTGTGGCCGTTTCGAATCGGGAACAGAGTCCTTTCCAGCGTGGATTCTGTTCTGGATCAAGGCCGAGTTTCTCGTGCGCAACCTCCTCGATCAAAGCGGCAACCGATTCGCAGACTCCGAAATACTCAGAGTCACTATAGGTGTCGATCCATTCGCGATAGAGTGCAGTGGTGTCCTCACAACCTACAAGACTGAGGCCGATTTGATGGTAACCAAAGATACAGGGAGCGAGTGCCGCCAGCAGGTCGAGTAAATCTCCTGAAAGACCACTGTCCATGACGTATCGGGTATAAGCGACATTTTCAGGTGCTTCTTTTGCTTCCAGCAACTGTGCTTCCCTGATGCCCTCACGTTGGCATATACCGATGTGCAACTGGATTTCGTCATTAATCAGTGCGTTGACGGTGGCAGCTGCGGTTCGCATTTGCGCGACGGATCCAGCCTTGACCACAGCCATTGCCCAGGCCCGCGAAAAATGAAGCAGAAAAATATAATCCTGTATCAAGTAAGCGATAAAAGCTTCGCGCGGCAGGCTGCCGTCGCCCAGTCCGCGAACAAACTCGTGATCAACGTAGTCTGACCAGGTCTGGCCTGCAGCCTGGCGCCAGGCTGCAAATACTGGAGATTGATAGTCGGGAAAAGTCGATCCGCTCATTTTAACGGGTCACGTCGACAACCAGTCGGTCAACCTTCATTATGCTATCGATCAGCCCTGCTTCATATAAAAAAGCTTCCATTCGCTGGTAACGTCCCGCATCGAATGCTGCTGGTCGTAATGCAAACCGAGGCAGTGTGTCACGCCAGGCACGTTTGTTCAGTTCATCCTGTAATTCCTTTGCCGTGCCGGAAAATATTTCCCAGCTCTTTTGCGGATGATTGACAATGTATTGAGTCGCTTTTTCAGTAGCGGCCAGAAAACGCCTAATCCGGTCATCATCTTTCATCTTTGGATTGGCCACGTAAATCAGCTCGTCATACGCTGGCAAGCCTTCTTCTTCAAGATAAAAACAACGTCCCGGTACATTTTCGATATCCATTTGATTGAGTTCGAAATTGCGGAAAGCACCAATCACGGCATCCACCTGCTTCGACATTAGCGATGGCGACAAAGACCAGTTCACATTCACCAGTTCGATATCGTCGAGATCAAGGCCATGCGGGCGCAATATTGCAGTCAGCAAGGCTTCTTCGACACCGGCAACTGAAAAGCCAACTTTCTTGCCCTTTAAATCGGCAATTGACTGTATCGGTCCGTCTGCCAAAACCAACAGGCAATTTAACGGTGTCGCAATTAGCGTACCAACACGAATTAAAGGAAGACCCTCGTGAACTTGTAAATGCAGCTGTGGTTGGTAAGAAATTGCAAGTTCAGCCAGGCCGGCTGCAACCAGCTTTGGTGGGTCGGATGGATTGGCGGGTGCCACGATTTCCACTTCGAGTCCCTGCTCGGCGAAATACCCGTTTTCCTCGGCGATGATGATCGGTCCATGATCCGGATTGATAAACCAGTCCAGGATCAGAGTCATTTTATCCGCTGCCAGGGGCTGGGTGAAAACAATCAGTAAAGCTATCGCAGTTATCAGCCTCACAATTTTTATCTCTATATATAAAGTTAAGTTAAGCGTCGATTGGACGGTATTTTTCGGTCAGCGCAATCCAGCGTCGAGTTTGCGCTTCGGGATCTTCATTCAATGCAATATCAGTAACGACGGAGACGACATCGGCTCCGGCATCAAGGACGCCTTCGGCACGATCCAGATTTAGACCGCCGATGCCAATGAGTGGAATGGCACCAATCCGACGCTTCCACTCCTCTACTCGTTGCAGGCCCTGAGGTGACCAGGGCATTTTTTTGAGTATGGTGGGATATACCGGACCGAGTGCAATATAATCAGGTGAAAAGCCGAGAGCCCGTTCCAGCTCCTCATCACTGTGCGTACTTATTCCAATTTGAATGCCCGCCTCATGGATAGCTTCTACTTCGGCTGTATCAAGGTCTTCCTGCCCAAGGTGGATATAATCACAGCCCTGCTCGATCGCCAGTTTCCAGTAATCGTTCACAATGAGCTGGCACCGATACTGCGCGCACAAGGTTTTAGCTTCCGAAATTTGAGCGCGTAATTCCAAGTCGGGTCGATCTTTGATCCGCAATTGCACCAGCCTGACACCCAGAGGGAGCAAGCGCCTGAGCCAGGTGCAATCATCGACAATCGGGTAAAAGGGATCCAGTGCAACTGTGGTCATGACAGAAATGCCTTGCCAATTACCGGTGTCGAGGGTTCTGCCATATTGCTCATTTCAATCGGATCTGCAAGCCAGGCCGCTCGTCCTGCGCAAACCGCATCCCGAAATGCCGCTGCCATGGCGACAGGATCGCCGGCTCTGGCCACGGCCGTGTTCAACAATACCGCATCGCAACCCAGTTCCATTGCCTGCGCTGCATGAGACGGCAATCCGATACCGGCATCGACCACCAATGGAACATCCGGGAAGTGCGCACGTAAAGTGCTGATTCCATAGGGATTATTCAGTCCACGCCCTGAACCAATGGGCGAGCCCCACGGCATTAATACCTCGCAACCCGCCTGCAGCAGTTTTTCAGCCAGTACCAGGTCTTCGGTGCAATAGGGAAATACCTGAAATCCATCTTCACTCAAAATACGGGCCGCTTCCACCAAGGCGAAAATATCGGGTTGTAAAGTATCTGAGTTGCCGATGACTTCGAGTTTGATCCAGCGAGTTTCAAATACCTCGCGTGCCATGTGGGCGGTTGTGACGGCTTCCTTGACAGTATAACAGGAAGCGGTATTCGGCAGCACTCGAACTCCAAGGTCCTGAATCAATTGCCAGAATTTTTGACCCGCGCCATCTTTACCCGATTCACGGCGCAACGAGACAGTGACTAGTTCGGTGCCGGAAGCCCGAATAGCATCAGCCAACACCACGGGAGAAGGGTAGCGAGCCGTACCAAGCAACAGGGCACTAGTCAGTGATTCTCCATAAAAACTAACCGTCGGGGATTCAGGCATTGAAGTCAGCCTCCAAAAATCGGGGCTACGACTTCAAGTCGATCACCCTCTTTAAGACAGGTTTGCAAGCGTGATTGTTTATGCACGATTTCGCCATTGAGTGCGGTTGCGATGCGGGCGTTTTGATAGCCGCATTCGTCGAGAATTCCGCTGAGGCTAGTTTCTTCAACTTCGATGCTCTCGCCATTCAGTTCTATGCGCATTGACGAAGCTCCTCAAAACACTGTTCATCCAGCAACGCGTTAACCGCGCGTTTGGCCATCGCTGGTCCGAGTAAAAATCCGTGGCGATACAATCCATTCAGATACAGCTTTTCACCGCGTCGCAATACATTGGGCAGATTATTGTCAAATGCGGGTCGCACATCGACACCAATTTCAGTAATTTCAGCCTCAGCAAACCCGGGGTGTATCGCATATACCATGCTCAGCAATTCAAGCATTGAGCGCACGCTGATCCGATCTCTTTCATCATTTTCGATCATTGTAGCCCCCAGCATGAACTGGTGGTTATCTCGTGGAACCAGATATATCGGGTAGCGTGGGTGCAGTAATCGTAAAGGGCGAGACAAGTTTATTTCATCCGTTTCGAGCAATAGCATTTCACCTTTAACACCTCGTAATTGGGAAAGCTCGTCTCTTGCGGCATATCCGCGACAGTCGATAACACGCTGGTCACCGAGATCCTGTGATTGCGGATCTTCACCCAGGTGCATTCGTCCTCCATGCCTAATGAAATATTGTTTCAATTGAAGCAGTGACTGACGCGGATCGAGATGGGCCTCGTTTGCAAAAAACAAACCTCGCTGAAATCGGCTTTCCAGATCAGGCTCCAGTTCATCAATTGCCTCGGCATCCAGCCATTGGTGATTAGCTGTCAATCTGGCGTAGCGATTCAATTCATTTCGATCGCGCTGCATCGACAATACCAGACTGCCTTTTCGTGTCACTGGTGTGACGTGGGCGTCCCACCAGTCGATTGCCATCTGCCCCCAATCGGTGACGACCGATTCGGCAGTTTCGGCCTCACACCAGGGTGCCAGCATGCCGCCGGCATACCAGGAACAGGCCGTTTCGCCGATAACATTTGATTGCTCGTACAGATTAACAGACAAGCCACGATCTACCGACTCACAGGCGCAGCAAAGCCCGGCAACGCCTGCACCGATGATTGCCACATCCATCAGCTGCGACTCCATATGGCATGAAAATGATGCACCGGACCATGACCCCTACCGATTTGAAGTCGTTCGGCCTCAGCAATCGCCTTCTGCAGGTAGTCATGCGCATTGGTTACTGCTTCGGACAAGGATAACCCGCAAGCTAAAAAGGCGGCGATCGCAGCCGAATAGGTGCATCCGGTGCCATGCGTACAATGTGTTGAGATGCGTTTTGCACTCAGGCTGAGCGTTGAATTCTGGGTAATTAATTGGTCAACGCAAATATCGCCGTCCGCATGACCTCCTTTCATCAAAACCGCCTTGGCACCGCTGGCCAGCAGGGCCCGACCTTGCGCTTCGACCCTGCTGTCACTGTCGGCATTTGGGCTTTCCAACAGTGTCGCGGCCTCGGGAAGATTCGGGGTTATCAAGGTAGCGCGAGGAATCAAATGCTCGCGCAAGGAGTCGATCGCATTTTGCTGTAGCAATGCATCCCCCGATTTTGCCACCATCACTGGATCGAGAACCACGGGGCCTTTGAAATTTGCGATTGTACTGGCAACAGTTTCTATTATTTCAGGTGACGAGAGCATGCCAATTTTGATGGCACCGACCTCGAGGTCCTGTAATACCGCTTCAATCTGAGCGGCAACCGTCTTCACTGGAATAGCATGGACGTCGGTAATGGCCACCGTATTTTGAGCCGTTATTGCGGTAATAGCGCTGGCACCATAGACGCCCAGTGCAGAAAATGTTTTCAAGTCCGCCTGTATCCCTGCGCCACCGCCACTATCCGAGCCCGCGATAGTTAATGCAATCGCAAACTCACGCGCATTGTTATGTTGAGAATGTTCTATTGGCACCATAGTTTCCTCGCCTGGCCAGCGGGAGTCGGATGCTTTAAATGGGATAGGGGCATTCCGTTTCCTTCGCCGGCATTATCCGGATCAGGTTCGATGGGTTTGATCTATCCTCTCAGCCTCACGGCACCCCAACGGACCGAACGATATTAGCAGAATAAAGAGCGGATATGCAAGTGGCCCTACAGGGTAGAGAAAGTGTTCATTAATACTGGTCGAGAATTGTAAAAAAATGAACTTTCGAAGCTGGAAATTATTGTCATGGGAAATGTCTCAATGCCTCCGCCTTTGAACCAGGATCAAGATAATGGGGTCAGGCCTTACATTTCACACGCGATAATTTTGACATTCATACGCCTTCACTGCTCGACTCACAGTAGCGTAACTAACGTTAAAACTCGACCCAACTACCAAAAGAGTAAAATGTCCACTTAAGTAATATATAGCCAACGATTCGTTACGATATTTGCATTGTGCAAGGATGCTCCAGTGACGCGTAGTACAGGGATGTGCGAGAGCGGCCTCCCGTTAAATTTGTCGCACTGGGATTGCATCCTGCATACCCAGAATTTCCGCCATCCATGGAGGTTAACCTCGACGCGGATCCTCATCCACACCGACTACGCCTAAACAAAAAAAACCACAGAGTATAGGAAGTATAAACATCCTATTTTCACCATTCCAGCAAGTAAAGAAAGAGATTCGCGAAGCCGTCCAGCTCTGGGGCATCCGAAATCTGACTGGTTTCTGCCGACACGCACAATACTGCCACCTCACGTCGGCCAAACAGGTCGAATCATAGCCTCCAGGCAAGGTGGTTAAATTACTGCGTTTGTCACAGGTTCAATGGCGGCTATGTGCCGGAAGCGGAAGTTAATTTGGGAATTTTGAATGGCAGCTAACGGGAAAGCTGACCTTCGGATTGAGCCTAGCAACTTCGGCTTAGTGCCCTTAGGAGCCATTCCTTAAATTCTACATG
>SMUY01420828.1_pt1 | contig 10702 bp, 11 predicted proteins | sample 2456441 | NCBI WGS metagenome assembly SMUY01 (sample SAMN11095931, study PRJNA526329) | marine sediment metagenome | biome: Marine sediment; feature: Surficial sediment; material: Deep marine sediment; isolation source: Hadal surficial sediment | place: Pacific Ocean | collected 2014-11 | depth...
GCATCAAACAGCTCACTGGAAATCAGGCCGCCAAAGTTGCCGATACCCCCGGGGCCAAATATGCCGCTCGAATAGAACAGCAGGCCGTCACTGAAAAGGTTGATTCGCAGCCGCCCTGGAAAGTCGGCCGCGATCCACGCCTGGGGCTCGGTGAACGCGAGTCTGATGTTGCCGTTGCCGTCGACGCCAGCGCCGTCGTTTGGAAACGTCAGCTTATCGCAGCAAATCGCAAGATCGTTGCCATCTGTGAAAACAACACCGAGGTTGGCGAATTGATCGAAGAGGAACGTACCGCTCGGGACTTCAGTGAAGCCAATGGTCGTAAACTCACCCACCGCGGCAATCCACGCATCTCTGTCGTCAAACTCGACGACCCCGGCGTTCGCCGTAGTTCCGGCTACGAACGCGACTCCGGCGCCGAACATCACAAGCACGTTCTCTCTGCACTTCATCGTCAGACCTCCTCTCCCCTGCAACTTCTCCGGTCCAGAGCATGACCCACTGGATTATAGTTGCCCGGGTGGCTGGGGCTGAGCTCGGGTGGCTGGGGCTGAGCGAAGCGAAGCCCCGGTCTTCTTGTCGTCGCACCAACCGTGGCGTCGTCCGCCTGCGGCGGACTCCGTCACAGCCACCCGGAAACGGGCGATCGGACGCGTATCACTCCGCCGGCTCGGAACGGATCGTGATCAGGCCGATCAGCGGCTCCGCCTCGCCAAGCTGCATCTCGACGAGCCGCACCGGCGTCGGCTCGCGGGTGCGCAGCAGCCCGCCGGCGCTCACGCCCTCACCGCGCTCGTCGTAGAACTCCAACAGCGAGAGACGCACGGTCTTTCCCGCCGGCAGCACATCGAGGTGGGAGACATACCGCTGGTTTATCCACAGATCCACGTTGTGGTAAGACCGCGGCGTGGAGTTGACGATCTCAATCCACTTCTTATCGCGGAAGACCTGGATATCAATTGAGTTGGCCTGGTGCAGATGATACGGGTAGGGCCGGGTGGCCCGGGCCGGATCGTAGCGGACCTGCTGACAGCCCAGCACCCCCGATGCCAGCACCAACAAGAGCACCATGCACACGCGCTTGACCATTCAGGGTGGTAGGGTATCAGGGGTTCGGGGTTCAGGGTTCGTGGCGTCATGCTGAATCCTGGCCCTGCTCATCGCTCGCAACTCTTGGCGAATCTCGCGCAATCGCTCCAAGGCGACAGGTGACAACCCCCCCACTCCCCCCACCCCCCGCACGGCCGCCGGCCCGGCTTCCGCTCGCCGCCGGTCCTCCGGGTCACCCAGCCCGGCGTCGTGGTACCGCTTCAGCAACTTGAGGATCTGGTCGCGCACGTCACGTGCATTGGCGACGCCTCGCAGAACCCCCTGGTGACCGCTACGGAAGGGCGAGTCCGACTGCTTGTCCCTGGCGGCGGGCCCCGCCCCGCCCGCCGTCTCCACCACCAGGTTCGATAGACCCAGCAACCGCTCCAGAGGCCCCTGGTGGATCCTCAGGTTCTGAACGTTGGCGTAGGTGATGGTGGTCTCGTGTATCACCAGCGCTCCCTCGCGGATGCGGAGGCTGCGATCGGCGACGAGGTAGTACCGCATGTCGTAGTCGAGACGTATGAGAAAGTACTTGACGAGCGACGCCAGGAGCGTGAGTACGAGTAACGGATAGCCGATCGCCACCTCGATCCACCCCTCCTCCGCAATGTGCCCCGAGGAGATGAAGAACAACTCGGCGGCCACGCCCATCGCGAACCCCGCGCCCCAGACGATCACCTGGTACCTCAGGAAGTTCGGTGCGGCCCGAAATACCTGGACGGAATCGTGTGTGCCCGGCGGCGGGTCCGGCGGCTGCTTCGGCGCCCGAAGCAAATCCAGGAGACGATTCCGTATCCGGTTGTAGATCATGACTCCCGTTCGTGTTGGAGCGCGGCGCGAAGCGAGCGAATCTCATCGCGAATATCGGTGAGCAGGACGACGGCGTCGTCGGGCTCCGTGACCGCCGGAGGCTCCCCGGAGGCCGCACGGCGGTCGTTGGTCTCGCCGAACCTGGCGCCGCGCATCTGGGTGTAGAGGAAGTCGCGGACAGCCCCATACTCCGTCAGCCCCACCACCGCTATCTCCGCCGAGGCACTGCCGGAGGCGGTCTGAATATGGATCGTCCCCAGCCCCAGCCACCGCTCCAAAAGCCCCCGCGAGAGGTGGATATCCTGGATGCGGGCGTAGGTGAGAAAGATCTCGCGCCTCCACAGCAGCCCCCAGGACATGGCGACCCCATCCTCGTCAAAGCGGTAACGCAACGTCTGGTACTTGAAGTAGCTCGGCAGAAAGACAAACGGAAAAAGCGGCCCGGTCAGGAGGCACCGCAGCACGTACAGCAAAAGGAGCTTCTTGTCCGGACGGACAATGTCGTGGACGGGGTGCGTGGTCGCGCTGTTGGCCATTGGCTGTTGGCTATCAGCTGTCAGCCGGGGATTGGTGATTCGCCGGGGGTCTTGGCTCAAGGTTATTCCACTTCCGTCCATGGGCGGCCAGGAGACGATCCGCTGCCGGTGGGCCCCAGCTTCCCGGCGCGTAGTTGGCCTGCAGGTTGCGGCGGATCGCCTGTGACTCGGGACCGATCAGCGGCGCCACCGCCCGCCATGCACCCTCGACCTCGTAGCGGTGCTGAAACAGCGACTGATCGCCCCGCATCGCATCGAGGATGAGGGGCCCGTAGGCCTCGGCCGGATTGGACCCGAAACTCCGGGCGTAGTCGAAGTCCATGGCCACCGTCTCCCGGTGAACCCCATGGCCGGGGACCTTGCCCTCGAACCGCAGGCTCACGCCGCCCCGCGGCGCGATCTCGATGATGATCTGGTTTGCCGGCCTGCCGCCGGGGGGGCCCAGATGCTTGAAGAGACCCGCCGGCGGCTGCTTGAACTGGATGACGATCTCGGTCCGCTTTGCCGCCATCCGCTTTCCGGTCCGAAGATAAAAGGGAGTGCCTGCCCACCGCCAATTGTCGAACCACAGTGTAACGGCGGCAAACGTCTCCGTCGTGGTGTCGTCGGGCACGTCGGGATTCTGGTGGTAGGCGGGCTCGTCGGCGTCTTGGGCGTACTGGCCGAGCGCGGCAAACTCACCGATCCGATCGACGGGAACCGGCTCGATGGCGTCAATGATCTTGATCTTCTCCTGGCGAATGTGATGGCTCCTGAAGCTCGTGGGCGGCTCCATGGCCACGAGGGAAAGGACCTGCAGCAGGTGCGACTGGATCATGTCACGGACCGCCCCCAGGCGGTCATAGAACGCGGCCCGGTGTCCGACACCAAGCGTTTCCGACGCGGTGATCTGCACGTGATCGACGAACCTGTGATTCCAAATCGGCTCGAAGATGGCATTGGCAAAACGGAAGACCAGCAGGCTCTGGACAAGCTCCTTGCCTAGATAGTGGTCGATGCGGTAGATCGAGTCCTCCTCGAAGACCCGCCCCAACGCCCGGTTCAGCGACACCGCCGACTCCAAGTCGGTGCCGACAGGTTTCTCGACGATGATCCGCTGCCAGGGCATGGCGCCGCGGTCGATGGAGCACCATCTCTTGCCCTCGGCGATGAGGCCGGAGTCGTCGATACAGCCGATGATCGGCTCGTAGAGCGTGGGGGCCACGGCCAGGTAGCACAGGACATTGCCGCGGCAGCCGTGCGTATCGGAAAGCTCGGCGATGCGCCGCGTGAGGGCGGGGTAGGTCTCGCTGCTGGTGGCGCTTCCCGCGTGGTAGTAAAGCCGCCGGGCAAACTCCGCCCAGACCGCCCGATCAAAGCCCTTGGCGTGCTCTTGAGCCCGTGGCTCCAGCCGGGCCCGCCACGCCTCGTCCGTCAGCTTGCTTCGACTGACGCCGAGCACGCACGTGGACTTCGGCAGCGCGCCTGTGACCGCCATCTCGTACAGGGCGGGGATGAGCTTGCGTGAGGTCAGGTCTCCGGAGGCCCCAAAGATCAGGATGACGCACGGGTCAGGCTCGACCGCCATGCTCCGCATGATGACGCAGCCGACAATGGTGTCAATGGGAAGGTCGGCTTCCGGTCCATGCCGGGAAGAGGTTGTGAAACAGCTTCTATGGACGTGGATGATGCTTCCTGATCACCTCGCGCAGCTGCGAGCGGTCGACATGGGTGTAGATCTGCGTGGTCGCGATGTCGGTGTGGCCCAGAAGCTCCTGGACCGTGCGGAGGTCGGCACCGCCGGCAAGCAAATGGGTGGCGAAGCTGTGGCGGAGCATGTGCGGGTGGATGTCGCCCAGCCCTGCCCGCAAGGCGTTGCGTCGAACGATCTGCCAGACGGCCACGCGCTCCAGAGGCCGGCCGGTGTTGGAAAGCAGCAGACGGCCCGCATCGCGGTCGTCATCCCATTGAGCCAGCTTCGGCCGCAACGTCTCGAGATAGCGATCGGTCCACTCCCGGGCCGGCTTGCCCACCGGAACCATCCGCTGCCGGTCGCCCTTGCCCGTGACCATGAGCACGCCGAGCGTCGCGTTGTACTCGTTGACCGCGAGCCTGCCCACCTCCGCAGCGCGGAGCCCCGATGCGTACATGAGCTCCAGCAGGGCCTTGTCCCTCAGCCACAACCGCCCGTACTCCGGCGAGGGGGCTGCCAGGAGCTTCCTCATCCTGACCGGCGAGAGGACGCCGGGCAACCGCCTCCACCGTACCGGCGACTCCAGCAGGCGGGCCGGGCTGTCACCGATCACGCCGTTGGCCACCAGAAACCGGAAGAAGACCCGTATGGTGGCCAAATGGCGGGCGATCGACACCGGCTGTAGATCACGGACTTTGTACAGCCGCCGCAGATGCCCCGCCAGGTGCTCAGGTGCAACGGCACTGAGACAGGGCACGCGCTGCTGGTGCAGGTCGGTCACGAGATCCTCGAGGTCGCGGCGATAGGCGTCGCGCGTGGCCACGGCCAGCGCGGCCTCGACCCGCAGGTAGGTCAGGAACTCATCGAGCGGCTTGGCAAACAGGCACGCCATCCACGCGCCTCAATCGACCCGGCGGCCGTCACCGCCGCACTATTGCAGGGGCGGTCTTGCGCAGTCAAAGGCAGGAGTTGCGCACGATCTGCCGCGCCCATCGACCCGGGGGGGCGCCGTCGCCGGTCCGCCGGGGCACGCCGATTGCGTCCCTGTAGCTCCAGCCACCTGCGGCAAGGAGTGCCCGGTGCTAGAGCACGTTCGCAACCTGATCGAAATCGCTGAGCGGTCGCCGCAGTCATTGGGAATTGACGGGCTCCAGGAGCCAGCCACACGGCTCGCCGCAGAGGCGATCCGCCTCGCCCGTCTGGCAGCCTCGACCCACATGATCCTCTCGGCCCGGATGTCGCTGTGGACGGACGCGGAGAATGCCGAGCCTACCGCCGAAGAGGAGCACTAGGCGATGAACTACGGGCTGTACCTCTCTGCCGCCGGCGTCCTGAACAACCTGCAACGCCAGGACGTCATTGCCAACAACCTAGCCAACATCAACACGGTGGGCTTCAAGCCCGACTCGGTCCTCACCAGGCACCGTCTGCCCGAGCGGCTCGAGTCAGGCCTCTTAATCGAGCCCAAGGAGCTGCTGGAGAGGCTCGGGGGCGGGGTGTCGACAAACCCCGCCTTCGTCATACAGCGTCAGGGCAACCTCATCAAGACAGAAAACGACCTTGACGTGGCCATCAATGGCGAAGGCTTTCTTCTCGTGGCCGCCGAAAACGCGCCGGAGGCCGCCGCCCGGCTCACCCGCGACGGGCGCATGACGATCAACACCTCCGGCGAGCTGGTGATGACGACCACAGGCATGCGGGTGCTCGACGCCAACAACCAGCCGATCAGCCTCGACCCCTCCGTCCCTGTCGAAATCAGGTCCAACGGCCAAGTCGTCCAGAACGACGTGGTCCGCGCGACGATTCAGCTTGTCGCCCCCCGCGATCCGGCCGCACTGACAAAGGTCGGCAACAACCTGCTGCGGGTGGGCTCCGGCCGCCAGGCCGACCTCCGGCCGGCGACGGGGCGGCTGGTTCAACGGCACGTCGAATCGAGCGCCGTCGACCCGATCACGACACTCAGCGACATGATCAGCGCGGCCAAGGCGGCGCAGGGCAACATCAAGATGATGCAGTTTCACGATCACCTTATGGGGCTGGCCGTCAACACGCTCGGCCGGGTGGCATAGGACGACCTTTTTAAGGAACTCGCAATGGCAATTATTGCACTTCATTCCGCCGCCACCGGCCTCACCGCCCTGCAGACTTCCCTCGACGTCATCGCCAACAACCTTGCCAACAGCACCACGGACGGCTTCAAGGCCAGCCGCGTCAACTTTCAGGATTTGCTGTACATCGAAAAGGCGCTGGCGGGAACCCAGAACACCAACGGCGATCGCCGGCCGACCGGCCTCTACGTCGGCCTGGGGACAAAGGTCTCAGGGACCCAGGTCGACTTCCGCCAGGGTCCCGCCCGGGCCACAGATCGAGACCTTGACGTGATGATCGAAGGACTCGGGTTCTTTGAGGTCCAGATCGAAGACGACACCGGTGAGGGACGAGCGTTCACCCGCGCCGGCAACTTCACGCTCAACCAAGACGGTGAGCTGGTCCTCGGCACGGACCAGGGCCGAAGGCTTATCCCCATCGTTCAGATCGACGAAACCGCCACGGCGATCTCGATCTCCACCGATGGTGTGGTGAGCGTCCTCCTGCCGGGCCAGATCGATCCGGTGGTGGTGGAGACGATTCAGCTAACCACCTTCATCAACCCGGGCGGCCTCAAGCAGATCGGTGAGAACCTCTACATTGAGACCGCCGCGTCCGGCGACCCCGTGGTCGGGGATCCTGGCGAGAACGGGCGAGGGCTCCTGCGACAGAGTTTTCTGGAGGCTTCGAACGTCGAGCCCGTCATCGAGCTCGTCAACCTCATCCGCACCCAGCGGGCCTTCGAGTTCAACAGCCAGTCGATCCAGGCCGCGGATGAAGTCCTCAGATCGCTGGGTAACCTCCGGAGGTTCTAACTCCCCTGGTCACCACTGAGCCTCAGGGCCTAACGAAACCATGAAGCACAACGGACCAACATCTCCCGGCGTCCTCGTGGTCGTGATCACCGCGAGCATCGGGGCGCTGGCAGGTCGCGCCGGGGCCGACGAGGTCACGCTCAAATCATCGGTGCGGCTGCCGGCGGGCGCGACGCACCTTTATCTCAGCGACATCGCCATGCTCACCGGGCCCCGCGCTGAGCGCCACGGCCAGCTCCTGATCGCCCCTGCTCCCCTGGGCAGCGAGGTGTTTCAGATCACCGTGGGCGAAGTCCGCCGCGCCCTGGACGCCGCCGGTGTGCACTGGGGAAAGATCCAGCTCAACGGCGCCACGGTCGTCATCCGGCCCCCGCCGGCCCGTCGGCCAGGTCCCCCGCTGGCCATGACCGCCGCATCGATTGAGGGCTCCGATCTCCCGGCCCCTTTGACGGACCGCCCCGCAACGCCCCCGACGGCGGACCTCCAGATGCAGCGCTCCGACATCCGCGGCGCCGTCACCCAGCGGGCGGTCGAGGCTCTGGGCGTGAACCCCGCCGAGGTGCGTCTGCTGTTTGATCATCGCGACTCCCTCTTTCTCGACACGGCCGGTCAGGGCCTGCAGTTTGAGATTCAGCCACTCGGCAACCTGACCAGTGACCGGATCCACTTGAGCGTGCGAACATGGAAAGAGGGCCGCGTCCAGGAAACCCGTTTTGTTTCCGTGCGGCCGATGATCAGAACCGACGTGGCCGTGCTGGGAGTCGATATTCCTCGGGGCAGAGAGATCAAGGGGGAGAACCTGCTCAGCGAGCAGCGGTGGCTCTCGCTCAGCCTGTCTGAATCGATGATCGCCATCGCCCAGGCCACCGGGCGGAAGGCCGCCAGAAAGCTGCGCGCCGGGCAGGTGATCTCCCGCAGGGACCTCAAGCACCCGATGCTGATCAAGCGCGGCGACCGCGTCATGGTCCAGTGCCTGGTCGGTGGCCTCGTGATCAGAGTGGAAGCGGAGGCGCGTAGTAACGCCGCCGAGGGCGAGCCCGTCGAGCTGCGCAAGCTCGGCCAGCGTGACACCTTCTTCGCCATCGCCTCCGAGACCGGCTTGGCGACCCTCGACCTGACCCGGTAGCAACCCCCGCCATCACCGCAGGGAAAAGGAGCTTTCCAGACATGATCCGGCCCCTTAATCAGCGAGAATCGGTGTCTAGCCTGCCACGCCGCGTGCCGGTATCGTCCGTCGTCGCGACGGCGATCGTCGGTCTCTTTGGTCTACACGCGCTCGCCAACGATCAAGAGTCGGCCACCGAATCGGCCTCCAGCTCTCTTCTCATAACTCCGCCGGCGCCCTCGCTCGGCGCACCTCTCGCCGAGCCGCACGGTCTGCGCGCGGTGAGCATGTTCGCACTGGCATCTCCCGAAGCGCGGCTCTTTCAGGAGCACGACCTGATCGAGATCATCGTCCGGGAGACGTCACGCGCCAAGAGCAGTCACGAGCTGGAGACGAAGAAGGACCTCAAGCTGACCGGCGAGATCGCTGCCTGGCCGGACCTCCGGGTCGAGGATCTGATTGACTTTATGATCAGAGCGGGCCGGACCAGCGACCTGCCCAAGCTCAACGTCAAGTTCAAGAATGAGTTTGACGGCGACGGGGAGTACGAGCGACGTGACGAGTTCACCGCGCGGCTGACGGCCGAGGTGGTGGAGGTCCTGCCCAACGGCAACCTGATCCTCGAATCCCGCACCTGGATCAAGACCGACGAAGAGGAGTCGATCTTGAAGCTCACCGGCATTTGTCGGCCCGAGGACGTCACGCCCGGCAACTCGATCCTCTCAACCCAGCTCCATGATCTGAAGATCGAGAAGATCCACTCCGGCGAGCTGAAGAAGGCCAACAAAAAGGGCCTCCTGACGAAGATCCTCGAGACGATCTTTCCGTTCTGAAGAATGAGTGGGTGGCTGGGCCTGAGCTCGGGTGGCTGGGTCTGAGTCCCGATGGAATCGGGGCGAAGGCCCGGTCTTCTGGTCGTCACATCACCTATCGATGCGCAACGTGCGATCAAAGAACTTCAGCCCCGCCGCCTCCTTGGCCCGGGCCAAGGTCTTCTCGGCGACCTCGTTGGCGCGTTGGCAGCCGGCAAGCAGAATGTCCATGATGCCGTCGTCATCACCCTCGTAGGCGGCGCGGCGCTCGCGCATCGGCGCCAGGAGCCTGTTGACGGCTTCAGCCACCTCCTGCTTGATGTGCCCGTCTCCGATGTTGTCGCCGCGCGCGTAACGGTCCTTGAGCTGGTCCACCCGCTGGGGGTCCTCGATAAAAGTCTCGACGTACTGGAAGAGCGCGTTGCCGGGATCGCCTGGCTCGGTGAGGCTCTGCCGTCCGGTGAAGATCTTGGCGATCTTCTTTCTGACCTCCTCAGGCGTGTCACTGATGAAGATGGCGTTGTTGAGCTGCTTGCTCATCTTCATCTTGCCGTCGACCCCGACCAGCCGTCCCACCTTGCCCACGTCCGCCAACGGTATGGGGAAGACACCGCCGAGCGTGACATGCTCCTCGTCGGGAGCCTGATCAGACACCCCGCAGTAGATCTGGTTGAAACGGCGGGCGACTTCGCGGGTCAGCTCGATGTGGGGGACCTGATCCAAACCCACAGGGACACTGTGGGCCCTGAACGCCAGGATGTCGGCGGTTTGTCCCACGGCATAGAGCGGAAACCCGAAGCTGTACCGGTCGCCGAGCTTTCGATCCCTGATCTCGTCCTTGAGGGTGGGGTTCCTCATGACGCGGTTAAAGGGCAGGAGCATGGCGAACAGGTAGGTCAGCTCGGCGATCGCCGGCACCTCGGTCTGCAGGAACGTCGACGAGCGGGCCGGGTCGATCCCCATCGCCAGGTGATCGCGGACGATCTCCAGGCAGTCGCGGCGGACCTCCTGGGGTTCTTCCGCCCGCGTCGTGAACGCGTGCATGTTGGCAATGATGAAGAAGCACTCGTGCGTGGACTGCAGCTCGACGCGGCGTTTCACCGACCCGACGTAGTGGCCCAGGTGCAACTGACCGGTGGGCGTGTCGCCGGTCAGTATCCGCGGCTTGCTGGAGGGTGCCGATGGCATTGGCGAGTACTGTAGCTCAGCCGGGCACCTCCGGGAGCAAGAAGATCAAGGCGACATTGCCCGCGTTGAAGAGCACGTGCATGGTCACCGGCGCCGCCAGACGTCCCGTCCGCTCGTACGCCCACCCAAAGCCCAGCGAGAGAACGAAGATCGCCGCCACCGCGTGGGGCCGGGCCAGGGCCAGGTGCACCGAGGCGAAGACCACGCTCGTGCCGACGATCGCCGGCCAGCGACCCAGGCCGGCTCCCGACAGAATCGGTTGCAGGATCCCCCTGTACATCACCTCCTCCATGAAGGGGACGGCAAGGACCACCAGCCCGGTCAGCGCAAAGAACCAGCCATCCCGCGGAGCGGCGTGCAGCTTCGCAAGCGTCTCGTGGGCGATCGGCTCCAGGGGAGCCCCCTGCATCTGCTCGACGAGGAACTCCGCGGCCATCGCGACCGACTGGACGAGGGGCCAGAAAAGGAGCATTGCGCAGGCGCCGATGACCACCGGCCGTGTCCGGTCCCAGCTTCCTGAGACCCGATCGCCGCCAGAGGAATCAACGGGCCAGGGGGAGCGCCTCCACACGGCAACAAGGACC
>SMUY01054053.1_pt1 | contig 10701 bp, 11 predicted proteins | sample 2456441 | NCBI WGS metagenome assembly SMUY01 (sample SAMN11095931, study PRJNA526329) | marine sediment metagenome | biome: Marine sediment; feature: Surficial sediment; material: Deep marine sediment; isolation source: Hadal surficial sediment | place: Pacific Ocean | collected 2014-11 | depth...
CGAAAGCCGGGTCCTGGTTGGAAGGGTCCTCGATCCAGGCCTGGCCGCGGCTCTGCAGATGGGCCCGGAGCCGGCCCTTCGGCACCGTCAGCAGGGGGCGAAGCAGGCGTACCCCCTCGATCCCGGTGACCGCCGCCATGGCGGCCAGACCGTGGACGCCACTGCCCCGCCCGAGACGCAAGAGGAAGGTTTCCGCCTGGTCCTCCAGGTGATGGGCGAGCAGAAGGTGGAGCACGTGCCGCTTGCGGCACCACCCGGCGAGCAGCCGGTACCGCGCGGCGCGCGCCAGCGCCTGGAGGTTGGCGCCGGGCATCCCCCCTTCCCCCGCCGCCGTCCAGCGGAGCACACGATGGGGAATGCCGCGCTGGCTCAGCCATGCCTTCACCCGGCGCGCTTCGGCGCCCGATTCAGGGCGTAGGCCATGGTCGACGGTAAGCGCCGTCACCCGCCCTCCCCGGGCCCGCGCCCAACCATCGGCGAGCAGGCACAGCGCCATGCTGTCGGCGCCGCCGGACACCGCGACGGCGAGATGAGGGGACCGCTCGAATGGTCCCAGCGCCGCCATCAGGGGGCGGAACTCAGGCGCGTTCAGGGGCTCGGTCACCGCTGTGGATGACGGTTCGGCGGGCGTACCGCCCGATCACTTGCAGCCATTGTTTTTGCGCTCGGCCTTGGCGCGACCGATGATATTGGGCGCCGCCTTGGGAAATTCCTTGGACAGGCGGGCGAAGGTCACGCAGGCGTCCTGTTTATTGCCGAGACGCACCAGGGAGAGACCGAGCTTGAGAAGATTGTCGGGTCCCTTGGCGCTTTTGGGAAACTTCCGGTAACCCTCGGCGAAGGTCCTTGCGGCGCTGCTGAAGTCGTTGCGCACATAGTAGGTTTCGCCCAACCAGTAATGGGCGTTGCCCGCGAGCTCGTGATCGGGATGGGCGGTGACGAAGGCGCGAAAGGCGTTCTCGGCATCGACATAATCCGTCAGGATCAGAAGCCTGTAGGCGAACCTGTATTGCTCCTCCGGCGTACCGGCCGGCAGCACCGATGCCGCCGGCTGGGCCTTGGCGAGTGCCGTCGAGGCTTTCGGGCCGGGCCCCGCGGCTTCGCCCACGGGGATCGCGCCAAGGGTGCCCGGCGGCTCACCACCCGGCAACGCCTGGCTCCGCGTCCCGCCCCGAGGCCCCCCAACGACGCCGGCGCCCGGCGCCCCGGCGGGGGCACCGGCCGGAGCGGCGGCCGCCCTCTTCTCGATCGCGCTCAACCGAAGGCCGACATCGGCCGCCAGTTTGTCGATGCGCGCGCGCAGCTGATTGTTGTTGTGGTCGAGTTCCTCGAGCTTGCCGGTCAAACCCCGCATCTGGACTTCGATTTCATCGAGCTTCACCTGCAGTCTCGCCGCCAGGGGAGAGCGTGCCGCGGCGCCCGCCGGCGATGGGGCGGGCACCGGCCTCGTGGCCGCCGCCGGCGGCTCCCGGCCTTGGTAGACCTGACGTTGAAGGGTGTTCAACTCGCGCTGGACGCGGTCGAGCCGGTCCAGCACCATCCGCAGGTCCGACTGTTGGGCCGCCGCCGGGACGATCACGAGCGGGCCGAGAAACAGGGCGGCACAAAAGCCCAAAAGGACGATGCACGACGGCGCCGGCCGTGGCCGGAGGATACCGCCCGCGTTACAGTGAATGGCCTTATGTCCCATCATGGCATGGCCCTCGTCACCCGGATGGACCGGCACTTGCGAACGCATCAGCCAGCTTGGTCCCTATTCTTGGCACAAATAAGGCGCCTGCCCAACCGGAAGGTTCGCCGCAAACCTCGCAGCCGGGCAGGCGCCGGAACTCTGTCGACTATAGAGTCGGGGGATACCTTCAGCTTCTAGCTGCCGGCACCTTCTGAGATAACCGTCACCGCGCGGCGGTTCTGAGACCAGGCGGCCTCGTTCGATCCCGCCACGGCTGGGCGTTCCTTGCCGTAACTGATAATGGTTATACGGTTAGGATTGATGCCCAAGGCGATGAGGTAGTCTTTCGCCGAGTTGGCACGCCGATCGCCGAGGGCCAAGTTGTACTCGCGCGTGCCGCGTTCATCGGCGTGCCCCTGGAGGACCACCTTTACGCCCGCGTTGTTCTTGAGGAACGTCGCCTGACGCTCCAGGGTTTGCCGCGCCTTGGCCTTGAGACTGTACTTGTCGAACTCGAAAAACACGCGGTCGCCGACATCGACCGTCAGTATCGTCGACAGCGGCCTCTTAGGCGTACTCGTAGTCGCAGTCGTACCCGTCGAGCCCCGGTCGACCGACGAGGACTTGCCCGCCGCGCCCTCGCCGGACACGGTACCGGTTTGGTCTGAAGGAGTCTCGCACGCCGCCAGGAGCAAAACCGCGGCGAAAAGACTCAAGGTTCGGAATGCCATAGTGCTATCCCCTCTCAGTGAGATCTTCCGTGGGAAGAGAAAAATATCGGGCAGATTTTCTGAATATATTAACGTGCCATGAACCAACGGTTAACGCCGATTCAATATAGGAGCGCAAATCATCCCTGACAAGCTTTCGGCCACTGATTCCGCGAAGTTTCATCTCACATCGCCTTTCACGCCGTCCACCGAGTCAGCCCACCGGCCTTCACGGAATCAAGGGAGACCACGCCGGGTCCGAAGCATCCATCGGGGTGATGTGCTCGCGTTCGTTGTAGCCCGTGATGTCGATGGAATAGAGGCGCGTGGTCGCGCCGCGGCCCTGATCGTCCGCCGGCGTCTGGCGGAAAAACATCAGTACCCGGCCGTTCGGCGCCCAGGTGGGGCCTTCGACCAGGAAGCTCTCGGTCAGCAGCCGTTCGCCGGCGCCGTCGGTACGCATGATGCCGATGTAAAAGCTGCCGCGGTGCAGCTTGGTGAAGGCGATCAGATCACCGCGGGGCGACCAGACCGGCGTCGCATAACGCCCCTTGCCGAAGCTGATACGCTTCACGTTGCCGCCGTCCCGGCTCATGACGTAAAGCTGCTGGCTGCCGCCCCGGTCCGATTCGAAGACGACAAATTGGGCGTCAGGCGAATAGGATGGCGCGGTATCGATCGCCGAATGGTTGGTCAGCCGCTTAACCCGCCGCGTCCTGAGGTCCATGGTGTAGATATCGGAATTACCGTCGGTGGCCAGCGACATGATGACCTGGTTGCCGTCGGGCGAAAAGCGCGGCGCGAAGGTCATACCCGGAAAATCGCCGAGGACCTCTTGTTGCAAGGTGTCGATGTCGAGGATGTAGACCCGGGGCTTGTTGTTGACGTAGGAAAGATAGGTGATCTCCTGAGTCGTCGGCGAAAAGCGCGGCGTCAGCACCAAGTTGCGGTCATTGGTCAGGAAACGGGGGTTCTCGCCGTCATAGTCCATGATGGCCAGCCGCTTGACCCGTCTGAGACGCGGGCCGCGTTCGGCGACGTAGACGATGCGGGTATCGAAGTAGCCTTCCTCGCCCGTGATCCGCTTGTAGATGGCGTCGGCAATGATGTGGGCCACCCGGCGCCAACTCTGGGGGGTGGTAAAATAGGCGAGCCCCACCATTTGCTTTTCGGCGAACACGTCCCACAGGCGGAATTCCACCTTCAGCCGTCCGTCGGGCTGGATTTTGGCGGCGCCGTTGACCAGGGCCTGGGCGCTGATCACGCGCCAGTCGCTGAAGCGCGGTTGGACCTGCAGGGATGACAGGGTCTGGATGAAGGCCTGCGGGTCTATCGGCTTGAACAGACCCGAGCGTTCGAGGTCGGCCGAGACCACCCGGGCAACATCCCGGCCGATCTGTTTCTCGTTCTCGGCATCGCCGACGAATCTGGTGATGGCGATGGGCAGGGCTTCCACCCGTCCGCGCGTGATGTCGATCTTGGGCTCGCTTTTCGCGCTGCCGGCGCCGAGCCCGAGCGACACCGCCAATATGGCGCCTGCCAAGACCGCTCCTGTCCAGGTTCCCCGGACGTTACCAGGTGCATTCACTTTTCTCACGACACTCTTCGTCTTCTTAGGATCCAATGAGTTCCTTGGGATTGAAGCTCAGGGTGAATCTTCTCCACTGCTGGTATTTCTGCGGCGGCAGTCTCAGCGGGCTGCACCGTGGGTGGAGAACCGCGCGAAGGGCGCTCTCGGCGGCGGCCCGGTAGAAAGGATCACCCGTCAACCGGGACCGGTCAACGATTTCCGCTCTCTGCACGGTGCCATCCGGGTTCATCACCACCGAGATATCGACGATGAGGTTCTCGGCATCACGGGCCCCGGCGGGAATGCTCCAACAGGCTTCGATCTGGCGGCGGATGGCGTCGAGCTCGCTGATGGTCAGACGCTGGTCGAGGCTCGGCCGCGGCGGCGCCGGTTCGGCCTTCTTCACGACTTTCTTATCAGGTTTCTTCTCTTTCTCGCGCGGCTTTTCCTTGCTCACGTCCTTGAGCACCGAATCGACGAAATCCTCTCGCGGGGCCAGAGGCTTGTGCCGGGGCTTGATCTTCGCCAGCCGCGGCTTGCGGCGCTTTGGCTTCTTGACCTTCGGCTTGGGCGGCGGCTTCTTAGCCTTGACCTTGGGCTTGGGCTTGGGCTTGACCTTGGGCTTGGGCACCGGCACCGGTTCGAGCCGCGCCAGATCGGGCGGCGGCGGGACGGCGGCGGCCTTGGGCTTCACCGGTTCCGGCTTGGGCTTGACGGGGCGCTTGGGTGAGGGCTTGGGCTTCGGTTTCGGGGGCGCGGGAAGCATCCTGGTCTTATCCGATATTCGCACCATCTCGACGGTGATCGGGGGATCGGCCGTCGGGGCGCGGTCGAACAATACGGGCAGACCCAGGACGGCCAGGATGATCACCGCGATATGCAGTCCGGCGGAAAATATCATGCCCCGGCGCATAATCTATTTTCCCTTCTTGCCCGTCTTCGAGTTCGGCAGGTCCTCGGGCAACTCGACGATCAGCGCCACCTTGGCGAAGCCGGCGGCATTGACGGTGCCCATGACCTCCATGACCTGGCCATAGAACACCGAGCGGTCACCACGAACGAAAATCCTCGTGTCCCGTTTGTTCGCCGTGATCGCCCTCAGCCTGGGCACCAGCTTCTCGAGCTCGATCTCGGTTTCCTGGAGGAAAACGCGGCCCATGCCGTCGATGGTGATGACCAGCGGCTCGTCCTTGCCGGGGATCAACGAGGCCTTGGTCTTCGGCAAATCCACCGGCACGCCGACGGTCAAGAGCGGCGCGGTCACCATGAATATGATGAGGAGCACCAGCATCACGTCGACCATGGGCGTGACGTTGATTTCGCTCATCGGGCGGTAGTCGTGGCCCCTGGTGAACCTGCCGCCGCCGCTACGTCCGCCATTCATCGTCATCGCCATGTTCAACCCTTCTCCTGCAATTGACGGGACAAGATGGCGTTGAAGTCGCCGATGAACCCCTGGAGCCGCTCGGCGTAGCGGCCGAGGTCATTGGAAAACTTGTTATAGGCCACCACCGCCGGGATCGCCGCCACCAGGCCAAGGGCGGTCGCGAACAGCGCCTCGGCGATGCCGGGCGCGACGACGGCAAGCGAGGTGTTCTTCGACAGGGCGATGGCCTGGAAACTGTTCATGATGCCCCACACCGTACCGAACAGACCGACGAAGGGCGCCGTCGAGCCCACCGAGGCCAAGATGAACATGTGCTTTTCCAGCCGTTCCATCTCGCGGCCAAGCGCGGTGCCCATCACCCATTCGACGCGCTGCTGGAGAGAAACCTGCGATGTCTCGTTCACCTGCATCCCCCTCGCGATCGAGTTCCGCCATTCGCGCATCGCCGCGGCGAACAGGCTTTCCATCGGGTCGTTGGGACGGCCGCCGATGCGCTCGTACAGGTCCTCGAGGGATCCGCCCGACCAGAAGGCGTCCTCGAACTGGCTGGCCTCCTCCACCAGGCGGCGCATGCGCAGGTACTTTTCGAAGATGATCGCCCAGCACCAGAACGAGGCCACGACGAGGATCAGCATGGTGAGTTTGACCACCAGATCGGCGCGCAGGAACAGGCTCCAGATCGAGAGGTCGGCGGCGGTGATCGAGCCGCCCAAAGTGACGGATTCGATGACGGATGGATCGATGGCGGTCGGATCCATGGTTCTATGCTCGCTTCTTAGCTTGGCACTGAAGTCGGTCCGGCTTCGGCGCACCGGGCCGAGGCGCGCCGGTTACGGAACGATGCGCGGTGAGGATGCTTGCGGGCAGGCGGACGGGCCGCCCCACCCTGTTGACACAGGCGAGACGCACGATGAGACGCGCACACTGGGTAGCGCCGCGGCTGATGATCTGTTCGGCCTTCAGAGCACTATCCGGCCAGATGGAATCGTTTGACCGGGATGATTTTGCGCCGTGGCTAGGCGCGCGCCGCATGGCGATGCCGAGCATCGGCAAAGGGGCGCAACGACGCCACGGCGCAAAAGCACCCGGCCGAAGGAGCGGCAAAACGGCCCCTCGGATGCGTCGCGACGCTCGCCCGATGCGACGCATCGCGCTTCGCGCCGCTCCTACCCGAGGGACCGTTTTGCCGCCATCAAATCGCTTCCATCTGGCCGGATCGTGCTCTTGTGTCGCGGCGAATATCTTGACGATTCTCGTTTGCACCATCAACTCGTCGTCGAGGCGCGCCGGCGCCAGGTAATCCACCTCCAGGCGGCTGACGGCGAAGGCGACGCCCTCGAAGGCCGCCAGCGCGGGCGGATCGATACCGAGGTCGCGCAACATTTCGGTGCGCGCGCGCTCGGCGAATTGAAGGTAGTTGGCGTCATAAACCACGCCGCCCGCGTCGGTGTCCTCGTAATAGACCCGCAGGGGATGAAGGTGAACGCCGTCACCGAAGCCTTCGCCACTGCTAGGCATCGTCATACTCCTCCGGCGCCTCTCCGTTGCCGGATGCGGCGTCGAGGAGTCCGAGCTGCACCCCATCGGCGGCGGGCGGCTCGAGGTCCAAATGACGCCAGCCGCGTTCCGCCAGCATGCGCCCGCGCGGGGTGCGTTGGATGAAGCCCTGCTGGAGGAGGTAGGGTTCGATGACCTCTTCCAAGGCGTCGCGCTGTTCGGAAAGCGCCGCCGCCAGGGTCTCGACGCCGACCGGTCCACCGCCATAGTGATCGGCAAAGCATCTGAGATAGCTCCGGTCCATGGCGTCGAGACCGCTTTCATCGACCTCCAGCCGGTTGAGCGCGGCGTCGGCGGCGGCGGCGTCGATCGGCGAAGCGCCGGAGACCGAGGTGAAATCGCGCACCCGGCGCAACAGCCTGGCGGCGACCCTGGGGGTGCCGCGGGCGCGCCGCGCGATCTCGCGGGCGCCGTCATCCTCGAGCGCCATGCCCAGCACCCGGGCGCCGCGCCGCACGATCCGCTCCAACTCCTCGACATCGTAGAAGTTGAGCCTCAGCGGGATGCCGAAGCGCTCTCTCAAGGGATTGGTGATGAGGCCGGTGCGCGTCGTCGCGCCGATGAGGGTGAAGGGCGGCAGCTCGATGCGCACGGACCGCGCGCCCGGCCCCTCGCCGATCATGAGGTCGAGTTGAAAATCCTCCATCGCCGGGTAGAGGATTTCCTCGACCGCCGGCTGGAGCCGGTGCATCTCGTCGATGAACAGCACGTCCCTCGGTTGGAGATTTGTAAGGACGGCGGCGAGATCGCCGGACCTCAGTATGACCGGCCCGGAGGTGGCGTGAAAGCCGACACCGAGTTCGCGGGCGATAATCTGGGCCAGGGTCGTCTTGCCGAGACCCGGCGGCCCCGACAGCATGACGTGATCGAGCGCCTCGGCGCGGCCGGCGGCGGCGGCAATGAACACCCGGAGGTTGTCGCACACCTTGGCCTGGCCGGTGAACTCGGAAAGGGTCCGCGGGCGAAGGGTCGCTTCCTCGCCGTCGGCGGCGGAAACTTCCGGCGCGACGGTGCGTGCCTCGTTCATGACCTTGCCTCGCTCATGCTTCCCCTGCCGCTCCGAGATCCCTGAGACCCAACCGGATCAACTCCTCCACCGGCGTGCCGGCGCCGAGACGGCGGGCGGCGGAGGCGACGACCCCGAAGGCTTCCGCCCGCCGGTAGCCGAGATTGACGAGGGCCGAGATCGCATCCGCTTGTGTCCCGTCGGTGACCACGCCACCGGCGCCCGCCGCCAGCGCTACCGGCGCCGTGGCGTCGGCGCCGAGCTTGCCGACCTTGTCCTGCAACTCGCTCAGGATGCGCCCGGCAAGCTTGGCGCCGACGCCGTTGGCCTGGCACAACGCCGCCTTGTCCGCCGCGACGATCACCTGGGCCAGCCCGTTCGCCGGCAGTGCGGTGAGGATCGCCAGCGCCACCCGGGCGCCGACGCCCTGCACCGTCGTCAGCAGCCGGAACCAGTCGCGTTCGGCGGTGTCGCCGAATCCGTAGAGGTGGATGTGGTCCTCGCGCACGTGGGTGTCAATATGAAGGCTGACCGCGCGGCCGCTGGCGGGAAGCCCGGCGAGCGTGCGCCCGGAGCAGAACACGAGATAGCCGACGCCGCCGACGTCGATGACGGCCGAGCTTTCGCCGCACCCATCGACGACCCCTGTGAGCTTGGCGATCACCGCCCCTGCCCCCGGTCCGGCCGCGTCTCCGGCGCAAGGGGCTGGGCGTTCCCGGGACCGTCTCCGGGTCCGCCGCGAACCCCATCGCCTTCGCCCTTGCGGCGATCGCCGCCGGGCGCGTTCCAGTGGCGGCTGGTCGCCCGCCGATGGGCGTGACAGATCGCCACCGCCAGGGCGTCGGCGGCGTCGGCGCTTTCCATCTCGGCCCCGGGCAACAGGGTCCTGATCATCATCGCCACCTGTCCTTTCGCCGCGTGGCCACTGCCGACGACGGACTTCTTGACCATGTTGGGGGCATATTCGCTGACCGCCAGACCCGCCCGGGCCGGAGCCAGAAGGACGACGCCCCGCGCCAGCCCGAGCCTCAGGGTCGATTCGGCGTTGCGGTTGACGAAGGTCTTTTCCACCGCCGCCTCATGGGGTTCGAACTCCGCGATCACCCGGGAGATACCTTCGAACAACTCGACCAGCCGGTCGGCGATGTCGAGCGCCGCGTCGGAACGCACCGTACCATTGCCCGCGTGACGCAGACGGTTGTCCTCCACATCGATGATCCCCCAGCCGGTCGCCCGCAGACCGGGGTCGAGTCCCAACAATCTCATCTCGGTCAAACTTCTCCCATCAGTACTTACTTTCATAGGCGGGTGACACATCCGACGGCCTTGCGGGTTCTTCGGCTAGGAGCGTGGTCCGCCGTGATGCCGGGCGCATCACAAGGGCCGCGCGACGACGTCCGAAGAACCCGCAAGGCCGCCCGCAGGGTCGCTTTTCGCGGCCACCGGAGGGCGTCACCGCCGCTTGACGATGTCCCGACACTCGCCTCGGCGAAGCCTCCGGCGGAGCCAGGGTCGCCGGCGCGCCGCTTCCTACCCGGTGGCCGCGAAAAACGATCATATGTACCATCCTCCTATGAAAGTAAGTACTAGGGCTCGGAATATGCGCCCAGGCTTTGCATTATGTCCTCGGATACCTCGTAGTTGGCGGACACCGCGCGAACGTCATCGTTCTCATCGAGACCTTCGAGAAGCTTGAACAGCGTGACGGCCGCGTCGTCGCCGATGGCGACGGTGGTCTGTGGCCTCCAGACGAGACCGGCGCTCGCGGGGGATCCGATCGTCTTTTCCAGCGCCTCGGCGACGGCGCTGAAATCGTCGACGGCACAAATGATTTCATGCCCGGTTTCATTCGAGATCACGTCATCGGCGCCGGCGTCGAGCGCCGCCTCGAATATCTCATCGCCCGATCCGGCCCCGGGTGGATAGCAGATGCTGCCGACATGGTCGAACATGAAACTCACGCTGTTGGTCTCGCCGAGCGCGCCGCCATGCTTGCTGAACACCGTCCGTATCTCGGCCGCCGTGCGGTTGCGGTTGTCGGTCAGGGCCTCGACGATGACGGCGACGCCGTTGGGCCCGTAACCTTCGTAACGGATCTCCTCGAAGTCGGCGTCATCGCCGCCGCCGCCGCGCTTGATCGCCCGCTCCATCGTCTCCTTCGGCATGTTCGCCGCCTTGGCCGCCGTGATCGCCGTTCGCAGCCTGGGATTGGCCGTGGCATCAGGGCCCGAACGCGCCGCCACCGTGAGCTCACGGATCAGCTTGGAAAACACCTTGGCGCGCTTGGCGTCCTGCGCGCCCTTGCGGTACATGATGTTCTTGAACTGGGAATGGCCCGCCATCCACCGACTTTCCCCTAGGCCGTGAGGTAAATCCCCACCCCTATACCATATATTGTGGCCAAACGCACGAACGGTGCGAGTTTTCTTAACAACGGAATATGGCGAAAATTTGACGCTCGTCGATGAAGGCCCTCGGGGCCGGCGTTATCCATGCCCGCGGGGGGCATAATTAGGCACTTCGCCGCCGGCCCCTCCGGCGCTACACCGGTGCCGATTGGGCGAGACGCCCGCCGATACGGACGGGCTCGAGACGCCTCGCCAAGCCCGTCCCATCGTCGGTCTCGAGATAAACCGCGCACAGGGTCGCCTCGCCCTTGGCCGGCTGCAGGCGCTCTCGGCGCATCTTGGTGGTAAAGCGCGCGATCGCCGCCGCCTTCTCCATGCCGATCACCGAATCGTAATCGCCGCACATGCCGATATCGGTCTGATAGGCGGTGCCGCCGGGCAAAATCTGGGC
>SMUY01376986.1_pt1 | contig 10701 bp, 3 predicted proteins | sample 2456441 | NCBI WGS metagenome assembly SMUY01 (sample SAMN11095931, study PRJNA526329) | marine sediment metagenome | biome: Marine sediment; feature: Surficial sediment; material: Deep marine sediment; isolation source: Hadal surficial sediment | place: Pacific Ocean | collected 2014-11 | depth 0-1...
CAACAGCACGCCGACATCCCCGTTGAAGAGTCCGCTGTGGGGGTCGTTGGCGGTCACCAGCACCGGGCGGCCGTGGGACCATTCGCCGGCGGGCAGGCCTTCGGCCCGCAGCCTGGCCTCGACCAGGGCGTTGACCCCGTCGACGCCATAGGGGCCATGCCGCAGGGCGCAGAGAATACGCACGCGCGCCAGCGCTGCCAGCGCCTCCCCGGGAGCGGACGCCCGGACCACGGCCATCACCTGCGGCCACACCTGGCTGAGGGCGTCGTTAACCTGTGCCGATGAGTAATGGACCAGCTCTCCTCGAAACTCCGTGTTGGCCAGGGCCTCGAGCAACGCGTCGCCGTCGTGATTGCGGACGGCGGCGGCGAGGTGGCCGATGCCCGGGTGCGACTCGAAACGGTAGTTGCGGTCCAGCTCCACGTGGCAGGCGTCGAGGGCCCCACCGTGGGCCGCCCGGATCATCTCGGTCAGCACCCGACCTGGTTGCACGCTTTCCAACTGGCGGTGGTCCCCGAGCACAATCAGGCGGGTGCCGTGTCCCAGGGCCGAGAGCAAGCGGTCCCACAGCACCAGGTCCACCATGGAGGCTTCGTCCACGACCACCAGGTCATAGGGTAAGGGGTTGGCGGCATGGAACCGGCAGCGGTCCGTTCGCGGATTCCAGCCCAGCAGCCGATGCAGGGTCCGTGCCTGGAACGCGGCCCGTTCCAGCCGGGGACGCACCTCCGACAGTGTGCCGTCGAGGGTGGCAGCGGCCTGGCCGATCGCTTCTCCGAGGCGGGCCGCGGCCTTGCCGGTGGGTGCGGCCAGGGCCACCCTGATGCCCGTCTCGCGGTGGGCCAGCAGGGCCAGTAGGCGCGCCGCTGTCCAGGTCTTGCCCGTGCCCGGTCCGCCGGTCACCAGGGCAAGGGACCGCTGCAGGCCCAGCACGGCGGCACGCCGCTGGGCCGACGTCGGGTCAGGAAAGAGCTGTGTCATGTCGTCAGCGGCGTCGCCGTATGCGGGGCCATCGGGAGTGTCTCCACCGGCACCCTCATCCTTCTCATTGGCCAGCTCCCGCAGTCGGGCCGCCACGCGTGTCTCCGCCTGGTCGAGGCGCCAGGACTGCAGGCGCGTGCCACGCAAGACCAGCGGCGCCGGACTGCTGCCGTCCCTGCCACTGGTGACGGCGGCACTCTGTGCCAGGAGTGCGGCTTCGTCCCCGCTGACGTCCAGCGAGGTGTGGCCGGCGGCCCAGGAGGCAAAGAAGCGCTCCAGCACAGGGGCGGCCGCGTCGGGAAGGCCCCACCGGCGCTGCAACATCTGAATGGCCGCCTTGCTCATGCGGGCACCCCGCTAGCAAACAGCCGGTCGAGCTCGTCCAGCAAGGCTTCGGGCGGATTGATCTCGAGCACACCCCGGTCTTCGCCCGGACGGGCGCCACGCACAAACAGGAGGCTGCCTGACACGGCCAGTGCCTCGGGATCACGGAGCCTCAGGTAGCGGCGCAGGGCCACCAAATACAAGTGGACCTGGAGGAGGTAGTGCTGGCCCGCCGCGCACCGCCACATGGCCTGCCGGCTGTAGTCGGCGTAACGCGGCCCCAGGTAGTTGCTTTTCCAGTCCACGACGCCCCAGCGGCTCTCCACCCGAACCAGGCGGTCGATATACCCGGTCAGCATGCCCGACAGCGCCTGGCCGGGCAGGCCGGCCAGGTCCAGGGCATAGTGGCGTTCGTCTTCGTCGCGGGCGTGGCGGGCGAAGAGCTCTGACAGGGCCGGGCCAGTGATGCCGGCCTGGCCCAGGGGCAGCAGGAATTCCCATTCGGACAGACGTTTGTCCGAGGCGGCGGTGTCAAGACTGGCGTCCAGGCCGTGCAGGCGGGTGGTCTTGAGCGCTTCGAGATTCTGCCGCACCGCGCGCAGCGCGTCGTCGGAATAGAGCCGGTGCCGTCGCAACCCTCGTTCGACCAGTTCCCCCGTGTCCTCCTGAAAATCCCAGTGCTCCAGCAGTTCGTGCAGGCACGTGCCGGCGTGTGTCCCGCGGGCAAAGGATGCCAGAGGAACCTCGTCGTCAAGACCAGGTGCCGCGCCGGCCTCGCTCTCGGTATCGACGTCCGGAGGTGCCGCCACCGCGTCACGGCGATCTCGTTCTTCATGCCGCCCATGGGCCAGCCGAGAGAAGCTGGTAAAGCTCCAGTCCTCCAGGTCGAGTGTGGGGGCGGTGCGCGCGTGCATCGATGTGTCGGTCGGGCCGCCCGAGGTCCAGACTGTCTCACTTGGCGAGGGCGGGGCAGACACGGTCATCATGTCTGAACACGCCTCGTGCAGGTGGCGCAGGGTGTCGCCGTGTTCGCAGGGGGAGGCGGTCTTCTTCCGGTCGCTGGCGTCCGCGTACCAGTCTTCCAGGCTGTCTACCTGTTCGTCGGTCCGAAGCAGCCAATCGAGCGACGACGGGGGCAGGGCCGATTTCCTCGAGTAGCCCATGGGCCCAGCGAGCAGCGTCACGCGACGACGGGCGCGGGTCAGGGCCACGTAGGCCAGGCGCAATTCTTCCAGCAGGCGCTCGGCAGTATAGGCGCGGTGCTCCGTGCGATTGTCCCGTTGCGTGCCGTCGGCCAGCACCCAGCCGTTGTCGCCGCGCACCAGCAATCGTGTGTTGGCGCCGCTGACCTTCGTTACCGACCACAGAAAGGGGCAGAACACAAAGTCGAATTCCAGCCCCTTGGCCCGGTGCACCGTGACCACCTGCACGGCGTCGCCGTCTGCTTCCAGCCGGTGCAGGCGTTCTTCCGGCGTGCTGCCCTCCGACATCCGCTCGCCCTCGAACCACTGCAACAGTTTTTCGGGGGAACGCTGGCCCTCGGCTTCCCGGGCTTGAAGTAACTCCTCGAGATGTCTCAGGTCGGTCAGGTGTCGCTCGCCATGGGGAGCACGGGCCAGGCGAAGGGTTGCCCCGGAATTGGTCTCCAGTCCGGCCATGAACGCGGCAATCCCCTGACGACGCCACAGGTCGCCCCATGCTGAGAAACGGGCCAGCCACAGATCCTCATCCGTACCGGTGATGCCTGCCAGCATGGCCGCGTCGTATCCAAACAGGCGGGTGGCCATGGCGGCCCGCCGCCAGCCGCGATGGGTCGCGAAGAGCACCGCCTTCAGGATCGCTGCGAGGTCCGAGGCGGTCTCGCTCTGCATCACGTCCCCGTCGTCGCGGACCACGGCCGGCACGCCCCGGGCATGCAACGCGTCGTAGACCAACTGGGCTTCGAGATTGGTGCGGGTCAGCACGGCGATGTGTGACGGATTGATCTCGTCCGTGCCGGCTCCCATTGTCCGGCCAAGCAGGTCCACGATGGCCGTGGCGGTGCAGGCTGCCGCGCGCTCCCGGCGCGACCGGGCACGCGACCAGTCCTCGGTATCGGCTTCGGGTACCACCCAGGCCACCAACCGTCCCTGCCCGTCGTCGGGCAGGGGCAGGTCTTCATCTGTGTGGGCGGCTGTCGCGTCGGGATACGTCAGGGCGGGGTTGCCAAAGGCGCGGGTGCGTCCGAACAGGGCGTTGAGGGCCACCACCAGGCCGTGGGCCGCGCGGTAGTTCGTGGCCAGGTCGCTGACGCGCGCCGAATCGGCCGGCCGGGCAGCCAGGTAGGCGTCGAGGTCTCCGCCGCGAAAGCTGTAAATCGCCTGTTTGGGGTCGCCCACCAGGATCAGTCGCCCGGGTCGTTCCCCGCCTGCGAAGATGGCCTTGAAGATTTCCAGTTGTTGCTGGTCGGTGTCCTGGCTCTCGTCGATCAGGCCCACCTTCCACTTGTCCGACAGACGCCGGGCAAGCGCTGCGCGGTTGGGCCCCGTGCACAGAGCGCGATGCAGGTGCTGAATCAAGCCGTCGTAGGTGACGGCATTGTTACGGCGCAGGCTGCGCTCGTATCGTTGCCCAGCGGCCTGTCTCAAGTGTGCCAGCCAGGCCCAGCCGGTAACGCCGATGCCGGTCTCCACTGCCCTGGCTGCGACTACGAGCGGCAATGCGCCTGCCTCATCTGAGGCGGCCTTGCCCACCGCGCCTCTCCGACTGAACCACGATGCCGTACCCGCAAGGCGCCCGGCGATATGAAACATCTCCACCGTGGGCTGTTGCGGGTTCATCGCGCCCAGCAGACCGTGCCAGGTGTCGAGCTGCGCAACCGAATCTTCACCAGGATTGGTTGCCGACGTGTTCAGGCTCACCGTGTCCCGGCCGGCGATCTCCTGCAGGTGACGGATGTCGGCGCGGGCATTCTGCACGGCTTCGAGCGCCGCCGCCACCTGGTCTCGGGCTTCCTGCAGCGAGGGCGGCTCCGGTACCATGCGGGTCGACGGCCGCCGGGTCAGCAGGCGCCATGCCTCGAGATCGTCCTCGACCGACCACTTCCCGAGCGCCGCCACCGAGGCCAGCAACGGATCGGCGGCGAGGTCGGTGCGCCACGTATCCTTGACGGCATCGGACTGCAACTCGCCGGGGTCCGGCTGGACCTCGAAGCCGGCGGGCATGCCGCACAGAAAACTCTCGGAGGCCAGCACTTGCTTACAGAAGGCGTGGATAGTCGAGACCGCGAGCTGGTCGCTTTCAGCCAGGGCCAGACGCAGACGCGTCATGGACCTGCTGCGTTCGGAGGCAGCGAGGTCCTCGAGGCGGTCCAGCAGGTCACGAATCCCTGGCTCGTCTGCCCCCGGCCGGGTACGGGCCTCGGCGTGGCCCACCAAGGCCGCGAGCTGGCGGCGGGTCCGCTCCCCCAGTTCGCGGGCCGCGTCCTCGGTAAAGGTGACCAGCAATACCTCGCCGATATCGCTGACCACCCCGTCCACCAGCAGGCGCGACAGCAGGTGCGAGATGGTCCAGGTCTTGCCGGTGCCCGCACTGGCTTCAATGACCGACAGGCCGGTGGGAACGTCGGTGGTGCGCAGGTCGAAACTAGCCACCGGCCGCCCCGTTCCTCGACGTGGCCACCGTGTTCGCGAACCAGGCAGCCATCGGTTCGAAGACCGTTGTGGCGAGGCGACGCCACTCATCGAAAATACTCTCGGTGAACGGATCTTGACCACGCCAGGCCAGGCGCGCCGAGGCGCGATCGCCATCGCCCGGTGGGCCCTTGTGCTGCTGCTGCCACGTCTTCCGGGCCTTGTCTTCGGCGTCACCGCCACGCAGGCCAGCGTCGAAGATCGCCGCGCTGGTCTGTGGGCTGAACGGCAACGGATGCCGCCGCGCCTGCTCGCACAGGTGCAGCAGGCTGTCGAGCGCGGCTCGCGCCAGTGCCGGGGCCACGGCCGGCATGCGGCTGACCCTGGCACACCCCCCATTTTTGGAAACCACGAGGGTGTCGCCGCGCATGCCGCAGGCGGCGGCAAAGGTCGCGCGGACCCAGACATCGAGACGATGATGGGGCTTGGCCTTCAGCTCGGCGGGCGTGACCAGCACGTGTAGGCTGCAGTCCGAATTGACGGTGATGTTGCCTGCCACTTGCAGACGACCGTCCCGGTACACCAGGCGACGGGGTTGCAGCGTGCCGCCCGCCTCTTCCAGGGCGCGTCGCGCCAGGGAACGGGCTACCTGCACACTGTCTCTGCCCATCGCCGCGCCGAGGGTGCCATAGGGGATGAGGCGGTCGGCGGACAGGCGTTCCACGAGGTGGGTGCTCCGTCCTTCCAGCACGGAGCGGATCACCTCGTCCTGCACCTGCCACAGCTCCAGGCCCGACGGCGCCGCGACAGGTTCCCTGTCGAGGGCAAAGGGATCTTCTCCGGCCCGGGGCAACACTACCCCCAGGGACTGCAGCCAGGCCGACCAGGGATCTTTCAAGACCCGGATCATGTCATGCAGCTCGAGGTCGGCAGACTCGACCTCCTTGGGAGGCTCGAAGACGCCGGCCTGGAACGGCGCGGCCACCGCCTGTTGTTGCCGGAATGCCCTGGCAATCTCGAGATTGCCCGTGTCGAACGAGGCCCGCGCGCCGGCAAAGCAGCTGGGGGTGAACGGCTGCAGGGGGTGGTCCTCGACCAGGTCCCGGTACGCGGCGTCCCGGACGTCGGGGATGCTGGACACGGTCGCGGCCGCCACCCGCAAGAGCTCGTCCACGCAGGCCGACAGCGGTTCTTCCTTGTTGCTGCGGATGTTGCGGGCGGTAGCTGTCAAGATGACCCGGTCGCTGGCCGCGAGGATGGCGTCGAGAAACAGCTGCCGGTCTTCCAGCACCGGGTCCCGGTCCCCGGCGCGCGGCGCCGCCGCCAACAGGTCCCAGGCGGGCGCCCTGGCCCTGCGTGGAAAGGCTGCATCCTGCAGGCCCAGTACCGCCAGCACGCGGCAGGGGATGGCGCGCATCGGTTTGAATCCACCCATGGCCATGCCCCCGCCCACCCTGGACACCGTGCGCACCTCATCCTGGGCGGCCTGTTCCAGCCAGTCGGCGACACCGGCCGCGTCCATCGCCAGGGCGCATGCGTGGTCGGTCTCGGCGGCACGCAATTGAGCGATGAGATCCAGGACCGCCGTGGAGTCAAGACCTCCGTCCCCCGGGGCGAGCACCTGGTCGAGCGCCTGGTCGAGGCGGCCGGCCCACTGGCCCGGACCGGCGTCCATCTGCCAGTCTTCGAGTAGACCAACCAGGCCGTCCAGCCAGTCGAGTGACGCGCTCATCGAGGCCGGGTCGGCTCCCAGGTCACCGGCCACCGGCAGGGCAGGATGGTGCTGGGCATCTGTGGCAGCGTCCGCATCCCCCAACCACAGGCCAGCCAGCAGGCGGTCCACGCCGGCCCGCCAGGTACCGGTGTCCTCCTCGCCGGCCGCCATCGCCTGGCGATGGGCTGCGTTGATGCCCCACGTGATCCCCGAGGCACGCAGGCGGTCGGCCAGTGTCTCCGGGTCGGTGCCGAGTGATGCCAGGCAGGCGGCGACGGCGGGGAGCTCCAGCAGGGCCAGGCCGTCGCTCAGGGGTGCGCGGCCGGCAGCCAGGCGCAGCATCATCTGCATGCCCCGCACCAGGGGGTCGCTGCGGTCGAGACGCCGCTCCGACAGGCGTAGTGGCAACGACGGGTCACCTTCTCGAAATTTCGCCTCGGCCAGGGGGCCGTACGTGTCCAGGTCGGGAGCAAGAATCAAGACCTCGCTCGCTTTCAAGCCGGGCAAGCTGGCGAACGCGTCCAGTAGCTCATCGCGCAGCACTTCCACCTCGCGCCGAACACCGTGGCAGCGATGCACTCGCAACGAGCGGTCCTGCTCGAGCGGCGTGGCGGTGTCCACGCCTCCTGGCTGGCGCGCCGCGCGAATGTCCGCCTGCAGGCGGGCCAGCAGCGTGTCGGACCCGGACTCGGGCAGTGCGATGACGTCGTACTCCTGGCCTTCGGTGACGAGCTCCCTTTCGAAACTGCGAAAGCTGGCCACGGCCTGTTGCCCCAGGTGGGATAGCAGGGGATGGCCTTCCCAGGCGGGATCCACGTCCTGGCCCGCCCGCATCTGCGCGCGTCCGGCGCGAATGTCGCCAAGGTACTCGGTGGATGGCAGCAGGGCGCGCAGACAGACGCGGGTCCTGGTTGCGAGCGCACGCAGCAGGGGCAAGAGCGTGGGCGGCAAGGGTCCGGTGGCGAGCACTTCCAACGACGCGGGCAACGTGCCGTTGCCGTTCCGGGTACGGGCAACAAGGTCGTACAGGCGCACGGCTGGATTGGGATGTTCCCCCAGCCCCTCTGACAGGCGCCGCCACAGCTCCCTCTGCCAGTCCTCATCCCCCTGCGCGTCCTCGGGTACACCGTCCCAGGCCTCGCCCCGGTCCCAGGCGGCGATCATCTCCGGTCTGAAATACAGATATTGGTCGAAGCGGTCGGCCACGTCGGCGGCCAGGGCCTGTCGCGCTCGGGCATCCACGCATGCGGACCGCAGGCGCGGGTTGTGGCCTTCCTCAACCAGCGCTGCCAGCAGCGGTATCAGGCGCCAGGCCATGCCCTGCGGCTGCCAGGACGGATGCACAGGGTCCAGACCGACCAGCTGGGCCATGCGTTCGATGAAGGTACCGGGCAGGAGAAACTCCACGCCCATGGCCACCCCGTGGCGCCGCGCCAGCTCAGCCTTGGTACGGTCCACCAGGGGCAGCGACGGCATCAGCACCGGCACCACCACACCGGCGGGGCTGCCCGGCCTGCCCAGCGAGTCCACCAGGTCGGCGAGCAGCACCGACGCGTCCGATGCGTATGTCAGCTCGAGTGCCATTGCAGGTCGGCCCCGGGGCGGGACGCCAGGATCTCCTGCGCCGCATCACGCCGATCACCAAGTCGATCAGACCGAGGCCCACACAGGGATGCGTTGTGGTGTTCCATTGTGCAGCAGGTTGTCACCCCCCCGGTCTCCTTTGCTGACGGGTAACGGATGATGAGGTCGAGCGCTCGGGTGACGCCGAGTGGCTAGTCCAACACTCCGAGCAGCGAGCTGAAGTCGTCGGTCCACCGGATCGTCCGTGGCGACTCCGTGGGCCAACGCACGGTGTGCTCGGCCAACCGGCCGAGCAGCGTGCGATTGGAGGTGACCACCACCCATGTGGAGGCAGAGTACTCCTCGTCGTCGGGGTCGGTCGAGATCATGACGTAGCGCTTGTCGAACAGCTCGGCGCTTGCCCGCACGACCGGATGCAGATTCAGATACTTGTTCGAGATGTGCGTGATCAGCACGCCATCGTCACGCAGATGCTGCCAGTACAGCGCCGCAGCCTCGACGGTCAACAGGTGGATCGGAATCGCGTCGCCGCTGAAGGCATCCAGCACCAGGACGTCGAACTGCTGGGAGCCCTGTTCCCGCAGCTCGCGCTCCATCGAGATCCGGCCATCGCCCAGCACGACCTCGGTGGTCGCCCGTGTGTCCCGCAGATAGAAGAAGTACTCGTTCGCGAGCCGCTCGACCTCCGGGTTGATCTCGTAGAACCGCACGGTGTCCTCGGGGTGACTGAGGGCCGCGACCGTCCCGGTCCCCAGACCGATGACGCCGATCCGGAGCCCCGGCGTTGACGCCGGCGTCTCGGGCTCCCGCCGGGGATGCAGCTCGATCGCGAGCGCGACGCCGCTGTCGTCCCCGTAGTAGGTCAGTGGCTCGCGGCGGCGCTCAGCCAGCAGCTGGCTGCCATGCAGGATCGCCCCGTGAAAGAGCGACCGCAGCAGCACCGGCCGCGGCCCCTCGCCGATGTCTGTGTCATACACCCGCAACACCCCGTAGAAGTTTCGGGTTGCCGCGATCAACTCGTCCTGGTCGTCCCGGGTCGCGGTGGCGAAGGAGAAGACCAGCGCGCTGATCCCGCCACCCCAGGCCATGTTCCTGACGAGCGAGAGACGGCCGTCCGGGCGGTGCAGGTCGCTGCACACCGCCAGTAGGACACAGGTGCCCACCAGTCCGACCTGATACTCCCAGAACCCGTTGAAGATCGCCGGCGCGACCAGGCTGGCGAAGACACCGCCGAGCGCGCCGCCGCCCGCCACCGTCAAATAGAACGACGTGAGATGGGTCGTGGCCGGCTTCAGCTTCACCAGCTCGCCGTGACAGATCATGCAGCTGGCGAACACCATGACGCCGTAGACGACCATCTGCTGCACCAGGGTGAGGTCGTCCGACCGGAGCATGTAGATGACCGCCGCCAGCGCCAGCCCCAGTACCGGCGACCAGACCCGCCGGTCGTACCACCGCTCGTGGTCGAAGCAGACGATGAAGGTGATGAGGTAGAGACCGAGCGGGAGCACCCAGAGAAACGGGACCACGGCAACGTCTTGTGTCATCTGGCTGGTCGTGGCCAGCAGCATCAGCGAGCCGCAGGCGGCCAGCAGCAGCCACAGGACCCGGTCACGCGTCGGAACCGGGTCCGATACGGCATCGACACTCGCAGGCTCCGTGGTCGGCGCGCTCAGCCGGAACACACGAATCGCACAGACGCCGCAGACCAGCACATACACGCCAAAGGTCGCCGACCACACGCGCGTCTGCATGCCGGTCGGCAGCAGCGGCTCGAGCAGAAACGGGTAGGTCACGAGTCCCAGCAGCGACCCGGCGTTCGACAGGGCAAACAGCCGGTATGGTGACCGCCCCGGCTCGGTCCGGCTGAACCAATGCTGGAGGAGCGGGCTGGACGTGGCCACCACCAGATACGGGAGACCGACGGTGGCGAGGAGCAGCGTGACGATCTGCCAGGTCGGGTTGCCCCCGTCGACCGGCTTCCAGCTCTCGTCCGGCGTGATCGGCAGCAGCGTGAGGGCCAGCAGCAGGAGCCCGGCGTGGACCAGCGGCTGTCGCCGCGGGTTGAGATAGGTCCTCACCAGGTGGGCATACAGATACCCCCCCATCAGCAGCAGCTGAAAGAAGAGCATGCAGGTGGTCCAGACCGCCGGGCTCCCGCCATACCACGGCAGGATGTAGCGGGCGACGATCGGCTGGACCTGGAACAGCAGGAACGCCCCGAGGAAGATCGTCACCGCGTACAACGCCATCCTAAGTGGTCCCGGTCATAATTACGGTAACGCACCGAGGGAGGCGAGGCGCCAGCCCGGCGAGGCGCGAGGAGGGACCATACCGGCGGTACTCGACCCCGCTGAGCAGAAGTCCGGCGCCGTCCTTGGCGAGAGGCATCGGCGGCCGAATACTGCCGAATGATGAAACGGGCCACGTAGTCTCATGATTCGACGTCTCCTCGTGGTGCTGGTCTCGGTGTCGGCGCTCGCCGAC
>SMUY01245847.1_pt1 | contig 10700 bp, 10 predicted proteins | sample 2456441 | NCBI WGS metagenome assembly SMUY01 (sample SAMN11095931, study PRJNA526329) | marine sediment metagenome | biome: Marine sediment; feature: Surficial sediment; material: Deep marine sediment; isolation source: Hadal surficial sediment | place: Pacific Ocean | collected 2014-11 | depth...
ATTCAACAAAAATATGTTTATAATTTAACACCAACGGCGAGTAAATGACGAAAACGAATTTTGATATATGAGTTCAAAAATCGCTTCTGATTCGTTGAATATCAAAAATTGTTAAAGAAATGTCAAGAACTTTCTTGGAGGAGGTATTTAGGCTCAGAAGTCTTTTGGCAAACTAACCTGAACTGATTTTACGCAGAGTTCGCCGGGACCGCGGAGGCAGGCAGAGGAAAACTTAAACATTTAGTTAACACTATGAGAGTTAAGTATTGAACCCAGGACACCGGCATCCAATGTGGAGATACAGAGGCGACCCTGAGTGGAAAGACATTGGGCGGCGAGGCAATCGAAGGGTCGGATTCCATCAAAACGGTGGGGTGTAAGTAAGGAGTTAGCGTGCAATCAAATCAAGCCAGCGCGTGTGTGTAGCAGCCGAAGACTATTGCAGGCTGGGGGAACGGGCATCCGTTTCCCCAACCTTTGACCTCGTGCCAACAATCTTCCCCACAGTCTGAGCACCCCCCCGGGTTTTTCTTTCAACCATCACATAACGCCCCCGGTCAATTTTCACTGGACGCCAACGTGTAGTTGTACGGCAATTTACTCGCCCCGGATGGTTCGCAAGCGAAGTCTTTGGAGAGTATAGCCTACGCAAGAAGCGCGACGTTACCGGTAACCGCTAACCGCACGAATAATTCTGCCGTCCGGAGGCCACGACCATACGATTCAACCGCAGCAAGACAGTTTAGGTGTGTTTACGATTTATGGCGCCAACACAGCTACAGCCCATGGCACATTTACAGCCCGAACCGATGCCAACGGCAGGATTCAATTCGGTTACCGGGCACCGATTTTCGGTGGGGAGATTGAATTCGTTGCGACCACCATTTCGGAGGGAGACACATTGGTTGCAAAAGATACACTGTTAGTAGAGGTGGCAGATTTGGAGTTATTTGGAAGTGGGACAAATTATATCAAAATTGCAGGAACATGTAGTCATCATGGTCCGCGAAATGATAATTTATTCCCGAACTGTCGTGCACCTGATAATAATCATTATGGAACAAATACTTTGAACTACTTTGAACATGCAAATTCTGTCAATCGCGGATAGCTTTGTGGTTGAATTTTCTAATCTTCAAACCACTTTGTCCTAATCTAACCGTCCAGAAGCTTCTCCTGCAACTTATCTCGTATCAGCCTTTCAGCGGACATCCAGTCCACCTGCTCAAGCGTGTCAATTGGGTCGCACAGTTCGTGCAGAATGTCTGCCTGAATTTCGCCGCGTGACTTCGCCACAGAATAAGGAATGCGGTGAAAGCTCACCATGGAATATCTCGGAATGAACACACCCGGATATTTTTCTTCCAGTGCAAACTCAACTTGCCGCTTCAGTTGAAACTTCGGGTCGGCCACATGATCGCGCATTTCGTGGTAGTTGGCTAAGGCAAGATCCGCGATAGCGTCCGCATTAACCTTTCGTAAAGCCTCAAATTCTTTGAAGATGCTTGCCCAGTCCGGACGCAACTTTCCGATGCACTCGTTCAGGACTGTGCAATCTTCAAAAGCGCAATTCATGCCCTGTCCGAAGAACGGCACGATGGCATGCGCGGCATCTCCCAGCAAGCAGACGCTGCCCGCGACATGCCACGGCTGGCACTTGACGGTGGCCAGTTTGCCCGTGGGGTTGGCAAAGAAATCCTCCACCAGTGTGGGCATGAGCGGCGCCGCATCAGGAAACTGTGCTTCAAAAAAGCGCGAAACATCTGCTTCGGTTTGCAAACGGGCAAAACTGGGTTGGCCTTCGAATGAAAAGAAAAGCGTGCAGGTAAAGCTGCCGTCGAGGTTTGGCAGCGCGATGAGCATGTAAGCACCGCGTGGCCAGATGTGCAGCGCGTTTTTTTCCAGTTGAAACGCGCCGTTTGTTCCGGGCGGAATGGTCAGCTCTTTGTAGCCGTGTTCCAGAAAATCTTGTGAGAAGGCGCACTTGTCCTCTCGCTGCATGTCGTTGCGGATGGCTGAGGCCGAGCCGTCGGTGCCAATCACAACACTTGCCCGTGTCTTGCGTTCCGCTTTGCTCTTTGTGTCCTGAAAGATGACCTTATCGGCGCCAAAATCTATCCCGGTGCAGCGCCGGTTGAAGTGAATCTGCACGCCCTGTTTTTCGGCTTCGGTCATCAGCTTCATGTTGAGCTCTCCACGCGAGACCGAGTTGATGACTTCTGTGTCGTCCTTGCCGTACCGGTGGAAAGCAAGCCCGCCGTTCAAGTCGTGCACCATGCGGCCCTTCATCGGGATGGCGATTCGCATGACCTCCTGCTTCAATCCTACTTCATCCAGCGCGTGAATGCCTCGGGTCGAAAGGGCTAAGTTGATGGAACGTCCGGCGCTGATTTCTTCCGCCCGCATGTCAGACCGGCGTTCGTAGACTTCGACATCGAAGCCTCTTTTGGCAAGATAGATTGACAGGAGGGAGCCGGCGAGACCTGCGCCAACGAGGGTGATGCAGTTATTGGACATTGGCGTTGACTTGGACATTTGGTTGAGGGTGTCTTTTCGTATCAAACATAATGGGAAAATGCAATGGGTTCTCAATCACCCAATCGTTATAACCTCTCGTTTTGGGGATTCGCCGGAGAGATGCGGCGGTGTTCAATTGCCGACAGCACAAACGACCAGCAAAGACCGCCCAGAACTTTCGCAGCGAATTGCCCCAGCATGATTTTCCACAAGAGGGGAAAGCCGAACGCGAGGGCTGGAAATACCAACGAATCGACAGCGGCGCTTGGGATGTTTGAGCCATTGATTCGCAGCCATCTTGGATAGTTGAGCAGGCGGTGATAAACCAGCGCGTCCACAGACGCGGCGCCGGCGAATGCCAAGAAAGAGGCCAGCGCAACAGGTCCCGCGTCGCGGTTTAAGACGAATGAAAGAGAGGAACCTGTAGCGATCAAGCCGGCCATTTTGAAGAAGAGCCGGTCGTTCTGCCACGCGTCGTGCAGCCGGTCGCGCGCAGTCAGGTCCAGGCCGATGAAGAGGAACGCATTCAAAACCGCCACCGATGGCCCGAACATGGTGACGCTGATGTTGGCGAGCACAACAGCCACAAGATACGTGACGACGTAGAGCATGGCTCAGTGCAATTGCTTCTTTTCCAGTTCGATGCGTTCCCGCAACTGCCGCTGAACCTTTTCGATGGCGCTGGCGAATCCGTTCATGCGCCGGTTAGAGAGCGAGCCGCCCAGTCCGACGGTGTCTAGCACGCGCTGTCCGTCAACAGAGACAATTTCTTCTTTGGAATGGCCATTGAAGCATTGCTCCAGAAGCTGCAGCAGTCCTTTCACGATGGCCGCCTCGGAGTCGGTTGCGATGGTCATGCGGTCATCTTCCTCCTGAACTGCCAGCCAGGTCTCGGACGCGCAACCGTAGACTTTGTTTTCGTCCGTGCGCAATTCGTTCGGCAACCCCTTCGCTTTTTTGCTCAGGTCGATGAGGTATTCGATTCTCTGCATGGGTTCCAGAAACGCCATGCCGGCGGCGATTTCCCGCATGATTTCTTCAATGCTTTTCATGTGCGCGCTGATGCTAAAAGTCGCCTAACTGTTCGGTAGGTATGCCCCGGTTGATAAGCATGATCGGGATCTCGTCGTCCACCCGGTAGATGGTTTTGCCGTTTTCGGTAACAAGCGCTTCCTGCAGGGGCTGTTCGACGGGTGTGTCGTCTTTGAACTTGACCTTACCTTGCTCGATGAGGGCATTAATCTTTTCAACCTTTTTCTCGGGGAGAACCTCGAGGACAGCATGGGTGTCCGGACAGCGGAGAATGTCCAGTAATTCTTGGTCGATTGCCATAACGTTACCTTATTTTAGTGCTTAAACTGTCTGTGTTTTCAGTTGTGTTAGTTCTTCGGAAAAAATTGTTACAAAGTTGAACACGTCGATAAATGAGTTGTAGATTGGCACTGGCGCAACGCGGATGACGTCCGGCTCGCGCCAGTCGCAGACCACACTGCGAGCCTTGAGTATTTCATGAAGCTGTTTGCCGTGTTCCCTGACTTTGATCGATAGTTGACAGCCGCGCTGTTCAGGGTCTTCCGGAGTGAGTATTTCAACATTTTCCCCGCAGCTGTCCTGAAGCAAGAGTGCCAGGTAGCCTGTGAGGCGTTCGCTTTTTTGGCGCAGGGCGGGCATGCCTGCTGCATCGAAGATATCCATCGCAGCGCGCAGGGATGCCAGTGGCAAAATGGGTGGGTTGCTCAGTTGCCAGCCCTCCGCGCCTGGGATAGCGCCGAATTCCTGCGTCATGCGAAAGCGCGTCTGCTTGTTTTGTCCCCACCAGCCTGAGAATCTCGGCAGCTCTGGCCGGTTGGCGAAGCGTTCGTGAACAAAGCAGCCGGCGACGCAGCCGGGCCCGCCGTTGAGGTATTTGTAAGAGCACCAGACCGCAAAGTCAACATCCCAGCCGTGCAAATCCAGAAGCAGGTTACCGGCGGCATGCGCAAGGTCAAATCCTACTACGCAGCCCTTTGCGTGACCCGCCTGCACGATTTTTTCCATCTCAAACGCCTGTCCGCCGTAGTAGTTCACGCCGCCCAGCAAGACCATTGCGATGGATTCGCCCTGTTCCTCGAGAACATCTTCTATATCCGTGGTCCGGATGTAAGATTCCCCCTCGCGCGGCCCCACCACTAGGATCGCAGTTTCGGGGTCGTACCCATGAAACTTCACCTGCGATTGCACCGCGTACTGATCAGATGGGAAGGCCTTTGCTTCCATCAGAACTTTAAAGCGGCGCGTTGCTGGGCGATAAAAGGAAACCATCATAAGGTGCAGATTTACAGTCAGGGTGTTCATGACCACGACTTCCGCCGGTTGCGCTCCGACCAGGCGCGCGGTCTGCTCAGTCAGAAATTCATGGTAGGGCAGCCAGGGATGTTTCGCCTCGAAGTGTCCGTCAACGCCCAACTTTGCCCAGTCCACCATTTCCTGTACTACGTACTCCTGGGCTGCCTTCGGTTGCAGGCCGAGGGAGTTACCGCAAAAGTAGATGCACGTTTCGCCGTCCTTGCCGCGCGGGAGGTGAAATTGCTCGCGGTATGGCTTGAGCGGATCTTGCGAATCCTGCTCGAGCGCGTATGATTTGTCGTTCGAAAAATTTCGCATGGGCTTCAGGTTGAAATTCGCGGATAAATATAACGAATTGATGGGAAGAAAACAATTGCAAACTTGCGATGAAAAGATTTCAACGCAGAGGCCGGAAAGAGGGCGGAGAAAAGAAGCATGAAGGATAAGCCGTTGAAGGTCAATGGGGCAGATGATAATAAAGCATATTCATGAGAATTGTCTTTCCTCAACGTCCTTCGCGCTCTCTGTGTTAATGTTCTTTGAGTTCTCCGCCATGGTCATTTACTTACATGAGGGTTCAATTGCGGCTTGTTGCGTTAGGAATTATTGAAGTTAGCAGGGTGTGAGCGCATACAGTACAGGACGGCTGGGTGCAGCATCTGCCGTGAAGTTCGGTATGTTCAGAGCCACGAGGTAGCGGCCATCTCTTATCTCATCAGGCACAAAAATCATTTCCGTAATGGTCTTGCGTGAGCACTTCGTCGCCTCAACCTCGTGATTTCCTTCTTCGACTTCCCAGAAGATGTGATGCGTGGTCAAGAGGCCTTTATCGAACATCCTGTCCACTGACGGCAGATCCAGCAGAAGGTGCTGAATGCCGAGTTGCACCACGTATTGCATCGCCTCGACCGAGAAGTAGGGTGGAGGCGCGGCCATGTACCGCCGCGATTTCTTGTCGCTGTCATTTGGCAGAGTGCGGATGATCAGGCCTTCGAGAAAAGCAGGGTTGCAGCCTTGCAGTGCCTCCCGCAATGCCCGGGCGGTCAAAATCATATCGTCCGGATTCTTGTCTGGTCGGCAAGTCTCGTTTGATTGGGTGGCTTCTTCAGCGGCGATGCTCACCAGCGTGGCCGGGAACACGGGCGCAGAAATGATTGAATTCAGAGGAATTCGTTCATATGAAATATGCCCGACGCATTCGGTGTGGGTGCCGTTGCAGTGCGGGATGAGCGCGTACTGCTCAAAATTGCAACTGCCGCCCTTGCTGACGTCACCGACAAAAGTGCCATCCTGGTAAGCGCGGGCAGACGCGGGAGGTACATCGTAAGTGTTTGGTTGCGGCCCGTCGAAGATAAGCGGAATCGAAATATCCAGCGGCTTGGCGAAGTCTGCCTCGAAGGGCTTACCTGAAATTGCAAGTGAAGCTTTCAAGGGGAGAATCGCTCTTTTGTCAGGTTCAGCCATGCCAGCGCCGAGCCGTTCAGCAAGCGTTCTTTGGTTGCCGCGCTCAGATCCGGCATGGATTCAATCAGCTTGCCCGGCTGCAGTTCGCCCAGCGGAAAAGGGTAGTCGGAGCCCAGCGCCACCCTGTCGGCTCCGACGAGCTCGATGAGGTAGGAGAGCATCCGGGCGTCGTGTACGAGCGAATCGAGATAGAATTTGCCCAGATATTCCTTGGGACCGACGGGGTTGTCGACGGCGCAAAGGTCTGGGCGTACGTTGAAACCGTGCTCGATGCGGCCGATGGTGGCGGGGAATGAGCCGCCGCCGTGCGCAAAAGCCACCCGCAGTTTTGGCAAACGCTCGAGCACGCCGCCAAAGATCATGGAACAGATGGCCAGACTGGTTTCTGCCGGCATGCCGACCAGCCAGGGCAGCCAGTACTTCGTCATCTTGTCTTTGCCCATCATGTCCCATGGGTGCACGAAAACGGCGGCGCCCAATTCTTCCGCTGCCTGGAAAACCGGAAATAGGTGCTCGTCGTTCAAATTCCAGTCGTTGATGTGCGTGCCGATTTGAACGCCTGGCAAATCCAGTTGCTTGACGCATCTCTCCAGCTCGCGGATAGCCAGATCGGGTGCTTGCATGGGCAGGGTACCGAGCCCGATAAACCGTTTCGGGTAATCCGATACGATGCCTGCGATGTGGTCGTTGAGGATTGTGGCGAGGTCAAGAGTGTCTTCCGGTTTAGCCCAGTAGCTAAACATGATGGGGATGGTGGAGAGTACCTGCACATTCACGCTCTGAGTGTCACAATCCTGCATGCGGGTTTCAGGGGACCAACAATTGTCCTGAATCTCGCGGAAGAATTTGCCATCCAGCATCATTTTGGCACAGCACGGCTTGTGATGCTCAAGGCTGATAAAACCGCCATAGCCGTAGCGTGCCCGTAGGTCTGGCCAGGTCTCGGGAAGAATGTGAGTGTGAATATCGATCTTCAGCATGTTTCTGTTTCAAATTCTGACCTGAATTGAGCGATTGGCTTTTGGCCAACAGGCAAAGGCCAATCGCCAATGACCAAATGCGCATTTTGCCGCATCAGTTACTTCTTGTCTGGTGGCTGCATGATGGCGCCGCAGTTCTTGCAGGTTCGCAGCTCTTCCGAGCCGTGGAATTTTTCCATCACGCCGCGCAGTTTGTTAACAATGTCCGAAGGCTTGTCGAGATGAAAATACTCATCGTACACTTTTTCGCCGCAGTTTTCGCAGAACCATATACAGCCGTCGTCTTCAGTGCTGCTTCTGGTTCTTTCTATGACGAGTCCCACGGTGTTTTCAGGCCTTTGGGGCGAATGCGGTACCTTCGGCGGTAGCAGAAATATTTCACCCTCTTTGATGGGAACGTCCACTTTCTTGCCGTCCTGAATGGTTTTCAAAACGATATCCCCTTCGATCTGAAAGAAGAATTCCTCACCTTCATTATAATGATAGTCTTTGCGGTTGTTCGGCCCGCCGACCACCATCACGATGAAATCCTCCGCGTCGTCGTACACGCATTTGTTACCCACCGGCGGCTTCAGCAAGTCGCGATGTTCGTCAATCCATTGTTTGAAGTTGAACGCTCTTAAAGCTGGCATAGCTGGTCCCTCCAATGTTTGAGTATTGAGTAGTAAGATTTCTTGGTCGTGTCTTTGGTGCAGATTCATGAACAACTCAGATTAGATCGTTGCAATGCATTTCAACTCGATGGCGATGGGTGTTGGCAGGCAATTGATTTCTACCGTTGTTCGGCACGGCTGATTGTCCGCAAAGTACTCGGCGTAAACTCGGTTGTAGGCTACAAAATCGTCTTTCATGTTGGTCAGGAAAACGGTGACGTCCACGAGTTTGGCCCAGCTCGAGCCCGCCTCTGCCAGAATGTAGCGGACGTTTCTGAACACTGCGTGACATTGCGCTTCGATATCATACGAAATGATGTTGCCCCGGTGGTCCAGCTCTACGCCGGGAATCTTGTCGCTGCCGCGTTGCCGCGGCCCGACGCCCGACAAGAAAAGCAGGTTGCCCACTTTGCGGGCGTGCGGGTACAGCCCAACGGGTTTGGGGGCTTTTTTCGATTCAATCTTAACCGTTGCCATTTTGGGTTTCTTTTCTTCTCGGCAAGCTATGGTCTCTAAATTGTGTGCTATGTTGGTCGGGAGGTTTGAACACGTTTCGCAACCCGCCGCTGCAAGAATTAAGCGATCAGGTTAGAAGAAGTCAAGGGAAAATGTGGGTCGAAAATCCATGACGCTGATTGATTGGATTCTTCGATCCTCCATTTTCAATTTTCAGTCATCAAAACCGCGAGGCCGTCAATTCGACATCTGACCAAGCCCAGGCATCGCGAAAACGTTGCTCCACCTTCTTTGCCTCGCTTTGTTTGTTTTGCTGTGCCAGGCTGGTTTTCAGGCCGTAGAGGGACCAACCGTTTTCTGGAAAGATCGTGAGGTCGGCGCGGTAGACATGCTCTGCCTGCTCTGGCCGGCCGGCTTCCAGCAGCACGGCGCCGAGGGAGTGGCGTACCGGGAAGAACCAGTCAGGCGGTTCGTTATAGGTCAGGCCATCTTCAATTTCAATGGCCGCTTCCAGGGCTGCCACTGCATTATCGTATTCGCCTTTGGCAGCAGCGATCTCACCGGCCAGCGCATTGGCGGCGATTTCCATCAGTTGCTGTGTTGTGTTAATATCCCAGATGGTCACCTGCTGCAGCACCGGATCTTTAGCGATTTTCCTGACTACGGCCAATTCGCGTTCTGCTTCCGGCATCCGGCCGGTGCGTGCAAAGGCGATGCCGCGGCTGTAATGCCACACGCCCTGTGGGTAAACCAGATCTTCGTCGGGTTTGGGTGCCGCCAGGATATCGTCCCACTTGCCGAACCGCACATGAGCGTACATGGGGATAACGTAGAAATGCTGCAGCGTACCGTAGCCGCTTTTGCGCATCATTTGAGTATCGACTCGTTCCGACGTGCTGTGGGCAGCGGCGATGGCTTTAGCGCTGTTGCCCTCCAGGGTGGCGGTCGCCCACAGGAAATGGTGGTTGTGCGGCACGTATGTCAGCGGGTAAATACCCTGCGCCCGGCACTGCGAAATGTACTCGTCATCGGAAGCGATGGCGCGTTCGTTGGCCAGCGTGCCCTCGTGGTAATTGCCTACCCGGATGTAAATGTGCGATGGCATGTGCACCAGGTGGCCGGCGCCGGGCACAACATTTTCCAGGTGCTGGGCCGCAGTCATGCCGCGTTCGGGATTGTGTGACGCCTCCACAGCGTGAATATAAAAATGATTGGCGCCGGGATGGTTGAGGTCGCGTTGCATTACAGATTCGAGTACGCTTAAAATTTCCGGTGTCCACGGCTGCGGCTCACCGTTTTTGAGCCAGTAATCCCAGGGATGAAGATCCATCAAAGCTTCTGCAAACAGGACGGAGGCGTCCGTGTCTTCCGGGTACTTGCCGCACAGTTGGCGCATGGCGTTGGCATAGGCAATGTCCAGCGCGGAACGGTCATCGCCGGCCTCCGGAGCGTAGCGTTTGAACAGGGCTTGGATGTAGGCCTGCTCTTTCTCGCTTACCGCCGGTGCCAGTTCGATGGCCTTTTGCAGCGCCTCGTAGGCTTTTGGCGCATTATGAGGATCCATGGGCGCATTGATGTTGGGGCCGAGCACCAAGGCCATGCCCCAGTAGGCCATGGCGCAGGTAGAGTCCAGCCGCGCCGCTTCGTGAAATGAGCGTTCTGCCTCCCTGTGATTGAAGCCGTAAGAAAGCATCAACCCTTGGTCAAAGAAGCGCTGCGCCCGGTCGCTTTTAGTCGTAATGGCATGGTGGTGCTTGCCCATACCTTCAAGTAAAGGCGCGATCTGGTCTTCGTCAGGGCTTGTTTGTGTGCCAACCATCATAAGCGCCGCTGCTACAATTAGCAGTTTTCTTGCAATATGCATCTTGCCCTCCCTTGCATAATTTTGTATGTTGATTTTCTTTTTCCGATTTTTATTCTGGCAGCCAGTGTTTGGCCGCGGATTCTCGCAAATAGATCAGAGTTTCTGACAGTAGGACAGTCCAAAAGTCTGCCTCGGCCAAGGTCTCCATGAGCTTTTTCTCTTTACCCACCGGTTATGGTCATCCATGAGTCGAAAGAAAGAAGTTTGATAGCGGAAATACGTGTCCGAACTCATTTTGTCTCAGAAAGGATTGGGAAGGGATTTCAGTGCAAATGGAATTCTGGCGGTGAAGCCCCTCTGTTCGTGTCCACGACCTAAGATATAACAACAGAGTGAATTTTGCAACCGCCTCGAATTTTTTCTTAGGGTTAACATTCCGGCGCATGAATCATCGTGATGTAAGGCGCAGCGACCTTACTGCAGGCATTGATGTCGAGCATG
>SMUY01043336.1_pt1 | contig 10693 bp, 7 predicted proteins | sample 2456441 | NCBI WGS metagenome assembly SMUY01 (sample SAMN11095931, study PRJNA526329) | marine sediment metagenome | biome: Marine sediment; feature: Surficial sediment; material: Deep marine sediment; isolation source: Hadal surficial sediment | place: Pacific Ocean | collected 2014-11 | depth 0-1...
GATAGCGGCGTTGACGCAAAGCATCGACAGGTTCCTCCATCGCGACGCGCCCACGGCGAGGATCGATTTACCACCGGAAAGCGTGCCATCGGCTGTCAGTGCAATTGCCGTTCTGCCACTCGAAAACTTCTCCGGCGATTCTGGCCAGCAGTTTTTCGTCGACGGCATGCATGAAGCACTGATCGCCGAGTTGTCGAAAATCGGCGCACTAAAAGTTATTTCGAGAACCTCAACCAGAGTGTATTCGGGCTCCACCAAACCACTTCGTGAGATTGCTGCGGAGCTTGGCGTCACGAAAATAGTTGAAGGATCCGTCATCCGAGTTGAGAACGATGTTCGTATCACGATCCGGCTCATCGACGCACGAACGGATACGAATCTTTGGGCCGAAAGCTTCGACCGGGATATGAGCAATATTCTCAGGCTGCAACAAGAAGCAGCGCGCGCCATCGCAGAGAAGATCAACGTCGCTCTAACGCCTGCAGAAGAATCACGCCTTGCCGGAGCTCCGCAGGTACGTCCCGAAGCCTATGAAGCCTATCTGAAAGGTATGTTCCACTGGTACAAGCTCACGCCCCAAGATCTTCAATCCGCACTTCAATGCTTCGACGCTGCGTTGGCGGCAGATCCCGACTATGCCCCGCATACTCAGGCATCGCCGCAGCCTGGGCGGGGATTCAGCAGATGGGAGCTGAGCGGCCTGCAGTCGCCGGTCCCAGGATCAAATCCGCGGTCGATAAAGCCCTCGAGTTGGATGCCAACCTGTCTCAGGCGCACTTTACCTACGGCATGTATTACACCTGGACCGCTTGGGATTGGGTAAAGGCAGAATCGTCATTTCAGCGTGCGATTGAGCTAAACCCGAACTTTCCCGATGCGTACGCATATTACTCCCACTACCTGAACATCACCGGACGCTTCGACGAAGCTGAAACACAGGTAGAGCGCGCTTTGGATCTGGACCCTTTCAACCCACTCGTGCGAGCGCTCTATGCTTGCGATCTGATGTTCTGGGAGCGTTACGACGAAGCGATCGAGCAGTTGCAATCCGTTCTGAACGTTGCACCAGATCACTGGTTGGCGTTTCAGGCCATCCGCTTCCCTTATCACTATAGAAACATGTACAACGACGCACTCGGTGCCACGAGGTCGCTCTATATCACGCTAAGGAAATTCGACGGTTGTCGAAGCGTTGGATCGGGGGTCTGCGGAAGGCGGCTATCAAGTCGCGTTAGCACGAGCGGGAGACGCACTCGCAAAACAAGCGGAAACTACATTCGTTTTGCCGACCCAGATTGCAATTTTGTATGGTATGGCAGACGAGGTCGACCAAACCGCAATCTGGATCGAAAAAGCCTACGAAGCGGGCGATCCCGAGTTGCCCTATCTGAAGTATCTGCGTCGATTTCCTTCAAGCGTTATGGACGATCCGCGCGTGAAAGAGATCGTGACGCGCATGAACTACCCACCAAAACTGTAGCCTACCGATTTGATAATGGCGCTAAACAAATAGATTCGAGTCGAATAAGTCATGAAAACGGGATATATATCCTGCTGGAACTTATCCAGGTAAGAATTGGGGGATTTAATCATGTCAAAAGCGGCTTTGCTGCGAGAGCGGCTAACCCATCCTGTCATCGACGCCGACGGGCATTGGCTTGAATACGGCCCGCTGCTTTCAGCGGCATTGAAAAAAATTGGTGGCGAACCGGCAGCAAGGGCGCTGTCCATTCTCGGAAGCCGGGTGCGTAACTCTCTTTCCATGACCGTAGCGGATCGCCGACTTGCCGGAATCGCGCAGGAAGCCTTCTGGGGTGCACCCACTAAAAACACCCAGGATCGGGCAACCGCCATGATGCCTGCGCTGATGTACGAACGACTCGACGAATTCGGTATCGATTTCGCAGTTCTTTATCCAACATCCGGGCTCGGTATCCCGCGCATCAATGATGACGAAGCAAGAATCGCCGCATGTAGCGCATTCAACATTTACCAGGCTGAGTTGTTCGCTCCGTTCAGCAACCGTATGACTCCCGCTGCCGTTATCCCAATGCATTCACCCGAAGAAGCGATCAATGAACTCGAACACGCTGTTGGCGAACTGGACTTCAAAGTCATCATGCTCAACAGCATGATCGAGCGCCCGTACGAGCCAGGTGACGAATCACGCTACTGGTTTGATGCCGTCGGGCTCGACAGTGCATACGATTACGATCCGGTCTGGCAGAAGTGTCGCGAACTGGGTGTTTCGCCTACCTTCCACAAAGGGTCGCGCGGACGCGCGCTGCGTGTCTCGCCTGCAAACTTCGTCTATAACCACATCGGGCATTTCGCGGCGGCCAGTGAAGCAGTGTGCAAAGCGATGTTTCTCGGCGGCGTGACACGACGCTTCAGCGATTTGAACTTTGCATTCCTCGAAGGCGGCGTTGGCTGGGCTTGTCTGTTGTATGCCGATCTCATCGGCCATTGGCAGATTCGCAATGGCGATGCATTACAGTACACCGATCCTGCGAATCTTGACCAAACACTACTCATCGAACTGGCTGACAAGTATGGCGGCCCCGAAATGGCTGAATTGATAAAAGGCCGTGGACTCAGTTCAAAGAACGGCCCAGATACGACGGGGCACATAGAGGTTCTCGATGACTACAGCGCCTGCGGCATCACCCGAGCCGAGGACGTCAAATCGCTTTTTGCCGATCGATTCTATTTCGGCTGCGAGGCTGACGACTCGAACAACGCCTGGGCATTCAACACCAAAAACAATCCGTTTGGCGCACGCTTGAACGCCTTGTTTGGTTCAGACATCGGCCATTTCGATGTGCAGGACATGGCAGGTGTGTTGCCGGAAGCCTACGAACTGGTCGAACACGACAAAATCACCGAACGCGATTTCGAAGATTTCGTCTTCGCCAATCCCGTGCGGTTCTGGGGCGAAACCAACCCTCGCTTTTTCGAAGGGACGCCCGTGGCCGATGCGGCCAGGCGGGTATTAGGCTGACCCAAATGATTCGTCAAGACTACGAACGCGACGGCTATGTCATTGCCCCTGGTTTGCTGTCAGACAAAGAAGTCGACGAGTTGATCGCCGAAACGCTGGCTATCTCGCGGGGCGAGCGAGGCGCTATTCCCGGTGCCCTGTCAGCCGAAGAGCTGCAACAAAACGACGATAGTGAAATTCTCAACCGCTTCATCGCCATCCACTTCCCGCACAAGATCTCCACCATCATGTTACAGGTGCTGAAACAACCCGAGGTCATCAATGTTTTGACCGAGCTTCTCGGCCCCAACGTCAAAGCCATGCAATCCATGCTGTTTTTCAAGCAGGCGGGGAAACCGGGCCAGGCGTGGCACCAGGATGAGTTTTACATCCCAACACGTGATCGCTCGCTGGTTGGCGTGTGGATCGCACTGGACGACGCAACCATCGAAAACGGCTGCCTTTGGATCCTCCCCGGCTCACACACGCCTGGTGTTATTTATCCCACCCGACAACATGAGGACGATCGTTTCGACCAGGCACAGGAAGCCTACGACTTCCCATTTACAGCAGAAGAAGCTTTGCCCGTAGAAGTGAAAAGCGGAGACGTCGTGTTTTTTAACGGCTACACACTTCATAGATCACTGCCAAACGGGGCCTCATCAGGATACCGCCGGGCGCTCGTTAACCATTACATGCGTGCGGAATCTTTACTTCCATGGAATATCGGCAAACCCGACCACGGGCGCACGGACTATCGTGACATCGTGATGGTTGCTGGCATTGATCCCTACCAATACAAGGGCATCAAAGACTCTTCTTTGCCGTACCTGCGCCCGGACAAAACGGGCTCAACCTCGCGAAGGTAAATCAAAGGCGAAATACTATATCAAATATTTTTAATATAGATTTCTAAATATTTTTCAGAATTTGAACCTGTTGCGAGTCAGTTGTGACCCACTCCACGACCAAAAACCAATGTGGAGACAGTCATGAGACTATCCGAACGTGCCACCGTGGTTCTCCGCGTGGCCGCAGCCTTCATCCTGGCCGCTTGCGCAACCAGCACCGCCTGGGCGCAACAGGCCTACGACACGGGTAGCCAATACGAATTCGGTCGCGAGCTGGATGCAGTTCCCATCAGGTCCGGGGATTTCGACTATGGCCTAAGCCCGAAATTTGACGAGCGGAGCCCAACCGGCACACTCGACATCACCCACCTGCCATCGGGTCTGTTCGTCAGCGGAGCATACGAAAGTGATGCGGCTGATGCGGGCGAGGACCAACCCTATGGCTGGTTGCGTGGCAATGACGAGTATGCAGAAGGCGGCAGGGATCGAATCCAATATGGCCGCGCCGATAGCCTCGACGACTTTCGCTATGCACGCGGTCTGGAAATTGACGACTCAAGCCACCAGGACGCAGCTTCACATCTCCCGTTAGAGTACTCCTACAGCGAGGGGATACAATTGCCGCTCCGCTACGACTGGTCGAGCCTTGAAGACGAACCTGCTCCCACCCAGGACGACGATTCTTCGACGTTCGGGTTGGGGCTCGGCTGGGATATACAGCCAAGCGGCGGACTCTTCGGTGCGTGGTCGGACGAGCCAGAGGAAGAAGAGTTCACGATGGAACCCTTTGCTGGCAAAGGTGGCTTCTTAGCACCGAGTCTTGCGGATCTGCCCGAAGACGACTCGTCGGTTTTCATAGACCCGCCCACCATCCAATTTGATGATGATCCGGCAGATCAGGACGGTTCGGACTCGGGTTTTGAATTTGCGGTCGAGTATTCCTTCGGTGATCCATTCCAGCTTCGGCTGCCTTACAAAAACCACGCTGAACCCGAGTCCGTGATCCCCGAGCTGGAGGGCGCCCTTTTACCCCACCGCGATGATTCGTCTACTTCGGGATCCGTGGCGGACGATCCACAGGGGAGCAACATGAAGTTCACGATAAGGCCCTTCATCGGTAAAGGTGCCTCAGTATTCATAGACCCACCCACCCTCGACCTCGATTCAGCAGGTCCGGACGTGGAATCCGTCATCCCCGAACTGACACAACCACAGCAAGGTTTGTTTTTACCGGGCAATAACGATTCATCTACTTCCGGATCCACGAGTAGCGATCGAAGCCAATCGTCCGGACCTGGATACCAGCCGCTCCCACCAGCACGACCTGCCTGGAAGGTGGAGTCCGATCACCGCGTCGCCGTGACACGCCGCTACATCGAAGACAACCTTCGTGGCGAGTTTTACGATGCGCTACACGCTCATGCAGATGGAAGCGGCAGCCTCGAACAGGTTGAAGAAGCCTATAACGATCTCAAAAACCGGCATTGATATCGCAAGTACTAGCCACGGCCAGCCAGTCGGTCCGTGGCTTTCCTGCTTTCATGTGACCCCGGCGTTAATCCTGAGCTAAGTTTGTCTTACACGTGGTCATGGCCTTCCGCTCAAGGGTCTGTAATCATGTTCGGATGATGTCCGAAGAGAATTCGGAAGAGGTCCGAGGAGAATTCGGAAGAGGTCCGAGGAGAATTCGGAAGATGTCCGAAGAGAAGCGATTCCATGGTTGGCGTCTATTAGGTGTGCTCATCGGGGTAGCCGTGGTGCTGGCCATCATCAGCTTCGTTATCGACTGGATGGCCATTGGTCCGTTGGAAGGCAGGGTTTTCTAACCATGGCTATGCAGAACGCGAACCGCACCATCATTGTGTGTTGTTTATTGTTGCTGGTTCACGGTTGCGGTAACCCAACCCGTTCAGCTGTGGCGCCTACTTTGACTGGCAGCCAGCTCCCCCACCTTAGCCAGCATCCGGAAGGTGGCGCGATCATGAGTTGGGTCGAACCTGACGGTGACGGTCACCGGCTGCAGTACGCGCACTATGTCGATGGTGCCTGGGGCGACGCGCGCACGGTGGTGAGCGGCGAAAATTGGTTCGTCAACTGGGCGGATTTCCCGTCCGTCGAAGTCCTCAGCAACGACCTCTGGGCCGCTCACTGGCTGGTGAGGAGTGGCTGGCAAACCTACGCGTACGACGTGGCCGTTTCGTTATCAACCGACGGGGGTCGTACCTGGTCGGATTCGATCACTCCCCATGACGACAACACGCCAACGGAACACGGTTTTGTCAGCCTATATCCCGAAGGGGAAGCGCTGGGGCTCGTGTGGCTCGACGGACGCAAAACCATTGCCAGTGCAGCGGGCGACGTCAACCCGCACGACATCGGTATGACATTACGATCGGCTCAACTCAATCAGGATGGCAAAGTGACCGAAGAGTCCCTGATCGACGACCTGGTGTGCGATTGTTGTCAGACAGATGTGGCACTCAGTGCCAACGGACCGATCGTCGTTTATCGCGACCGCACCGCTGACGAAATTCGCGACATCTCAGTCGCCATGTATCGAAATGGCAGCTGGAGCGAAGGGAAAACCGTTAGCGACGACAACTGGCAAGTATACGGGTGCCCGGTCAACGGGCCTGCGATCGATGCGGCTGGCGATATCGTCACCGTGGCGTGGCACACCCAGGCCGACAACCAATCGCGAGTTCGATTTGCCCGTTCGCTCGGGGCGAATGACCAATTCGACACACCGATCGATATTGACGATACACGTGCACTAGGCCGCGTTGATGTGCTTGTAGATGAACTTGGGGAAAGTTACGTCAGCTGGCTGAGGCTGGGTGAAAACAACATGGCAGAGCTCTGTGTACGCTCAGTGGATCGCAACGGAAAACTGGGGCGCATCGACGTTATCGCCGAAATACCGGCTACGCGGCCAAGTGGGTTCCCGCAGATGCAACGCGTTGGAAACCAGATCCTGTTAGCCTGGACAGAGGTTACTGACGGTGAATTCCGGATAGCAACCAACGTCATACCCTGGAGCATCCCGGCCCAATAGCGTGCTTCAGGTCGTGTCACAACAACGTGGCGATCAGCGTGGGTAGCCAGGCAAAAGTTGTCATCGTTGGTGGCGGCATTATGGGCGTATCACTTCTTTACCACCTGGCGGAAGAAGGATGCACCGACACCATCCTCATCGAGAAAGGTGAGCTGACTTCGGGTTCCACCTGGCATGCAGCCGGACAATGTCCAAGCCTGGTAGGCAACTACAACCTGGCCAAAATTCACAACTACAGCAACTGGCTGTACCCAAAACTGGAGGAACTTACCGGACAATATGTGAGCTGGCATGCTGCAGGCGGCATTCGTCTCGCCTTTACCGAAAACGACCTTGATTGGTTTCGTTTCTTGAAGGGTATCGCCGACAACGTCGGTTTCCGCATGGAAATTATCGATCCAAAAAAAATCAGACAGATTAATCCTTTCATAAACACCGATGGCGTGCTCGCCGGTGCGTGGACCCTCGACGATGGTCATGCAGACCCGTCAGGCCTCACCAGCGCCATGGCGCGTGGCGCTACAAAGTACGGTGCCAACATCGAACGACACAATCGGGTTACCGATATCACGTTGAAACCAACAGGTGAGTGGGAGGTCGTCACAGAGAAAGGTAACTTCATCGCCGAGACGGTCGTCAACGCGGCAGGTTGTTATGCACGGCAGATTGCTCAGATGGTTGGCAGCGATCTACCCATCGTGAATATGCAGCACCACTATGTCGTTACGGGACCCGTGCGTGAGTTTGTTGAACGCGACGAAGAGATTCCCGTCATACGCGACCCGCGAGCATCTGCCTACCTGAGGCAGGAGCAGAAGTCCGGCCTCATTGGCATCTATGAACAGGTCGCGATGACCGAAGCCTGGGAGCCTGACGGATTCCCATCATGGGCTTCAGATAGCGAACTTTTCCCAGACAACCTGGATCGTTTGATGCCCTGGTTAGGCTATGCGATGGAACGCATGCCCGTGTTTGAGGATGCCGGCATCAAACGCATCGTCAACGGAGCCATCCCGCATTCGGCAGACGGTTCGCCCTTGTTGGGGCCAGCCGCTGGGTTGAAAAACTTCTGGTTGTGTTGTGGTTCTTCCTTTGGCATCGCACAGGGAGGTGGCTGCGGAAAGTACCTGGCACAGTGGTTGTTGTACGGTGACTCTGAAATCAACATGACGGGATTCGACCCGCGCCGATTCGGCAGTTATGCCGACGCTAGATATATGAAAGCCAAGGGATTTCAGGACTACCGTTTGACTTACTTCACTCCGTTGCCAGGTGAGGAACTGCCTGCCGCCCGAGCGCGGCGAACGAGCCCGCTGCACGACAAACTCACCACTCAAGGCTGTGTGTTTACCGAAACATTTGGTTGGGAACGGCCGAAGTGGTTTTCACTTGACGGTCGCAGCGAAGAATACAGTTACCGGCATAACAACGTTTTCGACATTGTGCGCAACGAGTGTTTTTCGGTTCGCGAGCGCGTCGGGCTTTTAGATCTAACAGGTTTTGCAAAATATGAAGTAACTGGCCCCGATGCCGAATCTCATTTGAACAATATTTGCGCCAACGCAATGCCCAAGAGAACCGGCGGCATCGTGCTTGCACATATTCTGTCCGAGCGCGGCAGAATTGCTGCGGAGATGACCATCACTCGCTTGGCCGACAACCACTATTACGTGCTCTCGGCCGCGGGAGCGGAAATGCGCGATCTGGATCACCTTAGTCAGAACATAACTTCAGACGAGCAGGTTGAGATCCGCAACGTCACGGATGAGCGCGGCGTGTTGGTGCTGGCTGGTCCCAAATCCCGGCGGGTGCTGGCAAAAATCACTGACGAGAAGCTGGACAATGATTCGTTTCGTTGGCTGAGTGGTAAAGAGATTCATGTGGTAGGTGTGCCCACGCGCGCACTTCGGGTAAATTATGTGGGCGAACTGGGTTGGGAGTTGCATCCGCCCATGGAACATATGGAAACAATCTACGAGGCCCTCTGGCGCGCCGGTAAAGAGTTTGGCATCGCAAATTTTGGACTTTATGCCGTCAACAGCCTGAGAATCGAAAAGGCTTACCGCGGTTGGGGTGCTGAGTTGACCAACGAAGTCACGATGATCGATGCGGACATGGAGCGATTCGTTAAACTGAAAAAGGAACATTTTGTAGGCAAGGAAGCTACGCTGCGTCAGAAACAGCAAGAACGCGCACTGCAACTCGTTTATTTCGAGGTTGAGTCTAGCGAAGTTGATGTTCGCGGGAGCGAACCAATATTTATGGGAGACAATTGCATCGGCGTGACAACGTCAGGCGGCTATGGTCACTTTGTGGAAAGAAGCCTTGGTTTCGGCTACGTACCACCTGCCATGTCCGCGCCTGGTACTGAGCTGAGTATCGATCTGCTCGGCGAACGCTGCCGTATGACGGTGTTGAAGGATCCTGCCTATGATCCAACTAACGCTCGACTGCGGGCATGAGGTAGAAATCGGCTATGGAAACCTCCGATCGCATCAGCAAGCTGATCGAAAGCGCCCAACGAGGCAGCACTCAGACGCAACCGTTTTATTGCGACGACGAACTGTTCAGCCTCGACATGCAGAAAATCATCACCCGCAAATGGTTGCTGGTTGACCACGTAAGCCGGATACAAGAACCGGGCGAGTTTTTTCTCTACGAAGTGGGCCGGGAATCAATCATCATCGTGCGTGAGAACGACCTGACGGTAAACGCCTTCTATAACGTGTGCCGTCATCGCGGTTCCCTGGTATGCCTCGAAAAACAGGGCAAGCGGACGCAGTTCACCTGCCCCTATCACGCCTGGTCTTACCAACTTGATGGCAGTCTAAAATCGGCGCGTTATATGCCGCAAGACTTCAAGCCGGCGAATTACCACCTCCACAAATGCCACATCAGAATTCATCACGGTTTTGTATTTATCAACTTGTCACTCGACGCCGTTGCAGATTTTGATGAGGACTTTGCAGTTTTTGAACCGTACCTGGAATTTCACGGTTTCGCGGACGCGAAGATCGCGCACAAGGCATCCTATCCGACGGATGCGAACTGGAAGCTGATTGTCGAAAACTTCTTTGAGTGTTACCACTGCGTACCTGCGCACCCCGAGTACTGTTCCCGCCATCCGCATGATGCGTTGGTTGCACTCGGCGCTGGCCCCAGTTCCGGACCTGAAGACGCGATCGAAAAATTCAAACCAGCGCTCGAAGCCTGGGAGAAAAGTGCCAGCAAGCTCGGGCGTCCGATAGGCTCGGTCGATGATGATGAACATTCCTCACATCTGAAGCTTCTTCAGCAGCGACCACATCGGAGCGATATCAAGAGCGAAACGGAAAACGGCCAACCGGTCGCCTGTTTGATGGGTAAACGAAAAGACTTCGACTTCGGCCGTATGCACCTGTCGTTTAGTCCTTTCAACCACATCGTTGCCTGCAACGATTTCGCCGCGCTCATCGTATTCACGCCACGCAGCACGACAAGAACCGATGTAGACATTACCTGGCTGGTGGATAACAAAGCAGACAACGTTGATATCGATCGGATGATATGGATGTGGGATGTGACGACGAAGCAGGATAAGGAAATCACCGAAAACAATCAGCGTGGAATCAGCTCGAGCAGGTATCAACCTGGCCGTTTGTCAAACCAGGAACAGCGCGTCGCCACGTTTAACAACTGGTATCTAAGGCAACTTACGACGTAGCCACTTGGGAAAGAACGCTTCTCAGGTTTCGTAGGGACGTAACTGGGACCGCGCGATAATGTGACGCTGAATCTCGGAAGTGCCGTCCCAGATTCGCTCGATGC
>SMUY01134615.1_pt1 | contig 10692 bp, 8 predicted proteins | sample 2456441 | NCBI WGS metagenome assembly SMUY01 (sample SAMN11095931, study PRJNA526329) | marine sediment metagenome | biome: Marine sediment; feature: Surficial sediment; material: Deep marine sediment; isolation source: Hadal surficial sediment | place: Pacific Ocean | collected 2014-11 | depth 0-1...
CTAACTCTATTATTTGTCCCCGTTCAGAATCAATTACTTTCGTCGACATTTTGCCCTTTGTCATTGTTCCGATAAGCTCTTTGCGATGAAGATTGTGTGAGCCAAGGACAACTAAATGCCGCGGACCTCGCTTTTTTTCACCTAATAAATCATCACATGTTGCAGCAAAATCAAAGTGTTCCAAATTTTCATAATGGTCGTGGTTTCCTTCCTGAGATATTGCATTACCGTTAACCGTCGGCTCTTCCGGCACAGAACTATCATCGGGAACAGGAGGTGTTTCGATTTTTAGATGATCCTTTTCTCCAATCAATGGCTCAGGAATCGTCGGTAATATTTCTTCGTCTGAGAGTTCCTTAATATTAAACTCTAATTTGAATTCCTCAAATTCTCTTATATTTTCAAACTCCGGCTCCTTTTTCTTATCCTTGACCGGCTCTTGAGGAGCAGGTCTCATCTCGGTAAAATCTGAAGACCCTTCAGGTTTAGGTTTAATGGCAGGCGCAGGCGGTTTTTTATTTTTAGGCGCCGCTTGAACCGGAGAATCTTTTGGACAAATGAACCCCTGCTCTTTCAGTTTTATGATTCTTTCCAGAGTTTTTACGTCATCATAAGTACTTTCGCCTACAATATGGTTGACAGATCTCACGCCGTCAAACAACGATATGAATTTTAAGGCGTCAGTACTGATCGTTTTCTTTTTTAAAACTTGATTGAAAATAGTTGTCTTAACAAAAACCGTATCTAAAGACGGAAGTTGCTTGGTCAATTTTTCCCGATCTTGTAACCGTTTATTTCCCTGCAGCAGCAATCCAAGATTACTTACGGTAATGGCATCCTCAACATTTACATCTTTGAACGTCATCATAAAATGGCCGTTTTTCCAGGGCAGCATTTGGTAGACCGCTTTTTCCGCCTTAAAGTTGCCCAATCTTGCATTAACGACCGAGCCCTCTCTGAAATAAATTTCGCCGCTGCGATTGTCTTGATCATACAAAGTGAGAATACCCGTCTTTCTCTCAACCCCGTAATTTTCGACTAAGTGTTCAACGCTCACTTCCTCTAACCTGCCGGTGAGTTTTCTGCTGATCCCTGATTCTTCAGTTTTAATTCTGTCTATGCGTCGGAGGATCATGTTTAGACGGGCAATCACTTCTTTAACATGCAAAGGTTTGATCATATAATCTTTGACACCCGAACGTAAACTTTTCAGACGGTCCTCTAAATTTCGTCGATTGGTCAAAAATACAACTGGAATTGAAGCACTAAGCGGATCGTTTCGGATCCTTTCAAACAACTGGAAGCCATCCATGCCCGGAATGTCCACTTCGGAAACTACTATATCCGGTTTTTGGGATTGGATGGTGCCCCAGGCTTCATTGCCATCGCTGTTGGTAATCACCTTAAAGTGTGAAGATTCAAGGCTTTCTTTTAGAATCTGCAAATTTTTAGGATCGCTGTCTATTACCAGAATGGTTGGATTATCCATTTGTCAGGTCCGAAGAGAGAATTTAAATCCTGTTTAAATACCTACTAAATTCTGAAATTATCACTCTATATTTAGAGGACTTAAAATGTAACCAAAAACCTTTTTTATGTCAAGTCAATTTTTAGACATAAATACAAAAGGCCAGTGAATAAACTTCAATTACACTGGCCTAGGGAAAGGGAAAATTAATTCTATTTTTATTCCATTAAAATGAATTTTCTTTGTTAAGAAAGTTAGTTTTTTTGTATTCCTCTAACTAAATCCTTTGTCTGCTTTGAAATTGGTTTACTTAGCTCTAAATTTAGTATCTGGTGAAAGGTAGACAAATCAAAATACTGCATATAACAATCGTAGCAACTGCCAATGTGAGCCGATACTCTGGGTCCTTCTTCATGGAGGGCGTTTTGTAATATATAAATCTCTATTTCCGCTTCCTCGAGGCAACGCTCTCTGCTTTTGTCGTTTAACTTGTACACAACCAGTGCCTTGTCTGTTACCCAAAAGGCTTAAAATATTCAGCCTATGCATTTGTCTATATACTACATACTAAACTCCTGTTTTCGGAAAAAGTTATAATAACTCAATTAAAGATTCTCTGAACCATTTCTTAATTAGTTTGCCTAAATACTCGAAAATTGTTCTTTCCTGGGTCCGGTAGGCTTTTTGACTTAAATTCGGTAAGTATCTCTTCAAATGTTTAAAATATGAATCATATTTCTTGCCTTGACTAATATCATCAAGGATTTCTGCAAGCGCCTTGCAATAGATAGCTCCTTTGGTCTCGGAAATTTTCTTTGTATTTACATACTGGCTGGTAATCTTCTTTTCAATTCTTCTTAAAACGTAGTGTTTTCTTTTTTCAATTTCTTTCAGCTTTAAGTCATCTAAAGGCGAGAGATCTGTGTTTTGTGAGGTCAGGCGATCCCTGGCCATTTCAATACTAGTATGCCGCATGATCCTGGCGACAAGGTCAAGCGGCAAATAATTTTGATATCTTTCGTCACCTTTTACAACCAGGAGCATTTTTCGAATCCCCGCAGAAACAGGATCCTTCGGACAAAAAACATTTAAATATTCTCCCCGCAAAGATTTCTCCTGAATCGCGGGTTGCGCTTTTCTTAAGCGAGCAGGGCTTGGAATTCTGTTGGAGCTTTTGCCTTTTACAGCACCGTTTGTGGTTTTGCCGTTTGCGGTTGTACCATTTGAACTGACCGAGTGGCTCCTGCCATTTGTAGGCATACCGTTTTGGGGTGCATGCTTTCCATTTCGATGAGTGCCATTAGTATGAACACCGTTGGTATAGTAAATATACTCCCGTCCCATTTCTCGAAATGAGTCAAAATCAGAGGCGCTTTTGATAGCCACTTTTATATTTCGGACAATCTTTGCACCTTCCGGATCTCTTTCTTTAAAAATCCGCGACAGCTCCTGTTTGGTCTTCTTAATGATGAGCCGTCTCAGCAAAACCATGATTTCAGCGTTTTCAATGTCCAGAATATTTGCTGAACTTCGCTCAAAATATTTTTTGAATTGAATAAATTCACCCTCATCGTTGCGCATAAACAGCCCGGCGACACAATCCAAAGCCAGGTCTTCTAGTTCAGTGACGTTCTTGTTTCTCTCCCAGCGGATGTGTTTACCAATAACTTCCTGGTATTTTAAGTAACTGAGAGAAATTTTTTGAACGAGATTCACAAACTCAGTTAACTCCGATTCTTTGTAATGCCCCGAACAGATGGATGAAACAAGGTTGGATAAATCAGATGTTTTAACGACGGTGTTCATAAGCTCCCTTTTCCCTTTTTTAAAAGTTGAAATGATTCTGAGGGAAAGCAAAATCCATACCACTGCGAAAATCCACCATTAGCTATGTTAAATCGTTATTAATCAGAAACCGGAAGGGTGAAAATATGAAAAACTGTGTACTGGTGATACAAAGTGTATCATGGTGAGACTAAGACAAACGAAAAAGCCACAGTAATAATTACTGCGGCTAAAAGCATTTCACAGAATTGTAAAAACTGTGTTACCCTTTTACCATGGGTAGTCTGTATTTTTTGGCCTTTCTGTAAATGGTCGCCCTGCCTATGCCCAGCTTCTTAGCAGTCTGTGAAATGTTGCCTTCACATTCGAGAAGCGCTTGCCGCAACGCTTGCTCTTCCAAGTTTTCGATCCAGGTTGACAGCTTGTTGTCAGATTCATAGATCTTTTTTTCACCCAGCGAGCGAATTGAAGAGGGTAAGTCTCTTGCAGCTATTTCCGGAGGATTGGCGAGTACCACACCTCTCTCAATGGTGTTTTCCAGCTCGCGTACATTGCCGGGCCAGTGATAAGACATGAGCAGCTCGAGAGCGTCGGGAGAGATAGCTTCTATTTCTTTACTCTCTTCTTCCGCATATTTATTTAAAAAATGAGCCGCGAGTAAAGGGATGTCTTCTTTCCGTTCGCGCAAAGCCGGCAATTTAATTGGAAAAACCGATATGCGATAATACAAATCTTCTCGAAATTCTCCCTTCTTAACCGCTTCTTCCAGGTTTTTGTTTGTAGCTGAAATCACGCGTGTATCGATTTTAATCAACTCATTTCCACCGACTCGTTCAAATTCGCGCTCTTGCAGGACTCTCAGCACCTTAGCTTGAGTTGCCGGAGTCATCAGGCCAATCTCATCAAGAAAGATCGTGCCGCCGTCGGCCTGCTCAAATTTTCCAGCCCGGCGACCGGTAGCCCCGGTAAATGAGCCCTTTTCATGTCCAAAAAGTTCGCTTTCTAAAAGAGATTCCGGCAATGCGCTACAATTAACAGCCACAAAAGATTTGTTGCATCTTTTTTTATTATGATAATGAATTGCTCTTGCTATCAGTTCTTTACCCGTTCCGCTTTCGCCCTGAATCACAACCGTGACGTTGCTGTTTACTATTTTTTCCATGGCGCGAAAGACTTCCTGCATGACACCGCTCTGGCCGATTATATTCTTAAATTGATATCGGTCTTTTAATTCCCTTTTTAATTCATCCACTTCTCTTTTAAGAGAGGAATTAATCATAGCATTGCTAACTGTAATCGTAAGCCGGTCACTTGCAAAAGGCTTGGTAATAAAATCGTATGCGCCCAACTTCATTGATTCAACCGCTTTTTCAATGGTTCCATGGGCCGACATCATCACCACTGGAATCAGGGGCTCTATTTCTCGTACTCGTTTCAAAGTCTCGATGCCGTCAATCCCGGGCATTTGTATGTCCATGAGGATCAAATCCGGCAATGACTCTCTAATTATCTTAAGGCAGGCTTCTCCGTTTGAGGCCGTGGTAACAGTATAAGTTTTCTCCTTCCGCAATTGGATCTCGATCATCTTGCAGATATTTTTGTCATCATCGACAACTAAAACTGTATTTCTTTGGGGCCTGCGATTCACTAAAACGCTCCGCTGTAAGTCAGGTTACTCTGAACAAATAAACGAATTGAATAATAATACGAAACATTGGTTTAATTTTCAAGGTTTTTCAATCATTTATTTTTAATTTATTTAGCCTGCATTATTCATGCATTCTGATGAGATATGTTCGTAGTACAGCCTTTAGGCTGCCATGAGCACGCTAAAGCGTGAACTACAAACTATGTCATCTCTACTTTTGACAGGTTGCTATTGTTGTTTTGTACCTAAAACGTAGGTTTATGAATAATACAGGTTAGATACTTTGTCATCGAAAAAAACAGACCACCTTATGAGTCTTCGAATAAAAATTTTGTGAAAAAATAAACTGACCGTCTTCTTCATATCTTAAACAAGATAAAATGATTTTGCAACAGAATCAACAGATTTCAACTCATCGGCTATTGACTTAAAGTAGCTCAAATCTTATATTGGATGCCATGAAAAAAGTGATTTTGACAACGATCCTTGGTTTAGCGCTTGCGGGGTGCATTGAAAGCCAAAAAGAGTTTGAACACATTCTTCGACTGGAGAATAGGCGGGTTTCCTGTGACAGCCTGGTAAAATACCTCGACAGTTCCGAACCAAAAATACGAGCCCGCGCGGTTGACGCGATGGGAAAGCTGCAGGATCGAAACTGCTTGGAATTTCTTACAAAAATGCTGGATGACCTCAATCACAATGTGCGAATGCAGGCCGCATTCGCTCTGGGTCAATTAAGTGATCCGACTGCCGAAGATGCGCTTATTGCGGCGCTGAGTGATAAAGAGTTATCCAAGGTTAAGATTCGGATTCTTGAGGCTTTGAGTAAAATCGGGACTTCTGTTACGTTTCCGGTACTTATCAAATCACTGAAATCGGAAGACGAACACTTGCGCGGGGAAGCTGCCTTAGCTCTGGGCAGAATGGCCCGAAGAGAGTTAATCGATAAGGCAGCGAGCGATTCCCTTACTTTGCTTGTTGCTGATAAAAGCAGCGATGTTCGATGGAAGGCATGCTATGCTTTAGCACAAATAGCAAAAGATTTAGATATCGGCCGTTTAAGAAACGCAGTTTATGATAAAAACCCCCTCGTAAGGATGTATGCAATCCAAGCTCTTGGCAAATTAAAAAACCTGACCATCTTAGAACCCTTGGGTGCAATCATAAAAAATGATCCTGACTGGCGTGTTCGGGTAAAGGCAGCCAACGCTTTAGCAAACTACCCTCTTAGTTTGGTCGCCAATTATTTTTCACTACTGAATCAAAATAGTCAGGTAAGACTTGCCATTATTCAAGCGCTAGGGATCAGCGCCCAACTTGAACCTGATGGCTACCGGCAAAATAGCCGAGAACATAATTTTGTTAAACATCAGTTGGAGCAGATTTTTCTTACCGATGATGGAGATGACACCTGGAGCTCCGCAGAAGTCGGGACAGCTCTTATTTCTTACGCTAAGCTAATTAAAAAAGAGTCGATTGACCTACTCTTAAAATTTAAAAATCATGCGGATCACAAAGTTAGAGCCCGAGTCATGACTGCGCTGGGTGAAACCGGCTCTCCAACCATTGTGAGAATTTTTGCAAAAGAATACCCTGACGCACCCACTGTGGCCAAAATTGCGATGCTTGAGGCGCTTGACAAAATTAAGGATTTCAGTAATCCCAACCTTCTTTTACGAGCCTTGAGTGAGAAGGACCCTGTTCTTGTCGCAGTAGCGGCCCAGGGGTTGAGCCAAGACACCCTGCGAAATAGAATACACGCTCAGCGCATTGTTCAGGCCTACCAAAACTTGTCAAAACCAGTCGATAGCGAATCGGCTAAAATGATTTTTCAGGCAATCGGCGCACTGGGCGATAAACAAGCGGTTTCTATGCTTCGAGAAGCGCTCAACATTCATGATAAAGCCCTGTCCGGAGTCGCAGCCGATGCCCTTTTTAAAATCACTGGCGTTGACTACTCGGACAGCACCGCAACATTCACAACCCCTCATTCAGATTTCAGGTATAAAGATATTTTGCGCTTAAAGGGAGCGAGCGCTTTGATTAAAACTCCGCGCGGCAATATTGAATTTGCATTATTTACGGAAGAGGCGCCGCTCACAGTATTAAATTTCGTTGAGCTTGTCGAACAAGGCTTTTTTGATAAACTCTCCTTTCACCGAGTGGTGCCAAATTTTGTAATCCAGGGAGGTGACCCCAGAGGAGATTCGTGGGGCTCACCCGGATATGCCATTCGCTCTGAATTCAATATGCGACCTTATTTGCGGGGCACGGTCGGCATGGCCAGCGCCGGCAAGGACACAGAAGGTTGTCAGTTTTTTATCACCCATTCACCTCAACCTCACCTCGACGGCCGCTATACGGTCTTTGGTCAAGTGACCGCCGGAATGGATATTGTCGATGTTATTCAAGAAGGAGATGTGATGGAAGTGGTTGCGATTAAGAAATAATTGTTGCTGAAGTTTTGCAGGTTATTGCTTCAGATTCTGACTCCAAAAATTCAAAACTTTTTACTCGATTTTCAGATTTTCACCCATTGGCATAGAAATTTTCTTGAGACCATAAATATTTATAGAACTTATAGAAAGAATGAATTTACTTCATACGAAGTTCCATCGACTGCTTGATATCACAAATTACATTAGAAATGATTTAGAAGTTTTTTATAAAGATCGCGATTTCGAATTCATTTCTCATTTCTTTCAACTTAAGTGTGTTAAGGTTAATTAGAATGTCATACTTCAAAAATATTCCATCCCGGGTTCGATTCTCCATAGAAAAAATGCAGAAAGTCAACCTCTTTGAAACCAGAAATTTTTTCTGCGATATCTATTGCCTGGAGCCGGGGCAAATCCAAAAGGCGCACACACACAATGGCGCCGACAAAATATATTTTGTTCTTGAAGGCCAAGGCACGATTCAAATCGGCAACGAGGAGAAAATAGTTAAAAAAAACGAAATCTGCCTCGCCAAGTCGGGTCTTGTTCACGGAGTCAAAAATTCAAGTGATGAACGTCTGACCCTACTTGTTTTCATGGCGCCGAATCCAAATATTTAACCGGGCAGACTATGTTCAGCTTAAATACTTAATTCCCCAAACCCTAGCCCGGACAAGCCGGAAATGCCAAATATCAAATAACAAAATCCCAAATAAATGTCAAATCTCAATGATTAAAAACACAAAATCGACAGGTAATTTTTTGGTTATTGATATTTTGAATTTGATTATTATTTGTCTTTTGAGTCTTGTTATTTGCAATTTTCTGCCAGAAAATGGTAGAAAATTACTTGTCAGTTACTAAACACTTTTATTCACCGGAGGGAAAAAATGCTAAACAAACTATTTTTAATGATTTCCTCAATTTTAATTTTAACCATCTCCCTTTACTGCGTTCAGGAGCAAAGCTCATTCCATGCCGAAAACGGTTTCGATCGTTCGAAGTCGGACCCGAAAGCGCTGCAAGTTGTAGATGAAATGTGGGAGTCATTGGGCGGCAAAGATAATTGGCAGAAAATAAGGTTCTTAAGCTATCATTGGATTGTTGAGGTCAACGGCGAAGTTCGCTCAGATTATCGCCATGACTGGGATCGCTACACAAATGACTACCGGGTTGAAGGAACCAGCCGAGACGGCCAGCATTTTGTTGCGATATTTAATACCCAAACCAAAGCAGGGGATGTCTTTGTGGACGGCACAAGAGTCATCGAGGACTCTACAAAAAGCAAATGGATAGAGAGAGCCTATGGCCGATATATTAACGACAGCTACTGGTTGATTATGCCATACAAACTCAACGATCCCGGTGTGGTTCTGAATTACGAAGGCGAGAAAGAAGTCGATAGTCAAGTTTATGACGTCGTCAGAGTAACTTTTGAAGGTGTCGGACTGACCCCGGAAGACACTTACTGGGCGTACATTGGTAAAACCGACCGGTTGATGCACAAGTGGGAATACCTCCTGCAGGATCACGAAGCTGGCACCGAACCTTCAGGTTCGTGGTGGAAAGAATGGCAAACTTTTGGCAATATCAAACTTGCGATGAGCAAAGAATTTGAAGGCCGTCCGGTGCGAATTTATTTTGAAGACCTTATCGCTTCCGCGAAGGCGGATAGAGAAATTTTTCAACTGACTTCAAAAACATTCTAAAGTGGAAAGAAAAAATATTTCAACCGGGACCAAATGGGAGACCATCGTTGGCTACTCCCGTGCGGTTCGAATCGGCCCGCACGTTCATAGCACAGGAACGACTGCCACGGACTGAAGATGGCAAAATTGTCGGAGGTAACGATCCTTATGCTCAGGCGAAACAAGCGCTCAAAAATATAGAATCCGTACTGAAAAGAGCGGGTGCGTCACTCGAAGATGTGGTACGTACCCGAATTTATGTTACAAATATTGATGACTGGGAAAAAGTGGGCAAGGCCCATCATGAATTTTTTAAAGACATTCGTCCGGCGACCACGATGGTGGAAGTCAGCCGTTTGATTGCAGCGGAAATCATCGTGGAAATTGAAGCGGATGCTTATACTGGAGCGATAATTATGGAACCCACTTTAGAAAAATAATAAATGGAAACCCAAAAACCAAAGTTTATTCCACTCCCAAATCACACTGAATTTTCCCCGGCTCAAATGCAAAAACGCGCAGCCGATTTTTACGAAGACATAAAACGGCGTCGAACTGTTCGTGACTTTTCAGACCGCCCGGTACCAAAAGAGATCATTGAAAAATGTTTACTCGCTGCTGGAACTGCCCCTAACGGCGCCAACAAACAGCCATGGCACTTCGTCGTGGTTACAGACCCGGAGATAAAAAAGAAAATCCGAGACGCCGCTGAAAAAGAGGAAGAAGCTTTTTACAACGGCCGCGCGCCGGATGAATGGCTCGAGGCTTTGGCGCCTTTAGGAACCAATGCAAGCAAACCTTTTCTTGAAACGGCTCCGTACTTAATTGTTATCTTTGCCCAAAGCCATGAACTCACTGCCGACAATATGAAGTCAAAAAACTACTACGTACAAGAATCAGTCGGTATCGCCACCGGGATTCTCATCACGGCAATTCATCATGCCGGATTGGTCTCTCTCACACATACACCCAGTCCAATGCGTTTTCTAGGCAAAGTTCTCAAACGCCCGGCGAATGAACGAGCTTATTTGATTCTGGTGGTTGGCTATCCCGAAGAGAATGCCAAGGTACCGGACATTAGCAAGAAATCGCTGAAAGAAATTGCTACGTTTTTATAAAAACTGGACACTGAGTCGCACAAAGCTCACAAAGATTATTTTTCTCAGTTGAAATCACAAGCTATTATTTCGTTGGAGTGCAAGAATTACTTCGAGATATTAGAGTGAAAAATATTTATGGATATTCTTTTTTATTTTCTTTGTGACCTTTGTGATTCTTCGTGTACTCTGTGTCCCTTAATTAAGAAAGGCAAAAATGAAAACCAGATGCGAATGGGCCGGCTCTGATCTACTTTATTACGATTACCACGACAACGAATGGGGCGTCCCGGAACACAACGACCAAAAACTGTTTGAAATGCTCATCCTTGAGGGCGCTCAAGCAGGATTGAGTTGGATCACAATTCTAAAAAAGCGAGAAAACTACCGCAAGGCCTTCGATAATTTCAACGCCGCAAAAATAGTTAAGTACAGTGAAACCAAAATTCAGGAACTCCTCAATAACAAAGGGATTGTTCGTAATAAACTTAAAGTAAAGGCCGCCATTCAAAATGCCAGGGGGTTTCTGGAGATTCAAAAAGAATCCGGCACTTTTGACACTTACATC
>SMUY01020401.1_pt1 | contig 10690 bp, 8 predicted proteins | sample 2456441 | NCBI WGS metagenome assembly SMUY01 (sample SAMN11095931, study PRJNA526329) | marine sediment metagenome | biome: Marine sediment; feature: Surficial sediment; material: Deep marine sediment; isolation source: Hadal surficial sediment | place: Pacific Ocean | collected 2014-11 | depth 0-1...
GACGGAAAAAGAAAACCTGGTCAGGGCATTGATTGAAACCGTCACCGCGGACGGCCATCTGGTGGCGGCTGAACTGGAACTGTTGCGCGCGGTGTGCGCCATGCTGCATGTACCGGTGCCGATGATTCCTGCTGACAGCAGTTCAAACCCTTCAACCTAAGAAGCGGAAATTAAGCCATTGATGCTGCGCATTTTTCTGCGATCATAATGGTCGGTGCATTGGTATTGCCGGAAACCAGCGTCGGCATCACGGACGCATCCACCACGCGCAGCTTGTCCAGGCCGTGAACCCGTAAATCAGAGTCAACCACGGCCATGTCGTCAACACCCATTTTACAGGTGCCGATGGGGTGGTAGATCGTCCCGGCTTTACGCCGTATGAATTCCAGGATTTCGGCGTTTGTGCGCAGCTGCTTGCCCGGGTAAATTTCATCGCCACGCAAGGGTTCGAACGCCTGCTGGGCGTAAATTTCACGGGCCAGGTGCACACACTCAATCATCATTTGGCGGTCGAATTCGGTGGTCATATAGCGCGCATGAATGGCTGCGGCCTGCCGCGGGTCCGCCGAGGCCAGCCTGATCTCACCACGGCTGGTGGGCTGGAGATTGCAGGCATGGATGGTCATGCCGTGGCCGGGCAGCTTGTTGCGCCCGTGGTCGTCGAGCAATGCCGGCACAAAATGCATCTGTATGTCCGGGCGTTCGTCCCGGGCGTAGCGGCTGACAATAAAGCCGCCTGCCTCGGCGATGTTCGAACTGCCGGGGCCGTTTCGCGTCAGCAGGTATCGCAGGCCGGTCAGTGGTTCATTCAGATTGTCATAGGTGATCGCATCACGGCTCTCCACCAGGGTGCATATGTCCAGGTGGTCCTGCAAATTCTGTCCCACGCCCGGCAACTCATGAAGGACTTTGATTCCGGTTTCCTCAAGGTGCCTGCGCGGACCTATTCCTGAAAGCATCAGCAGTTGTGGCGAGTTGATGGCGCCACCGCAAACAATGACTTCGCCGCCGTGATAAGTACGCAAGCCCTTGCGGTGCTGCGCGCTGACACCGACTGCCCGGCGCCCGTCCAGCACCAGGGATTGTGCCAGGGCGTGTGTGATGATGGTCAGGTTTGGCCTTTTCCTTGCCGGGTGCAGGAATGCATTCGCGGCACTGCAACGCCGCCCGTTGTCCTGGGTGACCTGGTAAAGGCTGAAACCACTCTGGTGGGGCCCGTTAAAATCGTCGGTATGATCGTAACCTGCCTGTTGTGCAGCCTCGATAAACGTATCGCTCAGAGGATTGTGATAGCGCAGATCCTGGACTTTGAGCGGACCGCCCTGGCCATGGAATTCGGAAGCACCGCGTTGCTGATCCTGCGAGTGCCTGAACCAGGGCAACACGCTGTCGAAGTCCCAGCCATCACAGCCATTGGCGGCCCAGTCGTCGTAGTCCTTGCGGTGTCCCCTGCAATAACACATCGCGTTGATGGAACTGGAACCGCCAAGGACTTTACCTCGCGGCCACAACAGGCGGCGCCCATTCAGTTCCGCCTCCGGTTCGGTGCGGTATCCCCAATTCACGCTACTCAAGGCGACCAGCCTGGACAGCCCTGCCGGCATGCGGATCAACGGATGCCAGTCCCGCCCGCCTGCTTCCAGCAGCAGCACGCGCCTGGCGGGGTTTTCACTGAGCCTGCCGGCCAGCACACAACCGGCTGAACCCGCGCCGATGATGATGGTGTCGTAGTCCATGCGATTTCCGTTGAAATCCAGGGTTTATCATAGCCAACGTGCTGCTGAAAACAACGACTCAGTTCAGAATTTACCGATTCAATTGAACGCAGCCAGAACACCGCTTATCTGATGCGGGTTTCATGCAAACCGGCGGGGCGTTATAGTTGATTGAACGATCAATCAAGAGTTTCTGTCTTTTTGCGAGGCGGAATAACGAAATTTCGGATTGAATACTCGGGAACGAATACTGGAATCAGCCGCCCGGCTATTTCACGAGCAAGGCTTTGCAGCCACGAGCGTGGCGACGATCCTGCGTGAAGCCGGGGTCAATTCAGGTAGTCTTTATCACTTCTTTTCCAGCAAGGATGCGTTGCTGGAAGGGGTGTTGGAGTGGTACCTGGAAATTCTTTATCCTAGAATCATGCAGCCGGCAGAGTTGGCCGAACCCGATCCCGTTGAACGGATATTTTACCTGATGGACTGGTACCGGGATTTTCTGCTGGAGAATGACTGTCGTCTTGGCTGTCCGGTGGGAAACCTTGCTCTCGAAGTTTCGGATACACACCCCGAACTCAAGCATTTGGTGGAGAAGAATTTCAGCAACTGGACCGGGATTGTCCGGGCCTGGCTGGAGGAGGCCGGTGCGTCTATACCGCCTGAGTGTGATCGTGATGAACTGGCCAGCCTGGTCCTCACGGTAATGGAAGGTGGCATCATGCAGGCGCGGGCGTCCGGATCAGTCAGCTCCTTTGATCAATCGGTCAACCAACTGCGTGTTTATTTGTTGGCCCTGACATCCCGAGCCGCTCATTTGTCGGCGCCGATGGTACAAACGGCTTAAATTCGATAAAGGAACAGAACAGTGACTTTGACTCGACTCTCTCTTGGAAATCCGGTGGCAGTTGTTGTTGCGGGAATTCTGCTGGCCATTTTCGGATTAATGAGCCTGTTTCGATTACCCATTCAGATGACGCCGGAGATTCAGCGACCGCAGATTTCAATCCGTACTTCGTGGCGAGCGTCCGCACCTTCGGAAGTCGAATCTGAGATCATCGAGCTTCAGGAAAACGTGTTGAGGAGCACACCGGCCCTGCTTCGCATGGAGTCATCGGCGAGTTTCGGCAGCGGTTCCGTGAGCCTTGAGTTTGCCATTGGCACCGATATGAATCGCGCCCTGATCGAAGTGATGAACCGGCTTAACCAGGTGCCCCGATACCCGGTGGATGCGAACGAACCAATCATTAGCGTGGGCGGCAGTCAGTTTGACAAGATTGCCGCCTGGTTCGCCATTCAGACTCTGGAAGGAAACCCGAGACCAATCGAGTCCTACCAGGATTATGTCGATGAAAATGTCATTACCAGGCTCGAACGTATTCCAGGGGTTTCACAAGTCAATGCCTTTGGTGGAAGAAAGCATGAGATACGAATTACTTTTGACCCATACAAGGCTGCCAATATCGGCCTGGACCTGACCAGTATCACTCAGGAACTCGGTGCCAATGCAGATGTTTCCGGGGGTACCCATGAAGTTGGCCGGCGTCAATATACTCTGCGTTTCAGCGGCAAGTATGAGATCCAGTCGCTGGGCGACCTGGTTCTGGATTGGCGCGATGGCAAGCCAATCCGCTTGAAGGATATTGCGCGCATTGAAAAGGTGATGGTAGACCCAAGAACCATTCTTCATCAGAACGGCGGACCCTCAATGGCACTGGCGGTGACCCCGGAAACCGGCGTGAATGTACTGGATGTGCTGGAACGTGTGCGTTTAGAGGTTGCAGACCTCAAAGTCAATGAACTGGCCCGTTCGGGGTTGACGATCGAGCAAAACTATGACGAGTCTGATTATGTAAATTCCTCCATTCGCATGGTCCGCAACAACCTGCTGCTGGGAATGGCTTTAGCCATCGCCGTATTGTGGTGGTTCCTGCGCAGTTTCCGCGCCACGATCATCGTGGCCATTTCAATACCGCTGTGCCTGTTTGCGGCGTTCGTGGTCATGAATATTGCAGGGCGCACTTTGAATATTATTTCGCTGGCCGGACTGGCGTTTGCCACCGGTATGGTGCTGGATGCAGCCATCGTTGTGCTGGAAAACATTTTCCGTCAACGCGAGGGGGGACTTTCAGGCAACGAGGCCTCGGAGCGCGGCACTCAGCAAGTTTGGGGGGCGCTGGTTGCGTCCACTGCAACCACGATTGCGATCTTTATGCCCGTTGTCTTTTTGCAGGACGAGGCCGGACAGCTGTTTGCAGACCTGGCAATTACCATTTCCGCTGCAGTGGCGGCCTCGTTGGTGGTCGCGGTCACGGTCTTGCCTTCGGCGGCGGCAAACTGGATCAAGGGTGCAGCCATTGAAGACCTGCATCGGGAATGGTGGCGCTGGGCGACCAATCACATTATGACCTGGACCAACACGGCGAAAAAGAGATGGACCTGGGTAGCGGCGCTGACTATTACGCCGGTCTTATTGGTGCTGTTGTTGAAGCCTGCCGCAGACTATCTTCCGGAAGGCCGCCAGAACTGGATTTCCGGCTTCATGATTGCACCGCCAGGCCTGGGCGTGGAGACCAGCAAGCGCGAGATCATGGACGTGATCGATGAACGGCTGGCGCCACACATCAACGGTGAACATCCGGTTCAGTTGGACAACTACTACATGGGCTCATCACCAAGTTTCGGGATATTCATAGGTGGCCGGGCAAAAAACCCTGACCAGGTCGATGAAATGATCGAAATTTTTAACACCAGTATAATGAGCGGATTCCCGGACACATTTGGTTTCGCAAGCCGCTCACCCATATTTGGCGGGCACCGCGGCGGGCGCCAGATCAATCTCGATTTACAGGCGGATTCATTCGAATCTCTGCTGGCTGCAGGCCGGGCAGGCTTCTTCAAGGTGATGGAAGTGATGCCCGGTTCCACTGTCCGACCTCTCCCCGGCCTGGAACTGGCCGAGCCCGAACTGCGGCTGGTACCAAATGACAGGCGAATTGCAGAAGCAGGCTGGAACCGTGCTCGCATGGCGACCATTGTCCGGGCGATGGGAGATGGTGCTTTTCTGGGTGAGTATTTTGACGGTAATCGCCGCTATGATGTGGTCATGCGCGCTGAGCAATGGTTTACCCCTGAGGAACTGGCCAGTATTCCGGTGGCGACCGCCAGCGGTGAAATACAGACCATCGGTGAACTCACTCAGCTGGTTAGAACGGCCGGCCCTTCGCAGATCCGTCGTATCGACCGGAGGCGAACCCTGACCTTGCAGATCACTCCGCCAGGTGACCTGGCCATTGAAGAAGCATTGCAGGTCGTGAGGGCACAAGTATTGCCCGTGATTTATGAGCAGTTACCTGCGGATGGTTCGATAAAAATGCGTGGTACCGCGGAAGCGCTGGATGAGGCGCTGGACAGCATGACCGGAAGTTTTGTATTGGCTATCGTGATTCTGTACTTGTTGATATCTGCGTTGTTCAGATCATTCAAGGACTCATTGCTGGTGATCATGACCATCCCGATGGCAACTGTAGGCGGCATTATGTCTCTGCGCATCATGGACCTGTTGCTGAGCGGCAGTGGTGGGCAGAAAATGGACCTGCTGACGATGATTGGATTCGTAATATTGCTGGGCTTAGTGGTGAATAATGCAATTCTACTGGTTTACCGTGCACGTGATGCTGAACGTGAAGGCATGAACCGACGGGATGCTGTAGAAAGTGCTGTGCGGTTGCGCTTGCGCCCAATCCTCATGAGCACCATGACCAGTATTTTCGGCATGTTACCACTGATGCTAATGCCTGGTTCCGGCTCGGAACTGTATCGGGGCATGGCATCTGTCATAGTTGGTGGCATGCTGGTCAGCACCTTGTTTACCCTGGTACTGCTGCCGAGCTTGTTACGCATGAATGAAGATCGGAAAATGGCTGTGTTTGCATCAACGGAAGCGGCACGATTGACGGAGTAAGAACATTGCGAAAATTACCAAGTGTATTGCTTGTGATGTTGGTTGCTACACCGGGATCACTGCTGTTTGCGCAGGGTGAAATGCCGCCGGCAATTGTAATAGTGGCGTTTGCAGAACAACAAACCCTGTTCCCAGTCAACCAGGTCGCTGGCACGGTTGTCAGCCGCAATGATGCGCGCCTGTCAGGCGAAGTTGAGGGGCGGTTGATCAATGTAGCGGATGTTGGCACCCGGGTAGTCAAGGGCGATGCGCTGGCAAAAATTGAAGATACCAGTCTGCGGCTGCGCCAGGATGAATTGAAGGCTGAAATTGCACGTGCCCAGGCCAGGCTCAGGTTTCTTGAAAGTGAGGAAAAGCGGTTCACAAAACTAGCAGAATCCAATCTTGCTGCTGCAACCCAACTGGATCAGACTCGATCTGAACGTGACATCGCACGTGGTGATCTGCAGGTTGCTCGCTCACGATTGGCGCAGAACACCGACATGCTCGCTCGTACAACAATAACTGCGCCTTTTGACGGTGTTGTAGTCGAGCGCTTGATGACCCGGGGAGAGCGGGTTAGCGAAGGCAGCGAAGTGGTGCGGTTGGTTGACCAGGAGAACCTGGAGGTTATTGCGCGCGCCCCGTTAGAAAATTATCCCTATGTCCGGGAAGGGCTGAGACTGGAGCTTCGGGCAGGTAGCCGGATTTCCAGTGGAATCGTGCGAACAGTGGTCGCGGTGGGGGATGAAAATACCCACCAGTTTGAAATTCGCCTCGACCTGGTCGGTTCGCCATTCCCCGTTGGCCAGACTGTACGCGTCGCTGTACCGGCTTCCGAGGTCAGGGAAGTCCTTACGGTGCCAAGGGATGCGTTGGTTCTAAGGCCTGAAGGCATTACAGTCTTCATTATCGATGCCAATGACCAGGCACAACAGGTCAAAGTCACAACCGGGATTGGCTCAGGTGACAAGATCGAGATTTTTGGTGCAGTTTCAGCTGGTGATCGCGTGGTGATCCGTGGAAACGAACGCCTGCAATCCGGACAATCGGTCATCATCAAAGAAAGCTGAACTTGGCAGGCAGGGAAGCATTTTTCGTTGGCTGAATCACATAAACCGGTGAGTCTTTACAATGGCCGACAGCTTGTCCCCTAACGCCAGCCAGACATACCTCGAACGCGTTATCCAGGTTCGGCATGGCGAGTGGCCGCGATTCGCGCTGGCCTTTGCCTATTTCTTTTTTCTGCTCGGTGGCTATTTCATGCTACGCCCGCTACGCGGGGCCGTTGCAGCCAACAACAGTGACATCCTGCACCTCCTTTACACAGCGACCTTCGTGTCCATGCTGCTGATCGTGCCGCTGTTCGGCTGGCTGGTCTCCAGATTCAGGCGCGGCCGGTTCATACCGGGCATATACCTGTTTTTCATGAGCAACCTGCTGTTTTTTATCTACGCATTTGACGGCGATGCGACCTCCGCGTGGGTGCAGCGTGGTTTCTACGTCTGGCTGAGCGTGTTCAACCTGTTCGTGGTGTCGATATTCTGGAGTTTCATGGCGGACATCTTTCGCCCCGGCCAGGCCCAGCGCCTGTTCGGCAGCATCATGGCCGGTGGCAGCCTGGGCGCCATCGCCGGGCCACTGGTGACTGCGCAATTGGTGGGAAAGTTGGGCACCAGGGGGGTCATGACCGCCTCGCTGGCTTGCCTGTTCATTGCCACGATACTGGCGATCGCGCTGGGGCGATGGGTTCGCCAGGAACGGAACAACCAGCCCGCCAGGGTGATCGGAGGCAAGATACTCGAAGGGGCGGTGCACGTGTTCCGGTCCAGGTACCTGTTGCTGATCTGCCTGTTGATGCTGAGTCACAACCTGGTTTCCACGTTCCTGTATAACGGAATGGCGGTACTGGTGGACCAGAACATCATCGGATTTGCGTCGCGCACCGAGTTCTTTTCCTGGGTTGACCTGGTGGTGCAGGTGCTGGCATTTACCTTCCAGTTCCTGATCACTTCACGGCTGGTGATCAACCTTGGCATGCCCAGAACCGCGTTGTTACCGCCTGTGTTGCTGGCCGGTGGATTCATGATCCTCGGCAGTTCAATGGGCCTGGTCATGTTTGCGGCCGTGCAGGTGGCCCAGCGGTCCATGAATTACGGTGTGCTGGGGCCGGTCAAGGAAATGCTGTTCACGGTGGTGGACCGGGAAAGCAAGTACAAGAGCAAAAATTTCATCGACACCGTGGTTTACCGGGGCAGTGATGTCACCGCGAGTTGGCTGTTCAAGGGCTTCATGACTATGGGCATGTCGCTGGCGAATATTGTCTGGCTTTATCTCCCGGTGCTGGCCCTGTGGGGCTTTGGCGCCTGGAGACTGGGGCGCCGGTACGAGCAGCTCAGGGCTCAATTCATGGCTTCGTCAAAGGAAGGGTGAAAGCGCTTACCTGCGGGTGTGTCGACAATTTGCACGGGGCACTGGTACAAACGCTCCAGTTTTGTGCCTGAAAACATTTCCGCCGCCGGCCCGGCGTTCCATTCACCGTCGCCAAACAACATCAACACGTGAGAGCAATAGCAGGCTGCAAGGTTTACATCGTGCATCGCCGCAACCGCCAGCCGGTTGCCGCTGTACACCCTGTTGCCGATCATGCTCATGATGCTGACCTGGTGTTTCAAGTCGAGGTGATTGGAGGGTTCATCCAGCAGCATGATATCGGGCTCCTGTACCAGCAGGGTCGCGAACGCAAGTCTCCTCGCCTCACCACCGGACAGGGTGGTTACACTTCTGTGTTCAAATTCGTCCAGGCCCACCAGGGAGATCGCATCCCGCGCTTTTCTAAGATCCTCTGCTGATTCCCGTTCCCAAAGACCCAGGTGTGGATGGCGCCCGGTGAGCGCCGTTTGCAGAACACTGGCTTCGAACACGAAAGCGGTATGTTGCTGCATCATGCCGACCTGTTGCGCGACGGATTTGCGCGCTATGGCCAGTATGGACTGATTGTCCAGGGACACGTGTCCGGCGTCGGCCGGGATCAATCCCGCCAGGCATTTCATCAGGGTTGTTTTGCCAATGCCATTGGCGCCCATGAGGCCCCAGAACTGGCCCGGCTTGCATTCAAGCTCCAGGCCCGAAACCACCTGCTTGGCGGCAATTTTCAGATCCAATGCATGGCAGACCAAACGGGTCATGACTCCGGTCCCCTGAGGCGCGCCCGGTTGAGCAACATCAGGAAAAGCGGCACACCCAGCAGCGCCGTGATGACGCCGACCGGCAACTGGCGGGGTGCGAGGACGGTGCGGGCCAGGGTGTCGCAAAACACCAGGAAAAACCCACCGAAAGCGGTCGCTGCCGGGATCAGGGCCCGGTGATCCGAACCGACCAGCAGGCGCATCAGGTGCGGCACGATCAGACCGACGAAGCCTATGCTTCCGGCAATGGAAACGGCCGCCGCGGTAAGCAGTGACGCAAGTCCATAGACCAGCCACAGCATTCGCCCTGTCGATTCTCCCAGCAGTTTGGCGGTGGTCTCGCCCATCGAAAGTACATTAAGGCTGCGCGACAGGCCCATGGTGATGACCAGGCCGAGCCCCAACACCAGTACCGACCAGCCCGGAAGGTTGGCGTAACTGAAGTCGCCCATCAGCCAGAACAGCATCCCGCGCAGACTGTTGTCTGAGCCGGTGGCGAGTATCAGGCTGATCAGCGCTGCCCATCCGGAAGCGGTAACCACGCCGGTCAACAACAGCCGTGTTCCGCTCCATGGCCCGGAGCCCCTGGCCAGGCCGAACACCAGCAGTATGGAAATCAGCGCGCCCAGCAATGCGAGTACCGGAATAACGGAGGCTGCCACTCCGAGTGTCATGCCCAGCAAAGCGGCAAAAGCCGCACCTCCGGACACACCCAGGATGTAAGGATCTGCCAGTGGATTTCTCAACAGCACCTGCATCAGGCAGCCGGACATCGCCAGCATGGCGCCTACCGTCCACGCTGCGAACGCCCGCGGCAGCCTCAACCGCCACAACAATTCCCCGTCCATGCTTTGCGGGTTGAGCAGTGCGGACCACCACGTTGGCAGGTCCATCGAAATGGAGCCGCTAAAACTGGCAAAGACAATGCTGAGCGCCGAAAGCAGCAGCAGGATCGCCATTAACAGGGGCCGGGACCCGAATTGAATCATCAGGGAACCTCAGATCTATTCATGAACTCGTATCTTGCGTCCAAAATATCCACCTTCTGTGTTGCAAATCTTGTCAATAGCCAGCTATTAACTGCGATTCGCGCCTTGAATCTGGACATTTTGAATCGCAATCTACTTCGCCCAGAATAAATCAGGGGTTCCTTAGAATATTGGCATCGTTTGGATGAATTGATTACCATGCAGCGCGTTGAAGGCGCAAAGTACCACATGGTCCCGCGCCGACCAAGAAAACCTGGAAGCCATGATCGACCCGGACGGATTCAGACCTAACGTAGCCATTGTCATCATGAAAGCTGGGCAGCAGGTTTTGTGGGCGCGGCGAGCGAACAATGACGGCTGGCAATTTCCGCAGGGCGGCATGCGTTCCGATGAAACGCCGATGGAGGCCATGTACCGCGAGTTGAGAGAAGAGACCGGCTTGCTGCGCAAGCACGTCGAGCTGCTGGGCTCCACGCCCGGCTGGTTACGTTATCGCCTGCCCAAGCGATTCCAGCGAACCAACAGCAAGCCACTGTGCATCGGGCAGAAACAGGTGTGGTTCCTGCTGCGCCTGCTGAGCGATGAATCCGCCGTGACGCTTGATATTTCCCCCAGGCCCGAATTCACTGATTATCGCTGGGTGGATTTCTGGTACCCGGCGGATAATGTGATTTCATTCAAGCGCAAGGTCTATGTGCGGGCGCTGTCTATGTTGGAGCCGATGAGCGTCAGCGGCGACCAGCCAATCAACAAGCCCAATTCCTGAGCGTGGATTTTCCATACTGCTCAAAATACTTGATGATCCGCTATGCATTCCTCATCTCTTTACTGGTATTGACCGGCTGCCGGGACAGCTCC
>SMUY01030897.1_pt1 | contig 10690 bp, 19 predicted proteins | sample 2456441 | NCBI WGS metagenome assembly SMUY01 (sample SAMN11095931, study PRJNA526329) | marine sediment metagenome | biome: Marine sediment; feature: Surficial sediment; material: Deep marine sediment; isolation source: Hadal surficial sediment | place: Pacific Ocean | collected 2014-11 | depth...
AGGAGTTCTTCCTCCGACTTCAGCACCAGCTCGCCCACCGTCTTGATCTGAGCACGGCGGAGGCAGTTACGGGGGCGCTCTGAGAGATCGAGAGCTTCTATCGGGAGGTCGAGGTCTGGCGAAACCGACTCGGTCACGGCAACATCGCCCAGCTCCAGCCCGATGCCTTCGCCCATGTCGGCGAACAGGCCGAGCAACTCACGCAACGTCTTGCCGGCCGACGAAAGCGCCTCGCTGGCATCCATCGCACCGTTGGTCTCGATGTCAACAACCAGCTTGTCGAAGTTGGTCATCTGGCCCACTTGAGTGCTCTCGACCCGGTAGGTCACCTTGCGCACCGGCGAGAAGATGGAGTCGATAGGTATGACTCCGATGGCGTCCGCCCTCTTGTTCTTGTCGGCGCTGCGATACCCGACGCCCTGCTCGACGGTGAGTTCCATTTCGAGACGGCCATCTTTGGACATGGAGGCAATGTGGAGGTCTTTGTTGACGATCTCTACCCCGCTGGGCGTCTTCAAGTCGCCGGCAGTCACTGTGCCGGCCCCCTTGGCCGACAGATAGATCGTGTGCGGTTCCGGAGTATCCATCCGCACCACCATGCGCTTGATGTTGAGGATCATGTCGACCACGTCCTCTACCACACCGGGTACCGTGGTGAACTCGTGAGCCACCCCCTCAATACGCAGAGAGGTCGCCGCGGCCCCCGGAACACGAGACAGCAACGTACGGCGCAACGTGTTGCCGAGCGTATAGCCAAACCCTGGCTCCAGTGGTTCGACGATGAACCGCGAACGGACGTCGGTTACTACTTCTTCTTCAATTTGTGGACGCTGAACGATCAACGCTTGCACTATGCCAATCCCCTTGCTACTTGGAGTACAGCTCAACAACGAGCTGCTCCCGAACTTCTGTATCGATCTGGGCCCGATTGGGGAGATCCCGAACGGTGATCTGACGTTGTTCCATATTCACGTCCAACCACTCGGGGGCCAACCGGTCACCGGCTGTGTCCACCGCGTGCTGAACAATGATGATGTCCTTCGAGCTATCTTTGACGGCGACGACGTCGCCGCCCCGAACTCGGTAGGACGCAATATCCACCTTCTTCCCGTTGACCTGGAGGTGGCCGTGGTTGACCATCTGGCGGGCCTGCGGACGGGTGCGGGCGAGTCCCGAGCGGTACAAGACGTTGTCGAGCCGACTTTCGAGAATCTGCAGGAGCAAGTCACCGGTGATTCCGGGTTTGCGCGCAGCCTCTTTGTAGTAACGGCGGAACTGCCGCTCGAGAATGCCGTAGATATGGCGCATCTTCTGCTTCTCACGCAACTGGATGAGGTAGTCGGATTCCCGGATGCGGCGACGGCCGTGCTCGCCCGGAGGGTAAGGCCGCCGATCGTAATACTTAGCCTTGTTTTCATCGAGAATCTGGCCCATGCGCCGACTCTTACGAGTACGCGGCCCCGTGTAACGCGCCATCAGCCGCGTCGACGTTTCTTGGGACGGCAACCATTGTGTGGGAGGGGGGTCGTATCACGGATTCCGGAAACCTCGATGCCCATGTTCTGTAGCGTTCGGATCGCCGTCTCTCGACCGGCGCCGTTGCCACTCACGATCACTTCCAGCTTGCGGATCCCGTGCTCGCCTGCCCGCCGCGATGCTTCCTCGGCTGCCACCTGAGCCGCGTACGGCGTGGATTTGCGAGAGCCCTTGAACCCGACCGAACCGCCAGACGTCCACACGATCGTGTTGCCGTTGACGTCGGTGATGTTGATGATCGTGTTGTTGAAGCTCGCCTTGATGTGGGCCTGCCCGTGCGAGATGTTTTTGCGCTCACGTTTGCGGACGCGTTTTTGTTGCTTTGCCAATGGAGCCTCCGACGACTACTTCGTGACCTTCTTCTTACCCGCAACGGCCATACGCCTGCCCTTGCGGGTCCGGGCGTTGGTGTGAGTCCGCTGACCGCGTACGGGCAGACCCCGGCGATGACGGATCCCCTGGTAGCAGCCAATGTCGATCTTCCGTTTGATATTTTGAGCAACCTCACGTCGAAGGTCTCCCTCGACCCGCAAGTTGTTCTGAATGTAGGTGCGGATCCGGCTGACTTCATCATCGGTCAGGTCACGAATACGGGTGTCCTGATCGACCTCCAGTTCTGCACACAGTTGGTGGGAGCTGGTGAGACCGATCCCATAGATATATGTCAGCGCGATCTCGAGCCGCTTTTGCCTCGGTAGGTCTACCCCTGCGATACGTGCCATGACTTATCCTTGACGCTGCTTGTGACGCGGATTCGAGCACAACACCCACACCCGGCCACGACGGCGAACGATCTGGCAGTTGTCACACATCTTTTTTGTGGAAGGCCGAACCTTCATATTCTCCTCGATCCGTCCACGGCGGCGATCACGCGCACGCGACCCCGTTGACGATCTCTTTGATTCCCTATTGTCCTTGTCAGCACCGTGCTGCCGGCCACACCCCGCTGTGGGCGCGTGGGCCGCCGGTCCGCACCGGTGCGCAATCTTCCGACCACACATCGGACATTCGGCCGGTCAGCCGTGTCTGATGATCGGTGCCCGAGATCACACAAGAAACTGCCCGACCAAAGATCGGGCTGTGAATGTTAGCTCGTTGGTCGATGGGAAACCAAGTCGCTCAGCGTGGTCACCCTCGGTCCATCAGCGGTCAGGGAAATCGTATGCTCGAAATGGGCCGAGATGCTGCCGTCGTCCGTGACAACCGTCCATCCGTCGTCTTCGGTGCGAGTCGCCTCACTTCCCAGATTGAACATCGGCTCGATGCATATCGCCATCCCCTGCTTGAGCCGGTGGCCCCTTCCTGGCGTCCCATAGTTGGGCACCTGGGGGCTTTCGTGCATCGAGCGGCCGATCCCGTGCCCGACGTATTCCCGTACCACGCCATAGCCGTGTGGGCTCGCCACCTGCTCGACCGCGTATCCGATGTCGCCGGTCTTGGCGCCGTCCGCCACCTGGTCGATACCCGCCCACAACGCTCGATTCGTGACGTCGAGCAGGTTGGCGGCATCTTGGGAGATCTCTCCTATTCCGAATGTGATCGCGGCATCGCCGTGATAGCCCTCGTAGATGGCGCCGGCATCGATGGACAGGATATCCCCCTCCTTCAGCCGGTATTTATCGGGGATGCCGTGGACGATGACGTTGTTGGGTGAGGTGCAAATACTGCCTGGAAACCCCTGGTAGCCGAGAAATGACGGTTTGCATCCATGACCTCGGATCACGTCGGCCGCCACTAAATCCAGGTCGAGAAGGGTCACCCCGACGTCCGCTGCTTCGACCACTGCCTCATGCACCGCCGCGACACACCGCCCGGCCACGGCCATCTTCTCGAATTCTTTTTTGTTCTTGATGGTGATCATGGCCCACCCGTCCGCTTCGAACATCGGGCGCTATCCATTGAGCACGCCGAGGATCCGGGCCGTGATCTCTTCGACCTCACCTACACCCTCGACTCGTTTGACCACACCTCGCGGTTCGTAGAACTCGATGAGCGGTTCGGTGTCGGCTGCGTAGAGCTTCAGCCGGTTCCGAACCGACTCCTCCGTGTCGTCCGCTCGCCCCCTGGCGAGAAGCCGCTCGAGCAGTTCGGACTCTGGAGCCTCGAGAACGACGACAGCCGAAAGTGCGTCCTCGCCGATGGCGGCGTCGAGCGCCTCGGCTTGGCGAAGCGTGCGGGGGAATCCGTCCAGGATGTATCCGCCGGATGCGTCTTGGAGACCGATGTGATCATTCAACATGGAGATCGTCATCGAATCAGGGACAAGGTCACCACGCCGCATGATCGCTTGGACCTCGACGCCGATCGGAGTCCCTTCCGACACGTGCCACCGGAACATGTCCCCGGTGGACACATGGGCCAACCCCAATGCTTTGGCCACGCGCTCCGCCTGGGTCCCCTTTCCCGCTCCGGGCGGCCCGAGGAAGAGCAGCTTCACAGCCCGATGCCTCTCGGTGAGGTCGAGCCGCGAGATCTCACCCAAGAGTTCGGGCCCCGCCCGAACTCCAAGCAACCCAATTTCATTGGGTTGTCGGTCACGTCAAGAAACCCTCATAGTTCCTCATCGTGAGCTGGCTTTCGATCTGTTTCATCGTCTCCAGTGCAACGCCCACCACGATCAGAATCGACACGCCAGAAAAGCCGACCGGAATGGCCCAAATCGCCGAGGCGATCGCCGGCAACACGGCGATGAAGCCGAGGAACACGGCGCCCGGCAAAGTGATCCTGTTGAGGATCCGCTCCAGGTAGCGGGCGGTCTGTTGACCGGGCCTTTGGCCAGGGATAAATCCTCCCTGACGCTGAATCATCTCGGACTGACGGACCGGATCGAACTGGATGGCGGTGTAGAAGTACGTGAAGAACACGATCAGAGTGAACAGGATCACGATGTACACCCAGCTCGTCGCCCCGGAAGCATGGCCGGAGGGAACGAGATGTTGGTTGATGAAGTTGCGAACCGCCGTGAAGAAACCACCATCGCTCGGAATGGAAGTGGAGATGATCACCGGGAAGAACAGGATGGAGGTGGCGAAGATCACCGGGATCACGCCGGCCATGTTGATCTTGAGCGGGATGTACGTGCTCTGACCACCCATCACCCGGCGCCCACGTATCCGCTTGGCGAACTGTATCGGAATACGGCGCTGTCCCTGTTCAACGTAGATGATGCCGACCGTCATTGCCAGAAACATCACCACCACCAGCACGAATAGCGAAGTCTGACCGTTGGGCACCGTCCGCTGCCAGATCAAGGAGAACTGACTGGGCAGAGCGGCCCCGATGCTGATGAAGATGATCAGCGACATCCCGTTGCCGACCCCGCGCTGGGTGATCAGCTCACCCAACCACATGATGAAGGCGGTGCCGGCCGTCATCGTGACCACCATGACGAACACCCGCATCGGGGTGTAGTTGGTGATCAGCACGAACCCGCCGGTGAAGCTGCTCCCCCGGCTGAACAAAAAGGTCAAGCCCGTCGACTGGAGCAGGGCAAGAACCACCGTCACGATGCGCGTCCACTTGGTGATGACGGCTCTGCCCGACTCGCCTTCGTCTTGAAGCTTCTGCAACCGAGGAATCACCACAGCCAAGAGCTGCATGATGATGCTGGCGGTGATGTAAGGAAGGATCCCCAGGCTGAAAACGGAGAAGGTCTCGAGCGCATTGCCACTGAAGAGGTTGAGCAGACCGAGCGCACCGCCCAGGGCCGCCTGGGCCGCGAACTCCTCAATCCGGCCGAGTTCGATCCCCGGGACCGGTATGGCCGCCCCGAATCGATAGATCACAAATATCATCAGTGTGAACAGGATCTTTTTGCGAAGATCCGGGATCTTGAACATGTAGCGATAGACGTTCAGCATGGTCCGCTCTCAGTTGGTTACTTGGCGCTTTCAGCCTCGTATGGGTGCGTCTTCACCCGACGACGACGCATGAGCCGCCGGCTTCCTCGATCTTATGACGGGCCGATCCACTGAAGGCGTGGGCTTCGATCGTCAAGCTCTTCGTCAACTCACCTTCACCGAGCACTTTGACTTTCCCACGCTTCTTGGCAAGCCCAGATGCCCGCAGGTCGTCGACGGTCACCGTCGAGCCTTTGCGGAACACGGCCAGCTTGCCAACGTTGACGACCGTGAATTCTTGGCGGTTGTGCGGCTTGAAACCTCGCAGGTGCGGAATTCGCATCTGCATGGGAGTCTGGCCACCTTCGAAGCCTGGCCGCACCGTGCTGCGCGCCTTGAGGCCTTTCGTCCCGCGTCCGGCTGTCTTGCCCCTCCGGCCGGCCTCCCCGCGGGCGACGCGGATCTTTCTCTTCTTCGAACCTTGGGCAGGCCGCAGGTGATGCAGCTTGAGTTGATTCCGTTTTTCAGCCATATCTGTCCCCTGGAGGCGGCGCATGATCCCTGCCCGCCCCTCGCTCTCCTCGACTACTTTTCCTCGACCTCGATCAGATGACGAACCCGATGCAGCATGCCACGCACGTCTGGCGTGTCGTTGTGTTCGACCGTCGAGTTGATCTTCCGCAGACCAAGGCTGCGTACGGTTGCTCTCGTCTTCGGTTTCTGCCCGATCAGGCTCTTACGCAGCGTGACCTGGATCTTGGCGCTCTTCTTGACCATGGATTCCTCAATTATCCGATGCCCGGATCATCTCAGTCGACCGATATGCTGCAAGCAGGCCGGGCGGTGTGACCTCTTCGGGGCTCTTCCCCCGCAGGCGGGCGACCTCCTCCGGGCGACGTTGGCTCTTCAGCCCGTTCTCCGTGGCCTTGGCCACGTTGAGATGCGTAGGCGAGCCGAGGGACTTGGCGAGGGCGTCCCGCACCCCTGCGGCCTCGAGAATCTGGCGCACCGCCCCTCCGGCGATGACACCGGTGCCGGGCGAGGCGGGCTTGAGGAGCACTCTCGATGCACCGTGGACACCAATCACCTCATGAATCAGCGTCGTCCCCGCCATTGGAACCACGAACATGGCCCGGCGGGCCAATTCGATCCCTTTCTGAATGGCGGCCGGCACTTCTTTGGCTTTGCCATATCCGACGCCCACCCGGCCCTTGCCGTCGCCCACCACGACCAACGCGGTGAAGGAGAACCGTCGGCCACCTTTGACCACCTTGGCAACGCGGTTGATCTGCACCACCCGTTCGTCGAGCTGAGGTCCGTCAGATGCACTGTCTCTTCGTCTAGAACTCAAGGCCGCCCTCCCGTGCTGCTTCCGCCAATGCCTTTATCCGGCCGTGGTAGGGGAATCCACCGCGGTCGAAAACTACCGCCTCGATGCCCTCTCCTTTGGCGCGTTGTGCCACAAGGGCACCGACTTCGGCCGCGGTCTCCCTGGAAAGCGGCTTGATGCGCAATGGCTTTTCTTGCGACGAGGCGGCGGCAATGGTCGTGCCGGCGACATCGTCGATGATCTGGGCGTAGATGTATCGATTGCTGCGGAACACAGCCAGGCGCGGACGGACCTGGGTGCCGCTGAGTTTCTTGCGAACCCGCCTGTGTCGGCGCTGGCGTGCCTCGTGGCGTGACTTGGTCATACGGCCGCAACTCCTGCTTTGCCGGCCTTACGCCGGACATATTCACCTTCGTATCGAATGCCTTTGCCCTTGTAGGGCTCAGGTGGGCGCACCTTGCGAATGTTGGCCGCCACCTGGCCGACCAGCTCCTTGTCGATGCCCGAAATGATGATCGTGGTGTTGTCGGGCACTCCGAGGTCGATACCATCAGGTGCAGCCACCGACACGGTGTGGCTGAATCCTACCTGGAGGTCGATCCCCTCCCCTGTTGCGGCGGCACGATATCCGACACCTATGATTTTGAGGGTCTTCGTGTAGCCATCGGATACACCGATGACCATGTTCCTTATCAGAGCCCTGCTCAAGCCATGCATTGCTTTGCTCTCGCGCAAGTCATCCCGGCGGGTCACCACGCACGCCCCATCCTCCACAGCAATCGTCACCCTCTCGTGGAAGGTGCGACTCAGGGTTCCCTTCGGCCCCTTCACCGATACCTCCCTACCCGACACCGTGACATCCACCCCGTCAGGTATAGGCACGGGAAGCTTTCCAATACGGCTCACGACTACCAGACCTCACACATCAGCTCGCCGCCGAGACGCCGCTTGCGGGCCTCCCGGTCGGAAAGAAGGCCTTGGGAGGTCGAAATGACGATGGTGCCCAGACCACCCTGGGACCGCGGTATGGAATCGGCGCCTCGGTAGACACGCCGACCAGGAGTGGAGAGCCGTTTGACGCCTTGCAGCACCCGCTCGCGGCCCCCCTTGCCCATGTACTTGAGTCGAATCGTCAGCTCCCGGCCGACGTCCGCCGCAGCCACGTCATAGCCGTCGACGTACCCCTCGGCGGCCAGGACCTTGGCGACCTCTACCTTCAACTTCGACGACGGCATCGTCACGGTCTTGTGCAGAGCCTTATTGGCGTTGCGAATCCGTGTGAGCATGTCGGCTATTGGATCGGTCATCATCAGCAAATCACCATCTCTGCCTATCCGCCACGCCGCCTACCACGACGCCTTCTTCACGCCGGGAAGCTCGCCCCGAAGCGCCAGTTCGCGCACGGCGATTCGGGACATCCCGAATTTGCGGATGAAGGCCCGCGGGCGACCGCTGACACCACACCGGTTCCGGTAGCGGGTTGCGCTGGCATCTCGTGGCATCTTGGCGATGGCTTTGTAGGCCTCTCGCTTCGACTCGAGCGTTGCCCCCGGGTCTTTGATGACACTGAGCAGTTCGGCGCGATGCTCACGATAACGCTCGATGAGAATTGCCCGCTGGTTGTTTTTGGCAATCTTTGACTTCTTGGCCATGTGTGGTGCTCTCTCTTGGCTCTGTGTTGCGGCTTACGCTGGGCTGTATCTGTTGGCTAATTCTGTGATGCCACTGGCACCGGACGACGGAATGGAAAACCGAAGGCGTCCATGAACGCCTTGGCGCCATCGTCGTCTGCGGCGGTTGTGCAAATAGTGATGTCCATCCCCCGAATTGCCGTCACCTTGTCGTAGTCGATCTCTGGAAAGATCAGTTGCTCGTTGACCCCGAAACTGTAATTGCCGCGCCCGTCGAACGACTTCGGATTCAACCCGCGGAAGTCGCGGATTCGGGGAATCGAGATCGTAATGAGCCGATCGAAAAATTCCCAGGCGCGGTCGCCCCGCATCGTCACCGAGCAACCGACCGGATTTCCGGCCCGGAGCTTGAAGTTGGCGATCGACTTCTTCGAACGATTCAGCTTTGCTTTTTGACCGGTGATAACGGCCAAATCCTCCATGGCAGCGGTGATCTGCTTACCGTCACTGACGGCCTCACCCACGCCGACGTTGACGACGACCTTGCCGAGCGTTGGAACCAACATCGCATTGTCGATGCCCAGCGATTCCCGCAGATCATCATGCACGCTTTCCAGATACTGGTGTTTGAAGCGGGGAACCATCAGATCTCCTCCCCACACTTCACACAACGGCGGAACTTGTTGCCGTCATCGTCGAACCCGGCGCCCACCCGAACCGGCCCGTCCTTATCGCAGATCAGCATCACATTCGAGATGTCGATCGGCATGTCCTTGTCGATGATTCCGGCTTGCATGGTCCGGCCCTGGGCCCGTTGGTGGCGCTTGGCGGTGTTCACGCCTTCAATGATTACTGTGCCCTGGGCCCGCAAGACCCGCAGGACGCGACCCTCGCGCATCTTGGCCCTGGGGCTCTTCTCCTTGCCAGAGATCACCACCACCCGGTCCCCCTCACGCAACAACATCACAGCACCTCCGGGGCGAGCGAGACGATGCGCATAAACTTGCGTTCACGCAGCTCCCGGGCGACTGGCCCGAAGATCCGTGTGCCCCGTGGCTGCTCGTTTTCGTTGATGAGCACACATGCGTTGTCGTCGAATCGAATGTACGTCCCGTCCGCACGCCGGTGCTCCTTGGCGGTTCGAACGACGACCGCCTTGACGACCTCGCCCTTCTTGACGGCTGCACCCGGGTTCGCCTCCTTGACCGTGGCCACGATCACGTCGCCGACGCCGGCATATCGCCGGTGCGATCCGCCGAGAACACGGATGCACAGCACCTCGCGGGCCCCGCTGTTGTCCGCCACCTTGAGGCGGCTTTCTTGTTGGATCATCGGGCACGCTCCACGATCTCCACTACCCGCCACCGTTTGGTCTTCGATAACGGACGGGTCTCTTCGACCAGCACCCGGTCACCGATTCGAGCATCGTTCTGCTCGTCATGGGCATGCAACACGCGCGACGTGCGCACGATCTTGTCGTATCGACGGTGTCGGGTGCTGCGCTGGATCGCCACCTTGACGGTCTTGTCGCGGGCGTCGGAGGTTACAACACCAACGCGGCTCTTGCGGTTGGCTCGCTGCGCCATCACTGCTCTCCCTGTTCTGTGTTCTGGGCAGCCCAGGCGGCAAGCTCCTGCTCTCGCATGATTGTCTTGATGCGGGCCACATCGCGCCGCAGGAGCCCGAGGGCAGCTGTGTTGTCGGTCTGGTTGACCGCGATCTGAAACCGGAGATTGAAAAGCTCCGCCTTCGAATCGTTCAATTTCTCAGCCAGGTCGACCGTAGTGAGGTCGCGCAGCTCGGCCGCCTTCATTTCATGTCCTTGGGCGTCGATGGCACGATGATTTTCTGCTTGTTCACGATTGGAGCCTCGTCACAAATTTCGTCTTGATGGGCAACTTATGTCCGGCTTTGCGCATGGCCTCGCGTGCCAGATCCTCGTCGACACCGGACAGCTCCATCATCACCCGACCCGGCTTGACGACGGCCACCCAAAATTCCGGGTTGCCTTTGCCCGACCCCATGCGTGTTTCCGCCGGCTTGGCCGTCATGGGCTTGTCCGGAAAGATGTTGATCCACACCTTGCCCCCCCGCTTGACGGCCCTGGTGATCGCCACCCGAGCCGACTCGATCTGCCGGGCGGTGATGTGTCCCGGCTCGAGGGCCTGGATACCATAGTCGCCAAACGTCACTGTGGTTCCGCCCTTGGCGTAGCCACGCATCCGGCCGCGATGCATCTTGCGGTACTTCGTCCGCTTGGGCATCAACATCAGTCGTCACTCCCGTTGGTTTCATCAGGCGCATCCTGCGGCTCGTCGGCCGCACCCTCGACGACCTCAGGCGCGGCCGGGGAT
>SMUY01335812.1_pt1 | contig 10690 bp, 8 predicted proteins | sample 2456441 | NCBI WGS metagenome assembly SMUY01 (sample SAMN11095931, study PRJNA526329) | marine sediment metagenome | biome: Marine sediment; feature: Surficial sediment; material: Deep marine sediment; isolation source: Hadal surficial sediment | place: Pacific Ocean | collected 2014-11 | depth 0-1...
CCGGACCTGGATATGGTTGTGGCTGTCGATGAGGCCGGGCAGGACATTGGCGCCCTTCAGGTCCACCACCTTGGTTTTCGGCCCCTTCATCTTGATGATGTCGCCCCGCGAGCCCAGCGCGATGATCTTCTCGTCGCGCACCGCCATGGACTCGACGATGGACCCGGGGTTGTTGTTTATTTTCGTATCATCGAAGGTGACGATCTTGCCGTTGACGTAAAGGATATCCGGCCAGGCAATAACCGCATCGGGAATCTGCGCCGCCACCCTCGCCGTCGGGGTCACGGTCATCAGGCCAACGCCAAGGATTGCAAATACGGCGCACCACAATCCTCGCCTCGTCATGTTCATTGTCCTTCCCTGATATCTATATTTTTCCCAAGGGATTTAGGCACCCGAGGACTTGGAAATTCGCGGTGCCGGCGTGCCACGCGCCGTGCCCGATCATTGTTATCCAGGGGGTATTGGCTGTCAATCTAGAGCACGGCCCGCTTCAACCTCAATGCGTTTAGAACGACCGAAAACGAACTGAGGGACATGGCCGCCGCCGCGATCATCGGGTTGAGCAGAAGACCGGTCAGCGGATAAAGCACCCCGGCGGCGAGCGGCACGCCGAGGCCGTTGTAGATGAACGCGAAGAACAGGTTCTGGCGGATATTGCCCATGGTGGCGCGGCTCAGGCGGCGCGCGCGGACGATCCCATCGAGGTTGCCCCCGACCAGGGTCATGCCGGCGCTTTGGATCGCCACGTCGGTCCCGGTTCCCATGGCCACGCCGACATCGGCTTGGGCCAAGGCCGGGGCGTCGTTGACGCCGTCGCCCGCCATCGCCACCACGGCCCCGGAATCTTGCAACCGCTTGACGATGGCGCTCTTATCCTCGGGCAGCACCTCCGCCTCGACCTCGTCGATGCCCAGCCTATCGGCGATGGCACGCGCCGTGGCGCGGTTGTCGCCCGTCAACATGACGATGCGCACGCCGTCTTCACGCAGCGCCGCGAGCGCCGCCGGCGTGCTCTCCTTGATCGGATCGGCGACGCCGATCAGGCCGGCGATTTCGCCGTCGACCACCACGAACATCACGGTCTCGCCATCCCTGCGATGGGCGTCCGCCTCATCGGCGATGCCGGGCGTCGGGCTCACACCCAGATCCTCGAGAAGCCGCGCGTTGCCGAGGGCTATGGATCGCCCCGCGATGGAACCGGTTACGCCCTTGCCGGTGACCGAATCGAACCCGTCGACCTCGCCCAGATCAATTTCGCGCTCACCCGCCGCGGCGACGATGGCGGCCGCCAGGGGATGCTCGGAGCCGCGCTCGAGGGTCGCCGCGAGGCGAAGCAGATCGGCTTCCTCCATCGCCTTGGCCACAATGGTCATGACCTTGGGTTTGCCCTCGGTGAGGGTTCCGGTCTTGTCCACGACCAATGTGTCGACCTTTTCGAAGCGCTCCAACGCCTCTGCGTTCTTGATCAGGACACCGGCATGGGCGCCGCGCCCGACGCCGACCATGATCGACATGGGCGTGGCCAGGCCGAGCGCGCAGGGACAAGCGATGATCAGGACGGAGACCGCCACCACCAGGGCAAAGCTCATTGCCGGCGGAGGTCCCCAGACCGACCAGACGACAAAGGCCAGGGCGGCGACAATCACCACAACGGGCACGAAAGTGCCAGAGACCTTATCGGCGAGTCCTTGGATCGGCGCCCGGCTGCGCTGCGCCTCGGCCACCATTTGCACGATCCGGGCCAGCATGGTCTCGGCGCCGATGCGTTGCGCCTCCATGATGAACCCGCCGGTCCCGTTCAGGGTGCCGCCGATGACCGTGTCGCCGGCCGCTTTCTCGACCGGGATCGATTCGCCGGTGACCATGGATTCGTCGATGGCGCTGTGCCCTTCATCTATGGCTCCGTCCACCGGCACCGTGTCGCCGGGGCGCACCCGCAACCGGTCGCCGGCCTGGACGGTGGAAAGGGGAATCTCTTGGTCTTGGCCATCGGCGCCGACGCGCCAGGCCGTTTTGGGCGCGAGATCAAGCAATGCCCGGATGGCGGCGCCGGTCCCTTCCCGGGCGCGGAGTTCCAGGACCTGGCCGAGAAGCACCAGGACGATGATCACCGCGGCGGCCTCGAAATAGACCGCGACCTCGCCGCCCGGCCCCCGGAAAGACGCGGGGAAAATATCGGGAGCAATGGTCGCGACCGCGCTGTAAATCCATGCCACCCCGGTGCCCATGGCGATCAGGGTGAACATATTGAGCCGCATGGCCCTAAGAGATTGCGCACCACGCACGAAGAAGGGCCAACCCGCCCACGCCACCACCGGCGTCGCCAAAGCCGCCTGAATCCAAACCGCTTGCGCGCTCGAGATCCACCGGTCGATTTCCAGGCCGGGGATATGCCCGCCCATCTCGAGAATCAGTACCGGGACCGCAAGCACCAAGCCGATCCAGAACCGGCGGGTCATGTCGATCAATTCGGGGTTGGGCGGCGCCTCGGCGCCCACCATCTCCGGTTCCAGCGCCATGCCGCAAATCGGGCAGGCGCCGGGATGGCCCTGGCGCACATCGGGATGCATGGGGCAGATGTAGATGATCGATGGGCCGGCCGGCTCCAGCGCCATGCCGCAGTCGGGACAGCTTCCCGGATGGTCCTGGCGGACATCGGGATGCATGGGGCAGGTGAAGGCGCCGGCCGGCACATCGACTATCGGCGGGTGCCCCTCTCCGTGGCCCTGGCCATGGGCATCAACCGCCGGGGGATGTTCATGGCCGTGGTTGTCGGTCATCGGCTTGCCTTCCCTAGTTTTATCGTTGCTGGCCGTGGCGTCATCTTTCCGGGCGGCGGCCAACCATGATAATGCCGGGGAGAGTAATACCCCGGTTATCCGTTTCCCACCGAGAGGAAATTCTCGAAGTTGCTCAGCGCCGATGTGACGGCGGGAGCAGGTCGGTGATCAGGAAGCCAACCTTGCCGAAACGCCGGGCGAAGGTTTTCCAATTCACGCCTTTCGGGTCTTTGACCACGGCGCCGAAGGATCGCCGATCGGTGTGGAAATCCGCGAATAACTCTTCGGTGCTTAGGGCCCCGTCGGCGTTGGTATCGAAGTTCTCGAACACTCTCGCTAGCCCCGCATGACGGACCACCATCAGCGCCACGGCGATCATGTTCCGCTCTGGTGGGCTAAGCTTTGATGCCTTATTGCGAACCGACGATCTTGCCTTGCGCAGCGCAAGCTCTAACTCCCTCAGCTCGATTCCTCCGCTGGCGTTGGTATCGAGGAAAGCACTAACCGCATCGGTACAGTTGGTCGAAGGTGACGTTGCACAAGCGGACCTCAGTCCGACGATGAAAGCATCGAACGGGCCTGCAGCGGGGGCGATGTTGGAACCGGCAAGCAGCGTTGCGAAAAGTAGGGCTATGACGCTTATTGCTCGCATGGGTCCGACAGTTTGAGGTGGTGCCGCCTTTCGAACCTGATGGTTGGACCCCCAGATCAAACGATCATGTCTTGGAGGCGATCAAGGAAAACGCGCGCGCGGTGGTTCCGCCCTCACGCGCTGCCACCGGCGCTGGGTGTTTCGGACTTCTGGCCTCCCTCTTCCTTGCGCGCCTCGGCCTGCAACCGCTTGGCCTCGGCCTTGGCGGCTTTCTTTTCCTTCTTCTGGATCTCGCGTTGGCGCTTCTCGAAATTGTAGTTGGGTTTGCGGGCCATGGTTCCCTCCAGGCTTATCCGACGGTGAAAATAATCGCGGCGGGTTCTCTCGCCACATGGTTCAGGCCGCGCGGCGCGGGCTCCGCCCGGACCACGCCCGAAGGCCGCTCGCCGCCGTCGACGGTGATCGGCATTCGGATGAGCGCCTCGAATTCGCTGAGGAGAGCATACTCGCTTGCGGCGCAGAACGACAGCGCGACGCCCTTCGCCCCGGCGCGGGCGGTCCGGCCGATGCGGTGGGGGGCATCATGCGAAGCGTGCATCCGCACGACGGACCGCGCCTGCCCTGGAAGCCTTTGAGCACCCATCAAATTGATTCAATGTGGCCGGAGTGTGCTCTAATTACTTAGGAGGAACTTGCCAACTCTGCTAGTTTGGTTGTGTCTCCCTGATTGAAGCCGCTTCGGGCGGAGAGAGTGCCCTTTATGAGTAACCAGTCATGAGTAACAAGAAACCCGCACCCGATGGCGACATCGACCCCAAGGTGCGCAGCTGCCTCTCCTGCGGGCAGCCGTTCACCAGCGGATGGGCGGGCGAGCGCATCTGCCCCAAATGCAAGTCCTCGTCATCGTGGCGCAGCGGCTCCGCGCGCCAGTTTCCCGCCGCCAAGCGATCCTGACCACGGCGGCCTAGGCCGCCCCCTGGAATTGTCGGATTAACCGGGCGTGAGCGGGCTGATCGGAAGCGGTCGAGACTCTCATGGGGCGGGTTGACGCCATTTTGCGCGCGCCCAGCGCGCTTCCGCTTGAAGATATCGCGGCGGTTGAGGTGGCGGCGGTGGGGGGTGTTCTTGAGCGAACCGGACCGGCGGGCATGCACAAGAGGATATTTCAGTTACAATCCATCCCGGCCGCATGGGGCAAGCGAAGAGAGGGAGTCGAAGAGATGAAGGACAACCAGGGTGATGGCGTGAGCGGTGCGGATATCCGCGCCAAGCTCGACCATCCGGTCATCGATGCCGATGGACACATGATCGAGACCACCTTCGCCATCCTCGATTTCGTCAAACAGGTCGGTGGGCCAGAATTTGCGGCGCGCTACGAAAAGATTCTACTGGGCAGCAGCGGTGGCCCTTCCAGGCGCGCGGTTTGGACGGCGAATTCAGGTCCCGCCACCATCGACCGGGTGACGGCGATGCTGCCGAAACTGCTTCGCGCGCGACTCGACGATGCCGGAATTGATTTTTCGGTGGTCTATGGGACCGTCGCCCTGACCGTCTTGCGTATCGGGGATGACGAATTGCGTCCCGTGGTCTACCGCGCCATGAACATGATGTACGCCGATATGTTCGCGGAAGTATCCGATCGGCTGACCCCCGCGGCGCTGATCCCCATGCATAAGCCCGAAGAGGCCCTCGCCGAACTGGAATTCGTCGTCAAGGAGTTGGGGCTCAAGGCGATTGTCATGAACACCATGATCATGCGCCCGGCGCCCGAAGTGGTGAACGAGGCGCCGCATCTCGCGGAATATTCCATGGTGCCCCATTCGCCGGCCATGGACGCGGGCGATATTTACGATCCGGTCTGGGCCAAGTGCGTCGAGCTTGGGGTTGCGCCGACGTGCCATAATTCGTTCCGCGGGCGTGGCTCGACCCACGGCTCCCCCAGCAATTATGTTTTCAATTCCATGGGCAGTTTCGGTCAGGGCAGCGATTATTTCTGCCGGTCATTGTTTTTCGGTGGCGTGCCGAAGCGGTTCCCGACGCTCAGATTCGCGTTTCTCGAAGGCGGCGCGGGTTGGGCCGCGCAGTTTTACAATTCCCTGTTCGAATATTGGGAGAAGCGGAACCTGGCCGCATTGAAGAAGAACCTGGACCCGGCCAAGCTGGACGTGGAGCTGATGATCGAGATGTTCGAAAAATACGGCAACGGCTACCTGACGCCCGACCGCATCCGCGCGGAGCCGTATCAGCCGATTTCGTCGAACCTGTTGGTGCCGCCCGAGGAGGTCGATGATTTCGCGCCCACCGGGGTGGAAAAACCAGAGGACATCCGCGACATCTTTGATGCCAATTTTTACTTCGGGTGCGAGGGCGACGACCGCTTGAACGCGGTCGCCTTCGACACCAAGCTCAACCACCATGGCGCCAGGCTGAACGCCATTTTCGGTTCGGATATCGGCCATTGGGACGTGCCCGACATGACACGCGTGTTGGTGGAGGCGCACGAGATGGTGGATCATGGGCTCATCACCGAGGCGGATTTCCGCGACTTCACCTATGGCAACGTCGTCGGGATGCATACCGGAATGAATCCCGCTTTCTTCAAGGGCACCGCAGTCGAAGATAAAGTCGAAGCGTACAAGGCAGAGAACGCGACATTGGCGGCCCAGTGAGGATCGCGGTTGGCGTTCCCGACTTTCCAAGATTGAAATTAGCCCGGTGACATCTTCGAAATTGTGTTTAGGATTACGGGATAGATCATCGAATTATAAAACAGGGAGACAGGGATCATGAAATTCGTAGGTTTGATTTCATTGGCATCGTCGGCCGTCCTAGGCGTCGGCGGCATCATGGCGCAACCGGCAAATGCGGCACCCGCCGATTTTTATGCCGGCAAGACCGTATCCATCACGGTGTCGGGGAGCGCCGGGGCTTCGTTGGGTTTGTATTGCCGCCTCGTCGCGGCCCATTGGGGCAAGCACATACCTGGAAATCCCAACGTAATTTGCCAGTTCCGTCCGGGCGGCGGCGGCACCAAGGGTGCATCCTGGGTCTACAATAAAGCGAAAAAAGACGGCACCGGTGTCGGGCAAATCTTGTCACCGTCGGTTCTCGCGCCGATGTTGCGGGGCGCGAAGTACGATGCCGCCAAATTCATTTGGCTGGGTTCGGTTACACCGCGTCCGGCGGTGGTCACGGTCTGGCATACCTCTCCGGCCAAAACAATCGAGGAGGCGAAAAAAACGTCGATCATCATGGGCTCGACCGGTTTCGGGTCGGAGACCTATATTCTGCCGAAGTTCATGAACGCGACTCTCGGCACCAAATTCAAGATCATTCGCGGCTATAAAGGCGGTGCGCCGATCAATAAGGCCATGGAGACCGGAGAAGTGAATGGCCGGATGAATTATTGGACCGGCTGGACGACGGTGAAACAAACATGGCTGAAGGAAAAAAAGATCATTCAGCTTGTTCAATACGGTCCGAAAATCCCGGCGCTGCCCAACACGCCCCGTCTGCGTGATCTGCTTAAATCAGACGAGGACAAGCAGATGCTGACCTTCATTGAGTTGAGCGAGCATCTGGGAATGGGATTCTATCTTCCGCCGGGCGTTCCCAAGGACCGGGTGGCGGCGCTGCGCAAATCGTTTGTCGCGACCATGAAGGACAAGGCCTTCCTGGCCTCTGCCAAGAGCAAGCGGGCACGGGTGGAACCCATATCCGGCGCAAAGATCGAGAAATTGGCCAAGGCGGCCTTCGCCACGCCGGAGCCGATCATCGCCAAGCTGCGGGCCTATCTCGGATTCAAGAAAAGGAAGTAACCCCCCCAATCCAGGAAATTGGGATTAAGGCGCCTCCAAAGGGGCGCCTTTCCTCTATCGGTCGGATAATGCCCTAGTTCGGGTTCAGAGCAGATTGAGCCAATTGGACGACCGCAGGAACGGCAGCCAGTCTCCTAGCAAGGCTTGCGGCCAGGGGATGAACAATACTTTATGGAACAAGATGTACGACAGCCCCCAGACCGGGGCGGCAACGGCCAGGGTCGTTTTCCAGCTTTCCTTCCCCTGGAACCTGATATAGCCGATCAGATACAGGAGCATCGCCGGCAGCAGGCCCACCACAGCGGCGGCGGCGAGGAAAAATAGGCACCAGGCGAAATAGACGGCGGCGCGCCCGAGAATGGTGTTCGGTTGCAAGTCACCATAATCGGCGGTGATATCGAAGTGCATGTCATGTTTTTGCGTCGCTTCCGACCCTGGAATATTTGCGGTATCGGGCGCGAGTTTAAAAGGCTCTTCGGCCAAAAATAGCTTGGTTACCAAGAGGTAGCCGGTCAAACCCACGGCCGCCCAACCGATCACCTGGGGCACCAGCTTGGCGCCGAAATCCCAGCCCGACGAAACGTAGAGAGTCACGGCGAACCCGATCAGGAGAACCAAGCTAAAGACCGTGTCCGCATCGGGCTTCTGGAATTGGAACCGCGCCGACGACCGGGTCTGTTTGATCCGGCGCTTGGCCAGGTAGGACTTCAGGGCCGGGGCGAATATTCCGTAAAACGTCACCGCGAACAAGACCACGACGATGGGGCGGGTCAGCCACTCGTACCCATAGCGCTCGACCGAAATGAACATGCTGTTTTCGAATATATCGCCGAGAACAAATCCGAGGATCAGCGGCGGGCGCGGCCAGCGCAGCCGTTTCATGGTCCAGCCCACCATACCCAGGCCAAGCAGCACAAACAGATCACCCCACTCCTTGGAGCCCTGGAAGGCGCCGACAAAGGTAATCGCGATGATGACGGGGGCAAGGATTCCGATGCGGACCAGGGCGATCTTCGCCAACTGGTCGGCGAAGGCGAAACAGATTCCGGCGCCGATGATGTTGGCGATGGCGATGGAAAAGACAAGGGTATAGGTGACGTCGAGGTGCTTGGTGAGCATATCCGGGCCGGGGTTCAACCCGTGAATCAGGAAGGCCCCCAAGAGCAGCGCCATGGACGCGGTTCCCGGCACGCCGAAGGCGATGGTTGGAATGAGCGCGCCGCCCTCTTTTGCGTTATTGGAACTCTCCGATGCGATGACGCCCCGGACATCCCCTTTGCCGAACGTTAAACTGGCGTTCTTTTCGGTCTTTATGGCATGAGCGTAGGCGATCCAATCGATGACCGAAGCGCCGATGCCGGGGATGGCACCCAGCCCCACGCCAATGGCCGAGCATCGGATCACCAAATACCAATGCTTGAAGACATCGAAAACTCCCTGGATTTGCTGTTTGCGCGTGCCGCCGCGGTTGTCGCCGGCTATGGATTTTCTGTTGATCGCCATATCCGCCAGTTCGGGAAGGGCGAACAGGCCCAGTGCGATGGGCACCACGTTGAACCCGTCGAACAGGTACATCGAATCGAACGTCCAACGCAGAGTCCCGGTCTGGGAATCATCGCCGGCGGTGGCCATCATGAGACCGATGCATCCGGCGGCCAACCCCTTGACTGGCGTGCTGCCGCTCAACACCGCGACAAGGGAAAGACCCAACACCACGAAGGCCAGCACCTCCGGCGTCTCGATGTAGAACAGCAAGGGACGCAGGATCGGCACGCTCAACGCAAGCAACAGCGCCCCGAACAAGCCGCCGATGACCGAAGCGGTAAAGGCCGCGCCAAACGCCCGTCCGGCTTCGCCGTTGCGCGCCATGGGATAGCCATCGAGGATCGTCGCCGCCGATCCCACGGTCCCCGGGACGCCGAACAAAACAGCGGGAATCGTGTCCGATGTCACCACCACCGCCTGGAGACCCATCAGGAAAGCCAGTGCCGTGTAGGGATCCATATTGAAAGTGAATGGCAAAAGCAGCGACAGGCCGACCAACCCGCCAAGGCCGGGTATGACGCCCAGCACCAAGCCGATGAGCACGCCCAACGCCAAGAAAGACAGCCGCGTGGGATCGGCCATGATTTCGGCGGCCTTGAGGGCCATGCCAAGCATGTCGATTTCCATATTCCCCCCCGTGCCGGCGATCAGCCAGGGACCTTCACGCCGCCTCCGCACTGGATATCAACGGTTTCACAAAGTCAAGTGAACGGGCCGGGTGAATCGATCAGAACCGGCACCCGTCACGGGACGATGACGGACCAACCAACGCGAGGCTGATCTGAGGGAATGACGCCGCGGTGGATCCGCCTTTCACGGCGGGTTAGAGCACTTTCCGGCCAAATTGAACCATTTGACCGGAAAGTACTCTACGCCGCCGCCCGGCAGGTCCGGAAGCCGGCGAACACGTCCCGCCGCCAGGCTTCGAAGTAGTTTCGGTAGGTGCCGTGGATCATCCGCCCGCGGGTCGTCCAGGCGCCGCCGCGCAGCACCTTGGTCTCGCCGAACAGCACGGTCGAATATTCCTTGTAGGCGTCGGCCGAGAAGCCCGGGAAGGCGGTGAAGGTGTCGGCCGTCCATTCCCAGACGTTGCCGAGCATCTGGCGGCAACCGAAAGCGCTGTCGCCAGCCGCCAGCGCCGCCACGCCGACCGGCCCCAGCGCCCGGCCGTCCAGGTTGGCGCGCGAGGGATCCGGCGGCGCCTCGCCCCAAGGGTAGCGCCTCTTGGCCGCCGACAGCGTACCGTCGGCCGCCGTCTCGCCGAGGGCCGCCGCCTCCCATTCCACTTCTCTCGGCAATCGCAGCCCGGCCCAGCGGCAATAGGCGTCGGCCTCGAACCAGTTGACGTGAACCACGGGCTCGTCGGGGGGCAGCGCCGTGGTCAGTTCGAAACGTCTCGCCAGCCAATCGCCCGGCCCATGGCGCCGCCAATACACGGGATGCTCGGCGCCGGCCTCGGCGCGCCATTTCCATCCCTCGGCGTCCCAGAAATCTTGCCGGCCATAGCCGCCGTCATCGACGAAGGCCTGGAATTCCCGGTTGGTGACGGGCGCTTTGGCGATCTCGAAGGGCTCGATTGTCACCGGATGGGCCCATTTCTCGTTGTCGAACAGGAACGGTGCGTTCCTCCCGGCACCCAGCAGGAACGCACCGCCCGGGACCTTGGCCCATCCCGGATGAGCCCCCGCCGCGCGGGCGGCCGAGACATCGCAAGCGACCGCCAAGGCGGGCGTCCCATAAGCCAGAATCTGGCGGGTCCAGAAGAAGGCTTCGGTGTGCATGTCTTCATGGAAGATGCCGAACTGATAGATGAAGCTGTCTTGTTCGCTCGCCATGCCGCCCTCGAGGCGCTCAACCAGTCGGTTGAATACGGCGCTCATGTAGGACAACGTTTCGGCCCGGGTGAGCAGCGGCAGGTCCCACCTGACGTCATGGTCGATGGCGATGGAATC
>SMUY01375230.1_pt1 | contig 10690 bp, 8 predicted proteins | sample 2456441 | NCBI WGS metagenome assembly SMUY01 (sample SAMN11095931, study PRJNA526329) | marine sediment metagenome | biome: Marine sediment; feature: Surficial sediment; material: Deep marine sediment; isolation source: Hadal surficial sediment | place: Pacific Ocean | collected 2014-11 | depth 0-1...
ACCACCTCGACCTGCCCTCGATCCGCTGGTTCGAGGGCGTGCTCGCTAGCTACCCCGGGGCCGTGCTGGTCGTCTCTCACGACCGCACCTTCCTCGATCGGCATGCCACTGGCATCGCGGAGATCGAAGCGGGGCGACTGCTCTTCTACCGCGGGAACTACAGCGCCTACCTGTTGCAGAAGGCCGAACGACTCGAGGAGAGCGCTGCTCGACGCAGAAACCTGGATCACCAGATCGCGCACATGGAGCAGTTCGTTGAGCGCTTCGGGGCCAAGGCCAGCAAGGCGACTCAGGCCCGGAGTCGCAAGATCGCGCTCGAAAAGCTGCGCGCCGAGCGAGACGGGCTCGAGACCGCGGTCCGCCAGAAGTCCATGCGCGTGCGCTTCGAGAGCGCGGTGCGTTCGGGGGAGCTCGTGCTGCGCTTGGAGCAGGTCCGCAAGGCGTACGCCGATCATCTGGTGTACGAAGGCCTGGACCTGGAGATTCGACGGGGCGAGCGCATCGCGCTGGTAGGTCCGAACGGGGCTGGCAAGTCCACGCTCCTTCGGCTGGTGGCGGGGGTCCTGCCGGTGGACTCCGGAACGCGCGAGGGCGGCCACAACGTGAGCACCGCCTTCTATGCGCAGCACCAGCTGGACGCTCTGCAGCGAGACCGCACGGTGCTGGAGGAAATCGAGGCGGATGCCCAGACGCGCGACGTCCCGCGGCTACGCAGTCTCTTGGGTGCCTTTCTGTTCTCGGGCGACGACGTCCAGAAAAAAGTGTCGGTCCTGTCGGGCGGAGAGACCGCGCGCCTCGCACTGGCCAAGCTCCTACTCCAACGGGCGAACTTCCTGGTGCTGGACGAGCCCACGAACCACCTCGACATCGAGGCGCGCGACGTTTTGATGGACGCGCTGGCGAACTACTCCGGCACGCTCCTCTTCGTGAGCCACGACCGGCTCTTCATCAACGCGCTCGCAAACAAGGTGATCGAGATCACGCGCGGAGAGCGTGCGGCGCGCGTCCGGCACTTCGTGGGTGACTACGACGACTACATCCGCAGGCTTGAAGCAGAAGAGGTGAGGTCGCGAGAGACGAGCGAGCCCGACCCGATCCCGGAGCCTCGGGCCAAGCGAGGGGGCGGGCGTGCGTCCCGCGAGCAGGAACGGCAGCTGCGCAAGCTGCGCCAACGGGTGCACGAGCTCGAGGCGGAGATCGAGACGACCGAGCAGCAGATCGAGGCCCTCGACTGGAAGACTGCGGATCCGGGGGTTGCCCGGGACGGGGAGAAGATGCGGGAGCTGCGAACGGCACGCAGGGAGCAGGAGCAGGCACTGAACGAGCTGTACCGGGACTGGGAGCGGGTCAGCTTGGAGATCGAGGCGACCGAGGACGGCCTCCGAACAGGGGCCAACGGCTAGTCCGACTGGGATCGCCAGGCTTGCTACTGACCGGAGCGCTCCGCTGGCGCCCGCTGCTCCCGCACCGCGCCCAGGTGGCGGAATTGGTGGACGCGCCAGCCTCAGGAGTTGGTGTTCGCGAGGACGTGCTGGTTCGAATCCAGCCTGACAGCTCCTGAAGTGGACCCGCTTCGGGAAAACACTCGTCGCAGGTGGGGCAACGCGGGTCGCCAGACGAGCGAGCCGTAGCCAAAGCCCCAGAAGGTCTCGTCCTTGCGCGCATCCGACAAACTGTCGGCTACAGTAGGGACCATGCTCGAGGGTGTGGAGCCCAGCTGGCTTTCGATTCTGCCCGCGGCGGTGACGATCGTACTGGCCTTCGCAACCCGCCAGGTCATTCTCGCTCTCTTCGCCGGCGTCGTGTGCGGCGGCCTGGTCCTGGCCGCGCGCACGGGCGATTGGGAGGACCTCAACATCGTTTCGCGGTTTCTCCTGCCGGCCATCGGCTCGGCCTCCTTCGCGCAGATTCTGATCATCTACCTCTGGTGCCTGGGTGGGCTCGTCGGCATGTGGGGGGCCACAGGCGGTGCGCGCCACTTCGCGGAGACGGTCGGCGGAAAGATCGCGCGGGGTCCGAAATCCGCGCTCTTCTTCGGCTGGCTTGTGGGCGTGCTCTTCCACCAGGGCGGTACCGTGAGCACGGTGCTCGCCGGAACCACCGTGAAGCCGGTCACGGATCGCTACCGCGTGAGCCACGAGGAGCTGTCCTACGTCGTGGATTCGACCGCGTCCCCGATCGCCACCCTGATTCCGTTCAACGCCTGGCCGCTTTACGTCGCGGGACTCGTGGCAGGCACGATTCCGCTCATCCCGACGGAGCAGCGGGCGTACGAATTCTTCATCGGCTCGATCCCGTACAACTTCTACGCGCTGCTGGCCGTGCTCTCGACGCTGCTGTTCGCTCTGGGCTGGCTCCCCTGGATCGGCGCGAGGATGCAGCGGGCCCGGATCCGGTCTCGCGAAACCGGTGCCCTCGATGCGCCCGAGGCGGAGCCGATGCTGGCCTCCGAGGCGCCCGCGTCGAGCGATGCGGTGGGCGGGGCACCCGCCTACTCGCCGAGCCTCGCGGATTTCGTCGTCCCGATCGGGGTCCTGCTGTCGATCGCGATCGTGCCCTACGTGGTGTACGGGGCCTTCCGGATCAACGAGGCGTTTCTGAGCGCGGTCCTGTCGGCCATGCTCGTCGCCAGGCTGCGCGGTATGCGGCTCCGACGAATCATGACGGCCTTCGTGCACGGCTGTCAGAGCATGACCATCGGCGCGATCGTGCTCGCGCTCGCCGTGACGCTGAAGGAGGTCGCGGGCGCGCTCGACACGGCCGGATTCGTCGTCACGCTGGTCGGAGACGCGGTTCCTTTCGTGGCCCTGCCGGCCCTGCTCGGCCTGATCTGCATGATCATCGCCTTCTCGACCGGGACCAGCTGGGGGACCTACGCGGTGGTGTTCCCGATCGCGATGCCGCTGGCGTACGCGCTCAACCCCGATCCGACCTTCGTCTCCGTCTGCTTCGGCACCGTGCTCGGTGGAGCGGTCTTCGGCGACCAGTGCTCGCCGATCTCCGATACGACCATCCTCTCGAGCATGTTCACGGGCTGCGACTTGATGGACCATGTGCGGACACAGCTTCCGATCGCTCTGGTCGCCGCGGTCCTGGGCATCGCGCTCTCGACACTGATCGCCGCGTCGCTGTGAGGCCCCGAACCCGCAACGACGCGGACCGGCGGACCCCTACGTCAGCGCTGCGGCTCGATCGCCGGGAGCCCCGTGCGTGCACGGTACCACGCCGTGTCGTTTAGGTGCGGGAAGTCCTCGTCCGGCACGGGCACGTCGAGGAAGCGGCAGATGGGCTCCCAGCCGTCGCCCGGCTGGTAGACGAGCAGTCTCGAGGCCGGAATCGCATCGATCACGGCCTGGTTGTGCTCCTCGAATACGCGCTTGGCATGGGCGCGATCGTTGAGGCGGCCCTCGAAGGTCCGCTCGAAGATCAGCGCGTACACCATTCTGTGAAAGTCGTGGAGGGCCTCGGGCGCACGCTCCGGCGGCCCCTGCGTCATCACAAGGTAGATGGTATTCATCATGCTGTCGTACCAGCGGTCGGCGTCGCGCAGCGACAGCAGGACCTTCGCATCGGGGTAGCGTTCGACCAGCTCGCGCCAGAAGGCCGCTGCCGGCCAGTCGACCGTGGCCCGATACCCCTGGAAGATCGCGTCCCAGTCATGGGAGTCGCCCTCAGTCTGCTCGAGCCAGTGCCGCGCCCGCTCCGGTGCAACGAGGACCTCCATCATGTGGTAGCAGGGCCCGTACCCGATCCGCTCGAGCGCGGCCTTGAGGGAGAGCGTTCCGGTGCGCCCCAGACCGGCTCCGATCAGCTCGAGTGCCATCGAAGCTCCCGTCCGCCTCAGCCCGAGGCTCGGCGTGCGGTTCGATCGCCCATGACCGGTGCCAACCGAAGCGCGTTCTCGGTGTGCCAAGCCGTCGTGCCATCGAAGGCCTGCCGGGTCTTCAAGGGCTCGGGGTAGATGGGGTCTATTGAGAGTGACTGTGCGCGCTGCAGCATGCATCCTCCGATCTGTCGCCTAACGGATTGGCGCTCAGCTGCGCCGCTGACGCTGACCACTAGCGCCAGGGCACCCGAGCCCCGACGCCAGACTCTACCATCTATCGTTACGGCGCAGCCCGCGGTCTCAACTGCAGCGCGTTGTTAGGCGGCGCCCTCGATGAGACCGCCCCGTGCCCGACTGATCTCCGCAAGCGACTCCCGAAGCACGAGAGTCGCGGTGCGCAGAAACAGGATGGCGATGGCGATACCGACGATGACATCTGGCCAGAGCGACTCGAACCAGGCTACTAGGCCGGCTGCGACGAGAACCGCCCCGTTGGCGATCAGGTCGTTCCTAGAGCACAGCCACGTGGACCGAAGGTTGATGTCGTCCGCCCGGTGTCGCCAGAGAAGAGAGAAGCAGTAGGCATTTGCAACGAGGGCTAGCGTACCGACGGCTAACATGGCGGGCGCCAGGGGCGGCACGCCCGCATGAAGCCTGAACCCGGCCCCGAGAAGGACACCCACGCCGAACGCAGCCATGATCGCCCCCTTGGCGAGGGCGGCGCGAGCGCGCCACGCGAGGCTTCGGTGGAGAACGAGAAGGCTGAACCCGTAGACAAACGAGTCGCCGAGCATGTCCAGAGAGTCGGCAAGGAGGGCGGTGGAGCGAGACAAAAGGCCGGTCCCGAACTCGATACAGAACATTGCGAGATTGACCGCAAGCACGACGGCCAAGACGCGTCCCTGGCGGAGGCGGACCGCAGCAAGTTCTGTTGCCTTGGCTTCGCAACATTGGTCCGTCACGCTCTAACTCCGCCTGGCGCCGGCTAACGGATCGGCGAAAAGCGGCTTGTCGGGCTTTGCCTGCGCACTCATCCAGCGTAACCAAATAGTCTCCAGTAGTGGAGGAAGACGACGAATGCCGCTTCGAAAACGACAAACGTCAAGATCGGTAAGAGGAGCATCGGCGAATCGGCGGACCCTCTCCAGGCGGAAAGCCATCGGGCGGTGGCGAGACCGGTGCTCGCCAACCCCAAGAAGGGAAGCGTGAGCAGGAACCATCCCGCGATCGGCATGCCGTAGAAGAACGCAGGATTCCCAGGCGGAACCAGGATCTCAGGAAGCGGGAGGAGATCCGAGAAGAACATGTTGAGTCCCATCACAGCTGGAAGAACCAGGAGGAAGACGGCGTTCACCGCGCTGGCGAGCACGATCGGTAGGCTCAAGCCGGTGGATCGATCTCTCGACCGAAGCAGACGCGCTGTCGTGAGCGCTGCGATAGCGCTGAATCCCGTGAGGAAGAGGAGGAACATTCCCACCTGACTCGGTATCGACTCCCACCACGGAATCCGCTCGAACGCCATTGGGATGGGACCCTCCAAGAACAAGTGCGTCACCTTTCCGGCGTCTTCGCGGAACGACAGCAGACGGCTGCCGTCGATCTCTTGGAAGAGGCCGCCCGCGGCTGGCTCCCACCGGCTCGTGGGGAAGAGGCCCAGTGGGTTGGTGAGTTCCAGTTTGCCCGATGCAACGACGCGGACACGATACTGGACCAGCCAGTAGGGCGTGAACAGGCGATCGGGCGTCTCGCGAACCGTTCGCGTCCATCGAAAGAGACCGCTTCTGCGAATGCTGTCGCGGGGCTGGACTACGCGCGGCAGCCGATGCCGCAAGTTCTGCGCCTTGGTTGGTTCGAAAACTGCAGCCGTCACCCGGTCGGCGAAGGCCTTGAGCGTGTCCGTGCCCGTGTACGCGAGGAAGAGTGCGACGCCTTGGTCGGGCGCGACAATGGCCCGCGCGTTCCAGCCGACGATATCGCCGTCGTGCCCCCAGTAGGGCCGTCCGTCGACCTCGAATTCCCAGAATCCCAGGCCGACTCCGCGCATCGCGGGGTGGTGGCTGAATTGTCGCTTCAGCATGCTGGCGCTCGTTGGTCGATCGAGGACCCGTGCCCCGTCGAGCTCGCCTCCGTTGAGAAACATGCGTAGGAAACGCGCCATGTCGCCGGCAGTCGTGACGAAGGACCCAGAGGGAACCTCGTTTCGGAAGTCGATTGGAATCCGCCGATAGGAACCCGAGGAGAAGACGTACCCCTGGGCCAGCCCATCGAGGAGGGCTGGCTCCATCCCGAAACCGCTTCGTTCCATGCCGAGCGGATGCAGGATCTCGTCGCGGACGTATTCCTCGAATGGCAAGCCGCTGACGGACTCCACCAGAAAGCCCGCCAAAGCCATGTTGTGATTCGCGTAGCTGATGATCTGCCCCGGCGCGATGAATGGAGCGGGGAGGCGGCGACTCAAATACGTGCCCAACGGAACCTGTCCGGTTCGGGTTCGACTCCGCGAGCCCAGGAAGCGAGCCGATAAGCCAGCCGAGTGGGTGAGCAACCGGTGCACGGTGATCGGCTGCGGGAATTCGTTGGGGACCTGGAACATCGCGAGATAGGTGTTGACGTCCTGGTCGGGATCGATCTGACCTTGCTCGACCAGCTTCATCACGGCAGTCGCGGTCACGAGCTTCGAAACGGAGGCCACGCGAAACGTGGTGTTTTCCGCTGAGACGGGTGCCCGAGACTCGAGATCGGTGACCCCATACCCCCGTGCGAAGACCACCCGATCTCGATCGACCACAATCACGACCGAACCGACCAGGTGTCGGCGCTCCATCTCCTGCGGGATGAGCGCGCCCAGCTTGCGTTCGAGGTAGCCGGCATCACCGATCGCCTGGGACGAAGACGCGGACACCTGCGCAGAAGTGGAGACGAAGGCAACCGCGAAGGCTCGCAGGATCACATTGAAGGGCGTCAATATCGTCCTCAGGCGAGAGGCCCAACACCTGGCGCTGCTCAACGGATCAGCGCTCAACTGCGCCGCGCGGCGCTGACCACTAGCGCCAGGGCAACCCAGCTCCGATGCCAGACTGTACCACCCTCAGTCACGCCGCAGCCCGCGGTGTCAGCTGCAGCGCGTTGTTGGGCGGCGGGCGCGCTACCCCGGTCGCGACGACCCTGGAGAGGCCTCCCGGGGACGGCGAAACACTGCGAGCGTTGCGTAGCCTCCCCCACAACGATTCATTAGCTCGAGATGAGGAAGCGAAGAGATTGCTTCCGCGTCGACGAATGCGCCTCGAAACGAGCGAACGAAGAGTGAGACCAGAGCCCTGATTACTGGATTGTCCGGGCGAATGAAGAAGAGAAATGCTGCGGTACCGCCAGGCTCCAGGTGCTCGAGAGCATCACGGACGGTGTGCTCGGGATCTTCAAGGTGGGAGAGAAGCCAGGTGCAGACGATGAAGCCGAACGGTCCGGCGAGACCTGAAAGATCGGTGGCATCCCCGAGTTGCAGAGTAACGCGGGAGTCGTTTCGCGCCGCAACTCGCGCGCGATCGAGCATCGCCGAGCTGACGTCGATTCCAAGATACGAACCGAACTTCGGGGAACGGCGGAACAGGCGCTCCAGATTGATTCCAGTCCCGGGCGCGAGCTCAAGCACTCGCGTCGAAGGGCCAATACGCTCTGCGAAGAGCGCATCGAGCTTGGCCTCAGCCTCCGAGCTGCTCCAGAGCGGACGGATTGCATCGTAGACGCGTGCGACTCTTCCGTAGAGAGAGCGGGCCCACCTAGGCTCCCATCCCTCGCTCGGAGTCGCTGCCTTGGACAATCTCGATACTCACTCAGGTATCCGCCGCGCCGTCCAACGGATTGGCGTTCAGCGGCAGGGCGGCCACCGTGACCGTCCGGAGCGCCAAGTTGATTGCCAGACTTTACCAAAGGTCTATTGGAACTCCGCGGAGCCCTGTCTGCCGCGACGCCGTGTCATACGACGGAACCCATTGGGAGTTCGCGATAGATTCGGTTTCCAATCCACTTCAAACTCGAAGCCATGCCGTCTACCTGAAAATCGGGAACACCCAACGTGGGCGCTACATAGGCCAGCTGGGAGTAAATACGTACTCGAGCTTGATGCCGTCGGGGTCCACGAAGAAAACCGCGTAATAACCGGGTGCGTACTCGGGGTACTCAGCCGGGGCGTCGAGAACCGGAACTCCGAGATCGACGAGTCGTTCGTGAAAAGAGTCAACCGCGGTACGGGACGGGGCAGTGAAGGCGAGGTGATGGAGGCCCGGCGAGTAACGATCGTGCGCCCCGGATGAACGAGCAGATTGGAGGCCGAATTCCAGGTGGGCACCGGCCCAGATGGGGCCTTCAGACACATCCGCAGTTCGGCGAAAACCCACGAGAGGAAGTACCCGATCATAGAAGGCTGTAGAGCCGTCGAGGTCTCGAACAGTGATATCGATGTGATGAATGGCGCCGCCTGATTCCACGTTGCACTCACATTGCCTAGGCTACCCGCCGTATAACGGATTCGGCGTTCAGCTGCCGGGCCGCCTGGTCGGTAGCTTGAAGCGCCGAGATTCAGTGCCAGACGATACCACGGTTCGATTGGATCTCGCTGTGCCTGGTCAGCTGCAGCGCCTTGTTAGGCGGCCGCCCGCGGCCCAAGCCACCGGGGGACTCGGCGAAGATACTCTTCGTACTCGGCGCCAAAGCGACCCCTGAGCACGGGTTCCTCCCACCAGACGATGGCGGCCTGAAGGGCAACGAAGAAGATTCCGACGTACGCCAGCAGCGCGAGATGTCCTTCCACGAAGAAGATGCCGACTAGGATCACGAGGTCGGCCACGTAGATCGGGTTCCGGGAGAAACGGTAGAGACCTGAAACGACCAGACTCGCGGGCGGCTCGCTGGGGACGGGCGTGCCCCGGCCCAAGTGTCGAAAGAGTTGGGAGCAATAGAGGATCGCCCCGATTCCCGTGATGATGAGAGCGCTTCCGAATGCGTCAGCAATGGAACTCTGCAAGCGGGGCCAACCCACCCGATCGTTGAGGCCGATAGAGACGCGAGGCAGCACGAAGAAAACGAGAGCGAGGAAGGCTATACCCTGGATTCCTGTACGGAGTCGCATGCGCACCCCTCGCGGCCGCCCAACGGCTCCGCGTTCAGCGGCCAGCAACAGCGCTGACCGGATCCGACCCTGCCAACATATTATGCCGCCAGAAGCCAACCAAGGTCAATTGAATCAAGCTGTTGATGGTCCGCTGCAACGGCATGTTGGGCGGCAGGCGCGCGGCTGCATGCGTTGACCACCGCGAAAAAGCACGAAGAGCTGTCGTCTTTCGAGGCCATTCGCGGCGCGTCCGAGAACTTCTGCACGGGCGGATGTCACGGACGACGAGTCATAGCGGCACCCGGCCTCGTGTGGCGATCCATGCGTTGTCAATGTAGGAGAAGGTCGGATCGTCGAATGCCGCGAGCATGCGGTCGAATCTGGCCTGAGAGAAAGCGCCGCTAGCGAGAACCAGCGAGCGCACGATCTCCAGCGAGTCTCTGCGGAACTGCGCTCGGAGAGTCCCACCGATCGCGATTGCACCGTGACTGTCTGTCTCCAACTCGGTGAGTTTTTCGGCTCGCAACGCCTTGAAGACATTGCGACCCGCATAGCCATCGATCCTGCCTCCGCGCGTCATGATTGTGCGGAAAGCGACTAGGTCTCGTGCATGTGGATGCTCGGGATCGCAGGCTTCCATCGGCCCGTAGTCAGGTTCCTCGCACAGGATCCATCCGCCCGGCCGCACCGATTGCACGACGTGCCGAACAGCGGTCTCGAGATCGTCAACGTGGGCCAGCACAGCGCGGCAGTGGGCAAAGTCGAAGCCGCCCGGGTGAACCGGCCCATCCATGATGTCGTGAGTGGCGATCTCCCGGCCAGGGCCAGGAAAATCATCAAGAAATCTTGGATCTCTGTCCGTTGCAACAACGAGGCCTTGTGGGCCACAGCGTTCTGCGAGCGCTCGTGCAATGGAGCCGGCACCGGCTCCAATCTCCACGCAACGCCACCCCGCCTCTATTCCAATGGCGTCGAGCCGTCTGATCGTCGCAGCGTCGTTGAGCTGTTGAAGCAGCTCCAGTCGTGCCCGCTCGGGACCACTCTCGGCGTTCGCTGTCACGTAGCGCGGCTCGGAAACTCCCGCGTCGCTGACGGAGCGCGAGGTAGCAGGCGTTTCCATCGGTCTGAGCTTGTTCTCGGTCATCACGCCACCATTCTAGGCCAGGCTGCACGCTTGATCTGGACGTCACTTACAGTACCGAGGCGGGCTGGGGACTCCTCTCCGGCACCGCTCCTGCTGCCCAACGGATCGGCGATAAGCGGCGTTGAATAGCGCTACCGGACTCGGCCGAGCTTGAAAAGGTTGATGCCAGAAGGCTACCAGACCCGATTGAACCGAGCTGTTCCCACGTCCGTGTTCAACGCTTTGTTAGACGGCTGTTCCCGACTGGCTCCTCACACGCCCAAACGTGCGTTGCGTTTCAGACTTGAACTTCAGCGGCATCTCCGCGTCAACTCTGTGCTCGAACGACACACCAGCCGAAGAGACTGAACAGGCACTCCGGCTAGCATCGACCTCTGCTGGGAGATCGGGTTGCACGGGCAGGTCAGCCGAGGAGGGACTGAATGGTTCGGACGTCGGAGCCCGACTGGAGCAGCTGGGTCGCGAACGCGTGCCGAAGTGTGTGGCAGCTTGCTTTTTGGGGGATATCGGCGTGGCGCACGGCTTCTCGGACGGCTCGCTGAAGGACGGTCTCATGCAGGTGGTGGCGGTGGCGCAGCCCCGTCTCGCGCTCGCTGGGCACGGGAACCTCTGC
>SMUY01097906.1_pt1 | contig 10688 bp, 9 predicted proteins | sample 2456441 | NCBI WGS metagenome assembly SMUY01 (sample SAMN11095931, study PRJNA526329) | marine sediment metagenome | biome: Marine sediment; feature: Surficial sediment; material: Deep marine sediment; isolation source: Hadal surficial sediment | place: Pacific Ocean | collected 2014-11 | depth 0-1...
AATCTTTGCTGCAATACTCTTGCCGCATGAATGGTGATGTCTTCTGTCTCGGATATCGACGAGTGACCAGGGTCTCGACTTATCGAACCATCGGTGGTAGTAGCAATTTTCAGCCGGTCATTTAAATCGATGAACTGAAACACTGTTTGCAATAAGTGGTATCCATCGGCCCGGCGTCCTGTAATATGCAACATCAGGTTGAGTTTGGCCGGAGATTGCAGGATCAGTTGTTTCAAGTGAATTTAAATTAGTCAAATTCGGGGAACAGAACAACTGGTTCGGCCTGGGTCTCTAATGGATACCAACGTTCGATAACGATCTTTAAAGCCAGCTTCTGATGCTTTAAATACATCTTCTTTGGTAAGCCCCCGGCGCTTGAGTCAGGGTCAAAATATTCCAGATAATTGACTGTCCAGTCATCTTGCTGCAGGGACTTTAATCGACCGTCGTGGCGTAACTCAAAGGAATAATCGGCAGGTGGTTTCGGCAAACCCTTAATCCACCATTCCATTTTGCTAACGGGAATCGACCACCCCAGTACTCTATGTATCAGCAATTCGGCAGAATCATCAAAATACACCTGCCCGTCAGGCATGGTAAGCCGCGTCGATGCCAGGTCACCAAAACGCGGGTTCGATTCAACCCGAAATATTCCTTGCCCAAACGGTGCTTCGATCACGAATGCGAATTGGTCTTGCTCGCGCTGCCAGTTAATTCCAACCTGGTGTACCTGCTGGTCCACGAATATTGCCGACCTGGCATGAATTTCCCAGCTATCGATTTGTGCCAATTGCACCTGGTGTCTGGCCCAGGCCTCGCGACTTTCCGCTGTAATCGGGAGTTCGGGTAAGCTACTGCAGGCGCCAAGCAACAAAACAGTCGCCAACAGCGAGAAAGGATTTATTATTAAAGCGCGTATCGGCGCAAGGTAGTGTGCCATCCGGTTTTGAGTGCTTTTATAGCTAGGGTATGAAACGTTCCATAATTTCCTGCAAAAATGTATCGTCCGGTGCTTTTTTCAGGGCTTTTTTCCACACGGTTTTCGCTTCTTCCTGATTTCCGCTGACCCATAGCACTTCACCGAGATGAGCAGCAATTTCACCATCGTCAAAGCGCGACAGCGCTTTGCGTAACAATCGAATCGCTTCCTCATAGTTGCCCAGGCGGTAGTTTATCCAGCCATAGCTATCTATGATCGCTGCGTCATCGGGCATGATTTCTATAGCTCGTTTCAAATAGTCATAGGCTTCCTCATAGCGGTCAGTTTGATCCGCCAAGGTAAAACCCAGTGCATTCAACGCATGTGCATTATTCGGTTCGGTTTCGAGGATGGTTTTAAGATCATTTTCAAGGATATCGATACGACCGACCTTCTCTGCGGCAAGCGCTCGGGCATACAGTAGATCTGAATTACCGGGAACGATATCCAGCGCTGTGCTATATACATCCATTGCATCGTTATAGCGTTTTTCCGCACGTAATAATTCTCCCTCGGTGAGGTAGATGCGTACCAGTGAACCATTTGACTGGCTACCTTTGAGCATTGACTGTAGATGTTCATGAGCCGCGTCGAAACGTCCGGATTCGCCCAGCAAATTGGCAATGCGTAATCTTGCATCGAAAAGATATTCACCAATGTGCACCTGCTCGAACCACTCGATCGCCTCTTCATAACGTCCCTGGTCCTCGTTAACACGACCCAGGTAATATTGAGCTTCGCCCTGACGTTCGCCCAACTCGACCAATATCAGCAGGTACTTTTCGGCTTCCTCGAGTAGTTGGGATTCGAGTGATAGTAAACCCAGGGTATAAATCAGTTCGACATCTTTGGGTGAGTCCTGATGCAATTTCTTAAACTCGATACGGGCTTTTTCGTAATACCTCACATCGACCAGTAATCGGGCATAGGTCAATCGCAATCTCTGATCATTCGGTTTCTTGTCAACTGCCTTGCGCAAACTCACCACCGCTTCTTCACGCCGCCCCAATTTTAGCAATACCCGGGACCTGGCATTGTGAGCGCCCTTGATATCCTCGGTCTTCATGGCCTCATCCAGGTATTCGAGCGCTTCTTTATGCTGATCGCCCTGGGCAGCCATCATTCCGTGAAAAAACTGTGCATACGCCCGGTCACTATACTTCTCGGCAATCCTGCGAGTGACAGCGAGAACTGCTTCAGTATTTTTCTCGCGTGCCAACACAGCCAACAACGAAAAGAACAGTTGTTCATCGGCGACCTGGCTGTTTTCGATTATTTCATCCAGGTATTGATAGGCTTCTTCAACTTTATCCTGACGAATATAAATCGCGGCAATAATCTGGCGCGCTTCTATACGATCTGGTGCGAGTTCGATCCAGCGCTGGGCCGCTTCCGTCGCGGCCTCAAAATCCTGGCCATATACTGCAACTCGCACTGCACGCTCGGCTATTGCCGGGTTATTTTGAGATTTGGCGACCAGCAGATAATTTTTAACCGCGAGTTCAACTTGTCCCCGATGCATTGCTACCTCTGCCACCATCAGGTGGTAAGCATCGTTTCCGCGAGCAATTCCCTGCGGATCCAGGCGGTTGATCTGGACCGGGTCCGACTGCACTAGTGATTCGCCCCCAGAGCCCGGAGTTTGCAGACCCGCACAGGCAGACAGTATTAAAGCAAATAGCAATAACGAAAATCTGCTTAAATTAGTTAGAAGTTTCAATTTCATGCTCAATTCTATTGATTAGCCAACCTGGCCCGTATTATATGGAGTGTAGCATCCTGTTTGAAAAGCGCGATGTTTGGCGCTATAAAAAAGGATGTTTGACGGGACTGAAAAGTTCAGAATCTCCTTTCTGACAGCCAACCAGATCCCGAAATTCTACATAATATGATCACTTTGCCGCTGAAATGTTCATTAAGTGCAGTAAATCCCTGGACGGTTATTTAAGCGTAACCTTGTATTTAGCCGGTCAATATTGGAAAATCGGGGTTGGCACGCAATCTTTCCTAACCATCCATGTCTTTATTGTCGCTTGGCATCAACCACCAGACCGCTCCTGTCGATATTCGCGAGAAAATAGCATTCTCTGCGGATCAAATGACGCATGCCCTCGACGAACTACAGAGCCTGGCCGCAATTAACGAATCAGTCATTGTATCGACCTGTAACCGCACAGAAATATATTGCGATACATCCAGCGATCCCGGTAAAACCATTTTACACTGGCTATCTGAATATCACGGCCTCAGCGATGAGGCGCTATCGCCTTATTTATATCAGCACACCGACGAGGAAGTCGCGCGCCACCTGTTCCGTGTGGCCTCGGGCCTCGATTCCATGGTCCTGGGTGAACCACAGATTCTCGGTCAGCTAAAAACCTCATTCGATCAGGCACGAATTGGCAATAGCATAAATGCCATCCTTGGTCGGTTATTCCAGCATTCCTTTAATGTTGCCAAGCGTGTTCGCACCGATACCGAAATAGGTTCGCACCCGGTATCTGTTGCCTTCACTGCAGTCAACCTGTCAAAGCAGATTTTTGGTAGTTTGAGCGAATTGCAGGCCCTTCTGATAGGCGCAGGTGAAACCATCGAACTGGTTGCTCGTCATCTCCGAAGCCAGAATATTGGTTCAATGGTGATTGCAAATCGCAGCCTCGAAAGAGCGTCGAACCTGGCACAGCAAGTGGGTGCCAGTGCGGTGCAAATCAGTGATGTTCCAGAGCAACTCGAGAAGGCCGACATTGTTATTTCATCCACTGCCAGCCAACTGCCAATACTGGGCAAGGGTGCCACTGAATCGGCCCTGAAAAAACGCAAGCATAAGCCAATATTCATGATTGATCTTGCTGTGCCCCGGGACATTGAAACCGAAGTCGGTAATCTCGATGATATTTACCTGTATACCATCGATGATTTGAACAAGGTAGTCGATAAAAACCAGCAGACCCGTGTCCTCGCTGCCGAAACCGCGCAGGAAATAATAAACATGGAGGTCAAAACCTTTGCGCAATGGCTGGTGACCCACCAGGCGGCCGATGAAATTCGACAATTGCGTGCTAGCGCGGATGCGATTAAACAGCAATGTTTTGACCGTGTATTAGCCCAGTATCAACAAGACCATGATGCTGAAAAAGCGCTACAGCGGCTGGCCAATACGCTGACCAATAAAATGCTTCATGGTCCGACTATAGAAATGCGTAAAGCACTAAGGTCCGACGACCAGGCAACCATACGATTATTAAAATCGCTGATATCTGCTGAATAATCAGCCCGGACACCTGTAATGAAACAATCCCTGTTAAATAAGCTCGAACTTTTGAGCGCTCGGCACGAAGAGATCGCCGCCTTACTGGCTGATATCGAGACCATCAACGATCAGCCGAAGTTTCGTAGCCTGTCGATGGAATACGCACAGCTCGAGAACGTTGTGAGAAGCTTTAGTGCATACCAGCAGGCTCAACAGGCCCTCGGCGCCGCACACGAAATGCTTGCGGATGACGATGCCGAAATGCGTGAACTCGCCGAAGAGGAAGTCGCCGACAGCACCCAACAAATAGAACGACTGGAAATTGAGTTACAAAAGCTACTGTTACCCAAGGATCCGAATGATAATGCCAACGTATTTCTCGAAATTCGTGCCGGCACCGGTGGTGATGAAGCCGCACTGTTCGCCGGAGATCTATTTCGTATGTACAGTCGCTATGCCGAGTCGCAGCGCTGGCAACTGGAAATTCTCACCAGTAGCGGAGGCGAACATGGCGGTTATAAGGAAATCATTGCACGAATTATCGGTCAGGGTGCCTATTCACATCTGAAATTTGAATCGGGTGCGCACCGGGTGCAACGAGTACCGGAAACCGAATCTCAGGGCAGGGTACATACCTCTGCAGCTACCGTAGCCATTATTCCCGAGGGCGAAGAAGTCCAGATGATCGAAATCAATCCAGCTGATTTACGCATCGACACCTTCCGTGCTTCAGGCGCCGGTGGGCAACACGTTAATAAAACTGATTCAGCGATACGGCTGACGCATATACCGACTGGCACCGTTGTCGAATGTCAGGATGAACGCTCACAGCATAAAAACAGGGCGCGTGCCATGTCTTTGCTTCAGGCAAAAATATACGACGCGGAGAAACAAAAACAGGATCGGGAACAGGCCGCCGAACGTAAATCACTGGTCGGTGGTGGTGATCGCTCGGAAAGAATCCGCACCTACAATTTTCCCCAGGGGCGTCTTACCGATCATCGCATCAATCTGACCCTGTATAAACTGGATGAAATTCTTTCGGGGTCACTCGACTATGTAGTTGAACCGCTGATGCACGAGTATCAGGCGGAGCAATTAGCCAAGCTGGCCGACGATGAGCAGGGCCTCACGCAGTAAACAATTATTTTCGATAGTGTGGGTCAGGGAAATAAAGTGGCCATCCATGGCCAATTGAAATCACCTATATTCAAAGGGGAGGATATAGTTGATGTTCAGGCTACATTGTACTTTTGTATACCCGGAATCCATAGTGAACCAGTTCACAGCTTATGAGTAAACAAATCGACAATGCCATTGAATGGGGCTGTGCCCGCTGCGCGCATATCAGCGAAACACCAAAACTCGATGCAGAGCTCTTACTTGCCCACTGCCTGGGCAAACCACGCAGCTACCTCTATAGCTGGCCCGAACAGCAGCTAGCGCAGGATGCCTGGCAACATTATCAGGCGCTGATAGCCAGACGACAGGAGCCGACACCCGTTGCTTATTTGCTCGGCGAACGTGAGTTTTTCTCCTTGACCCTGAATACCGCCCCCACGGCTCTGGTGCCGCGGCCGGAAACCGAGTTACTGGTCGAAATAACGCTGGCTATATGCTCGGGCCAAGCCACCGTAGATCTGTTAGAACTTGGTACCGGTACTGGAGCAATTGCCATAGCCGTTAAGGTTCATCACCCGGCGATTAATCTCTTCGCCACCGATATTAGTTCTGAAAGTCTCGACCTGGCCAGGCAAAATGCTGATCTGCACAGCGTAACCATCGACTGGATTGAGTCAGACTGGTTTTCACAAATAGACGGGCCATTCGATATGATCGTCTCAAACCCGCCTTATATACCTGCCACAGATCCTGCTCTTAAACAGGGTGACCTGCCGGCGGAGCCCCTGATCGCATTAAGTCCTGGTGAGACTGGCCTTGAAGCACTGGAGCTGATCATTATGCAAGCACCCGCTTATCTGAAACCAGGGGGATACCTGCTGTTAGAGCATGGTTTTGACCAGGCGGCCGAGGTAGCGAGCTTGATGCGTGAGCATGGCTTCATCAATATCGACTGTAAGCTGGATCTGAATGGTCTACCACGAGTTAGCCTTGGTCAATTGTAATAACAAGTCCCTAAAAACAGTATTGAATTTATCAGGTGCCCGGCGTAGTCTCTAATCTATGGATGACACAGATCATTATCGATGTCGGCTCATATCCCTCAGGCCATCTGCCGACGAATCCAAACAGGCCGAAGCAGCCTGTGTTGCGCTGGCCGAAGTAGAAGGCATACTGCTTGCCGCTCCGTTCGACCCCTGTAGTATCCATCTGATGTATTCTCTCGACCAAATTTCTCTTGGACTGGTTACTGACTTGCTGGATGAGTTGGGTTTCGAACTGGATAAATCTATATTGGTCACCGTACGCAAGACGATTTACCAGTTTCTTGATGCCAACGCACGCGACAACATGCACATAGACGTCACCAGTTTTCAGGAAGAAACCGATGAGAAACCGGAAATCCCGCATCGATCGTCCGAAAAGTACTGGGATGACTATCATTGATACCGGGTTACATCGTGTCGGTACCGGATGACCGATTCTTAACATGTTTGGTATTATTAACCCTTCCCACCTGATCCAGGTCAGGTAAAATCCCCGGCGCATGTACCAGATAACCCTAATTGATATCGCTGCTGGATTTATCCCGGTGCTAATCACTCTGGTTATCATTTGGCACTGGTCGGAAAGCCCGAAATCTGCGCTGATCGCAATCGTTCGGATGTTGATTCAATTGCTGCTCATCGGTTATGTGCTCAATTTTATTTTTAACACAGACAGCCCCTGGATTATATTGCTGGTGCTGATATTCATGCTCGTAGCAGCCAGCTGGATCGGGCTCAACGCCCTGCCGGTCGATCCCAAGTCATTGTTTATCTACAGCTTCGGCGCGATCCTTTGCGGCGGCGGTTTTACCCTGGCTTTCATTTCCCAGTGGGTCCTGCATGCCGACCCCTGGTACCAGCCGCAGGTAATGATTCCAATCGCCGGGATGATTTTTTCTAATGCTATGAATGCAATCAGTCTTGCCGGCGAACGTCTATACAGCGAACTAGGCCATAACCAGGACTATTCCAGGGCTCGTAATGTCGCATTTCAGGCGGCGATGATCCCGGTAACTAACGCCTTGCTGGCGGTGGGACTGGTTTCACTGCCCGGCATGATGACGGGTCAAATTCTGGCGGGGACTTCGCCGTTAGTTGCCTCGCGCTACCAGATCATCGTCATGTGCATGATATTCAGCTCGGCCGGCATTTCGGTGGCGTTATTTTTGACCTTCCTGAAATATCGGACGGCAGACCAGGGCAAGGATTCATGTTAATTGCACTCGGTATAATTGGTGGGCTAATTCTGCTCGCAATGATTTACCTGGCGAGTCTTGACGGTGACTACGCGATTCGACGCAGCCTCAAGATCGATGCCCCGGTAGACGAGGTATTTGCCTGTATTCGTGATTTCAAAACCTGGCCCGAATGGAGCCCGTGGCTACTGCATGAAGCCGATACAAAAATTGAATATAGCGACGACTACCAGCAGGAAGGCGGCTTTTATAGCTGGGACGGAAAGCTGACCGGGGCCGGTAAACTCACTCATGTGAAAATCTATCCCGGCAAAAGCATCCACCAGGATATCGAGTTCACCCATCCCTTCAAATCATTGAATCAGGTCAACTGGTACTTCGAAGACACGGATGGTTCGACAACGATTTCCTGGGAAATGATTGGTTCAGTGCCATTTTTGTTTCGCTTCATGCGTAAGAATATCGAGCCCATGATAAGCAAAGATTACGACCTGGGACTTAACCTGTTGAAAGGCTATCTTCGGCCTGAATCGCCTCATCTGGTAGTTTTATTCTGTGGCAGGGAGGCACTGGAAAGCTTCCGGTACTGGTCAATCCCGTTTAACGGCAATCTTCGAGAATTGCAGGCCTCGCGCAAATCCAGCCTGAGTTCGCTGCAGGCGATAGCCGGTAAAGGCGGCGGCCTGGGGTTAAGCCTTTATCGCGAGATAAACTGGCAGCAAACCCACTATAGCGGTGAGGTCGCGATCCCGGTTAGCAAATCATCTTCCACATCAATCTACACTACGCGCCAGTTTACCGGCGGCGAATACTATAAGGTAGAAGCCCGGGGGGACCACGAATTTTTACCCCTCGCCTGGTATGCAGCGTTTACCCATTGCCGCATGCACAGGATTAAACTCGATAAATCGCGGCGATCGCTCGAAATCTATCGCGATGACCCCAAATTAGTCGATGACAGCAATCAAATACGAACTATTTTATATCTTCCGGTTAAGAAATGAGCAAAAAAATGGCTGGTTGAGTGATCAACCAGCCAAACTTGTCATAATCGACAAAATAACCAAAGGAGGACAACGTGAGAGAGGTTAAGTGCTTAACCTATAACACTACACATAGTTATAGTGCATTAATTCTGTTTTTCCAGATTTTATTTGCCGAATATTTGAAAAAAGGGCCGGAAGCTCCTCAAACCAGGCCCGGCAGTATCAATTTAGTTTCAAATCCATCAGATTTATATAGAATTGCGCTAAAGCAGTGTCCCTGTCCATCGCAAGAGTAATAGGCCCACCCATGCCGATCGACCAATCTGGTATCTTGCGCTATGCGCGCGTGAGCCTGCGCATCAGGCTAGAGGTATCCCAGCGTCCGCCACCCATTTTCTGAATCTCGGCATAATAGTCGTTAATTATCCGAGTAATCGGTAATGCTGCACCGTTTTTTTCACCTTCCTCCAAACAAATCCCCAGGTCCTTGCACATCCAGTCGACCGCAAAACCAAACTCGAATTCATCCTTGAGCATGGTATAACCGCGGTTTTCCATCTGCCAGGAACCCGCCGCACCTTTTGATATGACATCGACAACCCTGGCACCATCGAGCCCGGACCGCTGGGCAAAATCGAGTCCTTCGGATAAACCCTGCACCAGGCCGGCGATACAAATCTGATTTACCATTTTGGTTAATTGCCCTGAACCGGCAGAACCGAGTAGCTCGACCGCGCGGGCATAACTGAGAATTACCGGTTTGGCGCTATCAAAAGCAGTTTGCTCACCGCCAACCATGACGGTTAACACGCCATTTTCGGCACCCGCCTGGCCACCTGATACCGGTGCATCGAGGAAAGGCACCTGTGATTGGTTTGAAATCTCACGCGCCACGTTAGCCGAGGCGGTCGTGTGATCGACCAGAATAGCCCCATCGGTAATGCCCGCCAGCACACCGTCTTCACCATAAACCACCGAGCGCAGGTCATCATCATTACCCACGCAGATAAAGACAAAATCGGCATCCTCGGCCGCTTCTCTCGGCGTAGCTGCCCAGCTTCCCTGATAATCCTTGCACCATTGCTCGGCCTTCGCCGTGGTTCGATTGTATACCCTGGTCGAATATCCGGCGTTGGCCAGATGCCCAGCCATCGGATAGCCCATTACACCCAGCCCGATGAAGGTGACTTTCTCTTTACTCATCATGATTACCCGTATAGATAAATGTTGGCGGAGTTTAACATCGGCTAAAGCGTGATTGCTGATTTTATTTTTCGGGGCACCGCATTCAGGCTGATTGCAGGTTTGCCAGGCTTGCCATCAGCCATTTGCTACCGGCATTTTCAAAATTAACCTGTACCCGCGACTGGCTACCCTGACCTTCCAGATTTAATATAATGCCGCTGCCAAAGCGTGAATGACTCACGCGCTGGCCGACAAACAGGCCGGTATCGGCCTCGGTTCTTTTATGGCCTATTTTACCAGCAGCCGCATAAACGGGCCGTGAAAACTGCGCTTTGGGTCGAATTTCCTGTAAAAACTCGGTCGGAATTTCGCGAATGAAACGCGACACCTTATTGTAATTTTCGTTGCCATACAGCCGCCGTACCTCGGCGCTGGTAACCACCAGTTGTTCGCGCGCGCGTGTGATGCCAACATAGCAAAGACGGCGTTCCTCTTCCATTCGCCCGGGTTCTTCACTGGAGCGCTGATGCGGAAACAGGCCCTCTTCCATTCCCACCAGGAACACCAGCGGAAACTCCAGTCCTTTGACCGAATGCATCGTCATCAACTGCACACAGTCTTCCCACTCCTCGGCCTGGCCTTCGCCCGCTTCGAGTGCCGCATGCGCCAGGAAGGCATCGAGCGTACTCATGTTTTCATCTTCAATTTCAACATCGATTGCAAAACTCTTGCCCGCACCCACCAGTTCCTGCAAGTTTTCGAGACGCGACTGGCCTTTCTCGGACCGGTCTTTGCCGAAGTAAGCCTCGAGCCCACTTTGCTCGATGCACAGGGTGATTTGCTGGTCCAGACTCATCAGCTCCAGACCGGTTTGCATTTTATGAATTAAATCGATGTAAGCCTGCAGGGCAGTCGTGGCCCGGG
>SMUY01209572.1_pt1 | contig 10688 bp, 8 predicted proteins | sample 2456441 | NCBI WGS metagenome assembly SMUY01 (sample SAMN11095931, study PRJNA526329) | marine sediment metagenome | biome: Marine sediment; feature: Surficial sediment; material: Deep marine sediment; isolation source: Hadal surficial sediment | place: Pacific Ocean | collected 2014-11 | depth 0-1...
CGTGCCGGTAACTGGACCGGCTGGCGCCCCACGCACCTCATGGGTACCCGGGTGACCGGAAAGACCCTCGGCATCGTCGGATTCGGCCGCATCGGCCAGGCGGTCGCACATCGCGCCCGGTCGGGATTCGGGATGTCCGTGCTGTTTGCCAGCCGGGGCCCGGTAGCCGACGAGGTGGTGGCAGGCGCCGCGGCGGGGGCGGAACAACGCCCGCTCGATGCGCTTCTGGCGGAAGCGGATTTCGTTTCGCTACACGTACCGGCAACGCCGGCGACATATCACCTGATCGACGCCAGTCGCTTGCGGATGATGCGGCGCAACGCGTTCCTCATCAATACCGCGCGGGGCGACGTGGTCGACGAGATCGCCCTGATCGACGCGCTGCAGGCGGGAACCATCGCCGGCGCCGGGCTCGACGTCTACCAACAGGAACCATCGGTGCCCGAGGCGCTGATGGCGCTTACCAACGTGGTACTGCTGCCCCATCTGGGGAGTGCCACTATGGAATCGCGCACCGCAATGGGGATGCGGGCGGTGGAAAACCTGGTGGCCTTCTTCGAGGGACGGGAGCCGCCGGATGTGGTGGCGGTGGTGGACAGCGGGGCAGGTTGACTGGGACTTGTAGATTCGGGTCGGTCCGCGGCTAAAGCCGCGACTCGGCCCTGTCGCTGAAGCGACGCTACGGCCGTGCTGCCCCCGCTGTCGCCCCCGCTGCCCCCGCTAATTGCCCACACGCCGCCTCGATATCCAGACCTCGACTGCGCCGGACGATCGCTTCGATACCTCGGTCCTTGAGTCGATTGGCGAAGCTCCTTATCGCATTGGCACTGGTGGGCGTCAGGTCCGGGGCGCCTCCGGGATGGAGTGGCAGCAGGTTGACCATGGCGCCCAACGCGCGTGCGTGACGAGCCAGGGCGTCGGCGTCGGCGGGACGATCGTTGGCACCGGCGATGAGGACGTATTCGAAGGTGACCCGCTTGCGGAAGGCCTTGGCGGCCTCCAGGACCTCGGCCAAGGGGTACTTCTTCTCGATTGGCATGAGGGCCAGCCGGGCATCGCTCTCGGGCGAGTGCAGCGACAGAGCCAGCCGGAATTGTTCCGGCCTGGCGGCTAGGGCCCGCATTCCGGGAAGGATGCCCACGGTTGACACGGTAATGTGTCGGGCGCCGATCCCGAGCCCCTCGGGGTTGTTGAGGATGGTCAGGGCGGTATCGACGGCGGGCCAATTGAGCAGTGGTTCACCCATTCCCATGAAGACCACGTTGGTGGGTCTGTCTTCAGGATTCCGCCGCACCAGCTCCCGAACCTGGCCCGCGATCTCCGCCGGTGACAGGTTACGCCGGAATCCCATGCGGCCGGTGGCGCAGAACACGCAGCCCAGGGCGCAGCCCGCCTGGGAAGAAATGCACAGTGTGCGGCGCTTGCCCGACGGAATCATCACCGATTCGATGGCCTCCCCGTCGGCCAAGCGCCAAAGGTACTTGTGGGTCCCGTCCGCCGAGACCTGTTCGACCTCCAGTTCCAGACGGGGCAGGGGATGGGCCTCCTCGAGCTCCCGCCGGAGCCCCACCGGCAGCTCCGTCGCTTCCGACCAGTCCGCCACCGGCCGCTGCCACAGCCGGGCCACGATCTGGTCGGTACGGTAGCGGGGGAGGCCACGGTCAGAGACCCAATCGGCGATCCGGCTCCGAGCGGCGGCGGGGGTGAGGTCGAGGAGGGTTGAGGGTTGGTTGGGCGTCGGTCGCATGGTGGCAAGGTAATTGGGCGGGGCAGCGGGGCGGCGGGGCCGATATCAGCAGGGCAGCGGCGCGGCGGGATAGCTGGGAGCAGTAAGTTCGGGCATGACCGCCCGTCCGTCGCGCGGCCCCGCCGCCCCGCTGCCCCGCTGCCCCGCTTTGTTTATCTTCCCACTGTTTTCCTAGACCCGTCACCACCGAGGATCCCAATCATCGTGGACAGACCCATCAGCGCCACCACCATGCGGACCCATCCCTGCGGTGCACTGCGAGCGGCCCACCAGGGCCAGACCGTCCGCCTGGGGGGCTGGGTGCACCGCCGCCGCGATCTCGGAGGGCTGGTGTTCATCGACCTGCGCGACCGGGAAGGGATCGTTCAGTTGTCGTTCGACCCCAAGTGGACCCCGGCCGAGGTGATGGAGCGGGCCTCGAAGGTCGGGGCCGAGTCGGTGCTGCTGGTGGAAGGCGTGGTGGAACTGCGGCCGGAGGCGGCCCGGGACACCACGCTGGCAACCAACGAGGTCGAGGTTCAGGTGGCCGCCCTCGAGGTGGTCGGGCCGGCGATCACGCCGGCGATCCCCGTGGCTTACAAGGAGGGTGAGGCCCTGGCCGCCGAAGAATTACGGCTGCGCTACCGGGTGCTCGATCTGCGCCGTCCCGAGATGCAAGACAAGCTGATCCTCCGCCACCGGCTGCTCCAGCGGGCCCGGGCAACCATGACCGATCTCGGTTTCCTGGAGATCGAGACCCCGGTGCTCACCAAGCCGACACCTGAGGGCGCACGGGACTACCTGGTCCCCAGCCGGGTCCACCCGGGTGAGTTCTACGCCCTGCCGCAGTCGCCGCAGATCTACAAGCAACTGCTCATGGTGGCGGGATACGACCGCTACTTCCAGATCGCCCGTTGCTTCCGTGACGAGGACCTTAGGGCCGACCGGCAGCCGGAGTTCACCCAGATCGACATCGAAGCGTCGTTCGTGGTGGCCGAGGACGTCCAGGGGTTTGTCGAGACGGTGCTGGTGGCCCTGTGGGCCGAAGCGGGACACGACATTCCGGCGCCGTTCCCTCGACTCACCTACGCCGACGCCATGGAGCGGTACGGCACCGACAAGCCGGACCTGCGGTACGGTCTGGAGATCCAGGACGTCAGCCAGATCGTGGGGCCGGACGCCGCCGCGTTCGTGACCGATGCCCTGGGGAGCGGTGGCCGGGTGCGGATGATCGTGGTGCCGGGAGCGGCCGGTGCCAGCCGCAAGCAACTCGATGCCCTGACCGCCGTGGCCAAGGACGCCGGAGCCGGGGGGCTCATGTGGGCCAAGCGCACCGAAGAATGGACCGGCCAGGGGGTGAAGGCCCTCGGCCTGGAGATGCTGCGCCGCGTTGCGACGGACGAAGGCGACCTCTGCCTGGCGGTGGTCGGGCCCGACACCGTGACTTCGCCTGCGCTCGATGCCGTCCGACGGGCGGTCGTCGCCCGGCTGGACCTGCCGGCCGACAAGGACCACGCCTTTTGTTGGGTGGTGGATTTTCCGCTGTTCCAGCCCGACCCCGATACCGGTGAGCCGGTGCCGGCCCATCATCCGTTCACGGCGCCACACCCGGACGATCTCGACCTGCTCACCTCCGCCGCATCCACGTGCCGGTCGACCCACTACGACGTGGTCTACAACGGGCACGAACTCGGCTCCGGGTCGATCCGAATCACCGACCAGGACCTGCAGCGGACCATCTTCAACATGCTGGGCCTGTCACCCGAGGAAATCGACCGGCGCTTCGGTTTCCTGATCGAAAGCCTGGCGACGGGCGCGCCGCCTCACGGGGGATTCGCCCTCGGGTTCGACCGCATCGTCATGCTGTTGGCCGGGGCGCAGTCCCTGCGCGAGGTGATCGCCTTTCCCAAGACCACCGCGGCTCGAGCCCTGTTCGAGGAGGCCCCCACGGCCATCGCCTCCGAGGAACTGGCCGATCTCCATCTCGCGGTAACCCGGCCCGAATGAGTACACTTCAGGCATGACCGAAGCGATCCACCAGCGCCTTTCCGCCGAGGGGGCCGATCCCCTCCTGTTGGCCGGCGTCCACGACGCCAATCTCCTCGAATTGCAACGTTCCACCGGGGTCAAAGCCACCCTCCGGGGCGACACGCTCATCCTCGGCGGCACAGCCGAGCAGGTTGAGCTTGCCACGCCCGCGGTACGGGCCATGATCGACCGCGCGCGGGTCGGTGAGCCGGTAGAGCCCGACGACGTGGTGCGGTTCGTGGCAGAGGAGGGTCCGCCGGATGTGGCCGATCTGGCAGAGTTGAAAATAGTGCTCCCCGGTGTCCGCAAGGCGATCGTGCCGAAGACTCAGGGCCAGCGCGAGTATCTCAAGGCCATCGAGGAAAACGACATCGTCGTGGCGGTGGGGCCGGCCGGGACCGGCAAGACCTATCTCGCGGTGGCCAAGGCGCTCGAGGCCCTGGCGCGCAAACGGGTGCGCCGGATCATCCTGGCCCGGCCCGCGGTGGAAGCCGGCGAGTCGCTCGGCTTTCTTCCCGGCGACCTGCAGGCCAAGGTAGATCCTTACCTCCGGCCGCTGTACGACGCCCTGGAAGACATGATGCCGTACGAGAAGATGCAACGCGCTCTCGAGTCGAACGTCATCGAGATTGCACCGCTGGCCTTCATGCGAGGGCGCACGTTGTCGGACGCCTTCATCATCCTCGACGAAGCCCAGAACTCCACCGGGCTTCAAATGAAGATGTTTCTCACCCGGCTCGGCGTGAACAGCAAGACCGTCGTCACCGGCGACAAGACGCAGATCGATCTCCCCCAGCATGAAGAGTCGGGGCTGGTCCAGGTAGAGCGCATCCTGGCGAACGTCGAAGGGGTGGCGGTGCAGTACCTTCACGACGTGGACGTGGTCCGGCACCGTCTGGTGCGTGAGATCATCAGAGCCTACGCGGAGGATCAGAGCGGTTGATACCTGCCGGAGTCAGCCAGTCACATGCCGGTACATTGCCCATGACCTCTGACATAGCCGTCGGCGGCCGCCAGTTTCCCATCCCCGCAGAGTCGGTGAAACGCGCCGTGCGCCACGTGCTCGAATGCGAGGCCCGCCAGGCAACGCTCTCGGTGACGTTCCTGGGCCGCGACCGGATGCGTCGTCTCAACCAGCAATACCAGGGTCGGGATCGTCCCACGGACGTCCTGGCGTTTGCCTTGCCCAATCCCGGGGGCACCCTGGCGGGGGATATCTACCTGTGCCACTGGGTGGCCCGCAGGGAAGCCGAGGCACGGAAGATTCCGGTCGAACAGGAAATCATCCGTCTCGTGGTCCATGGGACGCTGCACGTGCTGGGATACGATCATCCCGATGGCGATGAGCGCACCACCAGCGATATGTGGCGCCGTCAGGAAACCTACGTGCGAGCCCTCACGTGAACGGCCTGATGCTGCCATGGCTCCCGCCGATAGCGACGGTCGTGGGCCTGGTGTGGGCCGCGTGGCTGGCCCTCGGCGCCGAGACCGGCGGTGACGTTCCCGGGGCCGACCACGGCGGACAGCAGGAGGGTGAGGACGAGCAGCCCCTACCGCTCGCCCGGCGATTTCATCTGGCCCATCTCACCGTGCTGTTCCTGGCCGGGGTGGCCGGCAGCGCCACCGTCGCGTGGTGGACTGCGGCCGGCGTCGGATTGGCAGTGCGATTGGGGCTGGTGGTGGCCTTGGTGTGGATCGTCGGCGACCTGCTACCGCGGGTGGTAGCCGAAGTGGCTCCGGCCTTCGCCCGATCGGCCGGCCGCGGCGCCGAGCGGTCGCTGTTCCTGATGGCCCCGCTGTTCAGTGTTGCGGCGTGGGCCGACCGGCGAGGCCGCGACCAGTCGGTGGTCACCGAGCAGGCCGGGGCCCCGGAAAACGACGTGCCGGCGATCCGGGGCCTGTTCGCCCTGGCGGAAACCTCGGTAGCCGAGATCATGACGCCCCGCATCGATATCGTGGCGGTGGACATCGCGGCCACCGGGGAGGAAGTGGTCGACACTCTGCGGAATTCGGAGTACGCCCGGCTGCTAGCATACGACGGCACGCCCGACGAGGTGGTCGGAATCCTCTACGCCAAGGATGTGTTGCGCGCCCGGTCGCACGCGGGGGCATCCATCGACTGGCACGAGCTGATCCGGCCCGCGGCCTTCGTCCCGGAGGGCAAGCGGCTCGACCGCCAGTTGCAGGAGTTCCAGCGGAGCCATCTCCACATGGCGGTGGTGGTGGACGAACACGGCGGGACGGCAGGGATCATCACCCTCGAGGACATCCTCGAGGAAATCGTCGGGGAGATACAGGACGAGCACGACATCGACGAGGTGGCCGAAATCCAGGAGGTGGACGCCTCGACCTGGCTGGTCGAAGGGGTGACGCCGCTGGCCGACCTCGAGGCGCTGGTGGGACAGGACTTCGGCCGCGAAGACGTCAGCACGGTCGGTGGACTGGTGATGGCCGAGTTCGGCCGAGTGCCGAGTGCCCGGGAGTCGCTGCTGCTCGCTGGGTACCGCCTGACCGTGAATCACATGGTCGGCCGGCGGGTGCAGCGGGTGCTGGTGCACCGGCTCCCCCCCGGTGACGGTCACGTGGCGGAGGAGGAGGCGTCGTGACGTGGCTGCTGGCTGCGGTCGGTCTGCTGCTGACGGCCTTCGGGGCCACGGCCGGGGCGGCCCTGGTGTCGGTGAGCCGGGTCGAGCTTACCCAGATGGTCTCCCTCCGGTTGCGCGGCGGGCGCGGTCCGCTGTCCCCCATGGGACGGATCGACGAGTTGTTGACCGCGGCGTCGGCCACGACCTCGCTGGGAGTGGTGCTGTTGGGGGTGGCCGTTCCCGCGGCCGTGAGCGGGCCGGCCTTGCGGCCGCTGGCGCTGGTGATCGTGGTGCTGGCGATACCGGCCGTGGTGTTTGGCGGGTACTTCTTTCCCCGGTGGCTGACCGAACCGCGAGCACTGCGCCTGACCAAGTGGGTAGCTCCCGTGTTGGAGGTATGGGCGGCACCATTGTGGTGGGTGCTGCCGGCGCATAAACCCTCCCGGTTGGACGACCTGCGCTCGCTGTGGCGGGAGGGGGCCGCCGTCGGCGTCACCGAAGACGAGCATCTCCTGCAGGTGGAGAGCGTCATCAACTTCGCCGGCCGGCCGGTGCAGCAGGTGATGACGCCGCGGACCGAGATCGTCGCGGTGTCCGAAGACGCGGACCTGGCCGACATCCGCATCGTGTTTGCGGAGAGCGGCTACAGCCGGCTGCCGGTCTACCGGGGGACGCTCGACGAGATCATCGGCATGGTGTACGCCTTCGACTTGCTCAAGTTGAGCCCGGGCGAAACCCTCCCCGTGCGCACCGTGGCGGCGACCCCGGCCAGCCGGAACTGCGGCGACCTTCTGCTGGACATGCGGCGCGAGCGCCGGCATCTGGCGGTGGTGCTCGACGAGTTCGGCGGTACCATGGGCATCGCCACGCTGGAGGATCTGCTCGAGGAGTTGGTCGGCGAGATCTTCGACGAACACGATCACCCCGTGGCCGAAGGGCCCGACCTCGGCCCGGGGATCTTCGAGACCGATGGCACCACCGACCCCGCCGTCATCGGCGAGCGCTTCGGCGTCACCTTGCCGGATACCGGCGCCACCACCATCAGCGGGTTGCTGACCGACCTGGCGGGTCGGATCCCGTACCGCGGTGAGCGGCTGCTGGTGTCGGGACTGGAATTCGATGTGGTAGAAGCCTCACCCACTCGCCTGCAGCGGCTGCTGATTCGCCCGGGTCCGGTGTCTTCCGTGCCCCTGACCAGGAGGACCTCGTGACCGAGACTCCGACGACCATCGACACGCTGATAGAGCTGTTCCGTTCCGGACAGACCGAGGCCTTTCAGCGGAACGCCTCCGAACTGGAATCGGCGGACCTGGCCGACGTGCTCGCGGCGCTGCAGGACGATGAGCGGCTGGAGGCTGTCCGCATCCTCCCACCCGAGGTGTCCGCCAACGCGCTGGCGGAGTTGCCGGAGGACGTGCACGCGGAAGAAACGCTCGCGGCACTCGATCCTGAACAAGCGGCCGACATCGTCGAGGAACTCGAGGATGACGACGCCGCAGACCTCCTGGGGGAACTCGAACCCGAGGAACAGGAGCGAATTCTCGGTCGGGTGGAGGAGGAAGATCGGGCGGAAGTCGAACGTCTCCTGCGGTACGACGAGGAGACGGCCGGCGGGATCATGACCGCCCACCTGGTCACGGTACGTGAGACCGATACCGCCGACCGGGCCCTGACGAAGATCCGCCAACAAGCCGACGTGGTCGAGGACTTCTATCAGGTGTTCGTGGTCGACGCCATGGAGCGGCTAGCCGGCATCCTGCCGCTCAAGGCCTTGGTGCTGAGCGCGCCCGGGCGGCCGGTCCGCGAAATCATGGAGGGTGCCGACAACACGGTGCACCCGGACCTCGATCAGGAAGAGGTCGCCCGCATCATGGCGCGCTACGACCTCCCCTCCGTCCCCGTGGTGGACACCAACGGCAAGCTCCTCGGCCGGGTCACGTTCGACGACGTGAGCGATGTCATGGAAGAGGAGCATACCGAGGATCTGTTGCGCTTCTCCGGCGTGGCGGCTGACGAGGGACTGGCCGTGGCGCTCAAGACCGCCGTCCGCACCCGGCTTCCCTGGCTGTACCTCAATCTTTTCACCGCGTTTCTGGCCGCGGCCGTCGTGGTGTACTTCAAGGAGGAGATCCAGCGTACGATACTGCTGGCAGCGCTCATGCCCATCATTGCCGGACTGGGTGGCAATGCCGGCACCCAGTCGCTGGCCGTCACCGTCCGGCGGTTGGCCCTGGGCCTCATTTCCCGGCGGCAGGGCCTGGAGGCCGTGGCCAAGGAAGCCCTCATCGGCGCCACCAACGGCCTGGCGGTGGGCCTCGCCATCGCGCTGGTAACTCTGGGCGTGGGCGAGGACCCACGCCTGGGCCTCCTCGTCTTTCTGGCCATGACGTTCAACGTGTTCGTGGCCGGCACCGCCGGGGCGTTCATTCCCATCGTGTTGGAGAAGATCGGCGTCGACCCGGCCATCGCGTCCTCCGTGTTCGTGACTTCGCTGACGGACATCGCCGGATTCGCCTTCCTCCTCGGGTTGGCCTCCTACCTGATCATCTGATGCGTGCCCTGCAGATTCTGCTGCGCCTGGCGCCGTTCGTCGTCGCGTTCCTCATCGACCGGCGCCGCTTCATCCTGTTCGGCCGGCCCGCGCGCAGAACGGAGGTGCAGCACCAACGCCGCGCCAAGCGGCTCACCCGTACCCTGGCCGAGTTGGGCCCGACGTTCATCAAGCTGGGGCAGGTGATGGGCATCCGGGCCGACATCGTGCCAGAGCCGTACCTGAGCGCCATGGCTACCCTGAGCGACCAGGTGCCGCCGCTGGCGCCCGGGGAGGCGGAGCGGGTGATCGCCGCCGCCGAGGGACAAACGGTCGACGAGCTGTTCGAGGAGTTCGATCCGAAACCGCTGGCCGCGGCGTCGTTGGGCCAGGTGCATCGGGCTCGCTACCAGGGGCAGGACGTGGTGGTCAAGGTGCTGCGGCCCGGGGTGGACGATCTGGTGCAGCGCGACCTGAAGATTTCCTTCCGGGTACTGTTCGCCCTGCATGTGCTGTTCCCCAACCATCACGTCCGGGCCCTCGCCGCCATCGTCAACGAGTTCGCCAAGCGGATCAACGAGGAACTCGATTTCGAAGAGGAGGCTCGCCACGCCGAGGCGCTGCGCCGCAACTTCGCCGACGAACCACGGGTGGTGGTGCCGCGGGTGTTCGAGGACCTCACTCGGCGGCAAGTGTTGGTCCTCGAGTACATGTCGGGCACCCGCATCGACCGGCTGCAGGACCGGATCGCCAGCGGGGAAGTGCGGCTCGACGACCTGATCGCCACCATCTCCGAGCTGTACATCAGGATGATGCTGGTGGACGGCGTGTTCCACGCCGACCCGCACCCGGGAAACGTGCTGCTCGACGAACAGGGCCGGATCGTGTTCCTCGACTTCGGCATGGTGCTGGAGGTGGAGCAGGAAACCCGCACCCGGCTGATGAAGACCGTGGTCGCCGCCGTGCGGCAGGACGCCGACGGGGTCATCAACGGGTTCTACGAATTGGGAATCCTCGATCCCGACGTCGACCGCGGCACCGTGCGCGATGCGGCCCGCCATCTGATGGCGGTGGCGCACCGGGAGGACATGTCCTCCCGGCAGATCCAGCACATCGTCGAAGACGTGTTGCGCACCTTCTACCAGTGGCCGCTGATACTGCCATCAGACCTGGTGTACTTTGGCCGGGCCGCGGTGCTGGTAGAGGGCATCGGCCACCACTACGATCCCGAGTTCAACGCCATGGCGGCCATCCGCCCCGTGGTTACCCGCATGTTGCCCCAGCTGACGAAGACGTTGTTGGGGGTAAGCCCGGAACACAGCCTGCTCGACTGGTCGCAGGAGGCGGCCAGCACGGTGCGGACGCTCAAGGACCTGTTGACCCGAATCGAGCGGGAAGAACTGCGGATCCGCTGGCATCCACGCGACATCCTCGAAATGCAGCGGTTCCTGGCCCAGCAGGTGCGCCGGGGGTTGCTGGCCGTGTTCGCCTTCACCGTGGCGCTGATCAGCAGCATCGTGTACCTGGCCGTCCACCGGCTGGAAGTCCTGGTGATCGGCTTGCTGTTGTCGCTGGGGATGTTTCTGGTGGTGTTCGTGCTGCCGAGCCATTTGTTTCAGAATCCGCTGAGGTTGAGACCGAGATGGCCGATGGGGCGCTAGGGCGGTAAGGCGGTGGGGCGGTAGAGGCGGTAAGGGTGGTAGGGGCGGTATAGGTGGAAACGAGAGACGAATTCCTGCGCACTGCGACCTGCGCACTTCCAGCTCCATTCCGGTCTCACGTGCGGGTTTTTGGTCCGTTGATTCCCCGGTAACAGGGC
>SMUY01135324.1_pt1 | contig 10687 bp, 10 predicted proteins | sample 2456441 | NCBI WGS metagenome assembly SMUY01 (sample SAMN11095931, study PRJNA526329) | marine sediment metagenome | biome: Marine sediment; feature: Surficial sediment; material: Deep marine sediment; isolation source: Hadal surficial sediment | place: Pacific Ocean | collected 2014-11 | depth...
GTGACCTCACTCTGACCGGTGCAAGCAAAGACGAGCACGGCAAAAGCAAGCACCAACACGACTCGACTGGCCATCGATGCCGAGGGTATAGGCCCAGACGTCGTAATCCCGAGCGTTCTCACTCGACCAGATCATAAAGACGCTGAAACACCCTCGAACGAGGGAGTGCCTCTCTACAACCCGCGGCGACAGCTCCCTCGAGTGCTTCCGTGTCGACATGAGGTCCGTAAGCAACGACGGGCGGTCCAATGGCAACCACCTCGGCCGGATCAAACCCACTTGTCAGATCGAGAAGGATCAAATCGGCGCTGGTGAGGGCATCGTCGGAGAGGGAACGGGCAGCAACGGATTCGGGCACAGTCGCTTGCACCCGACTGGCGTCCATCAGGTTCTTGGTGAGTACCACGAGTTTGCTCATCGCCTAGCCCGAACATTGGCAGTAGTGACCGAGATTGACGACACCGTCATCCTGTCGTTGCCAGGTGGCTGTTCACGATCACTTCGCCATGAAGTGTCTTGTGGACCGGACAGCGGTCGGCGATCTCAGCCAGTCGCTGCTTTTGCTCCGGGCTGAGTGGCCCCTCCACCTCTATCTCGCGATCGATGTGGTCGACGTACCCGGCGTCGGATTCGCTTTCAGCGCTGTCTCTGGCGTGCACCTTGCGATGACTGAGACGGACTGTCACGGTTTCCAGCGGCCAGTTGTTTCTGTCTGCATACATGCGCAGCGTGATGGCTGTGCAGGACCCGAGCGAAGTCAAAAGGTAGTCATAAGGGGTGGGTCCGGTATTGGTGCCACCAACACTGGCCGGCTCATCAGCGACAAGGGGAAAGCCGTTGGAGATGATGTTGGTGTGAAAACCCTCTTCGATCCGCACCACGGTCACACTTTCCGGAGCGTCGCTGATGAAATCGGGTTGGGAATGCGCAGCCAGGTCGCCGCTGGTGTACCGATTCGCCCAGGAGACGATGACTTCGGCGACGTAGCGGGCGTCGTCGTCCACGGTGATCAGATGATCGGCACCGTCGAGGGAGATAAAGCTTTTCGGATGACGTGCCAGGTCAAGGATCTCCGCCGCATTCTCAATGCCAACGACGTTGTCCGTTGGCGAGTGGATGACCAGGAGCGGTCGACCAAGATTGGCGATGGCCTCGTCGATCCGGGTTCCTTCGATGTCGTCAATCAGTTGTTGGCGAAATGTGAACATGCGCCCTGCCAGGACGACCTGTGCCTCACCTTCCGCCTCGATGGTGGCCAGGTCGGCAGCGATGTGCCGCTCGATGTGCTTCGGAGTGACCGGTGCCGCCAACGTCACCACAGCCCGGACCGATTCGATTGCCGAGGCGGCCGCGATGGATATTGCGCCTCCCAGTGAATGACCGATCAGAAGTTCAGGAGCCCCGTAGTCGGCCTTCAGGAACTCGGCGGCATGGAGAAGATCCTCGACGCTCGTGGAGAAGTTCGTTTCCGAGAAATCGCCTTCGCTATCCCCCAGACCCGTGAAGTCGAACCGCAGCATGGCAATCCCGTGATGTGCGAGCGTCTCGGCGATGCGCCCGACGGCATGCAGGTTCTTGTGGCAGGTGAAACAATTTGCGTACAGGGCGTAGGCCAACGGCTCGCCAATGAGCGGGAGGTCGATCCGCCCGGCTAGCAACTGGCCATCTGAACCGGCAAACTCGACTTTTTCGAAGCGCATGGGTCCCAGCCTGCCAGATCACCGTCGGGACGTTGGGTCTCAGTCCCTGACGTATCTCAGAAACAGGGACCTATCACCCCGGATTATTCGATCCAATCTCATGTCGATGGGCGGTTGGAGTGGTTGCCCATGAGCGATTCGTGAGGACTCTCCCAAAGCCAGCATCGGTGACACAGTGATGTTGATCTCGTCAACCATTCCTGCCGTCATCAGGACGCTGTTGATGGTGGGGCCGCCCTCGCAGAGGATCACCCCGGCGGACCCGAGCTGGTCGACGATTCCGTTGCCATCGAGTTCGTCGATCTGGACCACATCGGCCACCTGGGATAGCACATCTAGCCGGTCTTGGTCGACCCGGTACCCGGTCAGGATCGTTGGGCGGCGAGCAGGGTCGGAAAAAACTCGTGCCTCCGGATCCAGACCGAGGCTGCGGGTGAGGATCACCATCCGAGGTTCCTCCTCCATTTCCGCATTGGCACGGTAACGGCTCATCTCCTCACTCATCCTCACTGGCCCCAAGTTCTCGGACCGGACTGTCTCTGCTCCCATGAGAACGACATCGGCGACCGCCCTCATCGCAAGGAAAAGGGCCCGATCGTCCTCATCGTTGAGGGCACTCGCCCCGCCATCAATGGCGGTGGCCCCATCCACAGACTCCACCATGTTGAACATCACCCACGGTCTGTCAGTTCGCTCTCTCTTCTCCGAGAAAAGCATGGAGAGCAGGTCGATCGGATCCCCCGCTGACTCCAGAGTGGAAAGCATGAGCTGAAACTAACCCCGTGCGTCGATCTTTCGTCACCAGCCACATCGTCATCCCCCATGTGGAACGGGTGGACCTGGTAGAAGGCGACACCGTCGATGTGGGATCCCTTTTCCGGTTTCATCAGCATCTACACCGACCGGGTGGAAGTAACATCGAGTTGGTTGCATGTGAGCGACAATCCTCCGCGTACCTCCAGTAGGGCTTGCAGGCTCGGAGTCTCAAATGCTGAGTAGATTCCGGACATCACCGAGAGGACAAATGACCGCTCCTAGCGACACCCGAATCGAATACCGAACCTGCCCCCTATGTGAGGCCACCTGCGGTCTGGAGATCACGATCAAGGATGACGTGGTACGCCGCATTCGCGGCGATCGCGACGACGTCTTCTCCCACGGGTTCATTTGCCCCAAGGGTTCCACTCTCAAACAACTCGAAGCCGATCCAGACCGGCTGCGAGCACCGCAGATCCGCACCGACGACGGCTGGCGCGACGCCACATGGGAGGAGGCGTTCACCCTCATCGGCGAAGGTCTGACGCCGATCATCTCCGAGCACGGACCCAATGCTGTCGGCGTCTACTTGGGCAACCCAAACGTTCACAACCTCTCCGGGATCCTCTACGGGCAGGTATTTCTGCGCGCCTTGCGCACCAAGAACATCTTCTCGGCGGCGACGGTCGACCAAATGCCCAAACATGTCTCCAGCGGTCTCATGTTCGGCCATCCCGACCTCATCCCGGTGCCGGACATCGACCGCACCCATTACCTGCTCATGCTTGGCGCCGACCCATACGAGTCCAACGGGAGCCTGGCCACCGCCCCCGACTGGCCGGGACGACTCGAGGCCATCAAGGAGCGAGGCGGTCGGGTGGTGGTGGTGGACCCTCGTCGATCCAAGACAGCGGCCAACGCCAGCGAGCACCTCTCCATCCGGCCCGGCACCGACGCCCTGTTCCTCGCCGCCGTTGTTGCAACGCTGATCGAGGAGAAGCTGATTGCCCCTGCGCCTGATTTCTACGAGGGCCTCGACCGGGCGGCTGCCGCCGTAGTCGCGTTCACACCGGAGAGGGTCGCCGCAACGACACGAATCGACGCCGGCACCATCCGTCGGATCGCCCGGGAGTTGGCCGCTGCCGAGTCGGCCGCGGTCTACGGCCGAGTCGGCACCCATACCGTCCGCCACGGCACGGTGTCTTCGTGGCTGGTCGACCTCATCAACGCTCTCACTGGCAACCTCGATCGGGCGGGCGGCGCCATGTTCTCCGAACCCGCCAACGGGCGGCCCCGCCAGCCCCGGGGGTTCATCACCGGGCGGTGGTCGTCACGGGTTCGAAGTCTTCCTGAGGTGCGCGGCGAGCTGCCGGCCGCCGTGATGGCCGAGGAGATCACCACACCCGGTGAGGGTCAGATCAAGGCAATGGTTGTCATTGCCGGCAATCCGGTGGCCTCGACGCCCAATGCCGACCAACTCGACGACGCCCTCGGCCAGCTCGACTTCATGGTCTCGATCGACCTGTATCGCAACGAGACCAGTCGCAGGGCCGACGTGATCCTCCCCGCCACTCCTCCATTGCAACGCAGCCACTACGACCTGGCCTTCGCCGGGCTCTCGTTGCGCAACGTCGCCAACTACTCCCCTGCCATTTTCCCAAACGAGGTCGGCATGGACGAGTGGGAGATCCTGTCCAAACTCGCCGCGATCGTCGCTGGTCAGGGTCCGGACATCGACGCCGCCGTCATCGACGACTTTGCCTTCACCGGCTACCTCCAGCACATGGTCGACGACACGTTGTCCCCGATCCATGATCGCGACGTCGGTGAGATCCTCACGATGATCGGCAACCGCCGCGGCCCGGAGCGCTTCCTCGATCTGTTGCTGCGCGCCGGTCCCTACGGCGATCGATTCGGAGAGGTTTCTGATGGTCTCACTCTGGCCAAACTCGAGGCGGCACCCCACGGCATCGACTTCGGGGCGCTCCAACCGCGTCTCCCCGCCGCGCTATGCACCCCGACCGGCATCGTCGACCTCGCTCCACGGCAGATCCTCGATGACCTGCCGAATCTGGAGGCAACGATGGATGCCGAATCCAACGGCGGGTATCTGCTCGTTGGGCGCCGCCAGTTGAGGTCGAACAACTCCTGGATGCACAACATCGATGTGCTGGTGAAAGGTCGCGACCGGTGCACGCTGCTCATTCATCCCGACGACGCAGCGGATCTCGAGATCAACGACGGTCAACTCGCCGAGGTGGCATCGGCAACCGGCAAGGTGATCGCCCTGGCCGAAGTGACTGAGGACATCATGCGTGGTGTGGTCAGCCTGCCCCACGGCTGGGGTCACGACCGCGAGGGCATGGCAACATCGGTGGCGACATCGAAGCCTGGTGTCAACTCGAACATTCTGAGCAACGAGAACGACCTTGACCCACTGTCGGGCAACGCCAATCTCAACGCCATCCCCGTCACTGTCAGCGCCGCTGGCTGAAGCTCGGGCAGAGACGGCGGTCTACCCAACGCGCCATTCCCGGGCATTCTCACCTTCACTCCCTAGGTTGGGAGATGGTTGAGGAGCAACCCGATAGCGAGCAGGATGTGCGCCAGGGCCAGCAGTCGCAGCGGACGTTCCCAGGTGGCCAGCAGTGTCGACCTATCCCAGCGATCGTCACCAATCTCGGCGGTGGCGTCCATGGCGATTCGTCGCACGTGCCGGGCCGGTGTGGACAGGATGCGCTGCGACATGCTGAGGGCAGTTGCCGCAGCAGCGACCACGGCCACGGCCGGCGAGAGTGACTCGGTCTGGGCCCAGTAGCCCACGAGCACCGGGAACGCACCCCAGGCAACCGCAAAACCCAGCGTCGAATGCAGCCTGTGAGACCACTCCAGCGCGTACCCGGCCGCCAGCAGCAAACCCCCGGCCCCCCACGCAAGCGCAACGGGCGAGATAACGAGCGAGGCAGCGATCGCCAGCACTCCGGCCACGCCTAAACCTCCCCAGCCCAGTATTCGCAGCGTTCGGGGTGACAGGCCGGTGGAGAGCGGGCGATCATGCAGTTCATCGAGGGCGTGGGCGCCGATCCCGAGCCCGAAGGCAAACGCGAGAAGGGTTCCGACCAGGCGAAGTCCGTCGATCCGGGGCGCCATGGCCGCACCAATCGCAACATATGAGAGGTGCCACATCGTGTATGGCAAATGGAGGAGCGCGAGGAGATCTCCCAGCCGGGTGCCGGTGCGTGCATAGAACGCCGGTCGTAAGCCGGTCATCGGCACCGACCCCACATCACCAAGCCACCACCGAGTGACATTCGGCGAAACCGGACCTCCTCCATCCCCGCAGCCTCCCATGTGGCAGCCAGCCGATCTGGTGGATGCCTCTCGGCGAAAGCGTCGATGCTCGGACCCAGAAATCGGCCGACTTCCCACCAGCCCGACCGGATCACAGCACCCGCCATGGGGAGCAGGGTGCGGGTGTACAGCCACCAGGCGGGACGCCACGCACCGGTTGGCTGGCCAAACTCGACCATGCCCATCACACCCCCGGGTCGCACAGTCCGGACAAGCTCCTCGAGACATCGCGACACGTCGTCTACGTAGCGCAGCAGATAGCCGAAGGTGACCCCATCGAAAGTGCCATCTGAAAAAGGCAGCCGCTCCGCAGTCCCCAGGACGGCCAAAGCCCCTCTTCGCCTTGCCAATCGCGTCATCTCGAAACTCTGATCCGCCGAGACTACGTCAAGACCGTGTGACTCGATGAGCCGGGTGATCGAACCGGTTCCCGCAGCGACATCGAGAACCCGCGATCCGGGGGCGAGACCAAGCCCATCCACCATCGCCCGTCTCCACCGGCCGTCCTGACCCATGCTCAACAGTCGGGCCCAGCGCTCATACGTCGGAGCAATCGGAGCGAAGAGCTCGCTGGCCAACGCTGGGGGCGAGACCGTGGCGCCATCCATCATGTTGACCATACGAGCATTCGTGGCTTTTCGGTTCGGCCAACATCCGCCATCGAAAGTCGACTCAATCGCAAAGTACTGGACACCTGGCCGCGGGGTCGATCCTCACCGACCAGCTTTGGCCGGTGTTGTGCGTCTTGATACCGATCGACGTTTTTCGCACGTCTCCTGGATGCACTCGCGTGTAGGTTCGAACAGACAGCGAACTGAGGAGGTCCAGTGTCCGTCTACAAGGTGATCGAGCTGGTGGGAACTAGCTCAAAGTCATGGGAGGACGCCGCCAAGACCGCTGTCGAGACGGCGGCCGCATCGCTGCGCGATCTTCGGGTGGCCGAAGTGAGTGACCTCGACATGCAGATCGATGACGGCAAAGTCGTTTCATATCGAGCCAAGGTCAAGGTCTCTTTCAAGCACGAGGCCGGCGGCTGAGCCCAGCCCCGGAATCGGTCTGGCCCGAGGCGCACAGGATTTCGTCGAATTTCACAGCCCGTTGGTCGTGATGGCCGATATCAGGTCAGAGGAAGCGGCGGCGGTCACCACGGTGAGAGGTTGTCGACGTGGTCGGACGTCACCCGTCTGACCTGTCAGAACCCGCGTCGACCCGGTGCAAACCAAACGAACCGGTCCGCCGTGCACCTATTCGTCCTGATTGTGACGATGTGTTCTCTACGGCTCATTTGCCCAAGCCGATGAGTAGCGTCCGGCGTGTTTGAAACGCCTCCCATAGGTCACGGCAGTGGCGCACCCTGCAGGGGAGTTTCATGAGCCAACCGATACTCGAGTCAACCGGTCACCTGCTCATAGACGACTTCATGGGTCAGGAGGAATGCCGGACGCTTCTAGGGCATATCGGCGACTACCGGAAGCACCGCGGTTTGCTCGAGATCAATCGGCCAATGAAGGGTCGGTCTCTGCGCTACTCCGTGATCGACGGAGAAGAGATCCGGGCCAACCTCCCATCGATCTGGGAGCTGTATCGAGGACCAGCGAACGACTTGGTGAACGAGCTCTTTGGCGACTCTCTCGAGCCTCTGCAGAACACGAAAGCCGGAGTCAACGTGAATGTCATGCCCCCTGGCAGATCCGAGTATCGGTGGCACTACGACCGGACCGCCGTCACCGCCATTCTGTATCTCAACCGGGTAGAGGGAGGAGAGACGGAGCTCTATCCGAACTATCGAATCCTGCTCAAAGGAAACAAGCAGCACTCACGGCTCCAACTCACGCTCGATCGGTGTCTCCAACCCACCGTGGTACGCCGGCTGTTCGGGAAGAGGAAGGTGGTGAAGCCGCATCCGGGCCGGCTCATCGTCATGCGTGCCAACCGATGCTGGCACAGCGTGCGGGGTGTGGAGGGCTCAGAAGACCGAATAAACATCATCCTGGCCTACGACGCTCCCGGGGCTCGATTCGAAGTGGAGGAGGGTCTCGATTCCTACCTGTACACCCAGGAGACACCGAACACGAAAGATCCGAACTACGCACCCTGACAGGCCCTCGACTCCTGCGCCTGCGATGGGTTCGGGCTGACACGTGAGCAAGCCCACAACCGATCACTACTACGGCAATGAGGACTGGGACGTCGACTCATGGCTCGACGTGATCGCCGTCGAATACGAGACCCTCGTCAAGGTCTTTCCGTTCGATCGAGTTCTTCAGTCGTTGCCCGGCTCCGGGAGCCTGAGGGTCCTCGATGTCGGCTGCGGGACGGCGATCTTCCCGAGCTACCTCGACGCGATTCTCCCGCCGGACGTTGGGCTCATCGTCGACCTCTGGGATATCTCAGAGTCGAGCCTGCGACGAGCGGAAGAGGTGATGAATCAACTTCCACACTTCAGCGTGGGCCGGACGTACCAAGCGCTCATTGAGGATCTCCCGACGACGCTCCCCCTGGAGACAGATCGGTATGACGTGATCTGGGCGATGCATTCGTTTACGACGGTGGACGTCGAACCGATGGGAGCGGTCTACGCCCGTCTCCTCGAGGCCCTCCGTCCGGGTGGATACTTGTTTGTGTACCAACTCACCTCCGAGTCGTATTACCAGAAATTCCATGGGCTATACAGGAGCGAACATCCTCACGGCAGGAACAAGGCACCGTTCATGGAGTTCGAAGACAGCCGCAGGATCCTGGAATCCCTTGGGGTGGAGTACGAGGTCTACCCCCAACGATTCACCCACGAGATCGCCAGGAGCCAAAACGACCTGTTGGAGAAGTATCTACGCAAGGTGATCCTCGACGACACCGTCGACGTGGGGCAATTGTTCCAACCACTTCTCGAAAGCGTCTACGACCCAGCCGGGGACAGATACGTCATCCCCCAGTCTGTCAACCTGATCACTGTATGCAAGTGAGGATGTGCGTCCGAGACCGGGAGCGTCAACTCGGATCCTGGGGAACAATCCGGCGGCTCAGTTCGGTCCGCTGATGTCGTTGCTCACCGAACCCTATTACTCGGCCTGCAACGAGGTGTTCCGTCGTTGCACCAATCAAGGCTCACTCATGTTGGAGGAGATGGGGAAAATAATTCGAGATCTGAGGCGGGTGAGCATCCTCAGTGTCGGGTCAGGTGTCGGTCTGTTCGAAATCCCGATGCTGAAGATGCTCCAAGACGATGACGTGGCAATCAGCCACTTTGTTGGCATCGACGTCAGTTCCCATGCCTGTGCCCGACTCGAGGAGAACCTCGAGGCCGAGTTTGGCCCGGGCATTTGGTATGAGGTGGTTTGCTCGCCATTTCAGGATTTCACCTCGAGCCAGGCCTTCGACATCGTCCTCTACAACCATACGTTTGAATATCTGGGAGGCAGTCCTGTCAGATGGCTTCACAAGTCAGAGAGCTTCTTGACCCCTGGGGGCCAAGTGATCGTCTTCAGTCCCAACCGAGGAGGCATCAACCTCATCTACGGTGAGGTGGCTCAGGAACTGGGTGGATGGAACCCTCTCTTCGCCGACGACATCGACGCGACCCTGGCCAACCTCGGCAATCTCTTCCAGAAAAGAACACTCGACGCAGAATGCGATGTCTCTCTCCTCGACAGGAGCGGCCCTCACCCGGACGAGATCAAGCTGCTCAGCTTCCTGACGCAGCGAGATTGCAGAACGATCCCATTCGAGACGCGGGAGAGTTATGTCGAGCATTACCTGTCCCTCCGCCAGGGCGGGCACACGATTCCCCATCCGACGACGATGTTCGTCCTCCAGGATTGGGCTCTGGCGGATACGGCCGGGTTGGACGGGTGACCACGGAAACGGCCCGCCTTCGACTCCACAGAGAAGATCGACGATGACAATGACGAACCAACAGGCCAGATATCTAGAGCAGTTGTTGGCCACCAAGTCCGGAGGGAAGCCGAGGGTCTACGACCAGGGGGAGATCACGACGGGATGGGAAACACGAATCCATGCTTTCGCGGTGGGGTACTTCGCCAACGGAGAGGAGAGGAGAGATGAGCTCATAGTGCGAGTGTTCCCTGGATTTCGCGGGGTTGTCCAGGCGAGAAACGAGTTCGACATCATGAACCAGGTGGCACGGTGGGGCGTGCCAACGCCTCGGGTCGATTTCGTCGTCACCGAGGAGACACCTTTCGGAGACCCTTTCATCGTAATGGAGCGGGTGAGCGGCGAGAGCATGGCGGACGTGTTGAGAGCCGCTCCCGAGTCAGACGTTCACCGCCTTGTCGGGGCCATGGTTGACCCCTTGGTCCGCCTTCATGAGATGCCGACAAAGCTGCTTACCCGCCGGTCCGAGGCCACAGCCGACGACGACCAAATTTCATTCGTCCGCCCGGAGCAGCCGGACATGCGAGTGGCGGTCGACCGATACGAGCTTCGCTACTTCGAACCCCTCCTACAGTGGCTCGATTCGAGAAGGGAGGAGGTAGGGCCCGGTAACGCCTGCGTCCTCCACAACGACTACCACCCCCACAACATCGTGGTCAGAGAAGACGATGGGCAATTGGTGGTCCTCGACTGGTCGTTCGCCGACATCGGAGATTTCCGACTCGACCTGGCCTGGTCGGCACTGCTGGTGGGAGTGACAGCCGGCGAAAGTTATCGCGACGTGTTTATCCAGCGCTACCAGGCAGTCTCCGGTCTCGGCGTGGAGAACTTCTCCTACTTCGAGGTTCTCAAGCTGGGGGCTCGGCTCATCACGATTGCCCTTTGGCTCGAGGAGTCGGTGGTGATCCCGGTCTCAAAGATCACGAAGCAGGCAATCCGCCGCGAATACAGGGTCCACGTTCTCAACGTTTACAACCGCGTGAAGGAGA
>SMUY01034675.1_pt1 | contig 10684 bp, 9 predicted proteins | sample 2456441 | NCBI WGS metagenome assembly SMUY01 (sample SAMN11095931, study PRJNA526329) | marine sediment metagenome | biome: Marine sediment; feature: Surficial sediment; material: Deep marine sediment; isolation source: Hadal surficial sediment | place: Pacific Ocean | collected 2014-11 | depth 0-1...
TGCCTGCACCCGGTGCTGTATCACGCCTGCCTACGGTGCTCCTCGATCGCAGGCTACCACTATGGTAATTGTTTACCACCTTCGGTCAATGGGCGGTAAACAATGACGAGACAGGGACTTACGGAATCAACCTTGTGGCCCGTCTGCGAGCGGTAGCTGTCGCTCAGATTCGCACATCCTTTACTCGTATACCGGGACAGCTTTGCCGACCCGGTATCCAGTCACCCGCTATGGTCCTGCGTCGCACCTTGTCAACCTGGCGCGGCAGTGCCTGCGACGAGTGTCGGTGCCACGCGGGGCGGTCACCACGAACTACTCGACACCACCCCATTGCGACCGGACACCCCCAGCCCATCTCGACGACGCCCGCCGCCGCGCACGCCAGATACCTCGACCGCCAACATGCGAGAACGGATCCGAGACGGGTCGCCCCAACGCCCGTAACATACTGCCCGTGCCCAGGTGGGCGCAAGCACAGGTATGCGAGTAGCCGGCGGACATGCAGCGCCGGTTGCATGCCAGCATCCTGCTTGCCACGGGCTGCTATAGTGCTGGGATGGCGTCGGTTGTCGTTCGTCCGGCCACGCGTGTGCACGGCCGCCTCACAATTCCGGGCGACAAGTCCATCTCCCACCGGTACGCTCTGCTGGCCGCGATGGCCGACGGCTCGTCGACGATCTCGCGCTACGCCCCCGGAGCCGACTGCGCTGCGACGCTCGCCTGTCTCGCGGCGCTGGGCGTCGTGATCGACGGCCCGCGCGACGCTCCGCACGGGGACCATGATCAGCGAATCGTCACCATCCAGGGGCGCGGCATCGGCGGTCTGGCTCCGCCGACCGTCGTGCTCGATGCCGGCAACTCCGGCACCACGCTCCGACTCCTATGCGGTGTGCTCGCCGGACACCCATTCGACAGCGTCATCACCGGCGACCGGTCCCTGCGCCGACGCCCGATGCGGCGGATCATTGACCCGCTGTCCCGTATGGGCGCCAACCTGAGCGCCGACGACGACCGCCCACCGATCGTCATTCGGGGCGCGGCGCTGCGGGGCATTGAGTTCACGCCTTCGGTCGCGAGCGCACAGGTCAAGACCGCGGTGCTGCTCGCCGGGCTCCTCGCCACGGGCGAGACCACCGTCAGAGAGCGGCACGCAACCCGTGACCATACGGAGCGGGCGTTCCCGGTATTCGGCGTCGAGCTCACTCGCCACGATGGGGCGATCACGGTGCATGGGGGTCAGCGGCTGCAGGCCGTCAGTCTGACCGTGCCTGGCGACGCCTCGTCGGCGGCGTTCTGGGCGGTCGCGGCCGCGGCGTTGCCGCACTCCGACGTCACGCTCGACGACGTCGGTCTCAACCCCACCCGCATCGGGTATCTGTCGCTCCTCGAGCGGGTTGGCGCCCGCATCGAGCTGCTCGATACGACCGAGCTGGGCGGCGAGCCCCGCGGCTCGATCCGGATCAGGCACGGCGGCAATGCTCGGCTCGACATCGGTCCACACGACGTGCCCCGGGTCATCGACGAGCTACCGGTGCTGGCGGCGCTGGCCACACATGGCGGAGAGCTGCGTGTCACGGGCGCCGGCGAGCTGCGGCACAAGGAGAGCGACCGGATCACAGCGCTGGCAGCGGGACTCCGTGGGCTGGGCGGACGGGTCGACGAGATGGAGGATGGGTTTCACGTGGTGGGCGACCGCCGGCTCCAGGGGGGAACGGCCGACGCCGCTGGCGACCACCGACTGGCCATGGCTTTCGCCATCGCGGCACTGGGTGGAGCGCGACCGAGCGAGATCCACAACGCCGAGGCCGTAGACGTGTCGTACCCTGGCTTCTTCGACGTCCTGGCCTCGATCAGTGTCTCGTGAGGCTCCGCCTCGCTCGCCGATCTTGTCTCACAGCCCCGCTACGCGGTGGCTAGACTCCTTGAACGGAGGCTGTCGTGGTGAGCGCGAAAAAAACAGGATCAAACGTGACTCCCTTGTCACGATCATCGTTGTTCGAGGAGTCTAGTGTGCTGGTGAACATCCCTACGACACTGGACACGTGCGTGTCGACATCAGTCGGGCAAGGCTTCAACCTTGTCACGCAGGCCTGAGTGTCTGCGCCACAGAGACACCCGACCTGGGCGTCGTGGTGAGGCGGCGCTGGTGGCCGCCATGTTTCAACAATGCGCGCAGACAAGATTTACCTCGTGGGGTTCATGGGCGCCGGCAAGAGCACGCTGGCCGACGCTCTGGGCGTGCGGCTGGGCTGGCGGGTAGAGGACATCGACACCCTGGTGGAACGGCGTGAGCGGCTGACGGTGACCGAGATCTTCGCGCGGTGGGGAGAGCCCCATTTCCGGGCGGTCGAGCGAGCGGTCCTGACCGACCTCCTGCCCACGCGGTACGTCGTGATCGCCACCGGCGGCGGAACCTACGCCGACGGCGACAACCGCTCCTTGATCAATCGGGACGGCATCTCGATCTGGCTTGATGTATCCTGGAAGCAGGTTATCGAGCGTCTGCCAACAGACGGACGACGCCCGCTGGCGGCAGACCGCTCCGAGATGGAGCGGCTATTCGACGCTCGACAGGCCGCCTACCGGCACGCCCACATGCGGCTCGATGCCGAGCGCGCCTCGACCGCCGAGCTCGTCGAGCGGGTGCTCGATCGGCTTGAGCCATAGACGTCTTCCAACGAGCGACATCGTCGCCTCGAAGGGGACAAGCCCTGCCTGCCGGGGCTGTCAGAAAAGCAGCTGGTGAGTCGAGGTCTCCTCTTCCGATGCGCTTCTTGATTCTCAGCGACATTCACGGCAACATCGACGCCCTCGATGCGGTGCTGGCCCGGTCGCCCCGCGACTCCTACGACCGCCTGCTCGTGCTGGGCGACCTCGTCGGCTACGGCGCCAACCCGAACGAGGTGGTCGACAGAATTTTCGATCTGACGCCAGACGTGATGATCCGGGGCAACCACGACAAGGTCGCCACCGGGGTTGAGGGAGCCGACAGCTTCAACCGCATTGCGGCCGAGGCGGCCCGGTGGACCCAGAAGGCGCTCACCCCGGAGAACCGGGAGCGCGTCGCCGCACTGCCCGCCGGTCCAAAGAATGTGGACCGTGACGTCGAGGTCTGCCACGGGAGCCCGTTCGACGAGGATGCCTACGTGTTCGACGAAGAGGGCGCGGAACGCGCGCTCGAGTCCGCCCATCGCCCGATCTGCTTCTTCGGGCACACTCACGTGCCGGTCGCCTATATCCAGAAGGGCGCCGACCTATCGGTGCTGCATCCGCAGCCAGGCGGCCCTGAAACAACCGTGGTCAACGTGGTCAAGAAGCACCGGTATCTCATCAACCCGGGCTCGATTGGACAACCGCGTGACACCGACCCCAGAGCCGCCTACGCCACCTACGATTCCAGAAAACAGCGGATTGAAGTCCGGCGGGTCCCGTATCGGATCGATCTCGCGCAGCAGCGGATCACCGAGGCGGGTCTCCCCGAGAGCCTCGCCTTCCGGCTCGGCCTGGGGCGCTAGCGAGGCTCCGCCTCGCTAGCCGAGCGTTTCTCACGACCCGGCTATGCGTGGGCTCGGCGCCGTGGGCGTCAGACTTTGGGGTTCTGCTGCGCCTGCTTCTTGGCGGCCCGCTCTTCCCGGCGGCGCAACTCGGCCGCATACGCGTCGGCCGCCGCACGCGAACCGAGAATCCAGCCGGCAACCAACCCGAAGAGCAGTATGGCTGGGATATAGACGAAATGTCCGGCAGGCATGGCACACGAGGCAGTCAGAATGGCAGAGTCAGCATTGAGCTGCTGCGCTGACGCACGCATCTATGCAGCACCCATTCAGCCCGACCGACCTGACACCGTTGACACGAGCAGCGCTCCGGTGACCTTCTGACTTCCACCTTCTGACTTCTATTCTTGGGATTGCTCTCTCTCGCCAATCCGGCGCGACACGTCGGCGAGCTCTTGCTCCACCGTGCCGAGCCGCCGCCAGATGGTCCACATATACCCGATCGCGATCGCCCAGACCACGGAATAGGCAGCAACCAGCAGCGGCGCCGCCGGGAGCTGATCCTCGGGCGGGATGTCGCCCATCGGCACGAACTCGTCCTGGGCCGCCTCGGGTGGCTGGGCTGCGACGGTCGTCTCCCCCCCGGCCCACACCGTGCACAGAACGACCACCGCCAAACCCAGCGCCACGGCCATCGCGTGATCGGAGCCTCTCCGGTCCAGGCGTGTCACAAGCTACTCCTCCTCCAGTGCCAGATACAGCCGTTCGAGCGTCGCGCGCTGCTCTTCCAGACGGCTCCGGACCGACAGCAGCGCCAGACAGAGCACGATGAAGCCGGCGAACGACCACCAGAGCGGAATACCGAAATCCACCGGCAGGGTCGGCACGACCGACGTCCGGGGATGCACGGTGCGCCACATCTCGGTCGAAACGTAGAGAAACGGCACGTTCGCCATAGCGAAGATCCCGAGACCGGCCGCAAGCCGCTCCGAACCGGCACCGCCGTATTGCCGCAGGAGCAGATAGGCGACGAGAATCAGCTCGAGGATCACCGCCATCGTCAATCGTGCATCCCACTGCCACCACACGCCCCAGGCCTTGACACCCCAGAGCGGCCCTGTGATCAGCCCCATCAACCCGAAAATCACCGCCAACTCGGCGGCGGCCACCGCCAGCCGGTCGGCCGCGGGCGTGCGACGAAACAGGTAGATGCCGCTGGCGACGCCCAGGATGAAGATCGCCAGGAACATCGCCATCCAGGACGGAAAATGGAAGTAGAAGATCTTCTGCACGAGCCCCATCGTCGACTCGTAGGGGGCGCGCACGATGATGATCGGCGCGGTCACGAACAGGAACAGCGACACAACGGTCAGCACCGGAAACAGGCGTTTACTCATCGACGACTGTCCCCTGCCTTCTGAGTTCTCGGGCATGTTTTCGCTCGTCTCGATCGCCCTCATTCTGTCATGACGGGCTCGAATGTCCAGAACGCCAGCGTCAGGAAGACCGCGTCGAAGGAGAACAGCAGACCGATCCAGAGGCGTGCCATTGCCAGATCGGGCTCCGGCTGCAGCAGCGCGGCGGTGCCGCTGACCCCCATGATGAGCACCGGGATCGTCACCGGATACAGCAGGACTGGCAACAGCACCGCCCGGTTGGTGGTCCGCACGAGCATCGCCGAGAACAGGGTGCCGACACTGGCGAACCCGATGGTCCCGAGCGTCAGCAACGTCAGGAGCCGCCACACATACTGGAACAGTGGTGCCCGGAACAGAAACGCCACCAGCACCACGACCACGGCCTCGACGACCGCCAGCAGCAACAAGATCCCGAGCAGCTTGCCGAGATAGATCGCCGGGCGATCGACCGGGGCAAGCAACAGCCCGCGCAGCGCGTCGTGGTTCCGCTCCCGCTCGAAGGCGCGTCCGAGCGCCAGCGTCCCCGAAAACGCGATCGTGATCCAGAGGATGCCGGACGCCGCTCCCTCAACCGCCTGCCCGCCGCGCACGAAGCCGAACGAGAAGACGAGGACACACGACACCGCGAAGAAGAGCGTCGTGAACAGCATCTCCCGGTTGCGTGACTCGACGCGAAGGTCCTTGCGGAGCACCAGCCAGGCAACCTTCAGAAAACCGCTCATGCGGTGTGGCTCCTCGGCAGCCTTGACGGGCCTGGCGACCGTGACTCCACCGCCGTCCGGCCCCGCCGGGCGGCGTCCTCCCCCGCGATCGACGATCGCCGCGCGATACCGCTCCCTCAACGACCCGCCGTCACCGAGCTCGCGTATCCGTCCTCGACGCAGCATCACGGCGTGATCCAGCAAACCGTCCACCACATCCAGATCGTGGGTGGCAAGCACGATGATCCGGCGCGCAGTCCGCAACGCCCGCAAACGCATGACCAGCGCCGCACACGCCGCCTCGTCCAGACCGGTGAACGGCTCGTCGAACAGCACGAGCCGCGGCGAGTGCAGCAGCGCACGCTCCAACGCCAGTCGCTGGCGCATTCCACGTGAGAACCCCTCGACGACGTCATCCGCCCGATCGGCCAGTCCGGCACTAGTCAGCGCCTCGCCGACCTGCTCGGCCGGTCGATCCAGGCCATACATCCCCGCGAAGAACTCGAGGTTCTCTCGGGCCGACAGTTCGGGATACAGCTGAAGGTCGTGGGAGAGAAAGCCAACCTGCGCCCGGAGCGCGGCGCCGGCCTCACGCGCCGTCCGGTCCCCGTAGCGCACCTCACCTGTCGACGGCTCGGTCAGCGTCGAGAGCAGCCCGAGCAAGGTGGACTTCCCGGCGCCGTTCGGTCCGAGCAATCCGATAATCTGCCCGGCCGAGCAGGTCAGCGACACGTGGGCCAACGCCCGCCGACGCCCGTAGACACGGGAGACGTCGGAGACGGTGACCTGCTCGAAATCGGCTGTGTCGGGGTGTGGCACGTGACTGGAACGCATGCTCGAGGAGTCAGAAGGCAGTCGTGAGAAGGCAATCTGAGGGCCCGCGCCAGCTTCTCAGTATCTCGACCGCGGGCAAGCCTGACTTGACACCGTCAACGCCGACGAAGCCTGCGTCTCTTCCGACCGCTGACTTCTGCTTGCTGACGTCTGGAACGTGCCGCACTCTACGCCTGCGCCTGACGCGATGTCGCGTCGACTGCGTCCACCGCCGCCGGCACCAGCCCTTCGTCCAGATCCCGGAGCACGCGCTCCAGCTGGGCGACCAGCTGGGCGCGTCGGGTCCCGTAGCGCGTCGGCCCGATCATGCCGTGGCGATGTTGTTGCTCGGTCTTCACGAGATCGTCGAACAGTTTCTCACGCCGGGTCTGCAGCACCTCGACCCGCCGGGCGTCGATGTCGCCGCCACCCGGCCCACGCCCTCCCCAGACACTGACGGCGACGATGAGCCCGGACAGCGACAACGCGATGATCCGAGGCCAGCCACTGTGATGCGGGAGACCGCTGAGCTCGAGCACGACCGGCTGGCCTGCCGGCACCCGCACCCCGCCCCCCCACAGCAACGGGAACCCACCGGTCGCGTCAGCCGCCATCTCCCCGCGTCGGTCGATCAGCGCGGACGCCACATCCATCGCGCCCCACTTCTCGACGAACACGAGCAGCTGGTCGAAATCGGCCGGGAACGTCTGCGACAGGACCAGACTGCCGCTCGAGTACGGCAGGATGTACGCGACCCGCACCGGTGTGACGCCGGGCGCGAACGCGCCCGAGACCGACACCCGTGCCCCATCGACGATCGTCCGCGGGGTCGACCCCTGCAGGACGGTCCCGGCCTGGGCCCCGGACGGCAGCGTGAGCTCGAACGGCCTCTGCGGCTCCACCGGCCCATCAGCCACGTTGAGCACATCGAGGAGGTAGTACACCTCGAGGGTCTCCTCGCCGAGCTCGATCAGAATCCGTGAGTCCTGCCCGAGTGTCACGCGGCCCGGTCTGGCGACCACCGTCGCTCTCGGGTCGCCACCACCCCCGCCGGTCACACCCACCAGCAGCACCGCGACGCCGCCCCTGCCCGGTGTCGCGAACGGCTGCGACACGAGACGCTCGCCGTCCAGGGTGGTGGCAACCCGTACCTGCGACCCTGGGCTCAGACTCGTGAAGGCGGCACGCCCCTCGCGGTCGGTCTCGGCCGTCGACACCGTGTCGCCGGCCAGCAGCTCCACCGGGTGGTCCGGCACATTGTTCGCGAAGGTACCGCGGATGACGCGCACGGTGATCAACCCGTCCGCCAGATTGGGGTCGGGCCGGGGAATCCCGGACATCTGCCGGGGATCCGGTTGCGCCCACAGGACGGCTCCGGCAACGCACACGAGCAGCGCGCTCGCCCTCGCCCACACGGTCCCTCCGCGTCGCACGGTCTGACGTCTGACGTCTGACGTCTCGAGTACCCTCACAGCGGTGTCCCGCACCCCTTGCAGAAGCGGGCGTCGTCGTCGTTCACGGTGCGACAGCTCCCGCACACCCCCTTGTCAGCCGTTGCCGGTGCCGCCGACGTCTCAGCCGACGCGCTCAGTCGCCCCTGGAGCTCGCGCTCGATGCGCGCCGGATAGTCGACCGCGTCGACATCCAGCTGCTTCATCAGCCGGATGGCCAGCACGCGCAGCCGCCGGCCCATCTCCTCGAAGTCACCGTCCGACACCTTCCCCATCGCCCGGTCGAACTCGAGCTCCTTGATGGAGCGCAGCACCAGCGTCTTCTCGCGCTCCACCGCCGCGCGGCTGCGCGATCCGACCATGACGGTCGTCTCCACGAACTCCTTCTGGGTCAGGGGGAGGATCGCGCGATAGGCCGCCAGTCCGACGAGGCTCGCCGCGCCGATTGCCAACGTCAGCAGGACCGTACCAACCGGGTCGGACGGTCTGGCCACCAGGATGGCGATCGTCGCTGCGACGAGCGCGGCCAGGACGAACAGGTGCCAGGGACGGAACGCGGAGCTGTCAGTCGAGGTTCCGGAGCTCATCATCCAGACGGGCCTCGAGCTGCGCGGTGTCGCTGCCTGGCTCCGCCGGGCTGGTCGCGCGCTCCGGCTCCTGGCCAGCCCGCGTCCACCGAACGAGCGCGCCCAGCGCCACCACGCCGAGCGCATACGGGAAGAACCAGGCCAGCCGGTTGAAGCCTTCGTTGAGCGGCGCCGCGAGTGGCTCCTGGCTGCCGTGCTTGTCGATGTAGAACCGCAGCACCTCGTCGCGGGTCAACCCCTCCGCGACCAGCCCCCTGATCTCTCCGCGCAGCCTGACAGCCTCGACACACATGCACTCCGCCACGAGCTTCTTCCCACAGCCTGGGCCGTCGCACATACAGACCAGCGACCGGCGCAAGTCGAGCTCGAGCGGGGTCGCCTCGTTGGCCTCTTGCAGCGCGCCCTCGAGCGGCTGGGCGAACGCCGCCACCGGCCCCAGGAGCGTCAGGGCCGCCGCCAGCAGCACGACGGACGCGGTCGCCGCCCCCTCCGGCGCGACGGCCCCGGCATAGGCGAACGCGCTCTCCGGCAACAGGGCGATCCCGGTGCCCAGCGCCAGCACCGCGAACCCGAACCAGATCCAGTTCACCAGCGGATTGACCGTCAGCTGAAAGCTCGCCGCCTGGTCGGACATCTCGTAGCCGGCGAGCACGATGTAGAGATCCTCGGCGACGGTGCGCCGCAGGGCGACCTCCGTCGTCGGCTCCGTCTCGTGTTTGAAGAAGAACCAGCGCGCCGGATACAGCTGGGCGACCACCTCGCCCTCGACCAGCACGGTCATGTGCGCCGTGATCATCTGCTTCCGCGCGTCGGAGTTCTCGCTCAGCCGGTCGTACCGCACCGTGTACCGGCCGATCTCGGTCGCCTCCCCCGGGCGCAGCAATACCTGCGCGTCGCGCTTGTAGCCGGACCCGGCGAACCCGAGAAACATCAGGACGATCCCGACGTGCACGATGTAGCCGCCATAGCGCCGGCGTGACCGCGCCACCAGGCCGATGAGCGCGGTGACGATGTCGGTGCCGGTCGCCTCACGCCGGACGACGGCGCCGCGCACGAACTCCTGCCCGATGGTGCCGCACACGAACGCGCACAACCCGAAGCACAGCCCGGACACCCAGACCCGGAACCCCGCCGCGTACAGGCCGCCCATCGTCGCCGCGGCCAGCACGACCGGCCAGGTGAACTGATAGCGGAGGTTCGACGGCGTCGACTTACGCCACGCCAGCAACGGGCCGACCCCGGTCAGGGTCAGCAGGATGAGCCCGATCGGCAACATCCAGGTGGTGTAGAACGGCGGCCCGACCGTGAGCCGCGCGCCGGTCACCGCCTCGCTCAGCGTGGGGAACATCGTGGCGAACAGCACGAACACCGCGGAGAACAGCAGAATCCAGTTGTTCACCAGAAAGGCCGCTTCACGCGACACCCACGACTCCAGCTCGTTGCGCGCCCGCAGCAACGGCAGCCGGTAGATGAGCAGCCCGAAGCTGGCTACCAGCAGCACCACCATGAAGATCGTGAACATCCAGGCCAGCGCCATATCCTGCCCGAAGGCGTGTATCGACTGCACGATCCCGGAGCGGGTCATGAACGTCCCGAAGATCGTCAGGAAGAACGTCATGATCACGAGCGTCATGTTCCAGACCCGCAGCATGCTCCGGCGTTCCTGCACCATGACCGAGTGCAGAAACGCGGTCGCCGTGAACCAGGGCAGCAGTGCGGCATTCTCCACCGGGTCCCAGCCCCAGTAGCCGCCCCAGCCCAGCTCTTCGTAGGCCCACATCATGCCGAGCGTCAACCCGAGCGTCAGAAACAGCCACGACATCATGGTCCAGCGGCGGACGGCCCGCAGCCACGAGTCGTCCAGGTGCCCCGTGATCAACGCCGCCATCCCGAACGCGAACGGGATCGTCATGCCCACGAACCCGATGTAGAGCGACGGCGGGTGAATCGCCATGTAAAAGTTCTGGAGCAGCGGGTTCAGCCCCCGCCCGTCGACCGGCGCCTCGAGGAGATAGGTCGCAAAGGGATTCTTGTGCACGATCATCAGGAACAAGAAGAACATCTGCACGACCGCGATGACCGCGACGACATACGGAATCAGCTCGCGCTGGCGCTCCCGGTTCGAGTAGACCGCCGCGGCCCCGAAGATCGCCAGCAGGGTCACCCAGAACATGATGGAGCCGTCGAGTCCGCCCCAGTAGGAGGTGAGCTTGTAGAACA
>SMUY01318298.1_pt1 | contig 10677 bp, 8 predicted proteins | sample 2456441 | NCBI WGS metagenome assembly SMUY01 (sample SAMN11095931, study PRJNA526329) | marine sediment metagenome | biome: Marine sediment; feature: Surficial sediment; material: Deep marine sediment; isolation source: Hadal surficial sediment | place: Pacific Ocean | collected 2014-11 | depth 0-1...
AAGTTTGAATATCAAAGAGGTTACAAGTTCTCTACCTATGCCACCTGGTGGATTCGCCAGAACATCACACGAGCCGTTGCCGATCAAGCCAGGACGATTCGGATTCCGGTACATATGATTGAAAGGATCAATCAGATGATCCTGACCTCACGCGCTTTGGTTCAGGAATGTGGTCGAGAGCCCACCTCCAAAGAGGTTGCCCTTAAGATGAACAGTTCCGAGAGTCAGGTAAGGGAGATGCTCAAGCTCACCCAGCAACCCATCTCACTGGCGACTCCCATTGGCGAAGACGAAGACAGTCACCTCGGTGATGTCATCGAAGACCCTAGGGCGACTTCTCCTGCCGAGGTCTTGATCGATATCAGCATGAAAGACCAGACGGCGGCTCTCTTGCGCACCCTGACCGATCGTGAAGAGCAGATCATTCGTATGCGGTTTGGCATTGGCGATGGATCGGAAGAGACTCTGGAGTCGGTTGGGCAGAGGTTCTCCGTGACTCGAGAGCGGATTCGCCAGATTGAAACCAAGGCACTGCGCAAATTACGATATCGGGAAGAACTCGAAGAGCAGGGAGATGAAAGGTTAGGTTCGACTCCGGTAGATCCTCCAGTGCTGCCCACAGAAGGTTTGTGAACGGGTTGAAGTTCGTTTCCTGGAAGTGACTAGGAGACGTTGCTTGTATGCATAACCCGGGCAAGCCCGCACTTCTCACACCTATTCGTCACGAAGCGGGCGGAAGGGCTGACCTGAGTGCGTTGCGCCACGCGCGACGGAGACCCCCGCAAGCGTACTGTATGGTACGCTGAGGAGGCCGGGGGCACCCGCTTGCGGGTCGCGAAACGCGGTCGGTGCAGCACGCCGGATCATTTCGCCGATGCAGTAGAACGGGTGTGAGAAATGCGGGCTAAGGTTTCCTGAATGTCCAGAAATCCGTCCCTCAACGATGGTCACTGTCATTTTTTCTCGCCTACTTTCTTTCAGATGCTGGCCAGAGACAAAGGCCTTCAGGACGCTCGGAATGCTGTCGAGGAGATGATCCGGTCGTTGGGTTGGGAGGCCCCACAGTCTCCCGAAGCGTTAGCTCAACGGTGGGTCCGGGAACTGGACTCGAACCAGGTCGACCGGGCCGCACTGATCGCCAGTGTCCCAGGTGACGAAGAATCGGTAGCCGTCGCGGTAGCCCGGCATCCTGAACGGTTTGTCGGGTTTTTTATGGTGAATCCAACCCAGGATAAAACAGTGGAGAGAATTCGTTGGGCGGTTGGCGAACTTGGCTTGCGCTGCATCTGCCTCTTTCCGGCAATGCATCGATTTCATGTGTATGAAGACAAAGCCATCGAGGTTTTTGAGACCGCAGCCTCCCTGGATGAGGCCGTGGTGTTTGTCCATTGCGGGGTCCTGTCCTTGGGCGTGCGAAAGAAACTGGGACTGGCCAGCCGGTTTGCCATGCGCTTTTCCAACCCCCTCGATTTACATTCCGTAGCACTAAGTTATCCGGAACTTCCTATGATCATCCCTCATTTCGGAGCGGGGCTCTTGCGGGAAGCACTGATGGTAGCCGACCTTTGTCCGAATATTTACCTGGATACCTCCAGTTCCAACAGCTGGATCAAGTATCACCCTTCTCTCAAACTTGAAGATGTGTTTCGTCAGGCACTGGAGGTGGTGGGACCCGATCGGCTCCTTTTTGGTACCGACTCCTCCTTCTTTCCGCGCGGATGGCAGCGCAGGGTCTGGGAAGATCAAGATGCTGTTTTGGAAAGAATCGGGGTGGATGACCCCACGAAGGAAAAGTTTTTTAGTGGAACTTTTAACCGGCTGTTTCCTCTGAAGTCCTAGCCAGGATGCTGGCTAGACCTGCCTTCCTACTGCTCCAGAAGGGCCTCTATATCGAGGGTAATCAAGACATCCTTACCCACGACAACGCCCCCTTTCTCCAATTCCCCGTTCCAGCTTATTCCGAAGTCGTTTCGATCGATCGTGGTCTTGGCTACGAAACCGGCGCGCGTTTTCGGTCCCTGGTCCTCTCCATCCACCCAGAAGGGAGTGTCCCACTGCCCTAAATAATTCACCTCCAAAGTCACCGTTCGGGTAACGCCGCGAAGGGTCAGATCACCGGTGACTCGAAAGTCGTTCTTTCCGATGACTTCGACCTCACTCCCCTTGAACGTGATCGTGGAATGCTTTACCACATCGAGAAAATCGCTACCTCTCAAGTGGCCATCCCTGTCCGGGTCTCCGCTCCACAGTTCTGCCGTATTAATGCTCGTATCGACGGAGGATTTGCCTGGATTTTCCGGATCAAATTCGATGGCGCCCGTGATATTCTTGAAGTGTCCACGCACCCAGGAAACCATCATGTGCCGAACAGAGAACTCGGCTGCGCTGTGTCCGGGCTCAAAAGTCCATTTAGCCATGCCGACCTTAATATAGGTGTGCAGGGATGAAAAGGCAATGGGTGCGGGCGAACAGCTAATCCAGCATCAGCACCAATTCGAAACCTGCTTGCGAGAGAGTGGTTTCCAGCCAGGAGGCAAGAGGCAGCACCGGCCGAAGGGGGGCCTCCTTGGTACCAACCTTGGGTGTGGGTGTTTTCCAGTCGACAGGCAGAACAGAACTCTGAATCATCTCCACCTCTACAATATCAGCGATCGCTCTTTGAATCTGTAGAGCGGATGTCAGCATGGAGTTGTCGTAGTAAAATAGTGCGGTGCTTGCTGTCCAGTCCTTTTCAGGATAAGGACTGCGTTGAACATCCGCTCCCAAATCGCTCAGCCGTTTCTCAATCTGGGCAGCCTCTTCCCTGCTTTTCTTGCTGTGGACGATCCGGGTTTTCGTCCCTTGTATTTCACGGGTGTCCAGCTGGGTCTGAATGGTGCGCACCCTGACTTCAGATTCCTGCACGGCTTTCTGAACTTCTTCGATGTCCCGGTTCAAGGCTTCGACTTCCGCAGATACGGATTCCGCCAGGTTAGCGAATTGAACTTGTTGCCTTTCCGTAAACTGTTGCCTCTGGGCCATGTGGCCATAGTCGGAAGCGAGCCTCTCGTAACGTTTGGCCAACTGGGTCTTGTCTTCTTGGGTGTGGGTCAGTAGGGCTTGGAGATTTTCCCGCTCGGCAGCCAAAAACGCCAATTCTTCCTTGATGGTCTTGTCTTTTCTTTGGAGTTCCTCGGCTCTTTGCTCATTCTCAGCTCGATGGATGGCGTTTTGATGGGCCAGCTTTTGACTTTCCAGTAATGTTGCTTTACCCCGTAATACTGCGATCTCCTGCTCGTACTCTAAGACAGGCCGAACATAACCGATCATCCAGGTGAGAAGAAGTACCCCAACCACGATTCCGGCAGCAACCCATTTCAGGGCCGTCGTTTCCTGGTACCACTTTGTGTGAAGGCGTTTCCTGATCTCCTCTGCTTCAAGCCAGAGTTTGACTCTCTCAGCCTCACTCTTTCGCCTGTCCGCATCGAGTTTGAGGGCCAGGATGTCATCCGAGGATTTGGTCTTGGAAGCTAAGGCATCGGCGGCGGACCTTTTCTTCAAAGCTAAAGCATCCTCTGGCGATGTTTTCTTGGAGGCTAAAGCATCCTCCAGGGATTCTTTCTGTGAAGCTAAAGCAGTGTCCTCAGACTCCTGCTTCGACGACTTCTTCTTGCGCTGAGCCATCGATCGGGTTCTCCTAACATTCTTCTAGGTTGGCGGATCATGCCGTCTAATAAAGACAGCACCTCCATTGGATTCTGGAGAGATGGTCTGACAACAGGAGGGTGGTGCCCGAGCCGGGAGTATTCAAAAATTCTCTACTGCAGCAGCAAAGACCTATGAATAACCCTGGCTAGAACAAGGTATCTGTAAAATCCCTGGCAGTGTTTTCCGTTCACTGGGACGGCCGGAAAACGGGTTACTCCTGCCTTTTCAGCGTGATCATTTCATGCACGCGGGTGGGTTCTTCGTTAACATTGATCCTGATGGACCCGGACTCATAGCCGGCCTTGGTAACATCCAGTGTGTAGTTTCCCACATTCCAGAACCTCACCACATTGAGGCCATTTTCGCCCGTGCTTCCCAGGATGTTACTACCGTCATAGACGATCGCATCGCCAGGAATGCTTTGAATTTCCAGTTCGACGGTCCTGGCATTATGCTCAAGAGAAAAGGAAGTGGTTTGAGCAGTGCTACCGTCAGGCCTTTTCGAGACGACCGTCCATTTCCCAGTTTGGTGAGGCATAATTCTCTTTGAACTCCACGTTCTCCAGGCATCGGAGTCGACATCGAGTTCAACGGTGGCGAGCAATTCGTTCTGCCAGTACCACTGATGGAGAATGGAAGTGGGCTCCGTAGCCTGCTCGATCTTCGTAAAGTAGAAGAGCCTTTCGACGGTAGAGGCGAACGTGTTATTTGCTGTCTGTACCTCCGGCATCCGATTGGTGATTTTGGTGGTCACGACGGCGTTGGTCACCTCGTAATCCGAGGTCTGGGCCAATAGACTGGTTAGACTCAAAAAAGCAAGCGCTAAGACAAACAGAAGCGTTTTTCTTTTCATCATAGGTCATACCCCCTTTTAAAAACTCTTAAAACGAAAGCGAACCACTCATTGAGGATTCACCCTACTCTCTTTTAACATCTATCTCTGTCTTCAGAGATTTAATCCTCTCCTTCATTGAGACGATTTTAGTAGCATCCGGGCTGCTTTACAGTGACGTAGGTCACCAAATCAGGGGTACCGCTCAGCTAGCCCGCATTTCTCACACCCCCTCTACTGCATCGGCGCAATGATCCGGCGTGCTGCACCGACTGTGTTGCACGACCCGCAAGCGGGTACCCCCGGCCTCCTCAACGTACCATACAGTACGTTTGCGGGGGCCGACCCGCAAACGGGTGCCCTCGCGCGTGGCGCAACGCACTCAGGGCGGCCCTTCCGCCGGGCGCGCCCGCTTCGTGACGAGTAGGTGTGAGAAGTACGGGCTGGCCCTGCCCCTTTCGGAAAAACAAAGATTGGGAATCCCTTGCGACGCGCTCTATAATAGGTGGTTCCGTGAGTCGAAAGGGCCTAGCCAAGTGATGAAAAAAGCAGTGACGCAGATCATCGTTGTCGCGTTTGCCCTGGTCTTCTTGAATACCTGTGGGGAAAGGGAGACCTTATTGAGCATTGCCGCCGGCCCAAGCGGGGGTAGTTGGCATCCCATTGGCGGGGTGGTTGGGAATGTCATCAACAAATACGTTCCCGGTATCCGAGTCAATGTCGAGTCTACGGAGGGAGGCGTTCAGAACGTTCGTCTTCTGGGCACCGATCAAGCCGACATAGGTCTCTCGATTGCCGCCACCGCTTTAAACGGTTACCGGGGAGAAGCGCCCTACAAGCAGTCTTTTCCCAACATCCGTACTCTCATAGCCACCTTCCAGCTGGGTTATCTTCAGATGGTCGTGCTCGAGAACTCCTCCCTGCAGTCGGTTGAGGACATCAAGGGACAAAGAGTGGTGTTGGGCCCTCCGGGGCATGGAGCGATTCCCAGACAGAGAGAGGTGTATCAGGAGATGGGAATATCCTTCGAGGACTTTACTCCCATCTATTTACCCTTTCGGGATTCACTTCAGTCCCTGGGTGACCGTCGGGTGGATGCTTCGGTTCTCTATATGGCCCCACCCGCCCCCTCTCTCCTGGAGTTTGCCGTCACCAACAAATTTCGAATGCTGCCCATGAGCGAGGAAAACAGGAAGAAGGTTATTGAGAAATATCCCTACTTCGTATCCGGAACCATTGCCAAGGACGTTTACGGCTTGAGTGAAGATGTGCCTACCCTGGCCACCTCCAGCGTCATCCTTGTGCGTGAGGAAATCTCCGAAGAGTTGGTCTATCAGATCACCAAGGCCATCCTGGAGCACGTGGGTGAGGTTCAGGCAATCCATCCCTCGATGCAGGCCTTCAACTCGGAAATGGCGGTCCTCGGACCCGTGGTTCCCTTCCATAAAGGGGCGGAACGGTACTTCAAGGAGGTGGGTCTACTGGAGTAGCCCGGATTATTCCTGGTTACTCCGTCAGAGCCGCAGGCTTTAGCCTGCGGGCCATTCGAGCCACCCCCTACAAAGAGAGGCACCCCGTGGGCTAAAGCCCACGGCTCTGACTGCGTCTTAGCGCGAGTGGGTCCTATCCTCACCGGAGCACTCATGGCGAGCCGCTCTAAGCTTTCGCTGCATCCTGCATCTGGGCCAGACGGGCCTCCATATTACGCGTTAGGTGAGGCACGATTTTCAGCATTCGCTGGATCAGCATCAGCTGGCCCCGATGATGCATTTCGTGCTCTTTCACGGAAAGGATCATTTCGAACCGGCTCTTGTCAGGAGGAGGGCCACCGTGTGGCATGCCCACACGTTCCGCCAGGAATTCCTCAGAGAGTCCTTCCAGCCATTGGGCCCACTTCTCTCCATTGTTGCGCAGCAGTTCGATGATCTCTTCCTTGCTTCTGGGCTGCTCCTCTTCAGCCTTCAGGCGCTGCATGAGTGAGGGAAAGTCAAAGCCCTCCAGAGTCGTCCGGGCCTCAACGGCATGGATCTGGTGCTGGAAGTTGAAGACAACCGCGATGTGAGCCAGCCGCCGGGCCACGCTGTCCGTGTCGGGAGTCGCCTGAAAGTTGTACTGATCCTCAGGAATATCCTCGGCGGTGATGATGGTGTTCTTCCGGACCGTCCGGAAACTCTCGCTCAACTCTTTTGCTCCGTAGTAGGTCATTTATTCTCCTCCAACGGGTTAATAGGAAAGTCCATTCGGGGACTCTTTCTTTTCTTCTAATTTGAGGATTATAGCGGGGAAGGTGAAGGCCAGCAAGGCGCCCTAGGTTGAAAGGCTTTCCTCAGATAGAGGACACTGAAATGAGAACTTAGCACTGAGAGAGTTGCTCTCCCTTGGCTGGCAGGATGTGTTGCCCCAGTCGTGAGCTTGAAAGGTTCAACAAAATGGCCAAACCGGAACATCTGAAGATCCTACAGAAAGGTAGGAAGGCCTGGAATAAATGGAGGAAGAAACATCCTGATGAGAGTCCCAACCTCTACCAGGCGGAGCTCATGAAGATGGATCTCCGAGACGCCAATCTGAGCGGGGCGGACCTGAGCGAAGCGAATCTCATGGGCGCCAATCTAAAAGGAGCCGACCTGAGCCAGGGAAACTTTATGGGAGTGAACTTCTGCGAGGCAGACCTGAGCGAAGCCAATCTCACGAAGGCCAACCTCACGGGAGCGAAGCTCATGGGAGCGAACCTCCAGGGAGCCAATCTGAGCCAGGCCATGCTCAATGAGACGGACCTCAGTGAGGCCAACCTGAATGGAGCCGACCTGACTCAGGCCAAGATAAGAGAGGCGATGTTCAAAGGGACCAACCTGATGGAAGCGACTCTCAGTGGAGCGGATTTGACGGGGACCCTGCTGGCGGATGCGTCAAATCTGACCCCGCAACAGTTGAGTTCAGCCGTCCTGGATGGGGATGCCCAGCACGAACCATCCCCGCAGGAGACCATTGCACCGGCGGACACCGGGGACGAACCGGTCGGGGACCAGGAGCATTCGGCCACCGAAACCTCTGAAGAGACTGCAACACTGGAGCCCTCCGCTGACCAAACCCTGGAACCGGCATTCACAGCACCGGAGCGGTCAGCCGTTGCCACCCTTGAACGGGAAGAGATCCCACAAGAGCAAGCCGTTGCCGAGAACCTGGAACCGGTACTGACTCTGGAAGAGCCCCCTGCTACTGAACCAGAACCGGTAGTACCGCAACCGAGCATGGAAGAGGAGCCCTTTGCCGAGACTCCCGACACGGGGAAGGCAGCAAAACCCATAGTTCCGGAGACCTTCCAGGGGACTCCCACCGACCTGGTTCCCACCCATTCGGATCATCCGACGGAGATTGATGAATTGGGAAGCAGACCCTTTGCCCAGATCCTAGCGGAGCGAATCCATGAGGTTTGGGCCAGGCCCAAGAAGAACCAATGGACCGCCTCTTCCAGGACGGAAGAGATGCCTGGAGAGGCCTTTGGAGTATTGATCCACGGCCCCTGGGGTTCGGGAAAAACCTCGCTGCTCAACTTCTTGCGCCAGGAGCTTGTATCCGGTGGACTGGGGCAAAAGTGGATGGTGGTTGACTTCAACGCCTGGCGCTATCAGGGGATGGGTCCTCCCTGGTGGGCTTTGCTCAACGCTGTCTACCGGCAAAGGTTCCGCGCACTCAGAAAGATCAGCTTCTTTCGTGCCCTGCGGCTGGTGATCCGTGACCGCTGGTGGCGTTTCCAGGCCGGTCGGGCTTTTCAGATTCTAACAGGGGCCCTGATTCTCTGGGGCATCTGGTTCATGACCGAAGCGGACCTGGAGGGGAATGTTGAGACCCTACTCAGGACCCTGGCCGGATTGATGACACTCTGGGGCGCGGGTGTCCTGTTCAGTCGCTTTTGGCTCATGGGATCCAGTCGCTCGGCCAGGATCTTTATGGAGCATCACCGGGATTCCGTGCCCATGATTGTTCGGCATTTCAAGAAAATGGTCCAAGGCGCTTGTCAGCCCTGTGCCGTCTTTATCGACGATCTGGACCGCTGCGAAGGGAGCTATGTGGTCGAGCTCCTGCAGGAAATTCAGACCTTCTTTCATGAGTCCAAAGTCGTCTTCGTGGTTGCCGCAGACCGGAAATGGCTGCGAGCCAGTTATGAACAATCCTATGGAGAATTCAACGGATCGATCGGCCAGGCGGGACATCCTCTTTCCCATCTGTTCCTTGAGAAGATGTTCCAAATCTCAGTTCCGGTGCCCAGGATGCCCGTTGCCACCCAGAGGCGATACTGGGATCGGCTCACAGAAATGAAGGCCTCCAAGAGCCCGAAAAAAGTAGAAACTGAGCTTCGCCGTGCGGAAAAGGAAGCCGAGAAGATCCTGGGTAGGGAGAGCGACGAAGAGAAGATCTTGTTTAAGGTTCACGACTATAGAGGCGACCTTCTGGTTCAGCAGGCCTTGCTGGGTGTCGCTGCCAAGCGAATCATGAAACCTGCTGCCGGCAAGAAGAGCGAGCATCTTTTGCACCCCTTCGTCGATTTGCTGGATCCCAACCCTCGTTCCATGAAGAGATTTATCAACGCTTATACGTTCCGAAAGGCGATCGCTCTTCTGGAGGGCAGCGATATGGAAACAGGGCCCTTGGCGTTGTGGACCCTCATGGAGTTGAGGTGGCCCCTTCTGGCTGACTATTTGACCGATCACCCGGAGATGGTGGAACGGATCGGAAGTGAATTGGCAGCCGACGGGATTCCTTCCGATATCAAGGAGTTGTTTACGGACAGTGCTGTCTTGGCGGTGGTTCAGGGAAACGATCCGGTTCGAACACCCGCCTTGGATGAGAGGACGATTCGCAAGATCGTGGGCCGCTGACCAAAATCAATGCATCTGGCTCTGATCCTTCGTTCCCACATCGGGCCGCGGATCGGGAACAAAGCCTTCTCGATTGGGCATCCGGACCTGGGGCAGGGTCTGGGCATTGAGTACTTCCTCCTCCTCGATGATGCCGTTGAGATAGAGAAGGTAGGCGACAAGGGCATAGACCTGTTTGTGGGTCAGAGATCCGGGGCTGTCAAAGGGCATGGCGCGATTGATGTAGTCCCAAAGCGTCGTAGCATAGGGCCAGTAGCTGCCCACCGTCTTCACCGGTTGGGTACTGTCCAAGGTCCCCTCTCCACCCACCAGGGCTTCTCCCTGAGCACCACCCTGACCTTTTGAGCCGTGGCAGTCCGCACAGCGACGGGTATAGACTTCCTTTCCTTCGATTGCCCTACCCTCTCCAGGCGGGAGTTCCTTCCCATCCGGACCAATACTGATGTCCCAGCTCTTGATCTCCTCAGGAGTGGGTGATCGACCCACTCCATAGTTGGGTGACTGCCCCATCAGTGGAGATGCGGCCACAATCGCGGCCAGCATCCACCCTGCGAGAATTGCCCGGAGTATGCATAGGTTCTTGTCACGAAGCGACGAAGGCGCCGCCATGACCAGGCACGCGACAGGAGGCCACCGCAAACGTACTCCCTGCAGTACGTTGAGGAGGCCGACCGAGCGGAACGTAGTCATGGTGGATGATTTCGTCGCTGCAGTAGAGAATTTATGCATAATCCGGGCTAAGCATAGGCATTCTGAACGCTGCCGTCGGATGAGACTTTCCAAGCCGTGATGCCATTGTAGTGATATCTCGTGTTCAGGCCACGAGCCTCGATCAGCGCTTCGCGGCTGGGCTGAACGTAGCCCGTTTCGTCGGTGCATCGCGACCGGAGGGTTACTTCCTGTCCTTCCCATCGCCAGGGAAGCCTGAAACGGGTCAAGGCGACGGGGTGGCGTGGCTCCTGGAACTGAGCTTCCTGCCAGGACTGACCTCCGTCGATCGAGACCTCAACCGATTCGATCAAGCCACGACCTGACCAGGCCAGTCCCGTGATTTCATAGAATCCCGGGCCAGGGAGTTTGTCTCTTCCCGAGGGAAAGGTGATCACCGACTTGGCCTCCATCACGAAGGTAAATTGCCTTGCCTTGCCATCGGGCATCAGATCCGTGTACTTGGAGGTTTCCTCCCGCCCCATATAAGGTTGATCCACGGCCTTGATGCGGCGCAGCCATTTGACGTGGGTGTTTCCTTCCCATCCGGGCACGACCAGACGCAAAGGGTAT
>SMUY01256707.1_pt1 | contig 10676 bp, 7 predicted proteins | sample 2456441 | NCBI WGS metagenome assembly SMUY01 (sample SAMN11095931, study PRJNA526329) | marine sediment metagenome | biome: Marine sediment; feature: Surficial sediment; material: Deep marine sediment; isolation source: Hadal surficial sediment | place: Pacific Ocean | collected 2014-11 | depth 0-1...
CTGATCGGATATGTCGACAACTCGGGTATCACCGAGTCGCTGGGCGTCGTTCCGGGTGCCACTCGATTCGCTGACCTGAACTCTGGAATCGATTCCCTGGCCGACGATTCCGTTAAAGCCCTGTTTGTGATCCCCGAGGACTACATCGCAACCGGGAGCGTTGACTGGTACAGAAAAGGCACCGGACTCGCTACGGGAGATGAAACCGGGGATGCATTCTTCAATCTGTTAAGGGCAGGGGTCGCAGATGAATCGCTAACACCCGACCAGGTGGTGCGGATAGTTGCGCCTGCCGAGTACACGCTATTTTCTGTTGACGATGAAGGCCGTCCGGAATCCGGAGGAACGGTGCAAGATGAGATTGCCAGGGCCGCGCCTGCGTTTTTATTCGCCATACTGCTGCTCATGTCAATCTTCGTCGGCACCGTATCGCTGCTCCAGAGCGTGGCGGAAGAAAAAGAAAACCGCATGGTCGAAATGCTGATCACATCGACCACGCCAATGTCGATCATGCTTGGCAAAGTGCTGGCGCTGGGCGCATCGGGGTTACTGCAGATTTCAATCTGGGTCGCCGCCGCCGCCATCGCCGTGCCGAGAATCAGCGATCAGTTCTCGGGCCTGTCAGCACTCTCTATCGAGGCCAGTTTGCTTGTGTTTTTGATCGCTTTTTATCTGGCCGGATATTTCGTGTTTGCCGCGCTGATGGCATCGATCGGCGCCGCGACGACCTCGGTCAGGGAGGCGAGCCAGATATCGGCAGTGATTACCATTCCGGCGATCATCCCGATTTATCTCTCAGCGCTGATAATCTCAAATCCGGATGGCACCTTCGCCCGGATCCTGACGTTCTTTCCGCTGACCGCACCAACGGCATCAATGATGCGGCTTGCCGGGGGAACGGATGCAACCTACGAAATCTGGATTGGTTTGCTTATCACAGCTGGCACAGGTGTTTTCCTGTTGTGGCTGAGTGCCCGGGTATTCCGCGCCGGGCTGCTCATGTACGGGCAGAGGATGGGCCTCCGCTCCGTGTGGAACGCCCTCCGGCAGGCCGATTAATGTTGCTGCTGACAGACACTGTTGGCGTTACTGTCGTTGCGAGGAGTCCGACGACGTGGCTATCAGTTTCGGCTAAGGAAAACACACCTGCTTGGCGAGCGCAGCCCATTTCAACGATGCAAGCAACAGCCAAATCAACAACTCCCCCGGCCTTCACGAGATTCGCTAATGCGGGTGTGGCAGCGGTCTTACTGCTGCTTGTTGCCTGTACTGCAGAGCCTCCTGACCCCCTCATCCTGGCGACCCGGTGGGCGGCCCTACTCGAGGGGACCCTTGTCGAAGAGGATGGGTGTCTTCGTGTGGAGTCCCCGGACCGGCCGGACGTCACGAGCACCGCACTGGTCTGGCAAATGGATATCTTCGAAGTGACCCGCTCGGGTGACGAGGTCACGATAGTCGATTTGTATGGTGACAATGGGCAGCCAGGTGAGCCTGTGATTTGGCGTCTGGGCCAGACCCTTCGGATTGGCGGAGGCGAACTGAGACGCGCTGGAGTAATAGACCACGCGGGGGCAGATTTCCCGGAGAAGTGCGTTGGGCCATACTGGCTTGTCAGCGGTGTGTAGAACCGCTCTTGAGGGGGACCAACTAGTCTCCCGGCCTTCGTCGGTACCGGTCCCCCCACCAGCCAAGCAGACGCTCCCGAATCGCTTTCTCAGCGCCAAGTTCGCCCGGCTCGTAGAACCGCTCGTCCTTGATTTTTTCCGGCAGGTTGTCAGCCTCGACGAAGTGACCCGGCCGATCATGCGCGTGCACGTAGCCCTCGCCATAGCCGAGGTCCTTCATTAGCCGGGTCGGCGCGTTGCGCAGGTGATGGGGCACCGGCTCGTCCCGTGAGCCACGCACCATTCCCAGTGCGCGGTCGATGGCTCTGTAAGCAGAGTTCGATTTCGGCGCCGAAGCCAGGAATATCGTTGCTTCGGCAAGCGGGATTCGCCCCTCTGGCATCCCCACAAAACTCACGGCCTGTTGTGCAGCCATTGCCAGCGCCAGCCCGTTGGGGTTTGCCAGGCCGATGTCTTCAGCAGCCGATATCACGAGCCGCCTGGCAATGAACACAGGGTCTTCACCGGCATCGATCATCCTCGCAAGGTAGTACAGAGCTGCGTCGGGGTCAGAAGCGCGAATCGACTTGATAAACGCCGAAATCGTATCGTAGTGCATGTCGCCCAGCCGGTCGTACCGGGACTGACGCTGAAGTGATTCCTCCATCGTTTCCAGGGTGACTGCGATATGACCCGACCCGTCTTTCGAGGTGGATTCGACGGCGAGTTCGAGTGTGTTCAGGGCCGTTCTTGCGTCCCCGCCCGCGACTCGCAGCAGGAAATCCCTGGCGTCTTCCGACAGCGTTACCCTGTCGCGTCCAAGCCCGTGGTCCACGTCCGCAATGGCCCGATCGATAATCTCGGCGATGTCATCGTCATTGAGCGGTTCGAGAGTGTAGACCCTGGTCCGTGAAAGGAGCGGCGAGATTACCTCGAATGACGGATTTTCGGTCGTTGCTCCGATGAGCGTGACCGTTCCTTCCTCGACGTGGGGCAGCAGCCCGTCCTGCTGTGACTTTGAAAACCGGTGAATCTCGTCGATAAACAGGATCGTGCGACGGCCGGTCTCTCCAAGCCGGTCATTCGCGGCTGCCATAATCGCGCGGACCTCTTTCACTCCAGAAGAGACCGCGCTCAGCTGCTCGAAGTGCGAACCCGTGGCACCGGCGATCAGGCGTGCAAGGGTCGTCTTGCCGCTGCCGGGCGGCCCCCACAGGATCATCGAGGGCACGCGGTCGTCTTCGATCGCACGCCTGAGCACCATGCCCGGAGCCAGGATGTGCTTCTGGCCGACAAACTCGTCAAGGTTTCTGGGCCGCATTCGAGTGGCCAGCGGCGCGATGCGGTCCTGGATTTCCCGCCTTCGATGATCGAACAGAGTCATTTTGGTCTTCGGTAGGATCTGGTGGGTTCCGGCCAGGGCGAGTTGCCTTTGGGCCAGTTCTGGGCACACAGGTTACGCTAGTCGACCGACCAGCCGTCCCAGAGTACGGCGATGCCCACAACTCACGCCGACTATTTTCGCGGCAGGGCTTTTGGGACGATCGAGTTGTTGGCGCGCCGGTTGAACGCCCTGTGACCGCCCCCGTGACCGCCGTAGTCCATTTCGGCAATCGTGACGCCGTCGCCGCCATCTCCGTAGGAAGCAGGGTAGTGCCGGGCCACCAGCGGGTTGTTCGAAAGGGCTTCCCGGGCAATCTGTTTCAGCACGCCCGTTCCGTGACCGTGATTTATGCGCGAAACATGCAGTCGTGCATCGTGGCATCGCTGCAGGTGTCGTTCGATCGCATGGACGGCCTCTTGGGCCCGCATTCCGTGGAGGTCGATCTCTATCTCGACAGGGTCCAGGCCCCGAGCACGTGTTGGTGTCCACTCCTGCTCAGTTGCGGGCCGGGGCCGTCTGCGCCGCTTTGGACTCATCGCCGGAGACTCATCGAGTTGTCTGACCAAGGGCAAAAACAACCGCCTCGATCACCGCGAAATCCTGGTCTGGCAACACGGTCCTCGGGTCCAGCAAAACCCGGTCGTTTTCGATTCGGGCTACAACGGCGATCGGACTTTTTCGGAGACTGGCAGCGAACGCATCCGCCTTATCACCGGCTTCGATTGCGAGCAGCGTAGTCGGGAGAGTCTGACCCGGCAAAGAACCGCCACCAATGGCCGACCTGCCGCTCTCAACGACACCCTCGCCTATTTTCACCCGCCAGTTTTCGGCCCTGATAGCCAACTCCGGCTCGCTCGCCGAAATCATGGTCCAGATCGGAATTTCGGACTCGTGTGCGCCTTTTAAGTACGAAATCAACGTCGCTGCGATTGCCGAAAGCGTCATTTTGTCGATTCGTACTGCCCGTGCGAGCGGGTGTTTTGACACAAGGTCGACCCACCGTTTTTCTCCCGCAATCAGCCCCGCCTGGGGACCGCCGAGCAGCTTGTCGCCCGAGAACAGCGTCAGAGCAACGCCATCCGAGATCGATTCCTGCACCATCGGTTCCTGGTCCAGGCCATATTTCCGGGTGTCTACCAGGCAGCCCGAACCGAGGTCGTTGATCACCGGAATTCCGTGCTCATTACCCACCAAAACCAACTCGGCAAGTTCCGGTACGTGGGTGAAGCCTTCGACGGTAAAGTTGCTCGGGTGGACTTTGAGAATCGCTGCCGTACCGGGCGTTACAGCAGATTCGTAATCCGAGGCATACGTCCGGTTGGTCGTCCCGACCTCTACCAGCTTCGCTCCTGACTGGCGCATGACATCGGGAATTCTGAAACCGCCACCAATCTCAACCGCCTCACCCCTTGAGACGATCACTTCGGCCCTGCCAGGGCCTCCAGTTTCCCCACTTCCTCTGCTGGCACTTGCACCACCCACTACGGCTGCGAGCGTAAGCAGCACGCCGGACGCATTGTTGTTTACTGCGATCCCTGCTTCTGCGCCGGTGACCTGCGACAGCAGATCGGAAATGTGGGCGTTGCGTGATCCCCGTTTTCCCGTCGTTAGATCGAACTCCAGATCGGAATAAATTGAAGCTGACGCCGCGGCTGCCGTTGCCGCGCCAGCGCTCAGGGGCGCTCGCCCGAGGTTCGTGTGCAGCACCACGCCAGTCGCATTGACAACTGAGTTCGGCCAGGGCCCCCACGCCCGGTCGGCACGCTCGACGATCTGTGCCGCCAGCTGGTCGCTCGCCAGCTGATCGCTCGATACAGCCATGCCACCGCCCTTGATCGCGGCCCGTGCATTGCTCAGCACGTCGCGGGCTAACGTTGTGACCGCGTCGTGGGAGAAATCGCGCAGCAAGACTAGAACTTCATCTGTTTGAAGCAACGCGTCGACAGACGGCAGCGACCTGTATGCGGACTCGGTCAACAATGCTCTCCCAACCCGTGTGCGTCACCCAGAAATATCGACCCACAATTGGGCCTGGAGATAGTTAGCCGGCACTGGTGGGCTATTCCAGATACAAAAGTTTACTACTGCTAAATGGCTGTTCCCGCAGGAATTTGCACCCGCGGTTACGCCAGCACGAGCGTAAGGTTAATCGGTTAGCCACTTGTTCAAGCAGTTCCAAATGGGTGAACCAGTGTTAGTCATCGGCCTTACCGGCGGCATTGGCTCCGGAAAAACGGAGGTCACGCATATATTGCGCGAGCTGGGAGCAGTGGTGATCGATGCTGACAGGATTGCGCACCTGTCTTACAGGCCTGGGACAGAGGTATACGAGGCGATTGTGCACCGGTTCGGACCCGATATTCTGGACGGTTCAGGTGTGATCGACCGAGGAAATCTGGGGGCGGTCGTGTTTTCAGACTCAGGCCGGCGCGAGGAACTTGAGGCGATTGTATGGCCGGCTACCCGAGAGTGGATCGAGGGCAGGCTGGCAAAAGAGGAGGAGCGCGGCACCGCGGTCGTTGTGATAGAGGTCTCGAAGCTGTTCGAAGCCGGTTGGGACCGGCTCGTCAACGCAGTCTGGACAGTCGAAGTACTGCCAGACGATATTGGCAGACGCGAGATTGCCAGGCGCGTTCAGGCCCGATCAGGACTGGACGAAGCCGAAACGGGTGCCAGGGTTGCAGCGCAGATGACCCGTGAAGAACGCGTCGAGCGGGCCGACCTGGTGATCGAGAACACCGCGACGCTGGATGATCTGCGCGAGCAGGTAAAAACCGTCTGGGAGACCATCCAGACACTACCGGAAGTACCACAAATACCAAAATAAAAGGCGCGAACCCACAGCTAGCAAGCAGTTCATCGTCAACCATCGATGAGAAAGAGCCTTCAGGACGCGAAAACCAATGGCCACAGAGCAGGATTACACAGAGCGAAACGTTCAGGACTACTTCATCTCGGAAGAACCGTTTTACATACCTACTTCCGATGAAATCGAGATATTTGAATCGGCCTATCGCCAGCGCATTCCCGTACTCCTGAAGGGACCGACGGGAACCGGAAAAACCCGGTTTGTAGAGCACATGGCCTGGCGGTTGGGCGAGGGGCTCACCGCGCGCAACCCCGGCCAACGGTCCCCGAACGGCACGTTGCGAAAACTTCCGCTGATCACAGTGGCATGTCACGAAGACCTTACGGCAAGCGACCTGGTGGGGCGCTACCTGCTCGATGCCGACGGCACTCGCTGGATAGACGGCCCGCTTACCCGGGCGGTCAAATACGGCGGCATTTGCTACCTCGATGAGATCGTCGAAGCCCGGAAGGACACGACGGTCATCATCCACCCCCTGACCGACCACCGCCGCACGCTCACGATCGACAAACTCGGAACCGTTATCGACGCTGCCGACGGGTTCCTGTTGGTCATTTCTTACAACCCCGGTTACCAGAACGCTCTGAAAGACCTGAAGCACAGTACGCGCCAGCGATTCGTGGCGTTAGAGTTCGACTTCCCTGACGAAGAGCACGAAGCCATGATCATTAGCCATGAGTCGGGTTGCGATATCGAAATCGCGACACGACTGGCGAGGCTGGGCGTGAAGATCAGGAACCTGCGAAACCACGGCCTGGAAGAGGGTGCGAGCACGCGGGTGCTGATCTACGCAGGCCGGCTGATCGAGGAAGGCGTCTCACATCGCCGGGCATGCCAGGTTTCGATTACGTGGGGCATTACCGATGACCCGCAGGTGCAACGCAGCATCGACGAGGTTGTAACTTCGATCTTCGCGTGACCAACAGCAAACTCACGATAGGCAGGCTCGAAACTGCCCTCAGATCGCACTCCGGTGCAGGTGGCCGGAAACGCGTCACCAGCGCACCCGTGCCGGTGCCATCGCCAGCGGCCGTCGCTGTGCTGTTCAATATCGCGAACGGCGAACCCTGTGTCTTGATGATCAAGCGGGCAAGAAGTCTGACCCACCACAGTGGGGAGTGGGCGTTTCCCGGCGGGATGATCGAGGAATCTGACAGGTCGCCAATGCATGCCGCACTGCGTGAGACGAACGAGGAGCTTGGCGTGGGTGCGAAAGACATTGACATCTGGTGCGGGATGGCCCCGGTCGACACTTCGACCGGGTTCGAGGTCTGGCCGTATGCGGGGCGCATTCGCGATCGCGCAGTACTGACCCCACAAGCAAGTGAAGTGGCCGAAGTGGTCAACGTGCCGGTCAGGGTTTTCGTCGACGACGCCTCGAAGCGGACCATCACACTTATCCGCGACGGCAACACGAGGACCATGCCCGCATACGCTTATGGAGACCGGATCATCTGGGGTGCGTCGGCCCGAATCATCGCAAACACACTCGATATCGTGAAAAACGCAACATGACGGAGTCGGGCAAGGGACAGGACCGGATATTGAACGGTTCTGAAGACCCGGAAATACCGGCTGCAACACCAGCCACCGAACTGGCAAGGCAAGAACTTGCCGGGTTCCCCGCAACCGTGCTTGAGCGTTACGAGGACGCACTTGAGAAACTAACAGGCCGGCTCGCCGACGAGACCTGCCAGCAGTGGGCTTCGGAAGGCCTGGAAATAGTCAGTAAGACGGTACGGTCATGGGAGGCTGCTGCGGAGTTCTTCGAAGCCTCTGTGGCGGTCCAGCGCCAGCTTCCCTCGGGGCAATTCCTGAAATGGGCGAAAACGGGCACCTCACTGTGCGCCGATTCGCCGTCGCTGGCCGTCGCCTATTTCAAATCTTCACCAAAAGCGATGCTCAGACTGCGGCCCCGCTATATCGATGATTGGGCCAACGTGTGCCGTGCCCTTTACCGGGGCACATGGAAATCGTCGGCGCTCTCATGCCGGCTTTTCGAGGCGACACCCATGCTTCTCGAAACTCTATCGTTCGAAGAGTTCTGCCACTTCGGCGAGTTCCTGGAGGTCCTGTCGCGCCGTTCCTACGATCAGGCCGGCGATGCGCTTGGAGCCGGGACTGACCTGTTCCCGAAAATCTCGGGTGATGTCGACAGGTTCATCAACCTTGCACAGATCGTCGCTGAAAAGTCGTGGCGCGAAACTACCGCGCTGTTCGATTCAGCAACCGCCTCTCTCGTCGAGCTGGGATCCCAGCATCGCGCCCCGCTGATCACCCTGGCGCGCCGGCTTGCGATTACAGGCGTCAGCGACGCTGCGGGCGTGCTCAAAGACGGTGCGAACACCCTGAACCGCGTGCCGACGGAAACCCGGGACCGTCTGCTGGAGATGACCGACGGCATCGCCGCGGTGTCGGCCCCGGCAGCACCGGAGTTCCTCAGGATAGTTCCCGGCGTACTCGAACGGGTGACGTTCGAGCAGATGGTGCAGTGGCAGTCGGAAGGTATCAGGGCGGCGCGGGACAGCGACGAGGCTGCGATTTCGTACTTCAAACTCGAATCGGCCCGATCGCAGGAAATGCTCGACTCACTTTCGTCTTCGATCGAACTGAGCCGGGTGCGTGAAATCATCCTCATGTATTGCATGGCGCTTACCGGTCGTTCAATCGATATTCAGGCCGCCCAGCAGCTTGCCGACAAGAATATCGGCTGGTTCCAGGGCGAGTTGCCGACGACCGAGGGCACGACCATCTATATGCCGTCGGTCATCAACCGTTATACGACCAAGGACGAAAACTTTGGCTTTTTCAAGGTCATTTCAACGCACCAGGTCGGCCACATCGAGTTCGGTTCATTCACCTTCGATTTCGCGGTTCCGTCGAACCTCTTTGATGACCTTCGCCCACGCCTCCCCGGTGCCAGGGAGCTGCAGGTGGCCAGGGCAGCGGATGAAGCGGCCGAAAAAAAGGTGCAACTGCCGGAATCAGTCACCTTTGGCCACGAAACCCACGCTGACCCTGAATCCATGTCGGGTGACCATTCCGCGCCAGCTGCTCAGGCCGAATCATCATCGTCGGAGTCACAGAAACCCGAGTTTCTGACCGATATGAGCAGGTTTTTCGACCTGTTCCATGAGAGACGCCTCGCGCTCGACGTATTTACGGTGCTCGAAAGTTCTCGTGTCGACGGTCATGTAGCCCATCTGTATCCCGGCATAACTGCGATGTACGACATCGTCCGCTCGGCCGCCCTTGAGTCTCGTCCAAACGTCACAGACCTGCCCGCACGCGAAGCGCTGGTCGAGTTCATGGTTCGTGTGAGCCTCGGGCAGGTCGACGATATGCTCGTGCCATCCGAGCACAAAGATGCAGCCCGAAAATTGCGCCGCCTGATCAGGATTGTTACCACGGTGGACGCCTCGGTAGAAGACGCGGCCGAAGCGGCGATCAGGGCATATTCGATTCTGATCGATATCAAAAACGAAGAGCTCGACGACGACGATTTTGAGCAGCTGGAACCTGAGGAAGACGATGATTCTGCCGACTCGGGTGACGACGAAGATGTAGTCGACGCTGAAAATGTGATTCAGCAGTTCATGGGTCAGCCTTCTCCCGACGGTGAGTCGGGGGGCGATTCCGATGAAGGCCAGGATGACCAGGAATTCGATCGCGAGTCCGAGGAAGACTACTCGTCGCCACAGGAAGTGGATTACCGTGGCGAGTTCAAGCCAGAACTTTCCCAGCTTCTTTCCCAGTTGCAGTTGATGGAAAGTGGCGAGTTCTCCGAGACCGGCGAGATGGAGCCGATTACCCAGGAACAACTTGAGGAGATGATGAAGAACGCCCCCGAGATGGAGTTGGAACAGATCGAGGGTGAAGAGAACGGCGATCAGAAGGCTTCAGAGATGCTCGAGAATCTCATGAAGGAACTGCAGAAGCGAGATCCGGAAAACCGGCAGTTCCAGCCGGGTCCGATGCAGCACGTTGATGAAGACGGTGGCCCGCTCACTGCGACCGAGCCCGATACTTACACCTATCCCGAGTGGGATTTCCGGGCCAACGAGTACAAGCCCGACTGGTGCATGATCCACGAAAAGGTCATGACCGACGGCGAGCCGAACTTCTTCCGCGAAACCCTGGCAGACAATGCCTCGCTCGTTGCCCAGATCAAGAGGCAATTCGAGTTGGTGATCCCCGAGATGTACCGCAAGCAGAAACGTCTTGAAGACGGCGAAGAGCACGATCTCGATGCGGTATTGGAAGCCGTGATCGATCTCCGCGCTGGCGTGTCGCCCGAAGAGAAGCTCTACTGGCGCAGGAACAAAAATGAACGGTCTGTCGCGGTAGCGTTCTTGCTTGACATGTCGGCTTCAACGGCCGAGGCGATCGACGAGGCTAAGAAGCCCTCCGACGATTGGGGCGCGCCCGACGACCCGGTCGAGTACATGGTCTGGCTGCGCTCCCGCCGGTCGGAAGGGATGCGCCGCACGTACAAGAGAATTGTCGATGTCGAGAAGGAAGGGATCACACTTCTCGTCAACTCGCTCGAAACGCTCGGCGATACCTACGGGATATTTGGGTTCTCCGGTTACGGTCGGGAAAACGTCGAGTTCTACACGATCAAAGACCTCGACGAGAGATTCACCGAAATAGTGCCCCGTCGAATCGACCGTATTGCGCCATTGCACGCCACCCGCATGGGGCCGGCCATTCGGCACACGGTGACCAAACTCGCCGAGGTCGATGCTCGCTCTCGATTCCTTTTCCTGATCTCTGACGGGCGACCGCAGGACCGCGGCTACTCTCGTGAAGGCGTCGA
>SMUY01388313.1_pt1 | contig 10675 bp, 9 predicted proteins | sample 2456441 | NCBI WGS metagenome assembly SMUY01 (sample SAMN11095931, study PRJNA526329) | marine sediment metagenome | biome: Marine sediment; feature: Surficial sediment; material: Deep marine sediment; isolation source: Hadal surficial sediment | place: Pacific Ocean | collected 2014-11 | depth 0-1...
CCGCCAGGCCCATCTCTCCCTTGGCAATATCGGCGACGATTTCGCCGCGCTCGATCACCACCAGACGGTCGGCGACCTCATGGACGTGGGCGATGTTGTGATCGATGTAGACGCAGGCACGGCCCGATTCCTTGATGCCGCCGATGAAGTTCAGGACCTTCCGGACCTCCTGGATCGCCAGCGCCGCCGTCGGCTCATCGAGCACGATAAGATCGGCGTCGAAGTACATCGCGCGGCCGATGGCGATGCCTTGACGCTCGCCGCCGGAAAGGTCGCTGACCAGCGAATCCACGGTAATGCCGGCGCCGGTAAAACCGATCGACTTCAGCAGGATTTCCTGGGCGATCTCCTTTTCGCTGGCGACATCGATGAAGCCGAAACGGTTGGTGATCTGGCGGCCGACGAAAAAATTGCGCCACAACGGCTGTTTCTCGCCGAGGGATTTGTCCTGGTAGACCGTCTCGATGCCGTGATCGTGGGATGCAAGCACCGAATAGGACCGCCAGTCGATCGACTCGTCGCGGATGTAAAGGTCCCCGGCCGTCGGCCTCAAGACCCCGGTCATGATCTTGATCAACGTCGACTTGCCGGCGCCGTTGTCGCCCAGCAGCCCGACGATCTCATTCCTGCCGACGGCGAGGCTGACATCGTTCAGCGCCAGAACGGCGCCGAAGGACATGCGGATGTTTTCCATCCGAATGGCATGATCGTACCCCTTCCCGGCCATCCAGACCCCTCCCTGGTCCTTACCGAATAATGACGGAACGGCCTCGCGCGCGATAGACGCGCCAGACCCGCAGGCTTGGAGATTCAGCCGATCAAGGTTATCGGGCCGGGGGGGCGAGGGCAACACCCGCGTCTCGGCGAGCGGGGCCGGCGCATCACGGCCCCGGGCGGGGCGGCGGGTGCCGGGGCGGACTCAGGGTTTTTGGTTGGCTTTCGGCGCCGGGGTCTGGTTCTTTTTCAAATCCAGGATCAGTCCCTCGACCACCGTTGCGAGCATATCGCGCGGCCGATCGGCGCAATATTTGTCGATCCAGGCGAACATCCCCTTGGCGTCGGTGCCGTCGGCCACGTTCTGGCCCTTGTGGACCCAGTTGTTGTAAGCCGAAACGTAGCCGAGAAGCCATTGCTGGAGTTGCCAGGCCCGCGGCTCACCTTTCCCGCGTTCCTTCAGCCAACTCTCGCAGGTGTTGTTGCCGGCGCCGAAAGTCGTGTAGTTCCCTGACTTGTCGGCGGCACCGGCGGCGGCGCTGATCGCGAGGCCAATGATAAGAGCGAACAGAATCCGTCGCGTCGGTTTCCTCATATGCACACCTTTTCTCATCGGTGCCGATCTGCCCGCGGCCGATGACCGGCGGGCGGTCATTTCTTCTTCCCCGGCGCCGGCTCCTTACAGACACGCGACATTGCGATGAGAAGCGTCTCCGCGGCCAGGTCGTTCCATTTCTCTGGATTATCCTCCAGCCATTTCAAATAGACCGCGGATATCTTGTCGGCGGCCATCAGCCCCATGCACTGTTTGATCCGCAACGCCGAAGCGTCCAGGTTCCTGGAAGGCACGGCGTCACGCGCGCTCGGGCTAAGTGCGTACATCGCCAAGAGGTCCGTCGCCCCCATGATATAACCGCGCTGATCGGAGGCCGACAGGCTCTGGAATATCTTCCCGGTAACGAAGATCGAGACGCCTTTCTCCGCCCCGGCGGACGGCGATGGCGCGCCGAGGACGCAAACGAGGACCGCGGCAATGGCTCCAATCCTATTCGTCAAGACCATGTCTACATTCCTTACCTAATCCACCGAACCATCTAACGGGTCCGCGCCCTTGCGGTTCCATCGGATGTCATCCAACCACCTCGCCCCGTCGAGGGCATGGGCTGGCAGAGACAGGCCGGCTCGGAGACGGCGGCGCGGCGCCGACGGACGCGCCCGCGGCAGGAGATCGGCCGCCGGCTGAAACAGAAGGTGATTTTTTACAGCGCTCACCACTAAGGAGACTACTTTCCCGGTTGTACCCCGGTCCTCCCACGGCATTACTATTTCATTGCCGTTGGCCGCGTCAAGCGCTCAGCGCACCCCAAGAAAGGCGCCCTCAGCCCGGCTTCTTCATCAACAGGGCATAGAGGCTCACCGATAAGGTGATGATCAGTCCATAGATGAACTGCACCCAAAATCCGGTCAACCCGATCGAGATGATACCGGACTCGAGCGATCCGATGATGATGACGCCGATGAAAGTGCCGAACATCGTCCCCTTGCCACCGAACACGGATGTGCCGCCGATGAACACGGCGGCGAGAGTCATGAGCAGGAACCCCTCGCCCTGGCTGGGCCAGAAGTAGGTCACCTCGCAGGCCAGGAACACACCGGCAAAGGCGGCCATCAGGCCATGCTGCATGAAGCAGACGATCTTTACCCGATCGACGTCGATCCCCATCATGCGGGCGCTTTCGGCATTGTCGCCGACGAAAAGGAGGTGGCCGCCGAAGCGGTGGCGCCGGTAGATCAGGCCGTAAAGCAGCGCCACGGCGGTAAACCACAGGAACTGGGCGGGAAACAACCCGAACAGCCGCCCGACGAACAAATCGTAAAACGGCGAATCGCGCAAGCCGACGAGGGCGATGCCCCTGCCTTCGGCCAGGACGTTGACCAGGCCGCGCCAAAGAAACATGGTGCCGATGGTGGCGACGATGGAGGGGATGCCGACCCGCGCCACCAGCAGGCCGTTGACGGCACCGGCGAAGAGGCCGGTCAAAAGGCAGGCGGCCAGCGCCAGTGGGAGGCTGTCGGAAGCGACGAAGACCGTACCCAGCACCCAGGACGAGATGCCGAGCACGGAGGGGAACGAAAGATCGATCTCGCCCAATGTCACGACCAGGGTCGCCGAAAGCGCCATGAGGCCGAAGAACGGCATGGTGGACATGAAGGCGCGGTAGATATCGAAGCGGGTGAAGACGGCCGGGTTGCCGGCGAGGAACACGGTGTAAAGGATGATCAGGATGGCGAGGATGCTGATTTGAATCCTGTAGCGCCCAAGCCTTCGGGACACCTGTTGGACGCGCGCGCTCATACCGCCGCGCCGGTGTGATGCAACTCCGTCATCCTGGCGATGAGGCCGTCCCGCGTGATCTCCGACTTCGCGAATTCGCCGGCGACCCGGCCGCGGTCGAGAATGACGAATCGGTCGGCAACGTCGTAGACGTGGAAGATATTGTGGTCGATGATGATCGCCGAGGAGCCCCGTCGGCGGATTCCCCGGACGAATTCGAGCACCCTGTCGGTTTCACTGAGCGCCAGGCCCATGGTCGGCTCATCGAGGATGATCAGCTCGGCGTTGAAATGGAGCGCCCGGGCGATGGCCACTCCTTGCTTCTCGCCGCCGGAAAGACTCCTCACTTCCGCTTCGATGTCGATCGCTTCCGAGGTGAAGCCGAGATAGTCGCGGAGCAGCCGTTCCGTTTCCCGTTTCTGGGCGCCGACATCGAGGAAGCCGAACCGATTGGTCAACTCGCGCCCGGCGAAGATGTTCCGCCACAGCGACTGCTGATCGGCGAGCGCGCGTTCCTGATAGACGGCTTCGATGCCGAGCTCGCGCGAGCGCCGCACCGATCGGATCGCCACCCGCCGGCCCTTGAAATGTATCTCGCCGGAGCTCGCCCGGTGCACGCCGGTTATGATCTTGATCAGCGTCGACTTGCCGGCGCCGTTATCGCCGACCAGCGCCACGATCTCGCCGTGGCCGATGGTGAGGTCGACGCCGCGAAGAACCTCGAGGTTGCCAAAGGATTTGTGGATTGCCCGCAGGATAAGCAGCGGGGCGTCGTCACTCATCTCACGCTATTCCCAAGCGTCCCGCGATCAACGGATACCCTCCGCCGTCAGCGACGTTACGGCATCGACGTTGTCGGAAGTGATGATGGCGGCGCCGGTATCCACGTTCATGCCGGCGAAACCGAACCTCTTGCTCAGGTAGAGCTGGACGATGGGGAGATACCCCTGGAGGAACGGCTGCTGGTCGAGGACCGCATCGACGGCGCCTTCCTTGATGGCCCGCGCCGTCGCCGCCGAAAGATCGAAACCGGCGCCACAGATCTGGCCGGGCGATTTCCCCGCCGCCCTGAGGTAGACGCCGAGCAACGCCGTCAACGCCCCGTGATCGGTGACCACCAATTTGAGGCCGGGGTTGGCGGCGGCAAAGCTGGTGAACACGGGCGTGCCCTGGACCGCGTCCTTGTTGATGGCACCCGATATCTCGAGATACTTGACGCGCAACCCCTTCTCCTTGAGCGCATCGATCACCCCCTTGGTGCGCTGGCCCCGGGCTTCCTGGCCAAGCAGGCCCCAGACCAGCGCCAGGTCGCCGGACCCGAGCCGGCAACGGCGAACGGCGGCCTTGGCGAGCGTCGCTCCCGACTCATAGAGCTTCTGGCCGACATAGCCGAAGCCCTCGGACTTGTATCTGGCTTCGGAGACCGGGAGGCCGACGTTCGCGGTCGTGACGATGATGCCCTTGGCGCGGGCCTCCTCGATCAGCCTTCCCAAGGCCGGCTCGCCGGGATGACCCATGAGCGAGATGCCGTCGGGCCGTCGCGCGATCGCTTCCTTGAACTGGCGGACCATCTTCTCGGGGTTCCAGTCGGACCATACATAGTCGACCTTACACCCGGTATGCCTAGCGGCCAGCCTGGCGCCGTTATAGACGACGGAAGCGAACGGCCCGCCCTCCGGTCCGCCGGGGAAAAACACGAAACGCAATCCTTTGCAGCCCATCTCGGCGGCCGACGCTGGATCGCCCGCGAAGGCGAGGGCGAACACGAACGCGGCTTGGACGATGGCTCTCCTCACGACTGACTCCCTTGATTCCGGTATTCTATCTTCGACCCAGGACCGAGCATACCACGCATGGCGAACGGTATTCGACGGCTTGGCAGCACTTCATGACGCCTTCGGGCTCTTGCTCCGCAACCGAGCCACGAGATCGCGGTGGAATGCGAAGTACCCGGAGCCGACGGCGCGGAGCCTGTCCCTGAGCTCGGCGTTCAATTTCCCTAGAGCGAAAAAAGGCACGGCGGGAAACAGATGGTGCGCGGTGTGATACGGCATATTCCAGGCCAATATGCGGACGATGAAGTTGCTCTGCGTCGTGCGCGTACTCGCCAGCATGTCGTCTGTCCGCGGGCAGCCCGTATGCTCGGCCATGAGGAAGAGACGGAGGAACGGCTGGCCGAGCAGCGCCGGACCGATCCAATAAGTGACCAGCGCCAGGGAATCGAAATACCAGGACACCGCGGCGGCGATAACGTAACCGGCCCAGAGGACCCGGGCTTCCGCCACGACGCGGTGCCGGGCGTTGGTCGGGATGAAGAACTCATCGGTGCCGCCGGTCGCCGCGTGGCCGAGCGTCGTCCACAGACGCCCGCCCCAATAGGGCAGGCCCGAGACATGCCAAAGATATCCGATCAACCCTTCCGGCTGGGCGATGAGGAGTTCGGGATCATAGTCCACGACCTGTGTCGAACGATGATGGGTGAAATGGAAGAGGCGGAAATAATGGGGCGGTAAAACCAGGACAAACGCCGCCAGCCACGCCACGGTTCCGTTGACCCCGCGATTCCTGAACGCCGTGCCGTGGATCGTTTCATGCAACGGCGCGAACAGGAAGACCAGGACGACGCCATAGGGGATCATCGCAGGGATGAGCCACGGCGTGCCAACGGCGCGGAAGACGACCACGCCGGTGGCGATGAGCAGGACCAGGTGGAGTAGGAGTTGCAGGCCCCCGCGCAGGTCCGACCGCTCCAGGAGCTTCTCGAGCCGTTCGGAATCGACGAGGCCGCGGCGGGGAGTGAAATCTTCCATCAGCAGGGTTTATGCCATTTCACGGCGCCGGTTTCCAGCCCCGGCGTGCGAAAATGTGCCGGCAGACGCCACCTGCGTCATATCAGGCCCCGGCGCAGCCGCCCGTCCACCCCACGCGGTGCCGCCGTGACGAATTTCGAGGGCAGGACGGCCTGGGATGATTTAAGCTTACGCCCACCGGCCGGACGCGGCCCGCGTCTTCAACATCGGGAGTCTAGTTTTCCATGTCAGTGACGATCAAGGACCTCAGCGTCAAGGACATCCGCTTTCCGACCTCGCTGGCGCTCGACGGCTCGGACGCGATGCACGAAAGCCCGGATTACTCCGCCGCCTACGTCACCTTGCATACCGGTCAGGAAGGCCTGGAGGGGTACGGCCTGACCTTCACCAGCGGGCGCGGCAACGAGGTCTGCGTCGCCGCCGTCGAGGCCTTGAAGCCGCTGATTGTCGGGCTCGCGCTCGACGACATCACGTCGGACATGGCGGCGTTCTGGCGGACGCTCACCAGCGACGGCCAACTCCGCTGGATCGGCCCGGAAAAGGGCGCGCTCCATCTCGCGACCGCGGCCGTGGTCAATGCCGTCTGGGACCTGTGGGCGAAGACGCAAGGAAAACCGGTGTGGAAGCTCGTCATCGACATGACGCCGGAGGCGCTCGTCTCCTGCATCGACTTCCGCTACATCACCGACGCCCTGACCCCCATTGAGGCCATCGAGATGCTGCGGAGCAAGGTGGAAGGCAAGGCGGAGCGCGAGGCGGAGATGCTGGCCCGGGGCTATCCCGCCTACACCACTTCCGCCGGGTGGCTCGGTTATCCCGACGACAAGGTCCGGCGCCTAGCGGCTGAGGCGGTCGCCGAGGGCTGGAACCACATCAAGCTCAAGGTGGGTTCGAACATCGAAGACGATGAGCGGCGCTTGCGTGCCGTCCGCGAAGAGGTCGGACCGGATGTCAAACTGATGATCGACGCCAACCAGGTGTGGGACGTCGCCCAGGCCATCGATTGGGTCAACCGCCTCAAGCCCTTCGATCTCTGGTGGATCGAGGAGCCGACCAGCCCCGACGACGTGCTCGGCCACGCCACCATTCGCAAGGGCGTGCATCCGGTCGGCATAGCGACCGGCGAGAACTGCGCCAACCGCGTCCTGTTCAAACAGTTCTTCCAGGCCGAGGCCATCGACTTCTGCCAGATCGACAGTTGCCGGCTCGGCGGCGTCAATGAAGTGCTCGCGGTGATGCTCATGGCCGCCAAGTTCGGCGTGCCGGTCTGCCCCCATGCCGGCGGTGTCGGCCTTTGCGAGTACGTCCAGCACCTCTCGATCATCGACTACATCGCCATTTCCGCCTCCCTCGAGAACCGGGTCACCGAATATGTCGATCACCTGCACGAGCACTTCACCGAACCCTGCGTCATCCGCGACGGCCATTACATGCCGCCGGCGGCGCCGGGATACAGCATCGCCATGTATCCCGAATCCTTAGCCGAGTTTGAATTTCCCAACGGCCCGGCGTGGCGCCGATGAAGGGGTTGGCACGGCAGACTTGAGCACTCATCTTATCTTCAGGGGCGCGGGGTGCGATGCCCCATGGCGCCGGATTTCCGAGGAGGCTTCCATGCCGAACGCAGTGCGACCGAGTGCAATCATGCTGTTGGCCTTTTTGTGGATCGCAGGCCCCGCCGAAGCGCAGGAGCCGCGCACCGGCCCCCGGCCAAGCGCCGGCAACGAACAGGTGCAAAAACTGGTGGACGAGCTCCGCGCCCTGACCGAGGAGGCCGACCGCAATCGCGCGGCGGACCCGCGTTTCCTGCGCGATCTCAAGGGGCTGGCCAGGCGCTACGACTATCCCTGGCGTGTCCGCCTCATCTTTGATGACTTCGGCGACGGCGATTACACCAACAACCCGGCCTGGACGGCGGCGGCGGGCAAGTTCACCGTCGCCTGGGGCGGCGGCCTCGCTACCGAGGTGCGCCCGCGAACGGTCGTGGCGGCCACGCCCGCCGAGGAACCGCGGCAAAGGCGGGAATTGAGCGGTGAGGAAATGGCGTTCGCCCTGTTCGGTGAAATCTTGCGGGACCGCTCCGGTGACTCCCGGCAAAGGCGCCAGCAGGCGCCGCCGCCAGAGCCCCAATATGTGCTGGATCCGGCGGAAATCTTCCTGCCCCGGCCGATCACCAACGCCTTCGCCATCCGCGCCGTCGTCACCGGGCGGCTCGGCGATGACATGGCCGGTCAGGGCGGCCTGGAGATCGGCGTCTATCGCGGCGCGGACCGGAACGCCGGGTACCGCCTCGCCTACACGCCGGGCAAGGGTCTGGCGCTTCTTGGCGTCAACCAATGGGGATCGTCGGTGATCGACGCCTCGCGCGCCGACATCGCGCTCATCGACGGCAAGGACCACGTCATCGAGTGGACGCGCACCGATGACGGCCATATGGTCGTCCGCTTCGACGGCGCCGAGATCTTCGCCCGCACCGACAGGAACTGGCGCGATCCGTTCGACGGCTTTCACCTGATCAATCGCGGCGGCGATTATTTGTTGCGCTCGCTCACCATCGACGGCACGAAGTAGCGCCCGCCCCCCTGTCCGGGCGCGGCGGGCGCGTTGGCGATGGGCGCGCCGGTACCTAGCCGCCGAGGTGTTTCTTGAAGTGCGCGACGGTCCGCTTCCAGGCGAGCTTGGCGGCGGCCTCGTCGTAGCGCGCCGGGCGGGCATCGTTGTTGAAGGCATGCCGGGCGCCGGGATAGACGTGGGACTCGTAGCTCTTGCCATATTTCTTAAGGTCCTTCGTGAGAGGGCCTAGTTGCTTCATCCGTTTCTTATCTTTCTCGGGGACGTGGAGAAGGATGGCGGCGTTGATCTTCTCGATGCCCTTCTTCGGCCTGCTGCCGTAGTAGGAAACCGCGGCCTGGAGCGACGGGTCGTTGACGGCAAGCTTGAGCGTCTGGCCACCGCCCCAGCAGAAGCCGACGGCGCCGACCTTGCCGGTGGAGTATTCGTGGGTTCTGGCGAAGGCGGCGGTGCCCACCAGGTTCTCGATCACGTCGGCGCTCGGGATGTCGTAGAGCTTGTCACGCGCCTTGTCGCGGTCGTTCGGCGTGCCGCCGATCGGCGCCATCATATCCGGCGCCACCGCCAGGAACCCTTCGAGCGCCATGCGGCGGGCGACGTCCCGGATGTGGGGCGTGAGCCCCCGGTTCTCGTGGACGACCACCACCGCCGGAAGCTTGCCCGATCCCTGGGGCCGGACGACGTAGGCCTTCATGCCCTGGCCGGTGCCGGCGAAGCTCTCCGTTCCGGTGGTGAGCCGGCCGTCCTCCGGGGCCACCATGGCGGCTTCCGCCCCCGTGCCCTCGAGCCAGGGCAGCAAAGCCGCCGCCGCCACGGTCCCGCCGGCGGCCTTGGCCAGCTTCTTCAGGAACTCGCGCCTCGGTTCCGGGCTGTGGACGTAATGGTCGTAAATGTCGATGTATTTTTCGCTGAGCTTGTCGTTCATCCGGGTGCCTCCTCTGAAACCTATGGTTCTGGGACGCCAGTGGTGACGCCAAGCCAAAGAGACTACCCGGATACCCCTTTTCCGGCAACCGGAACCCGAATGAGCGGCGGGCGGGTCGGAGACCGGCCGGGCGGGGACAGACACCCGAATACCTACCGCACCGGGCGCTCCGGCCCCCTGCCCCGGCAGGCGCCCGGGGACGGATCCCCAGGCAGCGCTGCACTAGCACATCCCTTGGCTTTGTTCCAGGGTGACACAGGGGCTTTCTTCACATCGCCGATCCCCCGGCCGTGCTTTTGGCGTTCACCCCGAGGAACGGCGCTTTGAACGATGTGGCGAAGGTCGCCGCGGGGGGGTCGCCATGCCCTCTTGCTTTCCATCTGGGGCGGCCGACGCACGTGTCGTGAGCCTCGAGGGCCCCGAAGTCGACTTTCCCGCAGCCTCTCGCGGCGCTGAGAGTCCCTAAGAACGACCACCTGCCCTGACGCTCAACGAGAGAGGCCATCAAAGTACGCGAAGTGGGGGGCGGGGGAATACTTGAACGCTATAAAAGAGGTTGATTTCTTGCCCCCTAAAAAAAGGGGATGTAGCTTTTAGCCGAGATTTCCCAGATAGCACCTCCAACTACCTGATAACGGTAGCAATTTCGGCTGTCGAAGGCAATTCAGGTCGCATTCCGGACATTGCATGGCTATCCCCTGGGTTTGTTGGGCCGATTTGGCGATTGAACGGCTGGTATACCGTACGTCTCTCTCCTACTGGGAGGGCACGCCTCGACACTCACGAGGCGTGGCTGCTCTGTCGGCAGGCCCAGATGCTCTTGAATCGAGGCCCGCCAGCAAGTGGCGCGTGTTCGTGCCACGCTGCAGGTCCGACAACGCCGCCCTACCCAGATCGGTCAGGCCGAGAACCTCGTCCAGCTCGCGGTATGCCACTCCATCGAATCGGCCTCTTGCCTATGGCGCGATCGCTGGCGTTCCGGTAACCCGTGAACCCGCTCCGTCGCCTGCGGCGCCCGTGGGTGATGCGAACGGCGCCGTCAGCCGTCCTCGGCCAGCGCCGGGGCCGGCAATTGGGCGGCGTACCAGGCGTAGGTACGTTCAATACCGTCTCGCAAGTCCGTTTTCGCCGTCCAACCGAGTTCCATTAGGCGCGTGACGTCGAGCCGTTTGACCGGCGTCCCGTCGGGCCTATCGGCAACGTAGTGGACACCGCCGTCGAAGCCGACGACGGTCGAGATCAGTTCCGCCAGTTCGGCGATGGTGACGTCGGCGCCAGTCCCGACATTGACGTGTGCCTCGCCGGAATAGGTTTGCATCA
>SMUY01159360.1_pt1 | contig 10674 bp, 10 predicted proteins | sample 2456441 | NCBI WGS metagenome assembly SMUY01 (sample SAMN11095931, study PRJNA526329) | marine sediment metagenome | biome: Marine sediment; feature: Surficial sediment; material: Deep marine sediment; isolation source: Hadal surficial sediment | place: Pacific Ocean | collected 2014-11 | depth...
CAGTTTCCGACCACCGATGTGGCGCTGGTGATCGGCGCCAATGACGTGGTGAATCCGGCGGCACGAAAAGACACCGCAAGCCCCATTTACGGTATGCCGATTCTCGATGCCGACAAGGCAAAAAACGTGTTCGTGATCAAGCGCGGCCAGGGGACCGGCTTTTCCGGCATTGAAAACCTGCTGTTCTTCGAAGACAACACCCGCATGTGTTATGGCGACGCGCAAGACGTTGCGCAGAAGCTGATCCAGGGCATTAAGGACCTGTAATCCAGGATCCCCGCTGCCGCTGGGAGATTTTTCCTGTTGTGTTTAGTGTTGTACTGTGGTATAACACCTAACCATATTTTCTGAAGGACTCAAAACCATGAATTTTTTACGAATTCCTGCCCTTTTGGCGGTGACTGTACTGGCACTCAGCGCCTGCAACCGGGCGGAAGAGGCCGCCAAAGCCGCTGCCGCTAACCCGCTGCTGGCGTACGTACCGGCAGACACGCCTTACCTTTATGCCAACATTGAAGCCACGCCGCCTGAGGTCATTGATGCCTTCATTCTGCGCGCCGGCCCGGCACTCGCTGCCGTGCGGGAGCTGTTCGATGACCTCGATATCAAGATCAGCACCAGCGACACGGAAGAACACCATGAAGCACGTCTCGTGGCTGCCCTGCTCACCGAGTTCGATGGCAAGTTAAACCGTGAAGGCCTGGAATCCCTGGGCCTCTCGCTTGAATCACACGTGGCCATCTACGGCATGGGTGTGTTCCCGGTGATCCGGGTTTCCCTGCACGACGCCGATGCATTACGCGGCGCCATTGCGCGCGTTGAAACCGCCTCGGGCATGGACTTCGAACGGCACAATCTCGGCGAATACGAGTATTGGAAAATCACCGATGGCGAACAACAGGCCGGCGTTTACATCGCCATCCTGAATGACCATTTTGCGATCAGCATGTTTCCCTCATCGGCAGAGTCAGAATGGCTGCCCGCATTCCTGGGTCAGACCCTGCCGGCAGATTCAACGGTTGCGGCAAAACAACTGGCTCAACTCAACCGCGACAAGGGTTACTCAAACTACGGCTCGGGCTATATTGACCTGCAACGCCTGGCGGGCGAATTCCTCGACGGCGACAGCAAGACCGCAGCGCTGCTCAAAAGCCTGGGCCACCACGATCCAGCCAGCCTGGATGAACAATGTGTAGCGGAAATTCGCGGCCTCATTTCACACGCGCCACGCCTGGTGGGCGGGACCACCGAACTGAGTGCCAACACCGTTGGCATCAGCTACCAGGTCGAACTGGAAAAGAGCCTGGCCGCCAGGCTGGTTGAGCTGGTCGCCGACGTGCCGGTGGCCGGACGCGGCCCGGATAAAGTCTTAACCGCCTCACTGGGTTTGAACATTGGCCGACTGCGTAATTTCCTGATAGAGCAGGCCACTGCGATCGGTGATTCGCCGTTCCAGTGTGAACAATTACAGGCCATTAACCGGCAGGCTGCGGCACTGCTCGCCCAACTCCAGCAGCCAATGCCGCCGTTTCTCGGCAACCTGAAAGGATTTCGGCTGAGCCTGGACGAATTGGACTATGAAAATTTCAGTCCGGAAAATGTCAGTGGGATGTTCGCCCTTGAAGTCGAGAAACCACAGATGCTGGTCGGCACCGCACAGATGTTTGTGCCGGGCCTTGAAGGCTTCGAACTTGAACGCGGCGCTGACCCGGTTGAATTACCGCAGGAGCTGATGTCTTTCGCGTCCGCGGACCTGCGTGTCTACGCCGCAATGGGCGATGACTCAATCGGCTTTGCGGTGGGCGCATCCGGCCAGGCTGAACTGGCTGCTTTCATGGACGCAAAATCCGGCAATGACGAAACCTTTTTCTCCCTGGAATACGACATGGCAGCGCAGTTGGAAATTCAGAACAGTATTGCACAGCGGCTTTCAGGCCTGGACACGACACCCGACTCCGATGCGGAGAAATTCCGCAATCTGTCGAAAAACATTCAGGACAGCTACAAGGATTGGCTTGGCCGTACCCGCCTTGAAATCAGCTTTACCGAAGATGGCCTGCAAATGGAAAACACCATTACCTTCAAATAGACCCCCGGCGGTACTGTGCTGAACAGAAGAGGGCCGCCACGCGGCCCTCTTCTGTTGATCGGAAGCTTAGATCTGCTCATGGAAGCAAGATACGAGTTCTCGAGTAGTTCAGAGCTTCCTTAGTAACGGAAGTGTTTGATCTTTTCTCCCTGTTGTCCGAGCTCGGTCATCGCCTCGATACCAATCTGCAAGTGCAATCCTACCCACTCGCTGGTGACCTTGCGGTCCGATTCCTCGGTTTTGACACCGTCGGGAATAATCGGGACATCGGACACCAGCAGCAATGCACCACGCGAGATTTCATTGGCGTGGCCAACGATGAACAGGGTGGCCGTTTCCATGTCAATACCAATACAGGTCATGTCTTTCAATTTCTGGTGAAAGGCCGTGTCATGTTCCCACACGCGGCGGTTGGTTGTGTAAACAACGCCGGTGCGATATTCAACCTTGTGCGCAAGAATTTTCTCCGACACAAATTTGTGCAATTTGAACGATGGAAGCGCCGGGACCTCGGGCGGGAAATAATCGTCACTGGTCCCTTCACCCCGGATCGCGGCAATGGGCAGAATAAAATGACCAATTTCGCTGGACTTCTTCAATCCGCCGCATTTACCCAGGAACAATACGCCCTTGGGGCTGACCGAACTCAAAAGGTCCATCACGGTGGCGGCGTTGCTGGAGCCAATGCCGAAATTGATGATGGTCAGGCCGGCATCGTTGCTGGCCGCCTGCATTGGCCGGTCCAGGCCATGGATCTCGCAGTCGAATTGTTCGGCAAACCAGTCAACATAATTGCCGAAATTGGTTAACAGGATGTAGTCGCCAAATTTTTTCAGCGGCATCCCGGTATAGCGGGGAAGCCAGTTACGCGTAATTTGTCGCTTGTCGAGCATCCGGAATTCCTCAGGCTTTGAGCATGTGTGCTGCACATGCCATTGCCGGATTATAGCAGTCAGCCTTCGCTGTCCTGCCTGAGGAGTTCGCGGGCCAATGGCACGGTGATACGGCGTTTCGACGTAAATGCAACCTGTTGCAGGCGTTCGACCGTGTGCAGGAGTTTCCCGAGGTTCCTGGAACTGCGCCGAATGAGGTAACTGCCGACTTCCTCGGGCAGATCAATCCCCAGTGAGGATGCGTGCAGGCTCAATACCCTGCTCTTGTCCGGATCCTCCAGTGCCCTTAACTTTATCCTGATTCCCCACTGCAACCTCGATGCCAGGTCCGCAAGTCCCAGATCAAGTGCAGACAGTGCCAACCGGCTGGCGAGCACCACGCGGCCATGATTGGATCGAATGCGGTTCAGGCAATGAAACAACGCCACTTCCCAACTGCTGTCACCGGCCACCTGATGCAGGTCATCCACACAGACCAGGTCTATCCGCTCCAGTCCTTCCAGCAATTCCTGTGAACCCTCGGGCATGGACCGCATTCCTGCATAAAATGCCGTCAAGCCCCGCTCCCTGGCAGCCAGGCAAAGCGCATTGAGCAGGTGTGTTTTGCCGGTGCTTTCAGGACCGCTGAGAAACAACAGGCCATCCGGCGCCTGCAGGATGTCTTTTAGCGCCTCAAGGACCGGCGCATTGGGGCCGGGAACAAAGTCTTCGAAACGGCTCTCTCTGCTGGGCTCAAGCGGTAATGGAATCTGCGGTGAAAAAAGCATTCAGCGTTCAGTCTCAAGCAGGGATTTTTGCTTGTACAGTTCACTGTTGCGGTAGCTTTCGTGCGCATGCCGGACCAGCACATTTATCGCTGCCGCAGCGGGCAGCGCCAACAGGATTCCGAGGAAACCGAACAGTTGCCCACCGGCCAGCACCGCGAAAATAACCGCCACCGGGTGTAGCCCAATGCGATCACCGACCAGCCTGGGCGTCAACAGCATGCCTTCCGCCATCTGCCCGCTGGCAAATACTCCCAGCACCAAAATGAGATGCAGGCTGTCATGGTACTGAAACAACGCGGCCATCGCGGCAACCGACAGGCCGACTATGGAACCGAGGTATGGAACGATGCTCAATGCGCCCGCGCCCATGCCGATCAGGAATGCGAAGTCAATTCCAATCAGCCACAGGCCTAGCCAATAGATCAGCCCCAATGCCAGCATCACCATCAACTGGCCGCGCAGGAATGCGCCCAGCACATCGTCGATTTCTGATGCCAGTGCGCTGACACGATCAACGATGCCACGTGGCAGCAGATCGTGAATGCCGTTGATCAGGAGATCCCAGTCCCGCATCAGGTAAAAGGTCACCACCGGAATCAGAACCAGGTTGGTCACCAGCACCAGGAGCGCCTGCCCGCCCCGGCCCAGGGTTTCCGCCACGCTGAATGCGGCGACGCTGATTTCCTTCCAGTAGGACTTGAGCACCTCGGTCAACTGACCCGTATCCAACGCCGAGGCCTCAAAGCCCAGTTGCCCCGTCATCCAGGGTATCGCTGTGGTCGAGAGCCAGTCCAGGTAAGCTGGAAACCGCACAGCCAGTTGCCGGAACTGGTCCATCAGCAGCGGGATAATAACCACCAGCAGCACTACGAAAACACCGATCATTGCCAGGAACACCAGAACCACGGCCAGGGTGCGGCCAAGCGCCCATGTGCGGATGCTGATTTTTTCCAGTCGGTCAACCAGTGGATCGCCGAAATAGGCCAATGCCGCTGCAGTGGCAAACGGTGTGATGACCGGCGCAAGCAGGTAAATCAGCCATCCGCAGGCAGCCACCGCGGCCAGAACAAACCAGCTTTGTGATTCAGTGCTCATTGGTCCCTCCCGGGTTCGCCGTGCCTGTCAAACTCCTGCCGAACAATCATTCAGGGAACCAGCCTGTAACGATTATCCGCCTGGCTGGCGACCAGTATCCCATCCTTTTCAATTTCATTCTCCAGGTATTGGGGCAACGCGTTCAAATCAAGCGCAAAGCGGATTTCGCCCGGCTTGACTTCGAGTATGTTGACCTCGTCGATCACGCTAAGTCCCTGCAGGTAGGCCAGGCAACGCGCATAATCGTCAGCGTCGAGGAAGCCATTAACGGCCAATTCAAACTGCCAGTTTCCTTGAGCGGAAGGCGCGATCGCATCCCTCGCCGCCACCCGGTCCGTCAGTTGGTGCAGGCCATCGACCAGCGCAAAAGACAAATCGCGGTCGCGAATCCGCCAACTGGATGTTTCACCGCCGCTGGTAAAATTCCAACGAACGTTCCAGCTTGGTCCTTCCCGGCGGGCGGCCACAATTGCCGCTTCACCATTACTGATTAAAGCCACCAGTCCATCCATGTATCCGCCCCACAGCAGTTGCAAGTCCACCTGCTCCAGCGTTTCCTTGTCCAGTTCGGGCCATAAGACCGGCAAACCTCGAAATTTGGCAACGTCTGTCATCGCGTTCCAGGCATAGGCGTACTCAACCGGCATCAGGCGCCTGCCCAGTCCATCGTCTACCACGATCCAGATCGTGATCGGCCTTCGTTGCGGACGCCATCGTGGCAGTTCCAGGTCGCGCACAATTTGATCCACAGCCTGCGGGAGGAAATGGGCCACCAACCACAATTCCTTGCTCTGGGTACCATCGGGTGCCGTTCGTTCGCGGTTTTGATAGTGAAAGGAAACCATGATGCGCTGAGCGTCCAGCAGCGCCACATCCAGTGCATGATGAAGCGGCAATTCCCGTTGTCCGCTGTGCTTTTGAAGTACCTGTATCAACGCAGCCGGCACCGATTGCTGGCGTTCAGCGACGCTTTGATCAGACACCAGGACCTCGCCCGAATACAAATTCTGCGCACGCGCAGGCGAACACACTACCAGAACGAGTATCAGCGACAAGTTGAATGTTTTGAACATGAATTCCTGCTGTGAAAGGGCTTCGCGCACCTTCAAATACGATACCATATGATGCTTCCGACACGAACTCCGGCGGCCTGTACAGTGGTACAAAAGAACAGCACGAAAGACCCGCTTTGCTATCGCGATACCGGCGTTGATATTGACGCGGGCAACACGCTAGTCGAATTGATCAAGCCGCTGGTCGAGACCACCCTGCGACCCGGGGTATTGACCGGACTGGGTGGTTTCGGCGGGCTGTTTGCGCTGGAGACCACTCAATACCAGCAACCCGTGCTGGTCTCCGGCACCGACGGGGTGGGAACCAAGCTTTTACTCGCGCGTGCACTCAACAGCCACCATAGCATCGGCATTGACCTGGTCGCCATGTGTGTGAACGACATCCTGAGTTGTGGTGCTGAGCCCTTGTTTTTCCTCGATTATTTCGCCACCGGAAAATTGTGCCCCGAACGGGCCCAGACGGTGATTGGCGGCATCGCAAAGGGTTGCCGGCAGGCAGGATGCGCATTGATTGGCGGTGAGACTGCAGAAATGCCGGGCATGTACAAGGCACAGGAATATGATCTTGCCGGGTTTTGCGTTGGCGTCGTCGAACGCGAAAGGCTGATCGACGGAGCGGGCATACGGGCAGGCCACCGGGTACTCGGGCTGAGCTCTTCCGGCCCGCATTCAAATGGTTATTCCCTTATTCGCAAAGTGCTGGAGCTTTCGGGTGCGGATACCGCCCAGCCTTTTGAACCAACGGATGACGCAAGCAAGACCCTGGGCCAGGCCTTGATAGAGCCCACCAGGATCTATGTGTCCATCATTCTTGACCTGCTGCAGTCCTGTAAGGTCGACGGACTGGCACACATCACCGGCGGCGGCCTGACCGAAAACATCGTGCGCATCGTTCCGGATGGACTTGGCCTCGACATTGACCTGTCGGCATGGACGCCACCCGCGGTATTTGCCTGGCTGCAGGAAACCGGAAACATCAGTGAGGCAGAGATGCTGCGCACCTTCAACCAGGGCATCGGCATGGCGCTGGTCGTTGCACCCCGTGATGTCGCCGATGTCAGGCAGCACCTGGAGCGCGCGGGTGAACAGGCATTTGAGATCGGAGTCGTCACCGACGGCTCTGCCGCTGCGGACGCCGGCGGGCGGGTACGGTACGTTCGCTCATGAGTCCGCAGCCGCTGCCGGTGGCAGTCCTGATCTCCGGCACCGGAAGCAACCTCAAAGCCCTGATCAACGCGGTGGAACAAGACCATCTCGAGCTCGATCTTTGCCACGTGATCAGCAACCGGACGGATGCGCCGGGACTGGACCACGCCCGCGACGCTGGCATTCCCTGCAGCGTGATCAATGCGCAAAGCGCCGGTGAAAGCGAAGACCAGGACCGCCAGATCGGGCAACGCCTGGCCGCATGCGGGGCAGAACTTGTCATCCTTGCCGGCTACATGCGCATCCTCGGTGCAGACCTGGTGCAACGATTTCTCGGGCAGATGATCAATCTCCACCCGTCCCTGCTGCCGCGGTACCGGGGCTTGCACACCTACGAACGTGTAATCGCTAACGGCGACCACGAGCATGGCGCCAGCATTCACTACGTGACCACGGAACTGGACGGCGGTCCAGTCATATCCCAGGTCCGGATTCCGGTATTTCCGCATGACACCAGCGACACCCTGGCGGCAAGGCTGGGGCCGCGGGAGCACAATCTGCTGCAGGCTACGGTTGAATTATTCACCCACAGGCGGGTCAAAATGCGTCCTGGCGGCGTGTTGCTGGATGCGCAACGCCTGCAGCAACCCCTGGTGCTCAGTGCCAACAATGACTTTGAATAGGATTGTGCAAAAGCGAATTCTTCTGTTAAATGCGATTTTGCTCACCGCATGTTTTTGCAATAGCGGTGTTGCCGGCATGGCCCTGCCATTTGAAGCCGTCTATGCGGTGACCATTAACGGCAAACCACGCCTGGAAACCCGCATCAGCCTGGTGAAACAGGATGAACAATGGCTGTTGATGAGCACCAGCAAAGGTACGCGCGGCTTGCCCAGGATACTCAAGGCCGGCAGTACCGAACGTAGCTCAGGTCAATGGAATAAAGGGCTATTTCAACAAGTTGATTATAGCCAACGCTCAAAGATTGCCGGTAAGAAAGACCAGTGGACAGCGCAATTCGACTGGCCCAATGGACAGGTGACAACCCGACATGAAAAGGGCGAGTCCGTTTTGCCGATTAATGCAGGTACCGCGGACCCGCTAACCCTGAGCCTGGTCCTGCGCGAACAGCTTGAACAGGGACTGACACACTTTTTCGTTGAAGTGGTCGACGAGGAAGAGATCGACCGGTACGAATTCAAGGCCGGAAAAGCCACCCGGCTCCAGACTTCACTGGGCTGTTACCAGGTGATTCCCCTGGAACGCGTACGGCAAAACAGTAAAAGATATTCTGCCGGTTGGTACGCGACGTCACTGGCCTACATTCCGGTGCGCATCAGTCATGGCAAAAAGGGTGGCAAAGAATACGAGATGCGCATCACCAGCCTGGTGCTGGATGGCGAGCCTGTGCCGGCAGCGCCGGACTGCGCGTTCTGAAACTGATGCGTCCTTGCTTTCTTGCCGCCGCGTTGTTTTTGTCTGCTTGCCAGGTGAATCCCGTCACCGGTGACCGCCACCTGCAGTTTTACGGCAGTGACTGGGAAAAAAAGGCCGGTGCCACCCTGTACGCACCGATGCGGCAGTCCCAGGGTGGCGACTACACCCTTGACCGTGACTTGATCCGCTATGTGCAGTCGGTGGGCAACCGGCTTGCGGCCCGGGCGAGGCGTAAGGATGAACTGAACTTTGAATTCCGTGTGCTGAATGACTCCACGCCCAATGCATGGGCACTGCCGGGCGGCAAAATTGCGATCAACCGCGGTTTGTTGACACAATTGCAGTCCGAAGCGGAACTGGCGGCGGTGCTGGCGCATGAAATTGTGCATGCGGATGCTGCGCACGGTGCGCGTGCGCAATCCAAGGGTGTGCTTACGCAAATCGGGGCGGTGGCCGGCATGGTGCTGATCAGCAGCAAGGTGGATTCCAGCGCGGGCCAGCAAGCCGCTGCAATCATCCCTGTCCTCGGCGCCCAGCTGATAAGCATGAAGTACGGTCGCGACGCGGAGCGTGAATCCGACAAATATGGAATGCGGTACATGTCTGAAGCGGGCTACGATCCGCAAGGCGCCGTGCAACTGCAGGAGACTTTTGTCAGGCTGTCGGAAGGTCGCAGCAGCGACCGTATGAGTACATTATTCGCATCCCATCCACCGTCCCGCGAGCGCGTGAAGCTGAACAAGGAAACCGCGTCCACTCTGCCGGCCGGCGGCGAGACCGGCCGGCATCGATTTCAACAGCAGATGCGTTTCCTGAACCGGGTCAAGCCCGCTTATGAGGCTTACGACGACGCCATGGCTGCCGCGGTTAAAGAGGATTTCACCAGCGCCCGCACGGAACTGGACAAGGCCCTGGCCATTGAGCCTCGCGAGCCGATTTTCCACGCACTGGACGGAGATCTGCACGCCAGCAACAATGATCCTTCAGCGGCGCTGCGGTCCTTCAACAAGGCCGTTGAACTGGATCATTCATTTTTCTACCACCTGCTGAGACGCGGTGAACTTCGCCTCGACCTGGGCCGCGATGACGAGGCCCGAACAGACCTCGAACAAAGCCTCGAGTTGCTGCCGACCGCCCAGGCACACTTCCTGCTCGGCAATATGGACCGCAAGTCCGGCAATCCCGAATCGGCCCGTCAACACTATGAGCAGGCATCTCAGTCCGACTCGGAGGCGGGCATCAAAGCCCAGCGTGAACTGGTCCTGATGGACATGGGAAAAAACCCGGGGAAATTTATTGCAAGCTCACCGGCTGCGGACAGCAATAGAAAGATTTATTGCCTGATCCAAAACACTACAAAGGTGGACCTGACTTCGATTGGTATCCGGGTGACCTTTATCGACGACAACGGCCAGACCCGGCAGGACCACATCTCTTATGCAGCGATTCTGGGCGGCGGCAAACAGGATAAAATCGACACCGGCTGGAGTACCACTAACCGCAGCGAAGTGGGGCGCCGGGTCAAGTGTGAGGTGGACAGGGTGCGCGTGGCAGAGACGTCGGGTCTGTCGCCATGATGGCGTACTAACCGCTGTCGTTCGGTACTTCGGTACGCAGGCCCAGGGCATGGATTTCATTGCCCATCAATTCACCCAGTGTGGCATAGACCAGCCGGTGCCTGTGCAAAGTGCTTTTCCCGGCGAATGAACTGCTGCTGACCACGGCCTCGAAATGCACGCCATCATCACCGCTTACAACCACGTCTGCATCCGGTATGCCGGTACGGATCATTTGCTCTATTAACTTGCTATCCATAGATTAGTACTCCGTCAGGCTAATATTAACGGTTTCAGCGAGTCGGGAAGCGGTTGGGCGCAAGGCACGCCTCGCAGGCAATGGCCAGTCCTTGCCAAAAGGCGTAACGCCGCGAACGACCGCTTCCCGGCTCGCCCGAAGGGCGCTACCCAGTTGACCCAATACTACGTTACAGCCCTTGAAAAGGACACGCCATTTCCTGCGGACTGTGCCTTGTCTTGGATCATCTGGGTAGCTCTGAACCCATTAATATTAGCTTGACGGAGTACTAGTACGCCGTCAGGCTAATATTAATGGTTTCAGCGAGTCGGGAAGCGGTTGGGTGCAAGTCGTGAAGCGATTGACCGGCGCCCGAACAA
>SMUY01129555.1_pt1 | contig 10672 bp, 7 predicted proteins | sample 2456441 | NCBI WGS metagenome assembly SMUY01 (sample SAMN11095931, study PRJNA526329) | marine sediment metagenome | biome: Marine sediment; feature: Surficial sediment; material: Deep marine sediment; isolation source: Hadal surficial sediment | place: Pacific Ocean | collected 2014-11 | depth 0-1...
CGACGCCGGCATCGGCCACCACGAGACGCCGCGCTACGTGCCCTACCTGGCGCGGGCGGTGCCGTGGTTGCAAGGAGTTTGGGCTGGGCGCCGCTGACCCGGACTTCTCAACGGGTCACGTGTAGTCGCCATCCATTGAAAAATCCGTTGCTGAGGCCGTGTCATTCGCTTCGCAGCACCACCATCGGGTCGACGCGCGCGGCGCGCCGTGCCGGTAAGTAACAGGCAAGCAGGGCGACGGCGATCAGCAGCGCCCCGACGCCGGCAAAGGTTGCCGGGTCGGTGGCGCTGGTGTCGTACAGGAGGTGGTTGAACGTGCTTGCCAGGGCCAGCGCGCCGGCGCTGCCGATGGCCAAACCGGCGACCGTCAGAGCGGCTCCCTCGAACAAGATCATGCGAGCCACCTTTCCCGGGCTGGCGCCGATGGCCACGCGCACACCGATCTCGCGCCGCCGTCGCACCACGCCGTAGGCCATGACGCCGAAGATGCCGATAGCGGCGAGAACCAGCGCCAAGCCGGCGAAACCGGCAAGCAGCCAGGTGATCAGCCGTTCCTGTGCCACCGAGCGCCGAGTGCGATCGGTAAGTAGTTCCACGGCGTAGATCGGTAGTTCGGAATCGAGGTCGGCGACGACGCTGCGGACCATCGGCACGAGGTTCGCGGCATCACCCGCCGTGCGCACGACGTACGACATCGTTGAGCGCCCGTCGTACTGGCCGTACGGCCAGTACATCGCCGGGGGTGGCGCCTGTGCCCGACCGGTGAGCCTGACGTCCTCGACCACGCCGACGACTTCAAGCGCGTCCGGGTGGTGCCCCCAACCGGTGGTGACACGGTGGCCGATGGGGTCCTCGTCGCCGAACAGCCGGTGCGCCGCCGTCTGGTTGAGAATGATCACCGGCGTTGCCCCGGTGACGTCGCCGTCTTCGAAGCTGCGGCCGCGCACCACGCCCGTCCCCATGGCCTCGAGAAAGCCCGGCGTCGTGTGGCGAAACTGTACGCGCTCGAGCAGCGAATCCGGGTCGCCTACGATCTGCAGATCGGTGGTTTGGGAGGCGAAGAACGGCAGGAGGCCGACGGCCCCGACCGCCTCGACGCCGGGCTGCTGCGCCAGCTCACCGCGCAACTCGGTGGCAAAGTCAGTCCACGACTCCGTCGTCTCATAGCGGCTCGTCGGCAGGCCGATCCTGAAGGTAAGCGCTCCATCGGCGTCGAATCCGGTGTTGACGCCCTGCAGCTTGCCCAGGCTCTGTACCAGTAGCCCTGCGCCCAGTACCAGCATGAGCGCAAGCGACATCTCGGCGACGATTAACGCTCGATGCAAGCCGAACCTTCTCCTGGTGCCGGCGTGTGCCGGGGACCCCGCCTTGATGGGTGCATACAAATCGACGCGCGTGGCTCGAAACGCCGGAAACAACCCGACGCCGATGCCCGTGGCGCAGGTGATGAACAGCACGAATGCGAGGATGCGCCCGTCGGTCTGCACGGCGGTGGCCCGCGGCAGGTTCGCCGCCAGAGTGCCGACGATGGCGCGGACGCCAAAATGGGCCAGGGCAATTCCGGTGGCGCCGCCGATGAAGGTCAGCGCGAGTGACTCTGCCAGCAGTTGACGAATGAGTTGCCCCGCGCTTGCCCCCAGAGCGGCGCGCAGAGCTACTTCCTGCCCGCGGGCGTCGGCCTGCGCCAGCATGATGCTGGCGACGTTGGTGCAAGCGATCAACAGCAGCATGGCGACGGCGCCGAGTAACACGAACAGCGGGCGTTGGACATCTCCGACGATCTGCTCGCGCAGCGGTTGCAGTGTGGCGCTGCGGCCGGCGTGGTTTTCGGGATACTCGGCGGCAATGCGTCCGGCGATGGCGGCAATTTCCTGGCGCGCCGTACGCAGCGAAACGTCCTGCGCGAGCCGTCCCATCACCGAATACATGTGCCCGCCGCGGTTGCGCATGCCGCTCTCGGTGATCGGCCACGGCAACCACACCCACGGCTCGCGGCCACCGAAGTCGATACCCGCCGGGCTGATGCCGATGATGGTGTGGTCGCGACCGTCGAGACGCACGGATTGTCCCAGGACCGTGGGGTCCCCGTCGAACCGCGCCAGCCAGAACTGATGGCCGAGAAGTACCGTCGGCGGGGCGTCCTCGGTTTCGTCGGCGTCGGTGAACGGGCGGCCGTGCGGCACCGGCATGCCGAGCATGTCGAAGAATCCCGCCGTTACGCGCATGCCGTTGATGCGCTCGGGGTTGCCGTCGCCGCCCCATGTCAGCGACGTTCCTTGGTACACCCCCACGGCGTCGAGCGTCGTCGCCTGGTTCCGGACATCGACGAAGTCGGGCATCGACAGCGTCCAGGTGTCCCCGTCGGGGAGCGTTTCGAGCACTTCTACCAGCCGGTCGGCGGTGGGAAAAGGGAGCGGGCGCAGCAGTACGCCATCGACGACGGTGAAAACCGCAGTGGTGGCTCCGATGCCCAATGCCAAGGTGAGCGTGACAACCACCGTGGTGAGGGGCTCGCGGCGCCAGCCGCGAGCGGCGACCCGTAGGTCGAACAGAGGGTTGCTCACGATATTTCTCCGCGGGGAGCGCGGGGAATGAAGGTGGGGGCGGCCCGGATCAAGCGAATCACGTGGATTACCTGGATCGCGCAACGGTTCGTGGCGCCACCTCGATAGGCGCTCGGTGAGCGCCGTGGACAGGACCGCGCAAAATTCCTTGAACGCGAAGCGGGAGCGCCGCACCCAGCCGGCACCGCCGATCTCCCGCGAGCGTCTCGCGAAAGTGGCTTGCATGCCCGGCCCCCAGGTGCGCCGGTACTCTTCGGGGTATAGCCGCAGCAGCAGCGCGTAGGCGTGGGTCAATCCCCGTCGCCTCATGGTCGCTTCGCGCTCATCGGTCGGTGAACAGGCGCTTGTTGCGGGCCACGCCGACGAGCTCGTTCAAGCGCCGTGCCTCCGCTTCGGCCACCGACCGGCCCAGATCGGTGAGTCGGTAACTCTGCCGCCGAGCATCCCCGTCGGGGGAAGACGCGTTTTCGATGAGCCCGTTCTGACTCAATCGCTTGAGCACCTGGTACAGCGACCCGGTAGCGGGGTTCAGCATGCCTTCGGATCGTCGCTCCACCTCCTTGCCGATGGCATAGCCGTGCGCCGGGCCGTCACCCAACGCGAGCAGGATGTGAAAGGCGAGGTTGGTGAGCGGCAGGAAGCTGAGGGGCTCCATAATGGGGCTCATTTCGGGTGCGCTCCGGCTGTGGTGGGACGTGGCGACAACTATAGTGGAAACCACTCTATACTGTCAATCGTCCCGGAATGCGGTAGTGGGCAAGTTTGAAAACCGGCCCACTACCCAACCCTGAAATCCACGCGAAAGTGACCTGACCCCGTTTTTGGGGTTTGGGTCAGTGTCCCGGAGCTAGCGCGCACTCGCCGCTTCGGCGAGGGCCTCCTTCAGTGCGGCAACGGTTAGGGCCTGCTGCGCTTCGCGCGTTATGTCGGCGAAGTGGTCGAGGGGCTGAAGCCCGTAGTAGCCGAACTGGCCGTGATTGCCGCCCTCGATCAGCACCCACTTGGTGGACTCCGGCAGCAGGTGAGCGTTGGCGCGCACGGCGTCCGGCGGGGCCACGCCGTCCTTGCTCCCGTAGACTTTGGTCACCGGGATGCCGATCGCCGCCAGGCTAAAGTCGCGCGGGTGCGTCGAGCCGATCACAACCAGGCCGGCAAGCCCGGGCGCGCCGTCGCGCGCCAGCATCGACGCCACCTTGGCGCCGCGTGAGTGCCCCGCCGCGACCCATCTCTCGACGCCGGCCGACGTCATGAGACTGCGTGCACGCCCCCGTACCTGCGGGCGATCCGCGCTACCGAAAGCACCACGCCACGGCACCGAGATGAGAAACGCCGGATAACCGGCCTCCGCCACTTCGCGCATCAGCGGCGCATAGGCACGAGCATCAACCAGGGCACCGGGAAAGAAGACCAGTCCGGCGCGCTGCCGGTCGCTCTCCGCCGCCGGCAAGAAACTCCAGTAATCGTCCTCGGCCGTCACAACGACACGGGCATCTGGTTCCAGCGCCGCCCACGCCTCGGCGCTCGGTCGATAACCGATTGCCATCCACAGAAAGAAAACGACCAGGAGGACGCTGCCGACGGTGGCCCAGATCTTGCGAACTATCTTCAGGCGACTCATGGCGAGATATTGTCAAGAGTTGTGGATCGGGCTCGCATGATCAGGCGGCTTCCTTCCGATCCATCTGCTCGTCGTGGCGTTCGACCTGAACACCGTTGACGGCCATCTTCCGGTTCGACGACCTCGTACAGCAAGCGACTTCCTGCGGTAATTTTGCGAATCTTGTCCGGCATGATTCGGCTCCCTTATGGTCCCCTGGTTGCAGTTGCGTTTTGGCATCCTGGCCTGCCACCTTAAGAGTATGCTGGAGCGACCACGCAAGAGGCTGACCGGCCGGAGAAGGTTTCAACTTTCCTCGATCAGCGGGAGCCCAGCTTCGCGTCGTTCGAGCAGCGCCACAACTTCTTCGATCTCCCACACGTGAGTCGTCACGCCCGCTTCCATCGCCCGGAATGCGGGTCTCGAGAGGGGCGGCTACCCGTTGTCGATGATGTGCTGGTACACGCGGCGGGCCTCGTCGATTGCCTCGAGGTAGGCGCCCCTCTCCGCTTCGGTGTTCCATGAGTCGCGCTGCTCGACGCGCTCCCACAGCACGTTGATGGTATCGAGCAGGAACTGCGCATCCTGAGCGGAGGTGTAAGTGACACCGTCGCGCACTACGTACACCGGACTGGTCTGGGCGAACGGAAAGGTGTCGCCGACATACTTGCTCGGCGGCCCGATGGCGCGCGCCGCCATCCAACCGCTGCCGGGAATCTCGATCGAAGCGCTGCCCGCCCAGGTAAAGTTGCCGGCCGCGCTGGCATACTCGCCGGTCTCCCAGGTGTGCACGACCTCGCCGTTGAGCAGTAACTCGACGCGGTCGAGCGGCACCATCGAGGCGACCTTGATGTCGACGTCGAAGGTCCGCGATGCATCGCCGTCAATGCGAATCTCGTCGCCGGGCTCCAGGCGCTGGCCGGCAGCACCAAGCGACGGGTGATCGACGCTCAGGAACAGCAACGGCCCGCTGGTGCCGAAGGTACGGCCGGCCTTCACCGCGTCGAGCCAGGCACCGAAGGTCAACGGCGGCGCACCCTCGACGTGCACGTAGGTTCGTGCCGTGCCACCCGATGGGTCGAGCCACACATCGGAGAAGTTGTCGGTGCCGCCGGTCGCGGCAAGGCGAAAGCCGCAGTTCAGCATGCGGTAGTACATCTCGGCCGACTCCAGCTCGCGCGAGGCGACCGAGATGACGTCGAAGAAGTCGCCACGGCCCAGCGCCACGTGCACCGGGATGTCGGCGCCGGCGGCCCGCTGCGGCGTATCAACGGGACCGTTGTAGGGATGCACGAAGCCGGTGATGCCGCCCTGCGCGCGTGCCGCGTCCATGTGCTCGAGCTTGAGGACGTCGGGAGCATAGGGCGTGCCGCGGGCGCCGCCGATCAGCGGCATGATGAAACGTTGCAGGCCCAACAGCGCCACGTGTCCATACGAGCCGCGGAACTCCTGCGTGTAGTACAGGATGCGGTTGTCGCTCGACAGCCGATAGGGTTCACCGGTGAGATCGTCCCAACGGCCCATGAGCTTGGTGCCGTCCATGTGGATGAGCGCGTTGGTGAGGCGCACGTCGTCGGCCTCGAGCTGGCGAAAGAACATTTCCTGGGTGAGGCCGAAGCGCCCCTCGTGCAGGTCGTGGGTGTGCATGTCGCTGGAGTACCAGCCGTCTTCGTACAGCGGATCGGCGTCGCCGAGCCGCCCCAGCCGCAGGGTGACCTCGGTAGCGCCTCCCGCCGGGACTTCTGCGGTTGCCAGCGTCGGCACGTATTCGAACCCGCGCATCGCCTCGACGGTTACGGGGCCGGCCGGAAGCTCGATCTCGAAGGTCCCGTCGGTGTGCTGGTAGTGGGTTCCGGTGACCCACGCCTGGCGATGGAAACCGCCGTCCTCGGTATAGGCGCGGCCGTCGGAAGCGGTCAGCATGATGCGCGCCGGCGTGGTCTCGCCCGTCTCGTCGACGACGCGGCCGCGGAGGATGCCCATGGGCGTTCGACTGCGCCGCGAGGAAATCTCGACCTCGCGCCACGAACTGCGCGCGCCGCCGCCGGCCGCCATGGTGTAGAGGCGCGTCGGCCCGTCATGGTTCGAGACAAAGGCGATGCGCGACCCGTCCGGGCTCACGGCGACACCGAACTCGTCGGATGGAACCTCGGTCAGGCGAACCCGGTTGCCACCCCGCGCCGGCACCACGGCGATGTCGTTGGAGCCGGCAGCGTCGGACGAATAGAAGATCGAGGCGCCGTCGGCCGACCATACGGGCTCCACCCGGTAACTCGTTTCTTCGGTGTGTATCAGGTAGGGAGCATCGTCGCCGCGGATCTGCTGCGCCCAGATGCCGCCACTGCCGAGCTGCCCCGCCACCGGCGCGACGAAAGCGAGGAGAAGCCCATCGGGCGAGACCGATGGCTGGTATTGATTGCCGCGCCCGCCGATGCTTTCGTTCACTCGGAACCGACCGCTCGCGACGTTATCCGGCGTCAACGAATCGGCGAGGAAGATGTCGAAACCCCCGGCGCGCCGCGATGCGAAGTAGATGCCGCGATCGTCGTTCGACCACACCGGTTGCAAGTCGTAGCCCGGGCTGTCGGTGATGCGCTGCACGGGGCCTCCGTCGGCATCGACGATGCCGATCTCCAGGTCGCCGTCGATTTCGTAGGTGAGCGCGAGGCGGGTGCCGTCACGGCTCCAGGCGGGCTCGAAGTGATAGTAGGGTCCCTGCGTGAGCGCTCTGGCTTCGCCGCCCTGGGCCGGTACTTTCCAGATATCGCCGCGCATGGAGAAGGCGATCCAACCACCGTCGGGGCTCCAGGCGGGGTCCATGGGTCCGGTCGACACCGGCGGCAGTAGGTGGAACTCGACGCGCGACGCCTGGGCCGTCGCCGGCGACGGCACCATCAAGAGGGAGAGCAGGACGATGGGCAACATGCGGCGCGCCAATGGGCCCGTGCTGCCGGCGGGAGCGACGTTAGAAGTGGTCATCATGGCACCGTGGTGGCAGGTTCTCGGAGCGTCGCGAGTATACGACGAAGTCAGAATTCGCCCGCAGGAGCGGATGGCCTCTGCCGTCGCCGGCGGTGGTTACCGTCATGTTGGCCTTTCTCGGTTTGGTGCTGATCGGCGTGTTGGTGGCGATTGCCTCCGAGGCTCTCGATCGGTCCATCTCGTCACCCTGACCGTGGCAAAAGACGCGCCGGGGTGGCCACCGGCGACGAGCGCGCCGCTCTTGCCTTGCGGCCAGGCCACCACGCGTCCCGCATCGGTGCCCATGGTGCTGTTTTTTGCCGGAGACGTCATATCGGGATCCCTTCGTACAGCTTATTGTCGCCGATGTGTGCTCGCCGGGCGATTCGCCCTGGTGAATGAACGATCACCGTGGAGCAAGAGCCATGCAGACGACGAAACGAGTGACTCGGAACCGCATATTGGTGCTGCTGGCGGCCTTCGCCTGTGTCTCGTGTGACGCCCTCGGCATCGACAGCTTGGGCGCGAATGACGACAGCGCGGAAGGCGCCGCGGAGGCCCCGGTTCTGACCACTGCGGAAGCCCGCACCATCGCTGGCTTCGTCAACGGAATCCCGGCTGTCGATACGCGTGACTTCGATCTGGAGACGGCGCTGACCCTGGTCGCCATGCCGCTGTCGTGTCTCGATCGGCCGCACGCGGCGCCGCGCGACCGCAGCACCTATCTCGACGAGATCGTCGCTGCGCGGCGCCCGGGCTACGAGCGCAACCGATCGTTCTATGGTTGCTGGGACTGGCACTCGGCGGTGAATTCCATCTGGACGATGGTGAAGATCTACAAGGAGTTCCCTGCTCTGCCGGTGGCGGGCCTGGTGCGCGAGAAGCTCAACGACCATCTGTCCGCCGGGGCGCTGCAGGGGGAGCTGGAGTTCTTCCAGGAGAGCACCACGTTCGAGCGGCCCTACGGATGGGCTTGGGTGCTCAAGCTCTATGCCGAGTTGCGCACCTGGGATCATCCCGAAGCGGCACGATGGGCGGATAATCTGCAACCGCTTGCTACCCTGTTTTCAGGGCGCATGGTGGCGTACCTGCCACGGCTCCAGCGCCCATCCCGCAGGGGGGCGCACAGCAATACTGCCTTTTCGCTCACCATGATGCTCGACTACGCGCGCGTCATGGAGGATGTCACGTTGCAGGAGGCGATTCTCGAGGCCGCGCCACGACTCTTCGCCGACGACTACAACTGTCCCACTGCCTACGAGCCCTGGGGTTCCGATTTCCTCTCGCCGTGCCTCGAGGAAGCGGTGCTGATGGCCGAAGTGCTCGGGCCCGGTGCGTTCGCCGCGTGGTTTGACCAGTTCATGCCGCCGGTTACGTCGCGTGAGTTCCTGCCGTTGACGACGCCGGTCGATGCCTCGGTCGACGACGATGCGGCAGAGGCGGAGGTGGAGGCGGCGGAGGAGGAGGAGGCGGCGGAGGCCGAAGAAACCATGTCGCCGGCGGCCGTAGGTCCGGAGTCCGATGCCGTGGAGCAAGATGCGACCGCGCCGGGCGGGGTGCCGGCCGAGGCGCCGGCTGAGGCGGAGACCGAGGAAGGAGCCGGCGACGAGCCCGCCACCGAGGAGCAGGGCTCGCAGGGCAGCGGCGACGAAGCGCTGCGTAGGCTCGCCTCCCGATCGCACCTCATCGGGCTCGCCTTCATCCGTGCCGCCGCGATGAACCGCATCGCCGCGGCACTGCCGCCCGGCGACCCACGCATCAACGCCTACCACAAGCTCGCAGCGCTGCACGGCTCCATGGGCTTCGCGGCGATGTTCGATGCCGACTACGCCGGCTCGCACTGGATCGGCACCTTCGCGCTCAAGTACCTGCTGACCCGCCCCCACGACTAGCTCGGTGAGATACGCGGGCTAGCCACAACTCCGACAGCCGAAGCGATCACGCCGCCGACGCCGTCAGGAGAAGCTCGCCAGCGCCGCTTCCTCGTCTTCGTAGTGGTCGAATACTTGGATGAGGTGGTGCATCGTCAGCAACTCGACGATCTTCGGCGGCACATTGGCGAGCTTGAAGATGGCACCGTTTTCGGTCGCTTGCAGATGTCCCACGATGAGGTCGCCGACGCTGGTGGAGTCCATGTAGGGGACCTTTGCGAGGTTGAGGACGATCTTCTTCGCGCCGCCCTCGTAGAGGTCGATGAAATGCTCGCGCAGGTGCTGCGTCCCTACGGTGAGGGCGCCCACGACATCTACGATCACTACATCGCCGACACGCCGCTCACTCCATTCGGTAGCCATGGGGGAGAACGCTATCAGACTATTTCTTTTCTTGCGACGCTTGAGTTGGGCTCCTTGTTCTCCGTGAGGATGCGCACCTGGCTGCTGTTCTTGTGCAGGTCAATACCGATAGTATCCGTGGCTGGCTTCCTGGCCGGGGTCAGGGACTTGCCCATTTCACGACGGCTCCGCGGGCCCGGCCAAGAGGAGTCGCTTGAGATGACAGGTACGCCAACGCACCCCGGCGTCTAGATCGAGGAGATTCAAGTGGCTCGCACAATAAACGGCGTGGCGACGTCGATTACCGCCTTCATCGGCCGCGCACGCTGGGGGCCGCTGAACCGGGCGACGCGCATGCAGAGCTACGCTGACTTTGCGCGTCGGTTCGGTGGGCTCTGGCGCCAAAGCACGATGAGCTACGCGGTGCAGCACTTCTTCCTCCATGGTGGCGAGGATGCGATCATCGTCCGGGTTACGAACGGTGCCACGGGCTCGGCGATTGTTCTGGGCGCGGGTGGCAGCTCTCTGGTCCTGGTCTCCTCCAGCGCGGGGGAATGGGCGAACGCGCTCCGGGTGGCAGTCGCTCACCAGGTTGGAACTGCGGCCGACAGCACGGCCAACAGCAATACGTTCGATCTCACCGTGCAGCTGCTCGACAGTGGCGCGATGATGAGCTCGGCCTCGCCTACGGTGGTCAGCACCGAGGTCTTTCGAAACGTCTCGATCAGCGCCGACTCGCCCCGCGAGATCAGCAGGATCCTCGAGCAGGAGTCGGCGTTGGTTCGCGTCAACGGAACGGTTCCAGCTGTTCGGCCTGCCGCCACGACCAATGGTCCGCCGCCGGACAGCAACACTCCAGATGACTGGGAGGCCAATGACACCGGCGGCGATGACGGAGCTGCACTCAGCGACGCTCAGATCTCCGCCAGCCGGCTCCAAACCCAACACCAGGGCCTTTGGGCTCTCGATGACGTTGATCTGTTCAACCTTCTCTGCATTCCACCTCTCTCGCCCACTGCCGATGTCGATGCCGCAACGACGTTGGCCACCGCTGCCGCCTACTGCCGAAGCCGCCGCGCTTTCCTCATCGTCGACGCTCCCTCTTCCTGGGCCAATACGGCCGCCGCGAGTGCTGGAGTCAACGAGATGAGAGCCGCTATCGGCAACGCTCGCGACCACGCTGCCGTCTACTTTCCGCGGCTCCGTATGCCAGATGCGCTGCAGGAGAATCGCTCTGCGGACTTCGCATCGTGTGGGGCGGTGGCCGGCATCATGGC
>SMUY01013687.1_pt1 | contig 10665 bp, 10 predicted proteins | sample 2456441 | NCBI WGS metagenome assembly SMUY01 (sample SAMN11095931, study PRJNA526329) | marine sediment metagenome | biome: Marine sediment; feature: Surficial sediment; material: Deep marine sediment; isolation source: Hadal surficial sediment | place: Pacific Ocean | collected 2014-11 | depth...
TGAATAAAACTACCGGGTTGTGCCAGCGATGCAGTGAGTGGCGCATGTAACCGCATATAATACTGATCTCCTTCAAAAGCGATATGATCAAGAAGCTCAGCTTGCTCAAGATGAAGGGTATTGCGTGATTCAGGGTGCTTCATTCTTGAGGGTAATCTTTCTGGGAGTGATCCTGATGATAGTGATTTTTGGGAGGCGTTAATTTTTATAAACAATATTTCCGTCAAGAATTGTCTGAGTGACTTTACCTATCATTTCCCATGAGGTAAAAGGTGTGTTTTTACCAGCGCTCAGAAGTGAATCTCTTTCCACTGTCCATGATGCCTCAGGATCGAATATACAGACATCGGCGGGAGAGCCAATGGACAGGGAGCCAGCAACTATCCCTGCAATTTTAGCAGGTGCTGAGGTTAAGGCTGCTACCGCTTGTTGAAGTGTCAGGGTCTTATCTCTGACTAATTGCAAGGTCAGCGGTAAGAGCATTTCTATTGTTGACGCACCGGGTTCGGTCATACTAAAGGGTGCGGATTTGGCATCCGCATCATGTGGTTGATGATCCGAACAGATGGCTGAGATGGTCCCATCCGCCAGACCTGCACGGAGTCCTTCTTTATCCCGTTGGCTCCTGAGGGGAGGTAGAACAAAACAATCCGTGTTAAACTCGCCTATATCCATCTCTGTCAAGTGTAGGTGAGCGATGCCGACATCTGCAGTGAGATCAAGGCCCCGTGATTTGGCATCTGCAAGTAATTCAATACTTCGAGCTGTAGAAATTCTGCAGAAGTGTACACGTGCACCCGTTTGTTCAATCAGTAACAGGGCGCGACTGATTGCGACAGTTTCGGCTGTTTCGGGGATAGGTGGCAATCCGAGTCGGGTACTGATTGGTCCTTCATGTACGACACCATTATTCCTCAGGAAGTTATCTTCACAATAGAGATGCACTGTTATCTCACAGGTCACTGCATATTCAAGTGCCCGTCTTAATACTTCAGTATCATCGATTGGCGCATACGCATTACTCACGCCGATACAGCCGGCTGTTTTTAAAGTATCCATTTCTGCCAGTGATTTGCCTTGTAAACCAAAAGTAAGCGCACCTAAGGGAAAGACCCGGGATAGGTGACTACTTGACGAATGTTGAAAGATTAATTCGACAACGGCTGGTGAATCAATCACTGGAATCGTATCGGGCGGGCAACAGATCGAAGTGATTCCGGAGGCGATGGCAGCGGCGGTTTCTGATGCGATTGTTGCCTTATATTCCTGTCCGGGTTCACGAAGCCGAGCGCAAAGATCGACCAGTCCCGGACAAACAATTTGATTGCTTGCTTCTATCTCCTGCTCGGCCTTGAAACCTTTTGGGGCCTTATTAATTCCGACAATACGTCCTTCCTCGATGAACAGATTACCTGTTTGATCGATATTATTTTCCGGGTCAATGATGCGACCATTGATTATTTTTAGCCGCACTAGTGGGCTTCCTCTGATTGACTTCCCATGATCATGGCCATGATAGCCATCCGTACGGCAATACCATGACTTACTTGTTGCAAAATGACTGAGCGTTCACTATCTGCGATTTGGGAATCAATTTCGATCCCTCTGTTAATTGGGCCAGGATGCATTACGATTGCATCTGGTTTTGCGAGAGCAAGTTTCTCCTCATTCAGTCCATAACGTTTGAAGTATTCATGTTCACTGGGGAGCAGTGCACTGCACATACGTTCTCTTTGCAAGCGTAACATCATGACGACATCAACATCTTTCAGGCCATCATTCATATCATAATAGGGGTGAGCACCAAGGCTACTAATATCATTCGGGATTAATGTTTTGGGGCCAATCACCCTGATCTCCGGAACACCAAGGACACTCAGTGCATGAATCTCTGAGCGAGCCACGCGTGAATGTGCTACATCACCAATAATGGCAACCTTGAGTCTTGTAAAATCAGGTTTATGTTTGCGGATGGTAAACATATCCAACATCGCCTGTGTTGGGTGTGAATGGCGACCATCTCCGCCATTAATCACCCGGATATGCGGCGCTACTTGTGAAGCAATAAAATGCGCAGCACCACTATTTGCATGGCGTATGATAAACATATCGCAATGCATGGCTTCCAGTGTCTGCAGTGTATCCAAAAGGGTCTCACCCTTTTTTGTTGCTGAGCTGAGAATGTTCAAATTAAGCACATCGGCGGAAAGTCTTTTCGCAGCCAGTTCAAAGGTTATGCGTGTGCGTGTGCTTGGTTCGAAGAACAGGTTGGCGATTGTTTTTCCGCGAAGTAGAGGAACTTTTTTTACGGCACGTTCTCCGACAGCAGCGAATGATTCAGCGTAATCCAGAATTTCAATAAACAGGGAACGGTCAATACCTTCGATGGTAAGAAAATGCTTGAGGCGACCTTTAGCGTCGAGTTGGATATTATTTCCCGTCATTCCGTCCCAGTAATTTCCAGAGTCAAGTACTCTGGGCCGGTGAGTTTAGCATGTTCCCCCTGTTTTAGTGTGATCCGTTTACCCACAAAATCAGCCTGGATGGGAAGTTCATGCTCTCCACGGTCAATCAAAACGGCAAGGCGTACACTGGCCGGCCGGCCATAATCAAAAATTTCGTTTAATGCTGCACGTATTGTCCTGCCGGTGTACAGTACGTCATCCACCAATAAAAGATGTTTATCTTCAATATCAAAGGGCAGTTTTGATGGCGTAACCTGTGGATGTGTCCCGATGCGACTGAAGTCGTCGCGGTAAAATGCAATATTGAGTTTACCAAGCGGTGGTTCGATATTTAGTTTCTTATGTAATCTTTCAGCAATCCACACGCCACCTGTATGAATACCAATCATTAACATTTCTGACAGATCGTTATTTGCTATTTCAGCGCGTATTTGTGTGATCATTTCATCGACACATTGTTTGACATCTGTCGTTGCATCATTCATTTTGAATTTTGGGCTTTATTTGGATTTGTACTGGAGGGCCATTTTATCATGATTCACGCTTCATGATTCTCGGCAAACCAGGTTTCCAGTATTGCTTGTGCAGCGACCGGATCTAGATCTGTTGTTTTGCCTGTGCGTTGAGCCGCTTCGAATGAAGACAAACGTTCATCAACATCATACACTGGCAGATGGAAGCGCCCATGTAATTGACGCATAAATTTTTCAGATGCAACAGTCATCTCCTGCATTTCACCCATCATGTTTAGTGGCACGCCGACGATTAAAGCATCGGGTTGCCATTCATCGATTAGGCGTTTGATATGATCCCAGTCAGGCCGCTTGTTTTTATTCTTAACTGTTTGTAAAGGGGTGGCTGTTTGTGTAATGGACTGTCCAACAGCAACGCCGATACGCTTTGTACCAAAATCAAAACACAATAGCGTATTAATTTCACGCGTGTCCGACATCAGGTGAGAGTTGATCCATATCTATACCCAAAAGATTGGCAGCAGAATTCCATCGTTGTTCTACTGGCGTGTCAAAGATGATGTGTGATTCTGCCGGACCACTTAACCAAATGTTTTCCTGCATTTCTTTTTCGAGTTGGCCTGCTGACCAACCCGCGTAGCCCAGTGCGATGAGGGTACTTTCTGGTCCTTTGCCATTTGCGATTGCAGCGAGAATATCCACAGATGTGGCAACGCTTATTTGCTCATTCACCCTCAGCGATGAATTCCAGTCCTGATGGTATCGGTGTAGAACGAAGCCCCGATCAGACTGCACTGGTCCGCCATCATAAATTGGTGTGTCCCTGGCGATTTCGTCTCCGAATGTAATGTCCATCTGCTCCAGGACTTCTCCAAGGACTAAATTCAGGGGCCTGTTAATAACAATTCCCATGGCACCCTTTTCATCGTGTGAATAGATGTAGGTCACCGTGTGGTAAAAATTAGGGTCATATAGCCCAGGCATGGCTATCAGGAAATGATGCGTTAGATTCATTGAATCCATAGTGTCTAGTATCTTTAACTACGGGGAAAACTACAAGTATGAATTTTATCTAAATCGATTGCTATTGAGGAATTGCCACGTCCGTGTGATGTGCAGGATGTCCGTTTCTTCGCGAATTTTTACCGGGAATGGAGAATATGGCGAGGCAAGTTCAACAATACGTATGGCGGCATCATCCAGTATTTTATAGCCCGAAGAACGTCGTATGGTCACCTCGTTTATGGAGCCATCTTTGTTTAGTGCAACATCAAGAATCAAACTGCCCGATATTTTTTGTTTTCGAGCTGCATCGGGGTAATTTAAATTACCCACGCGTTCTACCTTTGAACGCCAGGCTTCCATATAGGCCGCATATTTATACTCTTTGGTACTGGCTGAAATAAATTTTCTTCTTGGACGCTCAGCTTTTGCCTGAAGTTTGCGTCGTATTTCAGCACTCAGAGAAGCTATCTTAAAGCTATTCGCCATCAGGGTCATTGCGCTTGGGGTCGGGGGGATCTCTGGTTTTTCAGGAATTTTTTTGTCGCTAACGTTTTCTTCCGGTTTTTGTTGCTCTGCAATTTCTTCAACCGGTTTTGCTTCTTCTGATTTCAGGTCAACCTTTTCTGCCAATCGCTCATCTGCCTCTGTCGATTCAACAGCGATTTGTTCAACAACTTCTGCAGGTTCGGGTTCTGATTCTGTGACAAGCTCTGGTGAATTTGCTGCAGATTCAGCAGGGGGCTGTGATTCAGCAGGGGGTGGCGTTGCGATTTCCGGTTTTTCCTGAGGGAATGGTGCAGGCAATGGTGTTGTTGGACTCACGTGTTCTGAGACATCTCCACCACCTTCAAGATTTGCTTGCGCGAGAATCTTCGCATCTTCTGGTGCTTCACTTTGCTGCTGGACGAGAATGATCTCCATGGTCTCGTAACGGGATTGCGGCATATCTTCGGGGGCAAATGTGACACCCAGTACAAGAATGCCATGTGCCATGACAGCGAGACAAAATGTCAGACCGAAACGATCTGTCGGCGTTATTAGTGGCTTTGTCGTTGCCGCTGCCAATAAACCAGCTTCCTGTTAATCTTCAAAAAATATTCTCGAACGGTGTTTAATGGTTGTTTCAGACTATGGTATTCGCGCTTCAATAGCATCCATTAAATCGCCTGCAATATTGAGATTATATATTGTATCAAGTTCCCTGATACAGGTTGGGCTGGTGACATTGATTTCGGTTAAATAATCACCAATAACATCAATACCAACAAATAACAGGCCTTTCTCCTTTAAAGTGGGTGCGAGTTGTTCGCATATCCATCGGTCTCTGGTAGTCAATTCAACACCTTTTGCCGAGCCTCCAGCAGCCAGATTACCGCGAATCTCACCATCCTTAGGAATGCGGGCCAACGCATAGGGAACGGGCTCTCCATCGATCATGAGAATGCGCTTATCTCCATGGACAATCTCAGGAATGAAACGCTGAACCATGGCATGTCTATTACCATTCTCAGTTAATGTTTCGATAATCACATTGGTATTTTGATCAGAATGTTGCACTCTGAAGACTGAAGCCCCACCCATTCCATCCAGAGGTTTCAGGATAATATCCCTGTGTTCATCAAGAAATGCATGTATATGTTCTGACTTTCGGGCAACAAGTGTCGGTGTCGTGCACTGAGGGAACCAACTGACGAACAATTTTTCATTGGCGTCACGCAGAGATGCTGGATCATTGACGACCAAAGTGCCCTGACGATGTGCCAATTCCAGCAGGTAGGTTGCGTAAAGGTATTCCATATTAAAAGGGGGATCTTTACGCATCAGGATAACATCGAGATCAAAGAGTGATAGTGTCGACGCCTGATGAAACTGGTACCAGCGAGTGGTTTCATCTTCCACTGTCATCTTACGCGTTGTCGCACTTGGGATATCGTTAACCAGAAACAGATCGTCCATTTCCATGTAATAAATGTCCCAGGCCCTTGATTGCGCCTCAAGCAGCATAGCAAAGGAGCTGTCTTTTTTAATGTTAATCCCTTCAATGGGATCCATGATAATGCCCAGTTTCATGGTTTATTATTCATCATCTATCGTTCATTCGTGACCATATTCATCTAGCCATCGCCAGAGTGTATGTCAGAGGATGTGCCAACGTAAGCAATTTATTGAGCTTCAGCAATTTACTAAGAGGTAGATTGATATTCAATCTACTAAAGTATTATTTTGCTAGAATAGTAATGATCCATCCATTTATGATAAAACCTTTGTCTGATACCCAAACTACTTGGAGATGCAGGCTTCAGAGTTCAAGTAGGAAGTCAGAGCACAGGTTACTTGTTCCAGACGTAACCTAAGTACCTACGTCCATGTAGGCAAGGCGCAACTCGTAGTGAATGACTAGTCCTTCATAAGCGTTGTAAAGCTTCCGCCCGGTAATTGCTCCAGGCATTACTCTACCACCTACGTCCTTGTAAGCGTCCCGGCTCGACTTTGTCTCCTGAGTCGTTCTACCTCCTGCGTCCATGCAGTCGTCACGCCCCTTCCCTACATCCATGTAGGCAACGTGGCACACGTTTTCTCGGTAACTGCTCCAAGCGTTACTCTACCTCCTATATCCCTATAGTCGTACCTGAGCTCCCGCAGGGCAAGACGAGAAACAACCATCTTCTTCGTTCTAAAACCTTGAACTAGATAGAAAATTGTTCCTGCATTGCTCTACTAAGTTACATCCCTGTAACGATGTATTTTCTGCATACAATCCATCCATGGATATAAATGACTAGTTCCTCGGCTTTATGCCTTAAATATGGTTGCCTCCCGTCTTGTTGAAACCTACATCTCCGAGTGGTTTGGGTATAATAGCATTCAATAGATTGGGCCTGTTAAATATGTCTATAAAGAAAATAAGAATTGCAACCCGGGAAAGTCCCTTGGCACTGTGGCAAGCAGAACATGTCAAGGCGCGCCTTATGCAAAATGACCCCGGGCTTGAAGTTGAATTAGTCACGATGCAGACACAGGGGGACAAATTACTAGATACCCCTTTGTCTATGGTCGGTGGCAAAGGTTTGTTCACCAAAGAGCTTGAGCAGGCCTTGTATGATCATAAGGCCGATATTGCCGTTCACTCAGTGAAAGACGTGACTATTGATATGCCGGATGGACTGCTTTTATCCGTGTTCCTGAAACGGGAAAACCCGCACGATATATTTATCTCAAGTAAATATAAAAGTATAAATGAATTGCCCAATGGCGCAGTTGTCGGCACATCAAGTTTACGCAGGCAATGCCAGTTAAAGGCATGGCGTGGGGATCTGAATATCAAAGATCTTCGCGGAAATATCGGCACACGTTTAAGGAAACTCGATGATAGAAAATATGATGCCATCATTCTTGCTGCAGCAGGTGTTATCAGGCTGGGGCTGGAAGATCGTATTAGTGAAATAATTTCGATGGATATTATTTTACCCGCCATTGGTCAAGGCGCCATTGGGTTACAAGTCAGGGGTGGTGATCATGACGTTTTAGAAAAGATCCGTTCACTCAATGATGACACAACACAACAACAAGTAGAGACAGAGCGCATTGTCAGCAGACGATTGTTTGGTGGTTGTCAGTTGCCCATTGCAGCACATGCTGAGATTGATCAGGATTGCATTACTGTGCGCGGCATGGTCGGACGTGTAGATGGCAGTGAGATAATTCGGGATACCGTGGGTGGAAGTTTGCAAGAAAGAGACGCCTTGGGATTACAGCTTGCTGAAAGTTTGCTGGAAAAAGGTGCAGATAAAATACTCAATGAATTATTGCAGGGTTGATTTTTCCCGTATTATCCTGACGTTGGGTTATAACAATCCAGGTCATTCAATATTGGATCATGCAGGTAATGGATAAAACACTTGAGGGTCTTAGGATTCTTGTTACCAGGTCAGAAAATCAGGCGGCATTACTCTGCAAATTAATTGAAGATCATGGTGGTAAGGCAATTCGTTTTCCTGTGATCGAAATAAACAAAAGCGACAATCAACAGGCCGCAGAAAAATTACTCAATAATATCAGCCAATATGATATTGGAATTTTTATCAGCAAGAATGCCGTTGACTGGACCATGAAATTACTAGGTGGTAAATACTCGGCGTTAGAGGGTCTAAGTATAATTGCTATTGGTGCTACGACGGCAGAAGTACTTGAGCAATTTTTATCAAAGCATGTGATCACTAATAATGGAATAAACAGCGAATCTCTGCTAGAAATTGATGCGTTGAGTGCTGATGAGATTAGCGGCAAGGGAATAATTATTTTTCGTGGTGAAGATGGACGTGAATTATTGGCGACAACACTAAGGGAAAGAGGTGCAAAGGTTGATTACGCAGAAGTCTACCGTCGTGACTGCCCGGAACATGATAAGGATGTTATCAATAAGCTCTGGGTAAGGGACACTCCTGATGCAGTGATTGTCACCAGTAATAATGGGCTACAGAATTTATTTTCTTTATTAAATGACGAACAGCGCAGTATTCTATTAAGCAAGCAATTGATTGTGATGGGGAAACGAATGTCGGATTTTTCAATCGGTTTCGGTTTTGCCAATCCGCCGATTCTTGCTGAAGAAAGTAGTGATGAAGGTATACTCAAGGCTATCGTGAAATGGGCGGCATTAGAAAAAAGCCGGAGGGTTAATTGAATGAGTGATGAGGACAATCAACTGGCATCTGAAGATCAGGCCGAAGATAAGAAAATAAGCATAGAAGAAGGCAAGTCAGAAAACAAGGCTGAAAATCAGAGGGACAATGCTGATGATGAAGAGTCTGAGCAGATTGCGTCAGACAAAAGAAAAAATAAATCAGCCTACTGTCGTCTGTTTGGTTTCATTGTATTGGTTTTAATCTGTGCTTTGATTGGCGGTGGCTATCATCTCTGGAATGAGTTGCAACAAACAAAAGTTGATCTGGCTGAAGTTACAAATAATGGACAGGCACAAACTGGTTTGATGGCTGGGAATATTGCGGTGTTGGAAGACGCCATCAAGCAATTGGAACTAAAACAAATCGAACAATCAGAAGCACTGGCATCCCTTTACAAGGACAAGCGGGGTAATAATGAAGATTGGGCGCTTGCGGAGGTTGAGTATTTGTTAATTATTGCCATGCATCGCCTGTTACTGGAGGAGGATGTTGCGACCGCACTGGCGGCAATGGAAGCTGCTGATCTCAGGCTCAGAAATCTGGGTAATCCTGGATTATTACCAGTACGACAACAATTAGCTTCAGACATTAATCAATTACGATCCGTCAATTTAGTAGATATTACCGGCCTTGCAATCTACCTGGCAGATCTGGTTGAACTTTCTGATGATCTCCTATTAAAGTCGAGTGTGTTATCAGTAGAAACAGAACATGCATTATCTTCGGAGGCAAATTACGCAGATGTTGAGGACCCGTTTTGGAAAAAACTGCCCAGATTACTTTGGCAGGAAATAAAGAGCCTGGTTGTTATCAAACGGTCAGGCGAAGTTAAGCAGGCCCTGCTGTTACCGGGAGAGGAGTATTTTCTAACCCAGAACCTCAAACTGGAACTGGAAAGCGCAAGACAATCGGTACTACGTTTAGACTCAGAAAATCTGCGGGCCTCCATAGATTTTATACAGTTCTGGTTGCGTCAGTATTTTGATACCAGTGATTCATCTGTTGTCAATGTGATGGAAACACTGGATAAAATGCGGTCGGTCGAATTGAAACCTGCCCTGCCTGATATCAGTTCATCCCTGGAAAGTTTACGGGCTTATGTGCATGAAGCGGCGTCTACACCGACAACTGGGCCAGCCGATGTCGATGAGATCCAATATCAATGAAACTACTGGCTTTAATTATATTCTCATTACTACTGGCCGTTGGCATTGGCGCCTATATTGAGGATGATGCGGGGTTGATAACAGTCGTAATTTCTGGTTGGACAATCCAAACAAGCTTCAGTTTTTTTATTATCTCAATGTTGGTTTTATTCCTGCTTTTACACTTCATACTACGTTTGATAAGCAGACTTTGGAGGATGCCCAGAGAACTTGGCCGCTGGCAGGAAAACAGACATCAGCGATTATCAGAAAAATATTTGTCACGTGGTCTAATGGCACTGATTGAGGGAGACTGGAATAAAGCCGAAGTTTCTTTAATCAAAGGTGCTCCACATAGCCAGTCATCATTGGTAAATTACCTGGGTGCTGCGCGGGCGGCCCAACAATTGGGCGCAACGGAAAGGCGAGATGATTATTTACTTAAGGCTTATAGAGATGATCCGGATGCGGAAGTCGTTATTGGTCTGGTCCAGGCAGAATTACAAATCAAGCAACAGCAAACGGAGCAAGCCTTGGCGACGCTGACACGTTTACATGATCAAAAACCAAAACAGGATAAGGTCAAAAAGATGTTACTGCATACCTATGCTGATCTCAAAGATTGGAATGCGATGCTGAAGCTATTACCAAAGATAGAACACGCGGGAATTTTGACTCGTGAACAAATTCAGGCTAAACAACTGGAGGCCTATGGTGGATTATTAAAAAATATTAGTCTAGATGGCGATAAAGAAAAACTAAACAATGCCTGGTTAAATATCCCCAGGAAAATACGCACCGAATTTCACCTGATTGAAGTGTACACAGAAGAGAAACTGAAGCTTTCTGATTCGTCAGACTGTGAGCCTTTGATACACAAGGCATTAAAAAA
>SMUY01085216.1_pt1 | contig 10659 bp, 11 predicted proteins | sample 2456441 | NCBI WGS metagenome assembly SMUY01 (sample SAMN11095931, study PRJNA526329) | marine sediment metagenome | biome: Marine sediment; feature: Surficial sediment; material: Deep marine sediment; isolation source: Hadal surficial sediment | place: Pacific Ocean | collected 2014-11 | depth...
CGTCGATTATTCAATTCGACACAACCAATCTCAATAATACGATGGCCCTGTTTTGGTTCCAGACCCGTTGTTTCAGTATCAAGTACTATCTGACGCATTCAAGAGAGCCTTTCATTATTTTCTAACAACAACTCGTCTACTCCTTTGTTGGCAAGAGCATCCACCAATTCATTTTCCCTATGGCCACTATGACCTTTTACCCACTGCCAGTTTATTTCATGTTGATCACGAGCTTTGTCCAGGCGTCGCCAGAGATCCTCATTCTTGACAGGCTTTTTAGCCGCCGTTTTCCATCCTCTTTTTTTCCAGTTCACAATCCAGTCTGTAATGCCATGCATGACATATTTTGAATCAGTTGTTAAGGTAACACTACAAGGTTCATTGAGTGATTCCAGTCCGATAATTGCTGCCATTAATTCCATTCTATTATTTGTCGTTTCAGTTTCTCCTCCATACAAGGTTTTTTCCTTTCCCTGAAAGCGCAACAGCACCCCCCATCCTCCCGGGCCAGGATTACCACGGCAGGAACCATCAGTAAATATTTCAATCGGATCTTTCATCTAACAGATTCCTTGCTGGTATTTTTACCATCATTAACTTTTTTGTTTGGCATGGATCATCGTGTGGAGTCATCCCCGTCGTGGTTCCGGCAACCCCGGTGGCTATCATTTGCCTTCTGGCTCGCCATTGCAATTTTATTGGTGTTAAAGGCACGACACGTTTCTTGGCGACCAACAGATAGACTCCGCCAAACCATGGCCAACAATAAGGTCCTAATTGATCCATAAATTCAAGTTTCTTTAGCAGCTTCAAGCTTCGAAGGGGTGGTCTAAAATAAAAGCGCTTAATCTCAATGATTTCAAAATCCAGTAATTTCAGCCAATCCTTAATTCTTGTTAGCCCAATGTAATGACCTTGCCAGGGTGGTTTCCCGCGCCAGGCCAAAAGTGACCGCCATAATCCCCAAAGGCTCCAGGGATTGAAACCCAGAATCACAACATGACCTTCCCCAATCAATACTCTTTCCGATTCCCTCAGGACCTGATGTGGATTAGCTGCAAATTCCAGCACATGAGGCAAGACGATGACGTCAATGCTGTCTGGTGCCACAGGAAGGTTGCTACAGTCACAACAAAAACCAGGGCTTTGTTCAGACTCTTCATCGGGAATCAGGCTGGCCAGTAACTTATGAGAGATTTTACTGCCATCAAGAAAATGCCGACCACCAATACTCCCAACCTGCAGAATATGATAGCCAAATAAGGCATACAGCCTCTGGCTTAATTTTTCTCTCTCTTCCTGCAGCAGTAAAGCACCCTGCCCACCCTCAAACCAGTCCTGTAACTGTTGCCTGACAGTGAGATTCTTCTTGTTTGTTATTTCATTACCCATACTCAAGAGTGTTTGTTCAGCAGTAAATTTTTACTGAGCTTAACACAATGAAAAACATCTCTAACAGGGCTGTTTTCGCTTGACCAATCAAGTCCCCACCCATAGCATTGCGCAATGCAAAAATTACTTGCCATATTATTTCTTCTTCCAGTCTTTTTCCTTAGTGCATGCAGCAACACGTCACCGCGTGATGATGCCAGTATTGCTCATCAATCTTCGACTGACATCAGTAGTAAAACCCATGGATCAAATATTGGCAAAAATACAGAATTATCAAACGCTGCAATCTCAGATGAAGATGAACAACTTGTTGATAGAGAAACTGACGCATGGAAACGCATTGCGTCAGGACTACAACTAACAAGGGATATCTCAGAAAAAACTACCGCTAGCAAACTGGCCTGGTTCGCCAGAAATCAGGCCTACCTTGACCGCGTGTCTGAACGTGCCTCACCTTACCTCTATTATATCGTTGAAGAACTTGAAGCGCGGGACATGCCTCTGGATCTTGCACTATTACCCATTGTTGAAAGTGCATACAACCCATTTGCCTATTCACCCAGCCGCGCCTCGGGAATTTGGCAGTTTATCCCTGCTACCGGGAAAAATTATGGCCTGAAACAAAACTGGTGGTATGACGGACGTAGAGATATTGTCGCCGCAACAGATGCAGCCCTGAATTACTTACAGAAACTCCACAAGGAATTCAACGGCGACTGGTTGTTGGCCCTGGCAGCCTATAACTCTGGCGAAGGCAATGTTGCCAGAGCCATTAGACGTAATGAAAAAGCAGGTAAGCCAATAGATTTTTTCTCATTAAGATTACCGAGAGAAACACGAGGTTATGTTCCGAGTTTACTTGCCGTGGCTGAAATCGTTGCCAACCCGGGAAAATATAATGTGACGATCCAGGCGATAGAAAATAAGCAATACTTCGAACAGGTGAACATCTACAGTCAGATTGATCTTGCAAAGGCAGCAGAGCTTTCTGAATTGTCAATCAATGAACTCTATACATTAAATCCGGGCTTTAATCGATGGGCCACAGATCCCAAAGGTCCACATCGTTTGTTAATCCCTGTTGATAAAGCCCCTGCATTCGAAATTAAACTTGCCTCACTCTCATCTGATGATCGTATTAAATGGCAACAACATAAAATACAAAAAGGTGAATCCCTCGGTCGTATCGCAACACGCTATAGAACTGACGTTGCAACACTGAAACAAATTAATCATCTTAAGGGCAATACTATTCGTACTGGACATTCACTTTTAATCCCAACCGCACAAAAACCTTTAAAACATTACAGCCTGAGTCTCGACTCTCGTCGCTACAAAGGTCTTAAGGCCAGTGGTGATGGTCGACACTATGTCTATACGATTAAACGTGGTGACAATTTATGGGATATTAGCCGACATTATGGCATCAGCGTAAAACAACTCTGTGCATGGAACGCTATCTCGAGTAAATCAATATTACGACCCGGGGAAAAACTTGAAATCTGGGTTGCAAAGGAAACTGACAAAACCGCAAAGGTCGTGCATGTTGCTGCCAATAAAACATCCACTGGTATTCCTCAGCATATTAGTTATCAGGTTCTGGAAGGTGATTCACTATGGTTAATCTCCCAACGGTTCGGTGTCTCAGTTCATCAAATCAAAAAATGGAACAATCTGGCCAGAACACGCTATATAAAACCAGGTCAACTCCTGGATATCTACACAGGCACGCCCCCCAAAGGCGCATAAGGTTTTCAATTTCAGGATTGTCAGCCTGAACTCTGAATCCTGCATTTCCAAATAATTTGGGTATGGTGTAAGTTAGCGGCCTATGATTAAACTTCTTAAGTTCTTCCTCCGCTGTCTTCTCAAGCTTTTATATCGCGTTGAAGTAACCGGGATGGAGCATTATCAGGAAGCGGGAAACCGTGTCTTGATTGTTATGAATCATACATCACTGCTCGATTGCGTATTACTTTATGCCTGGTTACCAGAGACACCGACTTTTGCCATCAATACGCGTATCGCCAGCAAAATTACTTCCAGGTTTAGCCAGATGTTTGTTGATTTATTCATCATGGATCCAGCTAATCCTTTATCAGTAAAGGCCATGGTCAAATTTCTTTCCCAGGATAAAAAAGCCGTCATTTTTCCTGAAGGAAGAATCACAACTACCGGTTCATTAATGAAGATATATGAAGGTCCGGGACTGATTGCAGACAAATCCGGAGCCACCGTACTGCCTATTGCAATAGATGGTGCAATATTTACTCCGTTCTCATATTTGCAAAAACAAGGTCTTATCATCTGGTTTCCTCGCATCACACTGACCATACTCGAACCAGTCAAATTTGAAATTGACGATAACATTCATGGTCATGATCGCAGAAAGCTTTCAGCAATCTGGATGCAGGACATCATGTATTTGCTGACTTATAGTTCTTTTAATCATCGCACCACCATCTTTGATGCAATTTTGAATGCTGCCGAGCGTTACGGAAAAAACAGGATGGTTGTTGAAGATATCAATCGCCAGCCAGTTTCATATAAACAACTCATTACAAAAGCGATGATACTTGGTAGCGTTCTGCGCAAGGAGACAGATGAGAACGAACATGTTGGCATCATGATGCCCAATGTAATTGGCACCCTGGTAACTTTTCTTGCAGTACAGTATGCAATGCGTGTCCCGGCAATGATCAATTTCACAACGGGGGCACAAGCCGCTATCCGTGCTTGTGAAACAGGTAAGATCAAAACGATTTATACCTCCAGGAAATTTATTGAAAATGCCAAGCTGGAAGAACTGGCAGCTGCACTTGAGGAAAAAGTGCGCCTGGTTTATCTGGAAGATCTGAGTACGCGCATTTCGATCTTTGATAAATTAGCAGGATTAATCAGAAGCTTTTACCCAAGAGCCCACTACCGTCGACTAGCAAAGGATGTCTCTCCCGACAGCCCTGCAGTGATCCTATTCACTTCTGGTTCTGAAGGTTCACCTAAAGGCGTTGTCCTTTCACATAGCAACGCCCTTTCAAATTATGCCCAGGTCAGTTGCCACATTGATTTTAGACCTGAGGATATAGTTTTTTCATGCCTGCCGCTATTTCATACCTTCGGCCTGAATGCTGGTTTCCTTATGCCTTTTTTTGGTGGCAGTAAAATATTTCTTTATCCAACACCATTACATTACCGAATGATTCCAGAACTGGTCTATGAGCTTGAAGCAACTATTCTGTTTGGCTCAAATACCTTTTTCAGGGCTTATGCACGTCACGCCCACCCTTACGACTTCCATACCTTACGCTATGCCGTGGCAGGTGCCGAAAAATTGCGTGATGAAACACAACAGACCTGGATGGAAAAATTCGGTGTCCGTATCTATCAAGGCTACGGCGTCACAGAGACTAGCCCGGTAATCTCCATAAACACCCCCATGGAAAGCAAGCCTGGTGCTGTTGGCCGCCTGGTTTCTAAAATGGAATATTACCTGGAACCGGTAGAAGGAATCGAAGAAGGCGGCAGATTGTTTGTCAAAGGACCAAATGTGATGTTGGGTTATATGCTTGCAGGGTCAGATGGTGAAATACAGGCTCCAGAATCTGATCGTGGCCCTGGATGGTATGACACTGGTGATATCGCCAGGGTCGATGAAGATGGGTATTTCTATATCCTGGGCAGAGCAAAACGTTTTGCAAAGATAGGCGGAGAAATGGTGTCACTTACTGCAGTGGAAGAATTGGCCACTCAAACCTGGCCAGGATTTAATCATGCTGCCGTTAGCCTGCCAGATGACAAAAAAGGTGAAAAAATTATCCTCATCACAGATAACAAAGATGCGCTGAGAAAACATTTTCAGGTGCAAATAAAAAAAGACAAGTATGGTGAATTGTATTTGCCAAAGAAAGTATTACTGACTGAAGGATTACCTGTCCTGGGCACAGGGAAAACAGATTACCTCACGCTGACACAGATGGCGCAGAAGGCGGAAGATGAAGGGACTGGTTGGATCAAAAAATTAACCAGCCTGGTCAAAAATGTTGGGCAGTCCGATAAAAACAAACAGGAAGAAGAAACTGCAATAGCCGATGAAAGTGCTATTGACAATACCATTGACCTAGAAACACCGGCACATCACACTGAGACAGACGTCACTCTTTTACCTCCAGAAGACCTGGAAGTTAATGACGATGCCACCATCCGTAAAGAGCCAGAACAAAAAGTCGATGCAGAAGACAAATAATTTAAAACATTGGTAATTTATAACACTGGTAATTAACAACACTGGAGATTATTCCATGGAGCGGCTTAAAGCTCATATTCGCAATGTCCCTGATTTTCCCAAACCGGGAATACAATTTAAAGATATCACCCCACTGGTCAAAAACCCGATGATGTTACGTCTGGCTGTCCACCAATTGATACACCCTTTTCTTGGCGAAAAAATTACTGCAATCGTTGGCATGGAGGCAAGAGGTTTTATCTTTGGTAGTCTCGCCGCATGGGAAATGGGCGTTAGTTTTGTGCCTTTACGCAAGCCCGGGAAATTACCCTATGACATCCAAAGTGTTTCTTACGACCTTGAATATGGTTCAACATCATTAGAAATCCATACAGATGCACTGGATTGCAATGACAAAGTCTTACTGGTTGATGATTTAATTGCCACTGGTGGTACTGCTGCTGCCAGTTGTCAGTTGATAGAAAAACTTGGTGCGAAAGTTTGCGCCTGCGCCTTTGTTATCGAACTCGATGACTTGAATGGCAGAGAACTGCTGTCGCAATATCGAGTACATTCCCTGATTCATTATTAGATAATTCATTACTAAATAAACAAGGCCCATATTTAACAAAGGAAAGAAAAGAATGAAAATAGCCAGCTCTATTTTAGTTTTACTCGTTGCGATTCTACATATTTATTTCCTGGTTCTGGAAATGTTTCTATGGAATCACCCCATTGGCTATAAAACCTTTGCCACAACACCAGAGTTTGCTGCGGCCTCTACTACGTTGGCCATGAATCAGGGGCTTTATAATGGTTTTCTGGCTGCGGGATTAATATTTGGTCTGGCAAAAAAGAATTTAAGCTTCAAGGTGTTCTTTCTGAGCTGCATTATCGTCGCAGGGATCTTTGGCGCACTAACAGCCAAGATGAGTATTCTGTTTATACAGGCAGCACCAGCATTGTTGGCATTAATCTTTGTTTTACTGGCCAATAAATACACCTCAGAAAATGCACCTCAGTAGAAAAATAATTCCTCCTGTTTATCTACTGACATCACTAATACTTATGTTTGTTCTTGACAGATATCTGCCTGTTCAGAAAATCATCACATCGCCAGTCAATTATTCAGGTATTTTTGTGGGGTTCTGTGGTCTTGCCCTGGCCGCAAGTGCTGTGATTTCTTTTAAAAAAGCTGGAACCGCAATCAGGCCTTTTGAATCCTCAACGGCTTTGGTAAAAGATGGTCTTTATCAGTATACACGGAATCCAATGTATCTTGGGATGGTGATATTGTTGATCGGTGTAGCAACCTATTTAGGCAGCCTGATGCCTTATCTGCTTGTTCCTGTGTTCATTCTCATTATTCAGGAGTGTTTTATCAAATACGAAGAACCATTCCTTGAGAATATTTTCGGTCAGGAATATCTGGATTACAAAGACAAAGTCCGGCGTTGGCTTTAACCATACAATACTTGAGGGCACCCCTATTAATTAGGATTTTTGCGTGGCCTGTTTTTGCTCCTGCAAAACCGGCATACCGTACGTCCTGTACATAAGTGTAAGGAAGCGACGCGCGCAAGACCGGAGTGTATATGACATACATGAGGATCTGAGCACGGAGCTGACACAGCAATCGCGGAAAAAGATTAGATGAGCTTCAGCGAATCTTATGCTTTAGTACAATTAATAGAGATGGTTAAACCAAACCACCATTAATATTGATGATCTGACCTGTGATGTAGGCAGCTTCGTCTGATGCTAGGTAAAGTGCAGCATTGGCGACATCTTCAGGCTGTCCAAAGCGACTCAAGGGGATTTCGCTGATACGTTCCTGATAATAGGTCGTTTTCATCAGATCTTCTGCAAATGCCGTTTCAATCCATCCTGGGGCAAGGAGATTTACTCTTATATTAGGTGCGACACTCTTTGCCAAAGATTGACTAAAACCACGTACACCGGCTTTGGCCGCAGCAAACATTTGTGGGTTTTTGCCCTGAAATCCGTGAATGGCCAGATCCCAGGTCATATTAATGATAACACCATGGCCTGCCTGTTCCATCACAGGAACAACACCCCAACAACAATTGATCGTGCCTTTCAGGTCAACATCGATGAGTAATTGCAATTTTTCCTGTTCACTCAGTTCTGCGCCTTTACCTGTTAAAATATCTGCGCCGGCATTATTCACCCAGATATCAATCTGTCCCATTTCAGACAGCGCTTCATCAATCAAAAATGTCACATCTCCAGGATCAGATACATTGGCTCTGATGGCCACAGCACGACCACCAGAGCCATTGATTTGTTTAACAATGTGCTCTGCTTTTTCCCTGGAACTATTGTAATTCACCACAATATGCGCACCCTCTCTGGCAAAAGTTGTGGCGATCGATTCACCAATACCACCACTGGCACCAGTAACAACGACGGTTTTATGTTCAAGTCGTGGCATTTATTAGATAATCCCCGATAATAATTTCATAGCTGACTTATTTTAACCATTTATTAAAGATTCTGATATGCCTTCTGTCTCTGTCGTAATACCAACATACAATCGAGTGCACCTGCTCGAACGTGCCCTGGACTCCGTCCTGAGGCAAACGCTGGCTGCAGATGAAATTATTGTTGTCGATGATGGTTCAACTGATGACACGGCCTCAACACTCAAATCTCTGCACCCGGAAGTCAAGCTGATACAGCAAGACAATCTGGGGGTGAGCGCAGCACGCAATACTGGCATTTCAGCTGCCAGGCATGACTGGATAGCGCTACTGGATTCCGATGATGTCTGGCACGAGAACAAACTTGAACGACAGATAACTGCACTCAATAATGCGCCGGAGTATCTTATTTGCCATAGTGACGAGATCTGGATTCGTAATGGAGTTCGAGTCAATCAAATGAACAAGCACAAGAAGGCAGGTGGACACATATTTCAGCACTGCCTGCCACTATGTGCCATCTCCCCGTCTGCAGTGATGATTCATCGTTCATTGTTTGATGAGATAGGTCTGTTTGATGAAAACTTACCTGCCTGCGAGGATTATGAGCTCTGGTTACGAATTTGTTCACGCTATCCTGTGTTATTCATTGATGAAGCATTGATCACAAAGCATGGTGGCCACCATGATCAATTATCTCGACGATATTGGGGGATGGATCGCTTCAGAATCCAGGCACTGAATAAAATAGTTTCTGCAAACAAACTGAATGACGGTGATCGTGATGCTGCGATCAAAATGATGGTGAATAAAATTAATATTTATCTGGCTGGTGCAGAGAAACACGGTAATACTGAACACGTCGAGGACTTTAAAGAATTATTGACGAAATATGCCAGGGACATGGTTGCGGCCTGATGAATGAAACTCTGAAAAACAATACCCTGGATCAAATCGTCAGTTTTTATCAGCTTAATGAAAATATTGGCACCTCGGGTCAGCCAAAAGCAGAGCAATTCAGGGACATAAGCGCTGCAGGTTATGAAGTTGTGCTTAACCTCGCCTTAAGTGATTCACCAAACGCGATCGAAAACGAAAATAATATCATCAGTAAACTCAACATGATCTATGTACATGTGCCTGTTGATTTCAAGACTCCAAGCCCTGAAGATTTAGAACATTTTTTCAAATACATGAAAAAACATGAGGATAAAAAGATATTTATTCATTGTGTCATGAATTGGCGCGTTTCGGCCTTTATGTTTCTTTATCATACAATCAAGTGCCAAATGCCCATCATGCAGGCACGCCGACACCTAGATGCTGTCTGGCAACCAGAACCCGTGTGGCAAGAATTCATCGATAATGCATTAGACAGCTATGGCATAAACCCAAATTAATTCAGATTGGTTGATTAAATATGATCCATTTTATTTGTGCCCTTAAATGCGAAGCAAGATCACTGATAGCGCATTATCGATTACGGCATTGTTCTGATTCAGCATCTTTTCCCTTATATAGCAGCCCTGATAAGCAGACATCCCTGACCATTTCTGGTGTCGGCAAGATCAACGCAGCTGCGGCAACCGCCTTTACTCATGCTTTTCTGCACACCGAGAAACAGGATATTTGGCTTAACCTGGGTATCGCGGGTCACAGGGAGTTGGAGATTGGTGAAATCACGCTTGCCCACAAGATCATCGATCAAGCCAGTCAGTGTGTATGGTATCCACAAATTATAATTAGCCCTCCCTGCCCATCCGTGGAAATACTCAGTTGTGACAGGCCGACAACAGACTACACAGATACCCTGTTTGAAATGGAAGCAGCAGGCTTCTATGCAACCGCCTGTCGTTTTGCAACAAGTGAATTGGTTCATGTGATTAAAATTATCTCGGACAATCAACGGCAGCCGGCCGAGAAAATGTCAGAATCTTTCGTTGCTGGATTAGTAAAGAATAAATTAACAGTCGTTGATCAAATAGCAGAGTCGCTCAGCTCATTGGCAAAACATCTGGATAACTCAAATGTAACTCCGGATTATTATGAGCAAATTATCGAACAATGGCGGTTTACACACGCAGAGAAAATCATATTAAAATCATGCCTGAATCGATGGCATATCCTGTGCCCGGAAGAAAACCCAATGAAGGAGATTGACAAATCTTTGCATGGCAAGGGAGTTATTTATCAAATCACAAACAAACTGGATGCCTATCCAATTCGTTTCTGAAAAACGTTGACTATAGAGAATGATAGAAACCATCTATATCGAAGAACAGGTCGCAGATCATCCCAGGACACTGGATATACTTGAACGCTTTCCTGCTGCCAGGAAGATCCAGTGTCAACGCTATGGTGAAATCTTTAATCGCAAGGCACAAAGCTTCAGATTGCAGAAACAACAGCCTGCATTAATTCTGGCAAGTAAACATAAAGGTTTTGTACTACCTACGCCTGAGGCCTATGGCATCGGTGCCAAAGAGAATTATTATTTTTCACATATGATGAATTGCATGTATGACTGCCGCTACTGCTTTTTGCAAGGCATGTATCAGTCTGCTCATTATGTTTTGTTTGTCAACTACGAAGATTTTGCCA
>SMUY01197116.1_pt1 | contig 10658 bp, 8 predicted proteins | sample 2456441 | NCBI WGS metagenome assembly SMUY01 (sample SAMN11095931, study PRJNA526329) | marine sediment metagenome | biome: Marine sediment; feature: Surficial sediment; material: Deep marine sediment; isolation source: Hadal surficial sediment | place: Pacific Ocean | collected 2014-11 | depth 0-1...
CCCGCTACACACTGAGGGAACCTGCTCTAGCCTGCGAGTGTGGGGACGGAGGGCCGCTGAACGGACCACCGCGTCCAGGCGAGCGGCCGATTGAATCGGCCGCCGAGCGCCGAGGAGCGAGTGTCGGCCCGGAGGGCCGTACGGAGCGCTCAACCCAATGGGACCCTGTCCGCTCGCCGGCCGTGGGCCTTGAGATGCCGGTCGATCACGCCGGCCATCTTCTTGGCCGTGCTCTCCTTGAAGCCCTCTTTGCGGTAGATCACCTGACCATTCACCCCGATCACGTAGAAGGTGGGGAGGTTGTCCACGTTGTACTTCCTCGCCAGCTCGGTGCCGCGGAGCATCACGCCGTAGGTGTAGCCGTGGCGCTTCATGTAGTTGATGGGGTCGCCTCGCTCCCAGGAGCTCATCGCCAGAATCATCACCCCGCGATCGGCGAACTCGTCCTGCAAGTCCTGGAGGAAGGGAGCCGCCTCCTTGCAGGGCTCACACCAGGTATTGGTGAAGGCGAGAACCAGCACCCGGCCCCGGTAGTCGGAGAGGCGGACCCGGGCTCCGCTGGCGTCGATGAAGCTCCAGTCCGGGGGCACGCTGGCGCAGCCGCCGAGGCCGGCGCCCAGGAGCAGCAGGCCGCAGACGAAGCCCAGCGTTCGGTTGGCGATGCGCGGCATGATCGATTCCTTCCGGTGAGTCAGGCTCAGGATGAGCCAACAGGGTCGCATCGGCTGGATGGGAAGAGGACTTGACCCCAGTCTCCGCTCTCGCGAGCCGGTCGCAGGGGGTGCATTCCCTGGCCATCCCCGGCCGCCAGACGGGGCTGCCGGGACGGGAGCCGGCCGGCTGGGGGCCACGAGCGACCCAAGCAAGGCGCCCGATCAGACGCCGCGGATCGTCATCGGCGGAGTCGTACCAGAGCGAGTGTCGGCCCGGAGGGCCCTACGGAGCGCTCAAACTGAATTTCGGCCGCGGAGCGCAAAGGAGCGAGTGTCGGCCCGGAGGGCCGTACGGAGCGCTCAAACCGAACGCCCCCACATCGACGCCCCGTACTCGGCGGTGTCGCCGAGGTCCTCGGCAATCCGAAGCAACTGGTTGTACTTCGCGTTGCGGTCGGTGCGGCAGGGGGCACCGGTCTTGATCTGCCCGCAGTTGGTGGCCACGGCGAGGTCGGCGATCGAGACGTCCTCGGTTTCGCCCGAGCGATGGCTCATGACGGTGGCATAGCCGTTGCGCAAACCCAGATTGACGGTGTCGAGGGTCTCGCTGAGCGTGCCGATCTGGTTCACCTTGATCAGGATCGCGTTGGCGCAGCCCTCCTTGAAGCCGCGTTGGAGGAACTTGCGGTTGGTCACGAACAGGTCGTCGCCGACCAATTGGACGCGGTCGCCGAGCCGTTGTGTCAGCGCCGACCAACCGGACCAGTCGTCCTCGGCCAACCCGTCCTCGATCGATCGGATGGGGTAGCGGTCGCACCAGTCCGCCCAGAGATCGATCATCTCTTCGGTGCTGGCGATCCGGTCCGGATTGCTCGAGAAAAAGCAATAGCCCGTCTTGCCCTGCCGCCGGGCTTCGTTGGCCAGCTCGCTCGAGGCCGGGTCGAGGGCGATGAAGATCTGCTCGCCGAACTGGTAGCCGGCCTTGTCCACGGCCTGCTCGATCACTTGCAGGGCGTGCTCGTTGTCCTTGAGATCGGGCGCGAACCCGCCCTCGTCGCCGACGGCGGTCGACAGGCCCCGCTCGTGGAGGATCGCCCGCAGGGCGTGGTAGATCTCGACGCCCGCCCGCAGCGCCTCGGCGAACGCTTCGAAGCCCCAGGGCTGGATCATGAACTCCTGGAAATCGATCGTGTTGTCGGCGTGCTTGCCGCCGTTGATGACGTTGAACATCGGCACGGGCAGGGTGCGGGCGCCCACACCGCCGAGATAGCGGTACAGCGGCTGGTTGGTCCCCGCCGCGGCGGCCTGGACGACGGCCAGGGAGACGCCGAGGATGGCGTTGGCGCCGAGCTTGGCCTTGTTCTCGGTGCCGTCGAGGTCGATCATGAGTCGATCGATCATCTCCTGATCGCGAGCATCCAGACCGACCAGCCGCGGGGCGATGTGGTCGTTGACGTTGCTCACCGCCTTGAGGACGCCCCGGCCGCCGTAGTTCCGCTGGTCGCCGTCGCGCAGCTCGACGGCCTCGTTCTCACCGGTGCTGGCGCCGGAGGGGACGGCAGCGCGGCCGGTCGCCCCGCCGGCCAGGGCGACCTCGCATTCCAGGGTCGGGTTGCCGCGGGAATCGAGGATCTGCCGGGCGTGAATCACTTCGATGTCGAAGTCCATGGCGCACTCGCGGTGGTCGCCTGGCGCGACCGGTTGCGGACAAGAGAAGGTGAAGATCATACCAGGGCGCCAACGGCGGGTTCGGTTCGACCCGCCCGGCCGACGCACCGATTCAGAGCCCGTTCAGAATGCATCCGTCGGCCCGAGCCCAGCGAAGCCACAGCCGGCCGAAGCCAGGAGTCATTCTCAAAGGGGCTCTTTGGGTGGCGGCGCCGGCGCCGGATAGCGCGGCGGCCGGCCGGCCAGCACCTCGACGACATCGCGCACCACCCAGCTCATCGCCGACATCGCCGACGTGGTGCGGCCGGCCAAGTGCGGATACAGGCGGGCGTTGGGCACCCCGACCAGCGGGTCGTCACCCCCGAACGGTTCGCGATCGTGGACGTCGAGCAAGGCTAGCGCGCCAGGGTTTCGCCGAAGGAACCCGGCCAGCGCGGCGCCGTCCACGACGAATCCCCGGCTCGTGTTGACGAAGATCACGTCCGGTCTCATCCGCTCGATGAGGCGGCTCCCGACGAAACGGCGATTGGCGGGCCGCCCGTCGATGTGCACGCTCACCACGTGGCATTCGGCAAAGAGACTCTCGACCGGCACCGGCTCGGCCCCGAACGGCTGTTCGGGCTGCATCTCGATCAGGTCGTGGTACCGCACCTCCATCCCGATGGCCGCGGCCACCTCGGCGAGGCGACGGCCGATCCGTCCCAGGCCGAGAATGCCCAGGGTCAGGTCGCTGATCTGGTGTCGGCCCACCGTCTCGGCCCGCAGCCGTCTCCACTGCTCACGATCGACGGGTCCGGGCAGCGCGATCCTCGGGCGGAGGGCGTCACCCAGCAGCCAGAGCACGTACTCCACCACCGCTTGGGTGTTCGCCTCGGGTGTATACACGACCTGGATGCCCCGCCGCTCGCACGCGGCCAGGTCGATGTTGTCCAGGCCCGCGCCGGCCCGACCGACCACCCGCAGCCGGGGGGCGGCCTCGAGCAGGGTCTCGTCCACGATGGTGTAGGTGCGGACCACCAGGGCGGCGGCCTCGGTAAGTGCTTGGTGAAAGTTCGGATGATCGTGCGGCCGCTCGATCAGCTCGCATCGCTCGGCGAGCCACGCCGACGCGGCCTCGGAGAGGTGCTCGCTCAGGACGACGATGTCCGGGCGGCTCACACGGGACTCCTTGAAGTATCCATGGCCCGGCGTGGCCGCGCCGAGCCGGGTGCGGTGGTCTCGGCTTCCCTGCCGTTGGCCCCACTGTACGGCCGCGCTCGGCCGGTCGCACCACGGCGGCCCGTGGCGGCAATTGACAGCGTTCGGGCGACCGGTACAGTCGTGTCCCGCCGCCATTGGCGGCCGGGCCCGGCCGCCGCGCCCTCGTGGGTATCAACACCTCAGGACAGGAGTATGTGCATGAACAAGGGGCAGCTCATCGAAGCGGTCGCCGCCGAGCTCGGCGAATCCAAGGCCGCTGCTTCTCGCGCCGTGGACGCGGTGTTCGGCTGTATCGCCGAGGGGGTGAAACGGGATAACACCGTGACCATCGTCGGCTTCGGGACCTTCAGCAAGAAATCCCGCGCCGCGCGAACCGGCCGCAACCCCGCCACCGGCCAGCCCATGGAGATCAAGGCCTCGACGACCGTCGGGTTCAAGGCGAGCCAAGCGCTCAAGGACAGCATGTAGCGGCGTATCGCGCCCGGACGATGTGTACCGGAAACCAGCCGCGCGGCGGACCTCACCTCGGTGTCGGCCGCCGTTTTGATTGCGCCCGCTCACGTCTTCACCGGCGCGAGCCCGAAGGAGGCGACCTCCTCATGCCGGGCGCCTTGCGGGCTCAGCGTGCTGCGCATCAGGACGATTCGATTCACCCCGAAGGCCGGGACCGAGAGGGGCTCCTCGAGGGGGGCAACCCGCGAGGGGGTCCGGAAGCGGCAAAGCGTCAGGTGCGGGCGGAACCGCCCGCCCTCCTTGCGAGGAGCGCGGGCCAGCCGGCTCGCGAGGCGCCGCTGGATCTCGAGCAGCGTCGCCGGGGCGTCGGTCTCGGCGGCGACGAGTCGGGCCCGGCCCCGGGGCGGCAGGGTGATCAGGCACAGCGGTCCGAGCTGGAAGGGTCCCAGACCCGCCAACGCCCTCCGTATCGACTCACCGGTCGCGTCGAGCTGCCGGGGAGTCGTGTCGCCGAGAAAGAGCAGCGTCAAGTGGATCTGCTCGACCGGCACCCGCCGGTGTTCGGGCAGCTCGAGCTCGCCCAGCGAATTCGAAAGCGACGACGCAATCTCCGCCGGCGGATAGATCGCGACGAACAGCCGAAGATTCTTGGCCTCTTCACGCGTAGCTGTGCAGCCCGACGATCTGGAAGTTGATGACGATCCAGTTGAAGAGCATGACCCCGAACCCGACGATGGCCAGGATCGCCGTCCACAGGCCCTTGTCCTTCACCTTGATCCGGGTGTGCACGAGCAGAGCCAGAATGATGAAGGTGTTGAGCGCAAAGACCTCCTTGGGGTCCCACCCCCACGGCCGGCCCCAGGAGTGATCGGCCCAGATCGCGCCCATGACCAGACCGGTCCAGAGCATGATGAAGGCAAGCTCCATGAGCACCATCGTCGCCCCGTCGAAGACCTGCCCCACCGATGACGCGGCGTCGGTCAGGTAGGACTCGCCGTCGGGCGTGCGAAGCATCAGCGCCCCGGCCCCGCCGACCCGCACGTAGTCGGCCTTGCCCCCGCCGAGGCGGTAGACCAGGTAGACCGCCGCCGACACCGCGGCCATGGCGATCAGGCAGTAGCTGAAGATGATGACGTTCGTGTGGATGTAGAGCCACACGTCGTGCAGCACCGGCATCCGGTTGGAGATGTTGGGGTTCAGCGAAACGGGAAGGAAGCTGACACACATCAGCGCGACCATCGACGCCACGGCGCTGCCGAGGGCGAAGTGGTTGCGCATGGGGGACCGCCGCACGAGAAACTCGAGCAGCAGCGCGAGGACGCCGCCGAACCACACCGAGGTGGTGACCGCCTCGAACATGTTCGAGTTCGGCCAGCGGCCGGAGACGTACCACCGCAGCAGCAGCGCGAAGGTGTGCAGCGCGAAGGCCACGGTGAAGATGCTCAGGCCCAACACCCGGGCCGGGCGCCAGTGGTAGGCGACCGACATCACCAGGAACACCACGCTCAGCAGGTACACCATCCACACCCAGGTCATGTTCTTGGCTTTGAAGTACCAGCTCTCCCACGAGAGCCGGCCCTGGTCGGGGTAGAGTTCGGGGTTGACCGCCGGCAGCAAATGGGCCAGCCGCGCCGCGGCGGTGTTGACCGATTGGGCATCCCGGCTGACCCAGGCCCGCGTGAAGTCGCTCCAGACCGCGGGAATCTCGTCGCGCAGCCCGGCGCCGATCGCGGCACCGACTCCATCGGGCCCGAGGGAGGCGAACGTCTCCACGGTCATCCACCGGTCGCCGAATCCGCCTCCGGGCGGCGGCACGATGCGGAGGTTCTGTCGCAGGACCTGGGGGTCCTTCACCGCCATCGCGGTGCGGATCTGCTGGACCACCCCGGCGGTACGAATGAGATCGCGCTCCTTCACCTCGAGCAGGTCCTGCACCTCGGGATCGAGCAGCACCACCTCGGCGATCATGCCCGTCCGCGCGAACCGCTCCATGCGCTGCTCGAGCTGCGTCCGCACCTCACCCAGGTCGGGCGCTGCCGCGGGCGGGTTCTGATCGAACGATCGTCGCAGCGCGGCCGCGATCTCCCCCCGGACGGCCTTGTTCTTGACGTAGATGGCGTTCACGTGGACGTAGTCCGCCGGCCGCAGCATGAGGTCGAGGTAGCTGAAGCTGTCGGAGTTCCCGCTGATGGGGTGCGGGCCGGCCACGTAGTGCATCATCGAGCTGGCGAAGGAGTCGAAGGACTTGAGCCGCCCCTCCTCGTGCACCGCGATCCGCCCCAGTGGGGCCAGGTTCACCTCGGCGGCGAACGCCGACGGCGGCGGCGCCGCCGGACGGCCGGCGAGCCGGCCGAAAACCAGCGTGCTCAGCAGCAGCAGCACCAGGGCCACCGCGCTCGCCGCCACGACGAACATCCGGCTGGTCATGACCGCTCCTTCCCGGCGGCGCCGATCGGCTCCGTCATGGGCTCGAGGATCGGCGCCTGGGCGGTCTGCGGACGGCTCGTGAACGCCGCCACCTCGGCGTACACGGCCCGCTGCTGCCGCTGCTTGATCAGCGGCTTGACGTAGAACGCGTAGATCATCCCGATCACCGCGATGCAGCAGCCCAGGAGCATGACCTGCACGCCGTCCCGGCTCCCCACGCCGAGCACGGTGAAGTTCAGCCCGCGGTATCCCTCCTGCGGGTTAGGCGGATCCCACTGGGCCTGGAAATACCAGAGACCGCCGAACTCACGCGGGTCGTTGACGCTGACGCTTCGGCGGGCTCCCCATTGGCCGCGCTCGAGGAACCGGACCTCGCTCGTCCAGTTCAGCACCGAGATGTTCTGGCCGGTGAAGCCCCCGACGTGGGTGTCCATGACGAAATCGTCGAGAACGACCGGGCTCGGCAGCCGCTGCCGCTGCCGCGAGAACATCAGCTCGACAGTCCGGCCGTCGGGGAGGGTCACCTCGGTCGGCCGGTAGGTGATGCGCCTCAGCTCATGGGTCGCGTCCCGGATCGGCCAGTCGTGGAAATGCAGCCAGTGTGACTGCGGGCCGTTCTCGCCCGGCAGCTCGACCTGGATCATCGCCAGCCGGGCCCGAGCGTCCCGATTGCGCTGCTCTCGGGCGATAATGGCCGGCTTCGTCTGCCGCTCGGTCCGGGTGGCGAACTGGAGCACGGTGAGGCTGATGCCGGCCCGGAGGTCGACCGGCCGCCCAACGACGAGCGGCTCCGCCCGCGGCGGCCCGCTGCCGAGGGCCACGATCAGACGAAGCTGGTCCTCGGCCGGCCCGCCCACGATGGTGATCATCGGGGGGCGGACGGCGGGCACGTAGCGCATCACCACGTTCGTATCGAGCGTGAGCGGGTCACCGTGCGCGGCGGCGGGATCTGCGTCGTCGGGCAGGTCGCGGGTCCTGCGGGGATCGTCGCTCACCCAACGCACGAAGGTGCGATCGGGCGTCTTGATCTGGACCACGGCCACCGAGATCACCTCTCCCGTGGGCAGCCGCAGCCCGTCGTGCAGCCGCTGGACCCGGTAGTGGTAGTCCGTGCCTTCAATGGGCGCAAAGGGGAGCTCGGAGTCGGCGCGGTCCAGGTCGCGGATGGGAACTTCCCAGACGCCCGGCGAGCCCGGCACCTCGATCTCGAGGACCGGCTCACGGTAGCGCAACAGCTCGTCGTACTCGACCTCCGACTCGACCCATTCGAAGACCAGCCTTCCCCGCTCGTCCATCTTGGCCACCGGGTCGCGGGCGACGAGCTGGTACTCCTCGCCACGACCCTCGGCGTTCTGAACGCGAACTCCCACCGCGGGATTGAAAACGTCGCCCCCCATGCGGCGGCGGGTGTCCATCACCGCGTACCGCAGGTAGCTCTTGATCTTGATGGTGGTCTCGGCGAAGGGGTCCTTCGTCTCGTCGACCGGCCCGACGTCGACGCTCAGAGCGCCGCCGGGACGGTCACGGGGCGACGGAGGAATCCACACGTCGTCCGGGTCGGCAACCCGATCGTTGTAGAGCCCAAGCCCCTCGATCGGCCGCTCGATCCACTCGCCCGCGTCGCCCTCCTCCGATCGCTCGCGGAGGTAGAGCGCCCAGCTCTTGGTGAGGTCGTTGCTGAGATAGAACCACTCCTGGGGCGCATATTCCAACGACAGCTTCAGGTCATCGTCGACCAGGGGCTTGCCAAGCACCTTGCGGGCTCGGGCCATCGGCTGCTTAGGGTCGTCGGTGCGAATGATGTCCTCGGTGTACTCGGGATAGCCCGCGAGAAGCTGCCGGATGAATGTCTGGTGCCGGGTCTGCACCCGCACGTTGACGCTGTAGGCGCGCTTGCCCTGATCCTCACCCGAGAGAATCTCCCACTGCGGATCGATGCTGGCGATCTGAAGGTGATAGGGCGTGTCGTCCGTCTGGAGCACAACGGCGTTGCCGGGCATGGCCACCAGGCTCACCGGCTCCCGGCCGGGGAACTCGATCCTGATCTGCCGACGAACCACCGGCACATCGCCCTCCACCTTGGTGCCGAAGTACCACGCGCTGCCGAGGGCGAGCACGATGATGCCGCTGTGGATCATCCACACGCCGAAGTTGATCGGCTTGAAGGGGATCCGGCGCAGGGTCACCACCACCAGGGTCAGGCAAATCAGGGCGATGAGCGTGTTGAAGGGCCACCAGTGGAACCACTCGTACTCGGTCATCTCGAAGAAGGGCATTTGCCGCAGCGCCGGCAAGGCGCTGCCCACCGAGCTGTAGACGAACACCAGGATGAGCAGAACCACCCCGGTCCAGATGTTGCTGAAGAGGTCGAGCACCCGGCCGAGGGGGCCTCGCGGTTGCGACACGGATACCACGGTGCTGGGAGTGTCCTGGTCGGCCATGGCGGAGTGGTGCAGTCGGCCGGCGTCGCGCGACGCCGAGCCCCCTCTCGTGGGGGCGGGAGCGGGTCACCAAGGCGGTGGCACCCGTCGAACCCGCCTCTCGGCCAATTCTACGCAGCGGGGCCGTGCCCGGCCGCGACCCGGGCCGGGAGTTTGGCCACTTCTCGCCCCTTTGCGGGGCCAATCGTCGACCGATAAAGCCTCGCCACAGCGAGTCTGGCGACCTCAAAGGGAGAGGGAGCACGCCTCCCTCCGTCGCGGAGTTTATCCACCTCTGGGGTCGCTTCCCCTCAGTCCCTCAGTCGCTTCCATACTCGTACACCCCCCGCCCCGTCTTGTCCCCGAGGCGCCCCTGCTCGATCAGCTCCAGCAGCTTCGGGCAGGGGGCGTACTTCTCGCTGCCGAGGCCTTCCCGCATCACGTTGAGGATGTTGGCGCAGACGTCGAGGCCGATGTAGTCAGCCAGCCGCAGCGGGCCCATCGGGAAGTGGCAGCCGAGGGTCATGATCTGGTCGATGTGCTCGGGCTCGGCCACCCCCTCCTGCCACGCCCAGAACGCCTCGTTGATCATCGGGGCCAGCACGCGGTTGCTCACGAACCCCGGCCGGTCGTTGGCGGGAACCGGTGTCTTGCCCATCTTCTTCGCCAGCTCGATCGTCCGCCGCATCGTCTCGTCGCTCGTGGCCCGACCCTTGACGACCTCGACGAGCTTCATGATCGGCACCGGGTTGAAGAAGTGCATGCCGATCACCCGGGGGGCATCGTCGCCCACGGCCGTGGCCAGCTCGGTGATCGAGATCGACGACGTGTTCGTCGCCAGCACCACGTCGGGACGGAAGGTCCCCTGCATCTGGCGAAAGACGTTCTTCTTCAGGTCGACTTTCTCGAGCACGGCCTCGACGGCCCAGTCGGCGTCAGCGGCCTCGGCGAGGTCGGCGTGATAGCTGATCCGCGCGGCGACCTCGTCGGCCTCGGCCCGGGTGAGCCGCTCCTTCTCGACGCTGCGGTCCAACGTCTTGCGGTGGTAGGCCCGGGCCCGGTCGAGCTGCTCGGGGCTGACGTCGACCTGGTAGACCTTCATTCCGCCGCCGGAGTCACTCCCTGCGCTCATGGCCGCGGCCAGGGCGATACCGCTTCCCATCGTTCCGGCGCCGATGACCGCGATGCTCTTGACTTGCGACATGACTTCTTCTCATTCTCCCGTTGGGGTTGGAGTCTCTTTCGTCTTGGAGAAATCAACCGGGGCCGGGTCCGTAAAGACCGATTCGGGCAGCTCATCGAACACCGCAAGCTCGTCCAGCCGGCCGATCTCGCCCCGATCGTCGGACAGCATGATTCGACCGTACCGCTTCCAGCTCGCCCAAGGGCAGAGAAAGCGCGGCTCGTCGTCGTCGCGATCGGCGAAGAACGACCACTGCTCGACGAGCCCTGAATCCCTGGCGACGAAAACATGATACTTGTTGTGGGGGGTGCGACCGATGTCCTTGAAGGTCAGCTCGAGTGCGTCGGCGGGCCGGCCGTCCTTCATCGCGTGCTCGCCGAGGTACTTGAGCGTCACCCCGGTGTCCTTGAGCTTGTACGGCATCAGGAGCCAGTAGCTGTCGTTGATCCAGGCGGCTTCACCGGCCTCGAGCATCGCCCGCAGCTTTGAGGGGTCGGTGACGGCCTCGCCGCCCTTGAGCACCCGGCCCTCGCCGGTCCGAAGGTTCATCAGGGTCACGTAGGGCGTGCCCGTCTTGGGGTCGGTCCCCTCGATCCGGATCCGACCGGTGTGCCGGTCCCAGACGTGGAGCCGGCGGCCGAAGAAGCGCCAGCG
>SMUY01067957.1_pt1 | contig 10653 bp, 10 predicted proteins | sample 2456441 | NCBI WGS metagenome assembly SMUY01 (sample SAMN11095931, study PRJNA526329) | marine sediment metagenome | biome: Marine sediment; feature: Surficial sediment; material: Deep marine sediment; isolation source: Hadal surficial sediment | place: Pacific Ocean | collected 2014-11 | depth...
AACTGGTAAAGGAGCTTCAATCTCTTCTATAACATCATCGACTCCTTGCAAACTGACCAATCTTTTAGCCCTAACTGTTCTTTTCTCAACATCAACATCATAACTAATAACATTACCAAGAAAAGTAAATCCTAATTTCCAAGCAACTTGAGGCCCTGTTTGTCCAGTCTCTCCATCAGAAGCTCGGTGTCCGGAAAAAACCATATCAATTTTTCCTTCAATTTTTCCTAATCCAGCTCTTATAGCTTCAGCAGTTCCTAAAGTATCTGCTCCAGCAAAAGCTCTATCACTGTAAAGATGCAGCTCCTCTGCGTCACTGATTTCTTGGGCTTGTTGAAGAGCCAAATCTGCAATTGGTGGTCCCATTGTACCAATGCAAATATTTGCTCCATACTTTACTTTAGAATAAAATGCAGCCTCAGCTGCTATTGCACTATGTGGGCCAAGTATGTTCTTTGTTTCGCTCCTATTAAGAGTCCCATTTGGATTATAACTCACATTTCCCTCAGAAAAATCTGGTTCTAATTTTATGATTACAGCAATATTGAGCGGTGTCATATTTTGGTCAGCCCAAAATTGCAGATTTAAGTTAAGCGATATTTTCCCAAAAACGTGAATTTTTGCTCCTCAAGCAGGAATAGAGTAAAATAGTCAATTTATCAAAAAAAGAACATGAAGAAAGAATATGTGGTTGTACGTATTGATGCATCTCCAGACGGCACTCCATACGTAATTGTATCCCTTTCCTTAACTAAAGACTTCAAAGAAGGAAACCTTCCCCAATCATCCCCCGGACCTAATGTAATGGGTTTTTCAAATATGGATGATATGATGAAAGGTCTTAACAAAATGTTTGCTGGCGGAATGGGAGGTATAGGTGGAATGCAGGGAGGCATGACTGCTTTAAAAATCGACATGCATGAATACAAAGAACTAGGACTCTCAGTAGGAGACAAGGTAAATCTAGAACTATCTAAAGTAGAAAGTCTTGGAGTTTAATCAGAATTTTATCTAGCTATCTCTGTTCTTAAAATTTCATATGCTCTAGATGCATCCTTTTCATTTAGAACAATAGTGATATTATCCCGGCTAAAAAATGCATTAGCAGGTTCTATTCCATTTGAATGAAGAACTTCTGCAACATAAGAGGCGATATCATTTCTATTTTGTTCTGGGGGAATTAAAATTTTGATCTTAGCTAAACCTGTAATGAATTTATCTTCTGTATTCCCAAATGCTCCAAATAATTCTCTAATGCCAGCTAAATCTTCTGTTAATACTCTAAAAGAATTTGCTAATCTAAAGAATTCATAATCAGGATTAATTTCTGAAAATTTACTCATTAGAGAAGCTACATCTTCCGCTCCAAAATCATCAGCTGAAAATTTAATGTCTAAAATTCCATCAGTTAATGATAGTCTAGCATTTTTGAGAACTGATTCATTTTTTACATCCTCTTTTTGCTCAAACGAATCAGAATAGCGTTTGATAGCAACAACTATCGTATTCAAATTCACTGATGTTCCAAGATGCCTTTCTACCTTCGATTGAATCTTTACGGCTAGGGCCGTATAATTAATCACATCCATTTTCATACAATCATAAATTGAACGATTTTGGGTAATTATTTCTCTGATTACTTCAGGTACAGAAGCATTGGCTAGTCTCATGCAAATTATTATATATTGTCAGTTATATTAGGATTATGTAATATTTCATTAAATATACCATAATCTTTATATAATGTCATATATATTACAATAATAGGTGAATATGACAATGTTCTTTGATGAAGATTTTGATAGTCTGTTCGAAAATATGTCTAGGTCTTTCATGAATCTAGATGGTATTTTTGAAGTGACTAGAGAACCTGGAATTCATAGTTCTGTTCCATTTTATTATGGTTATACCATGACCATTGGACCTGACGGAAATCCAGTAGTAAAGGAATACGGAAATGTAAAACCAGGTTTACTTCCAACTTCAGATACTAGAGAACCTTTCGTGGATATACTAGTAGATGAAAAACAGAAGGTTCTAAAACTTGTAGCTGAGATGCCAGGAGTTGAGAAAAAAGATGTTAAAGTAGTTGTAGATGACAAGACTGTAAACATCGATGCTGAACATGGTGAGAAAAAATACCATGCTAAAGTACCTATCCAACACAAAGTTGACAAAGACTCCGCAAAAGCTTCTTACAAAAATGGAGTTCTCGAATTGAAGTTTAGCTTGGTGGACGCAGAAAAACCAAAAGGCAAAACGGTGGAGGTTGAATAAACCTCCTTTTTTTTGGTGAAAAAAATGAAATTTGATAAAAACGGTAAAAGAATAACAGAGTATAGCAACTATACCAACGATATTAATACAATCTGGGATGGTCTAGTAAAACAGGCTAATCCAAGACGCCCTAGAATTGCTAAAAAGCAAGTTAGAATGGTGAAGTAAATGAAATTTGATAAAAATGGTAATTTCATATCCGAAGTTATATCGGATAAAAAGAAAGACCCTAGAACCGGATAAACTCCGGCTAGAATGGTGAAAAAAATGAGTGAAATTCAATTAAAAATTGAGGAAATTCCTCAACAACACGTTGGAAAAGGAAGAGCAATAATTGATCCTAAAATTATTGAAGACACAAATTGGAATACTGGACAAATTTTAGAATTAACTTACAATAAAAAAACACATGTAAAGCTTTGGCCTGGTTCTACTGAAAATTATGGTTCTGGAATTATCAAAATTGATGGAATTACTAGACATAATATTGGTGGAGGTATTGGTGATAAAGTAACTGTAAAATCTGTAGAAGTTGGAGATGCGCAAAAAATTGTATTATCTCCTACGGAAAAATTACCTATTGATGAAGCACAACTACATCAAGTAATGATTAACACTTATCAAAATCATGTTTTTTCAATTCATGATTCAATTGTATTATCAACTCAAATGGGTGGTAAAATTCAATTTATTGTAACTAGTACTAAACCTGCAAAACCTGTAATAGTAACTGAAAATACAATTTTCAAACTAGGTTCTATGACAAAAGCTGTTGATTCTTCTATACCAAGAATAACTTACGATGAACTTGGTGGTTTGAAAAATGAAGTTCAAAAAATTAGAGAAATGGTAGAATTACCAATGAGACATCCTGAACTATTTGAAAAAATCGGTGTTGAAGCTCCAAAAGGTGTTTTATTATATGGTTCTCCTGGAACTGGTAAGACACTTTTAGCTAAAGCAGTTGCAGGTGAAACTAATGCTAATTTTACATATTTGAGCGGACCAGAAATTATGGGAAAATACTACGGTGAAAGTGAAGAAAGATTAAGGGAATTTTTCAAACAAGCCGAAGAAAATGCTCCAAGCATTATTTTCATAGATGAAATTGATTCTATTGCTCCAAAACGTGAGGAAGTTTCTGGTGATGTTGAAAAGCGGATAGTTTCTCAACTTCTTACTTTAATGGATGGAATGAAAAGTAGAGGTAAGGTTGTAGTTATTGCAGCAACAAATAGACCTGATTCTCTTGATCCCGCACTTAGAAGACCAGGAAGGTTTGATAGAGAAATTGAAATTGGGATTCCTGATGAAGAAGGAAGACTCGCGATCCTAAATATTCATACTCGTGGAATGCCTATTGACGAAAAAGTTGATCTTAAAGCCATTTCAAAAATAACACATGGATTTGTAGGAGCTGATCTGGAATTTCTAGCTAAGGAAGCAGCAATGCGATCATTGCGAAGAATAATGCCTGAGATAGATCTTGATCAAGAAAAAATTTCACAAGAAATTTTACAAAAAATTCAGATTACAAATGAAGATTTCCGAGACGCATTAAAAGAAGTTAGACCTTCTGCTTTACGTGAGGTACTTATCCAAACTCCTAATGTAACATGGGATGATGTAGGCGGTTTAGAATCTCTTAAAGAAGAATTACGTGAAGCAATAGAATGGCCAATTAAACACAAGGATGCATTTGATTATGTGAATGTTGAAACACCTAAAGGAATTTTGTTACATGGTCCTACAGGAACAGGAAAAACTTTGATAGCAAAGGCGGTAGCAAAAATGACTGAATCAAATTTCATTAGTATTAAGGGCCCTGAGTTATTATCAAAGTGGGTAGGTGAATCTGAAAAGGGTGTAAGAGAAATTTTTAGAAAAGCCAGATTAGCAGCTCCTTGTATAATATTTCTTGACGAATTAGATGCTTTAGTTCCAAGAAGAGGAGGAAGCTCAGATTCACATGTTACAGAAAATGTTGTATCACAGATCTTGACAGAGATTGATGGACTAGAAGAGCTTCATAATGTGTTGATAATTGGTGCTACTAATAGACTTGACATAGTTGATCCTGCAATTCTAAGACCAGGTAGATTTGATCGTATTATCGAGGTACCTTTACCAGACGCTAAAGGTCGTTCAAATATTTTCAAAATTCATACAAAGAAAAAACCATTGGCAAAAGATGTGGATTTGGAAAAAATAGTTGAACGTACAAATGGTTTTAGTGGTGCAGAAATTGCAGCTATAGCAAATAGAGCTGGTATTGCTGCGTTGAAGCGATATGTTAATGGAAAATCAAGTTCAGTTAAAGAAATTGAAATAACCCAAAATGATCTTATAGATGCAATTAGGAAGGTAAAACCTAAGATTTCTAGGATGGAGGAACCTCTTGCTCAAACCATCAAATAGGATAAATACTAAATATCAAGGATAATGATAAAAAATAGCATTGAAACTCTATCTTGATTTTGAACCATGTGATGAATGTAAGACTATAATGAAAGATTTAGCAAGTCCTGAAATAATTTTTGGTGACGAAGATTTACGAAAGGACGAATCAGCAAAATTTCTTCGTCATCTAACCTATAATCATAGTGAAGTAGTTCAAGCAGTCATGAAAGATTTGCCAAAACAGAAAAGAAGTCAAGAATATGATTTTTTTAAATAAAAAGTATATTACGAAAAAACTACCAATTAGATTAATTGACTAAAGAAGCAATTCTGTATGAAAAGTTACCAGATGATAAAGTACTTTGTACTGCTTGCGCAAGGTATTGTGAATTAAAAAAAGATCAGATAGGCCTTTGCGGAATTAGGGGAAATGTAGGCGGGAAGTTAGATCTTTTTGTATATGGTAAAGTTATCGCAGGACATGTAGATCCTATAGAAAAAAAACCCGTGATTCATTATTATCCAGGAAGTAAAATTTTTTCAATTGCAACTACTGGATGTAATTGGCTTTGCAAATATTGCCAAAACTCTGACATTAGTCAAAGAAGAAAAGTAGAAGGCGTTAATATGACTCCTGAAGAAGTTGCAAATACTGCAATTCAATATGAAGCTCAAGGTATAGCATATACCTACAACCAACCATCAATTTTCATAGAATTTGCTCGTGATTGTGGAATAGCTGCAAGAAAAAAAGGATTAAAAAATATTTTTGTTTCAAATGGTTATGACACTCCCGAAACTGTGAAAATGATGGGAGAATTTTTAGATGCAATAACAGTTGATTTTAAAGGAAGCGCTGAACCAGAGTTTACAAGAAAATTTATTGGTGTTCCAGACCCCAGACCAATCTTTGATACTCTTTTAGAAATCAGAGATAAAACAAAGATTCATGTTGAAATTACAGATCTTATTGTTCCACAAGTCGGGGATAATTTAGAATACGCCAGAAAGCTATCAAAATTCATTTATGATGAGTTTGGACCAGAAATGCCAATGCATTTTCTAAGATTTCATCCTGATTACAAAATGATGGATTATGAATCAACACCTGTGAAGACACTTGAAAAACACTATCAGATTGCAAAAGAAGAAGGTCTCAAGTATGTTTATCTAGGAAATGTTCCCGGGCATCCTTGGGAACATACTTACTGTTCAGAGTGTAACAAAATCGTGGTTAAAAGATATGGTTTTGATATTCAAGGATGGAATATGGATAAAAATAACAAATGCAATTTTTGTGGAAACCAAATCCCCATCACTGGCCCTTTAAACAAAAATTACAAACAAAATAGATTCCAATTTGTTTCCTAATCTAATTTGTATTCATCGTAATTTTACGTACTCGTAGGCGCCTAATTTCTTATCAAAACAGTACTGAACCTTCTGATACTTTCTTCTAAATGACTTTACATTAGAAACTAATCTTTTTGGATTCTTTTTATCTATGATTACTTTCTTCATAAAAGATGCAATTTCTTTCATTTCAGATTCTTTCATACCAAGTCTTGTAATTTCAGAAACCCCTAACCTAATACCCCCTGGATGGAAATAATTACGGCCAGCTTTAATGTCACCAGGAATTAGTTGCCTATTTACAATTATGTTTGCTTTTTCTAGATCTCCTTCCACTTTCCCACCATCAGAGTAATCAAGAACATTTAATGCAATCTGATGTGATTCTGTAAATCCCCTTTTTTCTCCAAGCACTTTAAATCCCAAGTCACTTAACGCCTCAGCAAGAGCCTTTGCATTTTTTATTACATGTTTTGCGTAATCTCTACCAAATTCTAATGATTCGGCAAATGTAATTGCCTTTGCTGCCATATGATGTAAGTGATGACTACTTGTCAGTCCAGGGAATGTGGCCTTTTTTATTGCATTTCCATATTTTTCAAATCCTAAAACTAATCCTCCTTGAGGACCAAATAATGTCTTATGCGTACTCATTGTCATAGTATCTGCACCTTCCCTTAATGGATCTTGAAATTGATTTCCTGCAATTAATCCTGCAACATGTGCAGCATCATAATTAATGTGTATATTATAGCTTTTAAGAAAATCTGATAATTCTTTAACTGGATGAGGAAATAAAAATAATGATCCTCCGAACATAGCAATTTTTGGTAATTTATTAACAGCTTTTAATTCTTCCACTTTTTTCTTTGTTTTATCTACATCAATTGTCATCTCTTCTGCATCAAAAGGATAGAATTCAATTTCTAAACCATGAACTAGACCTGCAGTTCCAGAATGTTCTTTTTTTCCATGAGAAATATGTCCTCCAGCAGGAATTGAAGGTGCTAACATAACATCTCCTGGATTAGAAAACGCAGAATAGATTACAAGATTTGCAACTACTCCTGATATTGGTCTTACATCTGCAAACTCTGCCTTGAAAAGCTTCTTTGCAAGGGACATGCATTCAACCTCAACTTTATCAATATACACACAACCTGCATAGACTCGTTCGCCTGGCCATCCTTCAGCATACCTGTTTCCAAAATCAGAAATTATTGCCTCCCTTACTGCAGGGCTTGGAATATTCTCACTTGCTATTAATGGAATTGAATGCTCAAACCATTTGTGGTGATCTTTGAGCATAGAAAAAACCCTCTTGTAAGAATTCTCATTAGAACTAGTCACGTACACCGAAATCCATTTTCCCAATTTAAAAACACCGATCTAAAATCACCAAAAAATTATTTAAAATTTATTTGACACGAAATAACGTATAAAAAGGGAAGCTGGGGCTGGATCAGCTATGAGTGCACAAGCAACTAGAAGTAACATGCCTGTAATTTTGCTAAAAGAAGGAACTAGTGAAACAAAAGGTCGTGAAGCTCAAAGAAACAATATCGCAGCTTCAAAAATTATTGCTGAAATTGTTCAATCTAGTTTAGGTCCAAGAGGAATGGATAAGATGCTTGTTGATTCTTTAGGCGATGTTACCATTACAAATGACGGTGCAACTATTCTCAAAGAAATCGATGTTCAACATCCCGCTGCAAAAATGTTAGTTGAAATTGCTAAAACAACTGATAACGAGGTTGGAGATGGGACAACCTCAGTAGTTATACTTGCTGGAGCACTCTTAGAACAAGCTGAATCTCTAATTAATCAAAATGTTCATCCCACAATAATTGTTGATGGTTATAGAAAAGCAGCAAAAAAAGCAAAACAATTCCTTCAAGATATCTCTTATGTTGTTACTGCAAACGATAAATCAATCTTACAAAAAATAGCAAAAACATCTATGCAAACCAAACTAGTCAGAAAAGAATCTAGTCATTTATCTGAACTTGTTGTAAATGCAGTTACAGCCGTAGCAGAAAAAGATGGCGATAATTTTGTTGTTGATGAAGATGACATTAAAGTTGAAAAAAAAGCTGGTGGGTCAATTAAGGATTGTAAAATAATTCAAGGAATTGTTCTTGATAAGGAAATAGTTCATGGTGGAATGCCAAAGGAAATTAACGATGCAAAAATTGCATTGATAAATTCTGCACTTGAAATTAATAAAACAGAGACCGATGCAAAAATCAATATCACAAATCCACAACAAATGAAATCATTTCTAGATGAAGAAAATCAGATGTTAAAAAATATGGTTGACAAAATTATTGCTTCAGGTGCAACTGTAGTTCTATGTCAAAAAGGTCTTGATGATATGGTTCAACATTATTTTGCAAAGGCCGGGATTTTAGCAGTTAGAAGAGTAAAAGAAAGCGATTTAACAAAACTTGCAAAAGCTACTGGTGCAAGGATTGTTTCAAACCTTGATGATCTTTCTGAAAAAGATTTGGGTTCTGCTAAATTAGTTGAAGAAAGAAAAATTGAAGAAGACAGGTGGGTTTTCATTGAAGGATGTAAACATCCAAAATCTGTTACTTTGCTTCTAAGAGCAGGTTCACAACGAGTAGTTGATGAAGTAGAACGTTCTGTTCATGATGCAATTATGGTTGTTAAAGATGTAATGGAAGTTCCATCAATTGTAGCAGGCGGTGGAGCTCCTGAAACATATACAGCCACAAAAATTCGAAGTTGGGCTAAAACACTTGAAGGACGTGAACAACTAGCAGCTGAAAAGTTTGCCGATGCTTTAGAAATAATTCCTTTAACACTATCACAAAATGCTGGCATGGATCCAATTGACACTCTAGCTACACTTCGTTCTCGACAAATTAAAGGTGAAAAGTGGACGGGAATTGATGTTATGAAAGGCCGTGTAGGTAATATGAAATCAAGTGATATTATAGAACCCTTATCTGTCAAGAATCAGATTATATCTGCTGCTGCAGAAGCTGCATGTATGATACTAAGAATTGACGATGTAATTGCTGTAGCAAAATCCGCAGGGCCTCCATCGCCTCCATCTGGTGCTGAAGGTGGAATGCCACCTGGAATGGGTGGTGGAATGCCACCTGGAATGGGTGGTGGAATGCCTGACATGGGCGGAATGATGTAAAAATTCTAGACTATTAGTTATCCAGAAATTTTTAAAAAGTTTATTTTATTTCAAATTTTACGAAGTTTATTGAGTAATACTACTAAAGCAATAATTGCAGCAAAGTATGTTTATTTGATATTATTTTTTGTACTTCTTGCAGGAATATTTAATCCACTCATCAATGACCGCCCATTAGATAAAGTAATTTTTGGTGTTATAGTCTTGTTTGTAGGGTTAGCAGGTTCAATCCTAGTTTACAAAGCTGCAACTACTGAAAATAAACGTGGTATCTTCCTTGGTGGAGGTTTTGGACTAATAGCTATTTCTTTTTACTATATTATACAGTTTACTGGTAGAGTTTAGTAATTCTAAACGTCAAAGTATAGATAAAACTCATGTGGATGAGGCCTAATTGCTATCTCTCTTTGATCCCTTCTTTCTAACTCAATAATTTTATCAATCACACTGTTTGAGAAAATTGGATTAAGGAATTTTCTATCACTTTCAAGAGCATCAAGAGCCTCACCTAAGTTTACTGGCAAAATATTAATTCCACGTTTTTTACGTTCTCCCCGAGTCATTTTGAAAATATCTTCACGAACTTGTTCACCAGGATCCGTCTTCTTCTTTAATCCATCTAATCCAGCTGCTAACACTGCAGAGAAAACAAGATATGGATTTGATGATGGATCAGGAGCCCTAAACTCCAATCTTTTTAGATAAGAATATTTTTCTCCTTTGAAATGCTGAGGAACTCTCACAATAGCTGATCTATTGCTACCGCTCCATGCAATATATACAGGAGCTTCATATCCTGGCACAAGTCTGTGGTACGAATTTGTTGTAGGATTTGTAATTGCAACTAAAGCTCTTGCATGATTAAGTATTCCACCACAAAAGTATCTGCCTATCTGGCTAAGTTCTTCTTTTTCATCTTTATCAAAAAATAAGTTGGTGTTATTTTTCCAAAGACTAACATTAGTATGCATTCCAGAACCAGAATCCATTGAAATTGGTTTTGGCATCATGGTGGCTACCTTCCCATATTTTTTTGCAATATTACGAATAACGTATTTGTATGATTGAGTTGCGTCTGCAGAGTTTGTTAAATAATCATATCTAATATCAATCTCACACTGTCCTGCAGTTGCAACTTCGTGGTGATGGTTATCACATAAAATTCCAAAATGTTCAATCAACACATCAACACATTCACTTCTAAATTCTGAAAGTGTGTCAGATGGTGTGCTAGGATAATATCCTTCTTGAAGACCCATAGGATATCCAGTTCCTTCCTGACTCCAAGGCGCTTCTACTGATTCAATAGAATAGGATTGACCTTTGTAAGGTGTTAAGACATCCCAATGTACTTTGTCAAACACAAAAAACTCTACTTCTGGACCCCATTGACTAAAATCATATCCTTGTGCCTTCACATATTGTTCAGCTTTTTGTGCAATAGCACGTGG
>SMUY01195064.1_pt1 | contig 10642 bp, 7 predicted proteins | sample 2456441 | NCBI WGS metagenome assembly SMUY01 (sample SAMN11095931, study PRJNA526329) | marine sediment metagenome | biome: Marine sediment; feature: Surficial sediment; material: Deep marine sediment; isolation source: Hadal surficial sediment | place: Pacific Ocean | collected 2014-11 | depth 0-1...
AATGCGATTTATATGTAAACAGCGAAGAGCCAGAAAACTATTATGAATTCAGAGAATTTGACATCCTCACACTGGGCAAGAATATTTCCGATATGATGTTGGATCCCCAACGCCCATATCTCTATCTAACCGATTACGGGAATAATGCAGTGCTTCGCATTGATGTCAGCGACAAAATGAAAGTGGACCGCACGCTTGTCTTGGGCTCGCATCCAATTGCTATGGACATTACACCAGATCAACATAATCTCATTGTGGCACTCAATGGCGAATCGAATCTCAAAATCATTGAGCTAGCTGATTTTACTTTCGCGGATAAGGTGCCGGTTTCTTTGGTTGGTATCAACGATTTTGTATGCAACACGAATTCACGGATATTTGTTTCTGCATACACTGAACCCAATGTGGTTTCTCTGACTCTTCCCGACAAACAAGAACGCGAAGAGATTATTCGCTCAGGTGAACTTCTGGCAAGCCCTGACGGAAACAAAATATTTGTCGCATCAACAAATATTCTGCAAAAATATGACCTGAGTTCGGGCTTTATTACTCAGGAAGCTTGGTCAGCACCCTTTGGTTTTCAGGCCAAAATCAACGATTTCGTCTATGATCCAACGGGTGGGCAACTCTTTCTGTGCCTTGCTGACGAAGAGGATCATACGCGTGTGCGTGATATACTTGCCTTTAGTACTGATGATCTTACACTAACCGGCAAATTCGAAATAAAATCTGCTGGAATGGGCGTCGCGGTCAGCAAAGATGGAAAACGTGTGTTCGTCGCGCCGACAGATGCAGATGCGGCCGGTGTGTTTATTGTGGAATTCGACGCAGAAACAAAACTTGAAAAAGAGTACTACCTGGTTGCCGGAAATCTAAAGCCCAAAGGTATTGTTATTGATCAAACCGACCAATACCTTTATGTAGTTGTCAACTCACCGGGCGATAACGACTCATTTGAGCCATACAACAACAACTCATTTGATCTTCAAAGAATCAAAGTCTTCTAAACACGTTCAGCTTTAATCAAAGTCGCTATCTTTTCTGATTGTAATTCACTATTTTCTACCAGTTTTCTTTTGAACCTTTGACTCTCCAAGGAGCAGTATGTTGTCTGTAAATAAAAAAATGAAAAGTGCAATTTTGACCATAGCTATCATCGCACTAGTCTTAGTCGTTGTGATGTTCGTCTCAAGAACAGAAAGTCAGAAGACGACATCTGTAAAAGTCATTAAGCACGCCGTGACCTTACCATCGTTGGATGGAATAGAGCTTTCTGCTGATTTATACGAGCCAGATTTCGGAGTGAAAAAAGAACAAGCGAAATATCCAGGCCTGGTGCTTCTTAGCCCTTTTGGGGAATCCAGAGAGATTTATTCAGATCTCGCCATCGAAACTTGCAGAAGCGGGTTTGTTGTGTTATCAGTGGATGTTCGAAATTCTGGTGCCTCAATGATTGAGCACGAATCGTTTGTAGAAAGCGTAGCGAATTTATCGCTTGATGCTAATGCGGCTGTAACTTACCTGCAAAGCAATCCCAAAACGGCACCTGAGAAAGTAGCCATTCTTGGTACGGCAATAACAGCACGAAGTGCGCTGATGGCTGCAGATCTAAAAGACCAAATACGGGCAGCTATCCTGGTTTCTGCAGCACTGGACTCAGCGGCCTATGAAGTCATCAGGAACTCTCCTGGCTGCCCAATCTTGGTACTGGTAAGCATTCAGGACGGGCCAGCAGCTTCACAGGCACGAGCTATTTACGAAACCAGCGCAAATCCCTTAAGTCAAATTGAATCATATATTAATGCCGGTAGCGGAAGCGAACTGTGGCGCTCTCCTATAAGATTCGAAATGAGGTCTCTTATAACGGAGTGGCTGACTAAAGTGTTTTTTAAATCTTAATCAGGAAATCGTTATGAAACTTCACCCATTTGTTGAATCTCAGGATTTGCTCGATCAGCCATCGACCCTTAGAAAGCGCTTGCAGCATGATGGCTACCTATTTTTAAAAAACCTAATGGATCGCGGCACCTTGCAAAGCCTCCTGGAAGATGTCCTTGATATTTGCAAAAAGCACGACTGGCTTTTAGAAGGTTCGGAGTTGCTGCACAGGAAAGGCAGAGCCGATGCATATAGCGGATATTTCGAATTTACCAATGTCTACCGTGAGATGCAAAAATTGGAGAACTTTCATCTTCTCTCCCATCATCCAAGCATCGTTTCTACACTCACCGGCATTTTGGGTGGTCAGGTATTCCCCCACCCACGAAACATTGCGCGCATTACGCTACCTAAGTCAGCGAAGGTGACTACACCCTCTCATCAAGATTATGTTTTTATTCAAGGCAGCCAGGAATTCTATTCAGTCTGGCTCCCTTTGAGTGATTGTCCGCAAGCGCTGGGGGGATTGGTCGTTGCACGCGGTTCTCACAAGGATGGCATTTTGCCAACCCATGAAGCAGAAGGAACGGGCGGCTTATGCTCCATAGTGGATGACCAAGCTCAAGAATGGCACACCAGTGATTTTCAATTGGGGGACTTTATTATTTTCCATTCCCTCACCGTTCATAAAGCTCTCCCTAATGTCACGAAAGATCTTCTTCGTGTCTCCTGTGATTTCCGCTACCAACTTCTTGCAGAACCGGTTGTGGTGTGGGATTCGCTTCGTCCGCACATGCAATTACATAGCTGGGAGGATATTTATTCAAATTGGAACAATGATGATTGTAAATACTATTGGCACCAATACGAACTACACGTAGTCCCGGGCGTAAATCCCGGGGAAGTTGACCCAACCAAGCCAACTAATTGACCAAAGGAATATAGCAACAAAATTACTCTTTGTTGGAAAATATGTACCCCAAAGAAATTGCAAGTGAAATGTTTCGATATTGGATACATCTTCTGTTTTCCTTGTTGGTCTATTCTCTCATTTCGCCGAATTCTGTCACAGGACTATTCGCACAAGATCAAACACCGTTAAGATTGAGCGTTGATGTTGCCAGGTTCCGGGGAGATTCGACCCACACAAAACTTGAAATATATCAGAGTATCGGCCGTCAGGGACTGACATATTATGAACAAAGCAAGATCGGCTTCATTGCAAACTTTCAACTCGACACGAAGATCATCCAAAAAGACTCAGTTGTTTTTCAACAAGAAATCGTTGAAGCCGATACTATTTCTGACCGAGACAAAATAGAATCTGGCCAGCAGTTTATTTATGTATGGCCATTTTTTTTGAAGCCGGGTCGTTATCATATCCTGACCGTATTACAGGATAAAAATAGCGGCCGTGAATCTGCTCAGCGCATCCCGTTGGACATTTCGCTGTTCTCTCAGGACTCCCTGGTGTTGAGCGACATCCAGTTTGCCTCGCATATTGAGAAAGCTTCCAATCTCAACAGTCCTTTCGTCAAGAACAATCTGCACGTTATGCCAAATCCGCGATCGCTGTATGGTGACGGACTGGAAAATCTCACCTTCTATGCTGAGCTGTACAATCTGGATTTTTCCAACGGATCAGGCGGGACCTATAGCGTCAACTATATCATTGAAGGTGCACAAGATAAAGTTCTCAATCGGATCCGCGGCAAGCAACGAGCCAAACAAAGTAAAAATGCGGCAATCTACACTTCGTTTGATATTTCCAGTCTTAAGAGCAGTCGCTATATTCTCAAGTTGGATGTAACCGACAATAGTACAAATAGACATGCAAATATTTTGAAGCCTTTCGCGATATATCGCCAGGCGGATGCCCAGACCCTGCAAGCAGATGCTTTCGTATCGCAAGCTGAACAGCAACGCAATATTTATCGGAAATTTGATGAATCCGCCGTACAAAACTACTTTGACCAGATTTTCTATATAGCAACGGAAGACGAAAAACAGATATTCAAGCAGTTGAAATTGCAAGGTAAGCGGGAGTTTTTATACCAATTCTGGCTGCAAAGGGATCCGAGTCCTGGCACACCGGAAAACGTCTTCAAGGATGACTATATCCAACGACTGCTTCAAGCGAAGATACGATTTGCGTCAGGCGGCACCGAAGGTTGGCAAACCGACAGAGGAAGAATTCTGCTGATATATGGTGCCCCGGATTTCATAGACCGAGAGCCATCACTATCTGCCAGAAATGCGTATGAAATTTGGAGTTACGAGACACTCCAAGGCGTCCAAGGCCAGTCACTATTTGTGTTCATAGACTTGAACGATAACGGTAAATATCGCCTCATTCATTCTGACTATCGTGATGAAATAAGTAATCCAAATTGGGAATCTTATCTCTACAAGTAAACTGACACCGCTTGAGCTTGTTTTGTCTCTCAAGTATCTCCGCTGATTTATGGCAACAATACCTCGATATGCAAGTCACGCTTGGGCATGTCGATCAATATCCCGCTCTTATTATAACGATGGAATGCTCCATCAATTCTAAAGCCGGCCTCTCTTGCATCCGCAACTTTCAGCAAACTCACCTTCAATCTGCAATGTCTTATCCGGATGGCCGCCTCGCCATTTTGGATACCACTGAGTAGTCTTGGTCGTATCAGTAGTTTATTCCAAGTAGGTCTTATGCCAAGAACATGGTGGATGAAAAAGATGAGTTGTTCAGCCCACATCCATGGAACAAGACCGATTTGAGGGTAAGGCGGAACAGGCCGTGGGCCATAGAATTCAAACCATGAACCTGATTTTGAGCCAGAAACCGAGTTTAACCAATTGAGGATTCGCCAAACTTTCTCATCTTCCTCCATCTCAAAATACGCTCTGGCAATAAACATGGAAGGGAACGGCCAGGGTCCCGGGGAATCCGGCTCTGACGATACGTTATATCGGCCATAACCACCGTTTTGCCATCTTTGGTTCCAAAGCTCTTCAATATGCTCCAACGTTTTTTTGGCAAGAACCGATTTGGGGTCGATAAATTCGAAGGCAACCGGTAGAGCTACCGAACTATCTGGATTCAGGAAATGCTTGCCAGGCTCAAAGAGTGGGATATCTTTCGGTAGATGAGTATCGTTCTTGGGACGAATTTCATTCTGGATTTCGCCATTCACATGTCGTCTTTTGATAAAATGTCCCTTGTCGATGAGTGCATATTGGGGGTCGAATAGCATTCCATGCTTGATTTCCTCCGCTGCTAGTCGCCATTTCTTCGCCTCGGCTCTATGGCCAAGCAGTTCAGCCAGATATGAGGCGCTCGAAAGCCCCATGGAAACAAATAGCTGATAAGTCAATTCCATTCCGTCTTCAATGCCGTACAAGGCATGACGTTCCCAGTATTCTCTTTGATTGTGAAGCAGTGCCGTGCCCGATTGTCGAAACACCGCATTCAAAGGAAAATTCGCCGTAGCTCGTACTTTTTTCCAATGCCTTTGTACAATAGACAGATCCCCGGTCCAATCGACGTAAGTCCGCAAGGCAAGCAACAGCTCGCCATTTTGGTCCAGCTCAACTTCGGAGGTCGCCCTTTCTCGACTGGAATCCAGAGTATCACCCTTCTCGGTAACAAACCGTGATAACAATCGGTCAAGTATTCTACCTGCACGCTCAAAGTGCCCGGAAACGGTAAGTCCAAACGCAATCATCGATTGATCCCTGACCCATTCCAGATTGTATTGCCAAATGCTGGCGTCAAGCCGACCGGAATCGGCAATATTTGCCGGAAGCTGATTTTGGGAGGCCGTAAACATATGGGTGAGAAGCGCTGAATCAAATTGGCACGATGTAACTTTGCGCCAGTAGTGGCCGGCGTCATTCCCAATAGGCGGTTTGCTCGTCCAGGAAAACTCAACAGCCATTTCCGTATGTTCCCGTACCAGGCGGTATTCCAAAAAACAAGTCTTCGTTTCCTCTGGCCGCAAGGCAAGCCGTTTTTCGAGGCGTTGGGATGGTACACCAGTCTGTATCGAGACAAATGTCGGATCAACCGAATGACTGGTTAGATGAATTTCACGGATAATTCTTGGCTGCTTGAAATCAGGGCAGTAGAATATCTCCTTAATGGTGAATTTATCATTTCCCCATTGGGCGTGGATCGCTGGGATTGCATCGATATCTCCCCACCAGGCTTCTACATTTAGAGAATTAGGGGACAACTCACTATTTTGAGAGGTGATTTTCAAGCTGGTCTCGGCCAGTCCACTTTGAGAATCGAATGTCAATGCAGTTCTCTTGGGGCCGAGAATCTCGGGATGCATCAGAATCAAGCCAAGGGAGGTTCCTTCACTTGAGAGGCAAACTTGCAGTGCTGCAGTGATGAAACCATTGCCAATAAAATAGTAATCGACGTCTTTAAGGGTGGTACGAGCATCCGGAGGGCCGGTTGACGGATCGTCCGCGTAAAAATGCTCTTCAGCTTCCACAGAAATTCATCAGTAATAGGAAATCATTTACGACGATTCTTATTATCAGAGTCCTTGCCACTAATAGGCCTAATTTGTCTACCTCGATCTCCCCGCAAACAGATCACGACCTTTAACCAGAACACTCATCTTTTCATCCGCAACAGATCGTGGAAGCATCCACATCCCGCAATCGGGATGTACATAATGGATACGTTCCTGCCCACAGATTTTTGCCGCCGATTCAATTCTATGCGCAATGATGTCGGGAGTTTCAATCTGGTTGTCCTTAATGTCGATGACGCCGAGTCCTACGCCTATCTCCGGTTTGATCTCCCGCAATATTTTCTCATCCGCTTTAGGGCGTCTCGCCATCTCAAGAACCACATGGTCACATAACAAACTATTGATAAATCCAATCAGACGATCATAAGTCCCCTGCTGAACTCTCTGCCCCCCATAATTTCCAAAGCAAAGATGCACTGCTTTGCGACCCTTTACATGCTTAAACACATGGTTAATTCCTGCGGCAGCTATTTCTGCATCTTCAGGATGCCCCGTGAGATTTGCTTCATCGATTTGGATAACGGCTGCATTTATGTCAATCAACTGTTCAGCGAGAATCTCTGCAATAGCCATCACAAGTTCAGAGAATTCATTGTAGTAGTTGTTTGAAAGCACACGCGCAAGCATATACGGACTTGTGATTGTGAATTTCAGCGGTTTGAGATTAAGTTGTTGAATAAACCTGTAATCCCTAAGCAAGTTCAAGTTGCCCGGTCCGAGTTTGTCAACGACTACTCCGGGTGGCTCACTGCGATAAGCCATACCCTTCTGATTGCGATACTCGTCAGATTCTTTGCGTGTAAGTGCTGTGCGAATGCCACTCATGGGGCCAATGAAATACTCAATCATCCCGTTGGTTTCAGCATGATTAATATTCCAGCGGTATAATTCACCATCTACAAGCAGGTCGAGTCCGGCATTTTCCTGTATCTTAAATACAACCATTATGGCATCTCGCAAATTGTCTCTTGTACTAAATGACCTTAGCCAGATAGGCGTTGGATAACTTCCAACCGTGGTGGTTTCAGGTACTTGAGGATGCATCTCTAATTTCCCTACGTGATTTTTCGTGGCTTTTTGATAGAAAACGAACTATTGATATCTAATCTGACTCGTTTCATAACGCAAAAATGCAAAGCACCCCATGAGGCTAAAGACAAAGATTTTTGAAGCACAAGCTATCGGTGCGTTTCGCAATAGGATTTCCAATTGGCTGACCAAATGTAACAAATAACTTGTTATAGTACTTTTAATTAATAAATTTACAGAGACTATTCTTTGTACCGCAGGCACTTGTTTTTTGTAATTACGGTGGGCGAGTACAATATGATAACTTTAGATCGGGAAAAAGCTGTCATGGGAAATATGCTTGAACAAGCAAATGCAAAGGAAACGAAGTATCCGATCCCAATCGATATTCCAGAGTATGGAATTTACATCGGGGAAAGCCATCATCAGCCCAATTTCACTATGGAACCAATGTGCAATCATTATACAAAAATTTACTATGTTCTTGAGGGTGTGGCTGATTGCTATGTCAAATCAAAGCCGGTTCACCTAGAAAAAGAGTATATTTTTGTCGTTCCCAGGGAAATGTGGCATCATTTGAAAGACAAAGATAATGCTCCGCTCTCTCTATACATTCTCGCAATAGAAAACTCAAGCATGGAAGAATTGCAAACTTTTTCTCAACAAATTGACCGGCTCAACCAACTGTCACAGAAACATTTGAGGCCTTTGACTCATCATGACTATGCGGCTTATGAAATTCCCAGAATGTTCAGGAAAATTCTATATGAACAGCGCGTAAGCATGGATGGGTTTGTACCCGCAATCCAGGCAACTTTGTTAAGTATGATTGTGGCAATCAACAGAATTTATGAAAATGTACCTACAATCGCTCAGATCGATGCGGCAAACCCTACCTTTGCCAGGATTCAAAAGGTTGCAGAATACGTCTCTCAAACTTTTCACGAACCTATCATTATCGAAAACATGGCAAGAATGGCATGCTTAAGCATTCGGCAATTTACAAATCAGTTCAAGGCCGTCCACGGTGTCACATTCATACAATATTTGCATTATCAACGCATTCAGTTTGCACAAAAACTGTTAGCTGAAACAGACCAACAAATCGCAGCCATCTGTTTCGAATCTGGGTTCAATGACTTAACCCACTTTTATCGTGTATTTAAAAAAATGACGAAAGTTTCACCCCGTAGATACCGGCTAAATTCACGGTACGGCATAACGACATCGGACAAACACTAGATTCCATACTATCACTGCAAACACTTTCAATATTGCTTCCGTCGGACTCGGCCACGGAACTTAGTCCCTTCCCTTCTCTTTGACCTCGACTCCAAGAATACCTGGCACAAGGGGGCTTGTACCCTTCGCGTTATGTGCAATCAACGGCGGCACTCTTTCGGCCAGAGCGGAACCTCCCAACCTGCTTCTCTTCACTCATTGGCAATGCGCAGATCTTCAGAAAAGGACAGACCCAGATTGATATGCTCCACAACTTGATTGATAGCCAGATTGGACTAACAGGTAAACAAAAAAGGAATGGGGCTTTGTGGCAGATGTCCTTACTTGCTTCCCGTAATAAAACCTGCGTTGGCTGCATTCACTTGGGCACAACGGACATTCCACTCTTCTGTCCCTTTGAACCTCATGTGCTTTCCTGCAACATATTTCGGCCATGGATTGTATAGATTGAGATTGGGAACCGCTTGCCCCCTGAGGACAAAGGCGCTTGGGTGCAGCTCTTTGGTAATGATACGTGTGGTTACGGGTATATAGCGAATTGTCAAACCACGCCGCCACCTTGCAGAAGTATTGGCGTGCGAACCATGAATAAGGTTCGGATGATGGACCGAAACATCACCGGCTTTGAGAACGACATCCACAGCCTTTGACACATCAAGAAGCGCAGGATCGATGCCAGAGCCAAGCACATTCTTTCCGTCATCTTTCTGCTGCAATTCATCTTCTGAAAATAGCCTCGTTGCTTGCGTATTAGGAATAACTCGCATGCAGCCATTTTCACGGTCAGAATTATCAATGGCTAACCAAAAAGTAACGACTTCCATCGGTTCCAGTGGCCAGTAAGTCCCGTCTTGATGCCAAAGCACCGCCTGACCATCTAAAGGGGCTTTGGCAATGTAGTGAGATGCGAAAAGAGCTATATTGGGGCCAATAAATTTTTCCGCAATATCTAATAATCTGTCATCACTAACTAACCTAACCCAAAACGGATCATCTTGCATAAGAAAATGGTGTAGTTGTTCCGGCCGGGTATCCGGATTTTTGTGCAAAAGCCAATCGACGTGATTTCGGGCATCCTGGATGAGTTCACGATCAAGAACCTCTTTAAAAACAGTGTAGCCGTGTAAATTGTAATTTGTCATTGCTTGCCGCATTGCCCATGTATCTAAACGGTTTGTCATGGCTCCGCCCCTCAGTTTCTTGTTTGAACCGCCATCAGGCTGCTTGAAAATCTTTTTGATGTACAGAATCTGCTCTTCGCATCTCATCTAGGGTATAACCAATTGTATCCGCAGCAGATGCACACTCCAGAATTTCTTCAGGATTCTTTGCGCCAGACAAAACCAGGGAAATCTCGGTGTGCTCCAAAACCCATCGCATAGCTGCTTGGGGCATACTTTTGATTTCGTCTCTGACTAAAAAGGAGAGGCGCTCCACTTGCTCCACCCTCTCGACGATTTCATTTCGAGAATAACGCGCATTTAAATGGTTGGAGGAGAATCGCGTATCCCTGGTGATGGCTCCTGATAGAAAGCCGTTGGCTAAAGACTCTCTAGCAACGATTCCCACATCCTGCTTTCCCAAAAATTGAATCAGGTTCTTTGCCTCGCGATTTAGCAAACTATAAACGACCTGAACGACATCAATTTTTCGATCGATGGTCCAATCCCGCGCCATTTCCTCTGTGTCCTGAAACTTTGAAATAGAATGGCCGACAAATCTTATTTTTCCTTCACGCCTTAGTTTGTCAAGCGCTGCCCACACATCATCATGGATTTCGTCCGGACTAAATGGCGAATGAAAAAACAAAACATCGATATGATCTGTGGCAAGGCGCCGCAAGCTGTCGTCAACAGAATTGATGCAGCGCTGCGCATGAAAATTTGATTTGTTTCCGTCTGTCGGATTACGTCCAAACTTGCTGGAAACAATCACTGCGTCACGATTGTTTCCCAATGCTC
>SMUY01138484.1_pt1 | contig 10641 bp, 8 predicted proteins | sample 2456441 | NCBI WGS metagenome assembly SMUY01 (sample SAMN11095931, study PRJNA526329) | marine sediment metagenome | biome: Marine sediment; feature: Surficial sediment; material: Deep marine sediment; isolation source: Hadal surficial sediment | place: Pacific Ocean | collected 2014-11 | depth 0-1...
ATGGGCGGCTGGTAAGGCCGAAACTCGAAGATCTCGATCACCGCGCCGCCGGGCACGCGGATCCAGCCGGTCTTGCAGGTCGGCTGCGTGGCATCGACCCCGAAGAAAGACCGGATCCGGTCGGGTGGTTGGTCGGACACACCCACGAGGGGACAACCAAAGACATCCCAGTAGAAACGGACCGCCTTGTTGAAGTCGGACACGGTGATGCCACAGTGACTGAAGGATCGTGCGCGCACAACAGGTCTCCTGGGTGTCTAGCAGCTACAGCTCCGTTTCTTTGATGTGGTCTGCCACTCTGAGCGCTTGCGCCGCAATGGTCAATCCGGGATTGACGGCGGCCGACGATGGAAAGAACGACGCATCGACGACGAACAGGTTCTCGATGTCGTGAGACCGGCAATAGGGATCGAGCACCGACTGGCGCGGGTCCGTACCGAAGCACAGCGTCCCACATTGATGCGTGGTGTTCTTCTCCTTCGCGCTGTGCCCAATGGGCAGATCTCGCGCCCCCAGCGCTGAGATCCGAACGCCCTTGTCGGAGGCGGTGATCACGACCCAGAACCCGAGTCGACGCAGCATCCGCTTGACCTCTCTCACCAGCCGGTCGTGGGCGGGCACGTTGTTGGGACGGTAGGTGAGACGGATGTTGCCGTCCGGATCGACGGTGACCCGGTTCTCCGCGCGCGGCAGATCCTCGGTCATCGCGAGCCAATCGACACCGCGCTCCACCCACGCGTTGTAGGCCCAGAGCGGGATCCAGGGAACGGCCGTCTGCGCCATCACCCCGTGCGTACGGCCTTGCGACTGGATCTGCCCCAGTGGATAGTCCTCCTCCGGCCCCCGCAGATAGAAGTCGTTGATCGCCACCGTCTTCTGAAATACGACGCCATTCTTCCGAAACGGGTGAAAACCCTGCATCATGGTGGCCAGATGCGCCATATAGCGACGCCCGACCAGCCCTGACGAGTTGGCCAGCCCAGCCGGGTGCCGGTCGGTGGAGGAGCGCAACAGCAGCGCCGCCGAGTTCACTGCCCCGCAGGAGAGCACCACCAGCGGCGCCTCGACACGCTGGGTCTCCCCCCCGCGCTCCACCTCCACGGCCTCGACCCGCCGGCCAGGGGCGTCGGTCAGCACCCGTCGGACATGGGCGTTGGTCCAGAGCGTGACGTTCGGCCGGTTTTCGATCGGCTGCACACAGCAGACGTCGGCGTCGCTCTTCCCGCCAATCCGACAGGGAAACGAGTTGCACGTGTTGCACAGGATGCACCCCTCGGGCTCTCCCGGGTTCCGGAGCCCCAGTGGAAGCGGCGACGGATGCAGCCCCTGCCGACGGAGCGCCTCCACGTAGTGGGCCATCTCGTCGGCGTGCGGCACAGCCGGGTATGGAAACGGACCGCGTGGCACCTCTGTAGGGTCGCTGCCGCTCTCGCCATGCACGTGATACAACCGCTCGGCTCGCGCGTAGTAGGGCTCCAGCGTGTCGTAGTCGATCGGCCAGGCCGGCGAGACCCCGTCCACGTGCTCGACAGCGCCGAAGTCTTCGCGGCGCAATCGATAGAGGACGCTGCCCCAGAACTTCGTGTTGCCGCCCACGCAGTAGTGGGTGTAGGGCCGAAACGCGTTCCCATCGCCATCGGTCCAGGTCTCCGTCGTTTGATAGCGCTTGTGTTTCCACACCGCCGCCGGGTCCCAGTTCTCCGGCTCCTGCGGCACGAAGTCACCACGCTCCAGAAGCAGGATTTCCGCGGACGTGTCGGCAAGGGCGTGCGCCAACGTGCCACCCCCAGCGCCGCTGCCGATGATGATGATGTCGTAACGGGTGCTAGGCATCATTACTAGACGGGGCTGCGCCCCGAACCCCCGCCGGCGCGACGCGGGGACCCCCAAAGCCCCACGCCCCGCCCGCGCGGCGCGCCGTGACCGTCATCGGGCCCGGGACGATTGCGCCCATGACTCGGCCGGCGTTGCGGGCTCGGCGGTGGCGTAGATCTGATCCATGATCCGCTGGTCCGCGATAGCAGTCTCGAGACTCATCTCGGGCGCCCGATCCTCGTGGATCGCTCCGAGAAAGTCCCGATACATCGCCTGGTAGCCCCGCATGTCGCGGAAGCCCGGCAGGACCAGTCGCGGCCCTCCACGCCCCCGCGCCAGCACGAAGGCGCCATTCGACTCGAACGTGATAATGCCGTCGCGCCCGAACAGCTTCGACAGCCGGAGGCCACGCAGCAACGAGGGCACCTCGCGCGAGTAGAAGAGTGACCCGACGGCGTCGTTGTCATACCGGAACGCCACCATCATGCTTTTGGCGCGGTTGTCGGGACCATGCCGGGAAGCGGCCGGTTGAAAGCCCCTCGCCTCGGTCATCACAGGGCCGAGGCTGTTGGCAAGGTGCAGCCAGTGAATCCCCTCCTCGAAGAACGCGTCGCCACCAGCCATCGTCTTGTCGTTCCGCCAGTCGTCGGCACGCTTGAACCGCTTGACGAGCGTCGTGAAATGCGCAAACACCATCTCGCCGATGACGCCCTCCCGGAGCAACCGCCGCAGGCAGACCGCCAGCGGCTTGTAGTGGTCGTTCTCACCCACCAGCACCACACGCCCAGCCCGAGCACGCGCCGCTCGCACCCGCTGGTAGTCCTCCATCCGGAGGTAGGCGGGCTTTTCCACCAGCACGTGTTTGCCGGCTGAGAGCGCCTGCAGCGTGAGATCGAGATGAAAACGCGGCGGCACCGCGATGACCACCGCATCCACAGCCGCATCCTCGATGGCGGCGGAGTAACTGCCGTAGCTCGCTGCACCGAGATAGCGCCGGCAGCAGGCCTCCGCCTTCGAGCCGTCACGGCTGGCGTAGCTGCGGACGACGTCGTCCCGCAACACCTTCAGGTGCCGGCTGTGAACACCGGTGATGAAGCCGCAACCGAGAAACGCGATATGCACCGGCACCGCTTGATCATACTCGTCGGATGAGACTCACTCTATTCGAGGACGACCGTCACTTGACAGCCCAGCAACCGGGTGTCGGTCGACCCGGGCTCGACCTCGGCCGGCACGAACCCGCCCTCCGGGTGGACGCTGATCGGGATGAGCTCGCCACCGGGCGGGACCGGGAGGGACAGCTCACGAGTCTCCCATGCGGCCAGCTCGAGCTGCTCGGTATGGTCCCCCACCGTCACGCTGATCCGGTTGTCCGCTCCGCCGTTCCGGATGACGACACGCATCCTGGACGCGTCGGCCGGCGAGACCAGCAGCTTGCTGACGTGGGCCCCCTGGACCCAGTTGATGTCCGGCTCGACGAACGTGTTCAGGTCCATGAAGAAGAGATACGCACCGATCCGATCGCCGATCGGCTTGACCGACCAGATACGGCCGACCACGCGCCGATCGTCGCGCGGCACCACCGACCGTGGGACCACCCGCACCCCGGTCACCGCCACGGCCAGCTCCGGGCTCGTGGCGCCGATCTGCAGCGCCGTGAACCCCACCGGCAGGTCGATCGGCACGGCCTCGGGACTGGCGCCACGACCATGGACGCGCGCGATCACCCCGCCCGTCCGGCCATAGGACAGCCAGACATACCCGTCGCCGGTCTGCGGCTCGTCGAACCACACCTGTAGGTCGTATCGACCGGGCGGGAGGGTGAACGGCCCAACCAGCCGCGCGGGGTCCAGTGGAGGGCCGTCGTCGAAGCGGGTCTCGAGCGCCGCGCGGCCTAGCAGCTCGACCGGCTCCAACCACCCGCCGGTCTCATAGCTGAAGGCGCGCAGCGATTCGCCCGGATAGGCCTGCAGCAGACGCTGTCGCCCCGTCTGCACCGTGTCACGCCCGGGGGTGTCCGGCAGCGCCATCGCGGCAAACAGACTGCCGGACGCGCCGAACACCAGCACGGCGATCGTCGCGGCCCAGAATCCGCCGATCCAGGCCCGCCGGGTCGCCAGACGTGTCGCGACAGCCGCCAGGACGGCGGCGACGACCCAGACCGCGGTGGAGGGCAGCTGGATGAGAATGTCTGGGTCGATAAAACTTGGTAGCGTTGCCGTCAGCGGGACGCCGGCCTGCACGGTCTCCACGAGACGCCCGGTACCGTCCCGGTCGTTGTACATCAGCATCGCCCCGGGCCTCACGATGACCACCACGAACGCCAGCACGCTGTAGGCCAGCGCCAGCGCGATGCCGCCACGGGCCGCGCTGCCACGGAGGTCCCGGATGGCGACGGCGATCATCGGGGCGAGCAACGGCAGAATCGGCACCACGAATCGCGCCGGAACGCTGCCACCGCCCCACCACATGTAGTACTGGGTGGTGCTGGCGAGAAACGGCGCGACCACGAGCAGCACACCGATCAGATAGCCGCGTGTCTCCCGGCGACGCGCCATCACCCAGGCGCCCAGCAGCGACACCGCGAAGATCGGACTGTAGGGCAGCAACCCGTACTCCTGGTCGAACGACAGTCCCAGCAACCCTCTCGGAATGTTCAGCCACGCCAGTTCGGCACCCTGCGAGTAGCCATAGGCCACCGTGGGGTTGACATCGCCGTACATCACGTAGAACGAAGCGAGCCAGAGCCCCCCCGAGACCGCGATCGGCGCGAGGAACGCGACGACCAGCCGAATGTGTGGCCAGAGTCGGAACACCAGCCACAGCCCGGCCACGAAGAGCAGCAGCGAGAACTTCATGTGCAGCCATGGCAGGAGACTGAGCGCTGCCCCACGCCAGACCCACGGCCATGGCTGGTCGGGACCGTCCCGCCACACCCACAGGGCGGCCCAGGCCATCAGCAGCGCGGCCGCCATCTCTGGAAAGATCAGCCAGCTGTGCAGTCCGAACGGGATGGTGAACGCCACCGCAGCCCAGGTCGCGAGCGCGATCGGGCGTGACGCGAACGACGAAGCCAGATCGAACATCGCCAGCGCCGCGAGCGCCGCCATCAGCCCGATCATCGCCAGGGCGCCCCAGTGTCCCGCCACAGCGTAGGCCGGCAGTAGAAGGGCCGGCAGCCCGGACGAGTGAATGGAGTAAATCACGCCGTCACGGCCCCGAGCCAGGTAGTGCATCGGTAGCTCGCCGGCATAAAAATCCAGGTAATCGCCGTTCTCGTGGTTGTTCTCGATACGCAGGTCCCGGTCAACAAGCAGGCTGTGGGTAATCACCAGGTAGTGCGGCTCGTCGCTGCCGAACCCCTGTGCCTGCTTCACGTAGTGTCCGACGCCGACGAACACGACGAGGCTCGCCACAAGCACGAAGCCACGCCCCGGCCAGCGGTGGGTCCTGGGGCGCAGCTGCCCGGTCTCCACGGCGACCGCCACACAGCCGACGAGCGCGAAACCTGCGACCACCCAGCGCATCGGTCCGGCGAGCAGCAGCAGCAGCGGCACCTCAGCCGGCAGCCAGGGCAGATACGGGACGACCCAGAGCCAGAGCAGCAGCACCGGAGCGAAGAGACGGGCAAGCGTCCGTAGCGGACGCCCAGACAGTCGCCACCACCAGCCGCCGGCGCCGGCCAGACACACCCCGGTCAGCGCGATCCACACCAGCCGGGAGAGCGGCGCGACCAGCGCCACCCGTCCGGGCGCCCCGTCTCGCCAGGACACGATGTGGTGGGACGCCGGGAGCAGCCAGACAGCAACGCCGACTGCCAGTCCAGACAGGACCAGGACCGCCAGCGCGCGCCGGTCGACAGGGGCGGGAGTCATGACGGCGGGTCGTGTGAGATCGTGGCCGGTGAAGAGCACGCCAGGACCATTCGCCGGACGCGGCATCCGACCTGGACTAGGGTGCTTCTCGGTCACATACTGCCGGTATTTCCTCCCGTCGCGCCTTGCCAGCCGGGCGGCGCGCTCCGGCAACCGTCATTGATTCGCCCTAGACAGGCCGATCGTCGCGGGGCACCGCGACCGGCTCGTCGATCGGTGTGTCGAGCAGCTTCCGGATGTAGTAGGTCGGCTTCCCCTGCGACTCGTGATAGGTCCGTGCCTGCATCTCGGCCAGCAGCCCGAGCGTCACCAGCTGCAGGCCGGTGAACAGCAACAGGATCCCGAGCAGCAGCAGTGGGCGATCACCGATGGCCTGCCCGCCGAACAACCGGATGTAGCCCAACCAGCCGGTGATGAGGGTGCCGGCCACCCCCATCAGCAGACCGACCAGCCCGAAGATCTGCAATGGCCTGGTCGAGTAGCTCAGCAGGAACTTCACGGTGGCGAGGTCGAGGATCACGCGCACCGTGCGGGAGATGCCGTATTTGGACCGCCCGTGACGGCGCGGCCGATGATTGACGACCACCTCCGCGATCCGGACACCCTGTTCACTCGCAATCGCCGGCATGAACCGATGCATCTCGCCATACAGCCGGATCGACTTGACGACCTCAGCCCGGAAAATCTTCAGCGAGCACCCGTAGTCGTGGAGGCGCACACCGGTGGCGCCCGAGATGAGCGCGTTGGCGATGAGGGACGGCAACCGGCGGGACAGCCAGTGATCCTTGCGGGCCTTGCGCCACCCGCACACAATGTCGTACCCCTCTTCGAGCTTGCGGACCATGCGGGGGATGTCCCGCAGGTCGTTCTGCAGATCGCCGTCCGCCGTCGCGATAATCCGCCCACGTGCGTGAGCGAACCCGGCGGCGAATGCCGCCGTCTGGCCGAAGTTGCGTCGCAACTGGATGACCCGGAGTCTCGGGTCCGCCCCGTGCAACCGGGACAGGATCTCGAACGTCTCGTCGGTGCTGCCGTCATCGACAAGGACCACCTCGAACGTCCGGCCCCATCCCTCGAGCGTCTCGGTCAGCTCACGATACAACGCCTCGACGTTCGGGGCTTCGTCCAGGAGGGGGATAACGACGGACAGCTCTGGACCCATATCTCTAGCCGTGTCCGATTAGTCAGAATACGTGCGAACCTGTCACATTCGCCGGCTGAGGACCCGTGTGACGGAGCTGTGAGAAATGCTGGCTCGCGAAGCTGAGCTTCGGGGAAGTATAGATACAGCTGCGCACGCACGTCAACACAACTCGTTGCATAGACGTGGGTTACACGTCTACCGCCGGACCGGCGGTGGATCTGCGACGCATCAGGATGTAGGCGCCGCCACCGACCAGCCCGAGCACCGCCAGCACCAGAGACACCAGCGGCCCGTTGGCGGTCAGCAACTCGATCGCCTGGTCCCCGTAGCGCACCGCCAGCAGCCCTTCGCCGAAGTAGCGCACCCCGCGGCCGACCGCGACCGCCCCACAGAACCTGGGCCACGGCACCCTGGTCACCCCGGAGAGCAGGACGAACACCTTGAATGGCGCCGGCGGCGGCAGCAACGCCGGCACGATGATCGCCAGCACGCCGAAGCGCTGGAACAGCCCCATCGCCGTCTCGAGCCGCGGCCCCGAGAACCGCTTCCGCACGATCGCCTCGCCGCCCTTGCGTCCCAGCACATAGAGCACCAAGCATCCGGTGATCGACCCCAGGGTCGCCATCGCGGCGTAGTACAGCATCAACTCCTCATTCCGCGTCACCATCAGGACAACGAGCACGTCGTTGATTTCTGGCAGCGAGAGGAACGACGAGTCGAGGAACGCGACCACGAAGAGCCCCGGCCCCCCGAGCGACGAGGCGAACGCCTGCACCCAGCTGACGATGCGACTCATGACTGGCTTGGCGAAAGGAGTCCCGAGCTCCAGTATAGCGGACACACCGAAATCGCCGCCGGAGCCGACCCGAACGGCCCCGGCCACCGGCGGGGCACGGCTGGACACCACTGATGCTCGCCAGCCACATGCGGCATTCCGCACATAGCCCGGCCGCGCGTTTGGGTGGGATCGAGGCCCCGCTCGAGGCGGGCGACGACCCGCAAGGGACGGAGCCGTCGGGGTGCCCCACCGCTCGTCATGGCCGCCGGCGACGGGGTCACCGACACATGGTCGAGCTGCTGCTGGACGCAGGCAAGCACCCGCGCCTGCAGACTCCGTATGGGACACGGCGCTAACAGCGGTGGTCAGCGGAACGGGCGACCTCGACCGCTTCGCCCTCGATCAGTGCCAGACGGACACCATCGCAGCGATGCTCTCGCGCGCCTGACCTCCGGCTCGGTGACCGGTTGTGGGACCGACAGGCGCTCCGGTTCGCTAGAACCGCATGTTGAACGTGAACGAGGTCGTCAGTCCACCCAGGTCGATACGTTCGTCGAGGAACCCCTGGTCGATGCCTACGACGCCCTGCACGTCCTGATATCGGACCTCGACGCCGACCCCGTAGCGGGAACCCACGAGCACCCGCACACCGCCCAGATACACCGCTCCAACATCGTTGCCCTCCGCCACGAACCGGTCGCGAAAGACATCGAACGTGTTGAAGTCGATGAACTCCCCGACCTCGCTGTAGCGCCAGTTGAAGAACCCGACCCCCGCGCCTGCGTAGGGCTGTATCGCCGACCGCTGCCCGAACGGGAAGAACCGGGCGGTCGCCGTGACCGGCGTGACGCGCAACTTGAAATCCTGGGCAATCTCGGTACCATCCACGTTGACGAAATCGTCATACACGCTCAGCACGGTCTGCTGGTAGAAGCCGACGCCGAGCCCCGCCTCGACATACTCGCCGATCCCGACGAGCCACTCGGCCCCCACGCTAGTGTTGTTGAACTGGTCCAAACCGAACGCGAACAGGCCGAGGTTCTCGGTAATCACGTCGCCCGATATACGAGTGTCCTCGCCGCGCACCGCAAAATAGCCCAGGGTCAGACTCACCGAGCTCTGCTGTGCCCAGGCCGGTGTTCCGAGCCAGACCGACAAGGCAGCCACCACGACAACCGTGCAGACAGACCGTCTCGACATCGCATTTCTCCCTGCGGGGTGGCACCCCACCTTAGTGTGTGACCCGGCTGGGTCGACACGGCGGCACCGCACCAAGGGAATGAGCAGGAATGATGCCAGCGCACTCGAAACTGATAAGTGCTTCGATGTCAGTGGATTAGTCGAACAGCACGAGATCCAAGGTGTCCCACCCGGAGTTCAGGTCGTCCGGTTTGGAGCACGGCTATGGGTGGCGATCACCGCGATCATCTCGTCGTGAATCCGACCGTTCGACGCGACGATCTGTCCGCACTGCGTATCGAAGGACGTGCCGTCGAACCTGGACACCCGGCCGCCGGACTCCTCGACCACCAGACTGGCGGCCGACACGTCCCACGGATGCAGCCGTTGCTCCCAGAATCCATCGAGCCAGCCGGCGGCCACGTAGCAGAGGTCGATCGCGGCGGACCCGAGGCGCCGGACGGTTTGCGCCTGTGCCACGAAGGCGCCGAACAGACCCACCACCTCCTCGACCGTCTCATGGACGTCATAGGGGAACCCTGTGCAGAGCATGGCATCGAGCACCGAATCGGCACCGGACACGTGGAGCGGCACACCGTTCAGCCAGGCGCCGACACCGCGCTCGGCCGTGAACAGATCGCGCCGGGTCGGGTCGAACACCGCCGCCACCTCCGGTCGCCGATCCACCTCGAGCGCCAGGCAGGAGCAGAATATCGGCAACCCGTGCGCGTAGTTGACGGTGCCATCGATCGGGTCGAACACCCACCGGTACCGACCCCCCGCACGCTCGTTCTCGAGTTCTTCGGCCAGCACCCCGTGGTCGGGGAACCGCTCGGCGATGGTGTCGCGGCACATCCGCTCCACATCGAGATCGACCCTCGTGACGAGGTCGATCGGTCCCTTCTTTTCGATCTGCAGGTCGCCGCCGAGGTGACGCATCTGGACCTCACCGGCACGCAGAACGACGTCGATCGCCGTGGCCAGCCATGCGGGGGAATGGACCATGGGCACCGGGTGCCGGATGAGGGAAGGCTCAGTGGTCAGGAGCTCGCGACGCCGACGGTCTTGACCATCACCACCTCCATGCCGCCCTCGGGCGCACGCTGGAGGCGCAGATCATCCATGAAGTTCCGCATGAAGAAGATGCCTCGGCCGCTCGACTTCAGCAAGTTCTCAGGAGCCAAGGGGTCGGCGATCTCGACCGGGTCGAACCCCTCGCCCTGGTCAACCACGCGCACCGTCAACCGGGTCGGCGCGCCGCCTGGCGTCAGGGTGAACTCCACCGTGACCCGTTTGTCCTCGTCCTCCCGGTTGCCGTGCTTGATCGCGTTGATGACCGACTCGCGCACGGCCACGCTGACCCAGTGGGCCGAATCGCTATCGAGACCGACCAGCCGTCCCATCTCGTCACTGACGACCTGGACGAAATCCAGCATGTCGAAGTGGCTGCGGAACACGAGACGCACAACGCTGTCAGTGCCCATGGCGCTAGATTCCTTCAACAACGTGTAACCTGACAAGTGAGTCACGCATTGCTCGTGATGTTGTCGCTCTTATTACGACAGCCTCCGGTCAAGGAGTCTAGCCCCGCGTAGCGGGGCTGTGAGAAATGCTCGGCGCGCGAGGCGGAGCCATCCTGGTCGGGGCCGTCTGAGCTTGCTCTGGCCGGACGCGTCGCGAGATCTCGCAGCCCGTTGTAAACGTCTCGCTGCCTGCACCCGGTGCTGTATCACGCCTGCCTACGGTGCTCCTCGATCGCAGGCTACCACTATGGTAATTGTTTACCACCTTCGGTCAATGGGCGGTAAACAATGACGAGACAGGGACTTACGGAATCAACCTTGTGGCCC